>Ga0099825_1000825_pt1 | contig 36371 bp, 15 predicted proteins | sample SiratroredBW_FD_76838 | JGI IMG/M metagenome (GOLD analysis project Ga0099825, IMG submission 76838) | Root nodule microbial communities of legume samples collected from California, USA - Siratro red BW | ecosystem: Host-associated > Plants > Roots > Nodule | place: USA: California | collected...
AATAATTTATATTTATTATATTATTTATTTAAAAAAAAAAAATATATATATATATATATATATATATATATATATATATATATATATATATATATATATATTTATATATATATATATATATATATATATATTAAAATATTTAATGTACAAAAAAAATGTATCAGAAAGAAAAAAATTAATAAATATCGAAACTAATAAAGTAAGAAAAAACATTTTTATATACAGATTACAGATTCAAATATTACATTCAAGGAGTTTATTTAATTAGTATAATGATGTGATCTTTTTGCTTGTTATGAGTACTGTGAAAAATATTTGACAGCATGCGTGAATCAAGGTGAAGCACTTAATATATATATATATATATATATATATATATATATATATATTATGAAAGTGTATTTATTTAAAAATTTAGAAAAATGAAGTGGTGTTGGTGATTTTAGTGGTTGGTGGTGGTTACTGTGTCTGGATTTTTCTTGACGTAAGTGTGCAAATTACTTGCAAACCAAACCACGCGCTCCAGTTCTCACAATATTACCACATCAACAAATATTTTCAATCATTATTTTTTATGTATTTGTCTCTATATATATTTAATACCACAACAACAACTATCTATAACCATTATTATTTATTAATAAAAAAGGTATTTTGTGATTTCTGTATCTTTAAATGATAATAGTAGTAATAATAAGAATAATAATAATAATAATAAGAATAGTGATAGTTAAATAAAATAGTGATATTTAGTGATTTTTTAGAAGTTTGGGTAAGTTTTTCTTTTCCTTCATCTTATCTTTTCACTGTTAAGATAATTAAGGGTAAGTTTAAATCAGAGATTTTTTTTGGAGAGAAATGTTTCTTTTCTCTTTTTTTCATATAACTTGCATTTTTTTGTGTGTTTTTGTTTACTGTATTTGATTTATTGAAAACAACTAAAGAATCCTTTACTCATTATTCTCTTGAAAGCCGATTACCTAAAAGTAGAGGAGAACCTTGTTATTAATTAGATTATTCATATAAGTAAGAACTAAAAAGTAAATATGGCTTTGTGTCTAATTTTAATTAATATTTGAGATTGATAATTTGTGTTGCGAGTGGAATTTATGATTCAATTGGTAAAAGTGAAAATTTGATGTTTAAGTTATGACATTATTTAAGTATATTTATTAATTGAAATGTTGTAATTTATTCTTGTTTTGAATTGGAAATTGCAGGGTTAATTTTGAGATGAAAATATTTAGTTTTGCATGTTGTATTTTTTGCATAGTTTGCTTATCATATTAAAATTTGTCGAACAGATTAGAAAATAATGACCATGTTTACACAAGTGTATTAATTGCACCTAGTAAAATAGAAATAATATGCAATGTTTAAATTTCGCTCAAGAAAACTGAGACATTTTTTTTTTACTAAATTCGCTCATAAAATTCTAAAATAAACTTGATTTAATTATTTAATCTATTATTTAAAACATATGTCGTATAATTTTTTTATATTATTTTAACATTTATATAAATATGTTCGTAACTATGATATTTATTTATTTTTAAATACTCTGGAAATTAATCAATACAGTAAAAATATTTGTATAAAAAAATATTTAATTTTACTTGTACATAAGACTTTTCAAATTAATTAATAAACTAAAATTACATATAATAAGAATAAAAATAATTAATGTATCCCACAAAAATTAATTGAATTATTTTTTTACATTTAATTTTTAAAAATAAGTTATTATAACCATTTCATTAATTTTAATGCTTAATTGAAAACATTATATATATATATATATATATATATATATATAAAAGAATAAAAAGGCAGGTGCATACTTTGAAAGTACTAGCATCCATTATGAGTTGTATTGTAACTCCTATGGAACACTAAATATTAGGAATCATATCTTTCAATTTAATATGTAATTTTCATTTTTGAATTTTGTTCACAATTTCAAATTTACATAATTTTAATGCTATTTTCAACTTTATAAATTAATTACTTAATAATTCATATTTTTTAATTTTAATTTATACCTATTCCTATTAAAATAAAATTAAAAGTAATTTTATAGTTTGTTATACTATTCAATTTTTCCAATATATTAAATCTACCACAAAAGTTTCATTCATTTTTATTTACTTTTTATTTTTTTCTTAATTAAATAACTTCAGTTTCCTGTTTTTTCTTTTCTTTCTTCCTTTATTATCATCCTAGTTCAAACAAAGTCTTTGACAACAAATTCGATTTATCCAATCTAATTAAGTGACGAATTAATTATTCAGAATTAGAAATTAAAAAAATAAAAGAAATGTTTATATATATATGAAATTTTTTTTTTTATTTATTTGCACAAAATTATTATGAGATTTATCTCTTAAGTTAAGGGAATACAATTTTAAATAAATTTAATTGGTAAATTTATGTGCATGTATATGATTTGTTCTCAAAATTTCACTGACCAAAGGTACCTAATATTTAATTTTGATTCCAAACAATTATATATCTACCATCCATATCTTACCATTTCACTGTCGCACATCCATTTACAAACTCTATTAAAGTTACATCTACATCATATTCCAACAAGTAGGGCCAAATTATGTGTAAAAAAAAATACAGTTTAAATGTTTTACTTCTTATTTTGTGCCAGATTTGTGTAAATATTAATTTGCATTTGACTGCATGTTTGAATATTTCATTCACAAATCTTTATCAAACATGAGTATATATTCTACTATTTATAAACAATGTGTTTTTTCTTGTTAAATATGATGAGTTTTATAGTTGTACAACTCATCAATAATAATAATAATAATATTATTATTATCACAATATTAGTCTCCAATAAAAACTTATTAGGTAATCTTGAATCACTACATTTTTACTTCTACATATTAATTGAAGTTTTTAAATTTAAAACAATATTTAATTACATATTATATAAAGCTTGATAAGATCATGGACAAATAGTAGTGCATAATGAACTAATAATTCATCTTCTGTCATAATAAAAATATATAATAAAAATATATGAAATTTTCTTAAAACATTCTGCAATTTATCCCACAGATGTAGCAATGTTTGTGGTCACGAAAGAAAATTCACTGTGTTTGTCCAAACGTTGAACACAGTCCTTAGATTTTGCAGGATACCTAAATTGTTGTTGATGGATTATGTCTTCTACTGCTTCACCTTTATTATTTTATTAGACCCAGTGACTGTAAGATAATATATTTTATATATTGTTTTATTTAATACATTAATTGTAATATAATTAATACCAGTTAAGACAAACACCAATACACTGATGAGACACATAATTGACGTGTTAAAATATTAATTGGTGTCATTAAAAACATTATCTTCTTTTAATAATCTCAACACAAACTACTCAATATACCAGTAAAAAGCTTTGTGTTAATTAATACTTATTATAGTTGTTTATTTGCTAAATATTTGTACAGACATAGTAAAAACTTTTTTTTGGAGTAAAAAATAATTACTTTGAAAAAGTCATTTTCGTAATAGTCTTTTTTTTAAAGTACCAAATGTCACTGATAAAATTCGTCTAAGTTTTTAGTTAACTTTTGTCAATTTTCCTTTTCTACTAAACAATAAAAAAAATCTCTCGTTCTTGTTTTCTTTTCTCATTCTTTCGTAAATAAACTAAACCATAAAATCTTCAATGTCAACAATAAAACTTGTTTGTTAAAGAAGGTTAATAGCAGACCATTTTAAATAAAAATTCTTTCGTTTGTTCTTTAAAATTTGTTGAATGGTATAAAAAAAAATTAAATGAAAGGTGAATCTCACTTTTTTATTATTTTGCATAAATTTCAACAAAAAGAGAAAATGGATTTTAAAGAAATGTATATTCTTAGTATTTTTCTTACCATATTTACTATTATTGTTTATTTACTTACTTAACGTTTTTACAAACACAGTAAAACCTAAATTTTGGACTCAAAATTAGTGGGTTGAAAAAGTCATTTTTATAGTAGTAATTTTACTATTCAAGTATCCAAAGCAATAAGTGAAACTTGTTTATATCTTAGTTAACCATTTAATTATTAATTACTAACCCTAGATAGTTCTAACACTGAGATTAGATTCACGTGCTGGTATCCACGCGTGGGAGAACATGAACAAAAATGGCAATAAGTCAAAAAAGCCACACTTAAAAACAAGCAAAAAAATATCTTATTATAATAAAAATCTTCTCAATTATCTTCTCAGCACTCATGCCTTCCACAATAAAATCTGCAGCACCACATTTCCTTCTACCAATGTTTTATTTTTATTTTCTCCCAATAAAAATTAAATATCAGACATCACAAGCACTCGCCACGTGTCTGTGGGCCCGGAGCGTTCTCAGCCACAAAACCTCAATGCCTTCTCGAATCCTCCATGGAAATTTCTTTTTCTTTTATTTTTTCTTCCAAAATATTTTCTCAATCTGACGTGTCACTCTCTCCTTTTCCCCCTTTTTTCTAATTTTTATTTTTATTTTCGTAATTTATAGTCTCTCTCTTTCTCTTCTCCTCCTCCCCCTTCTCTGCTCACACATTCTTCCATTGTTCTCTTCCCCTTCGCCATCTGGGGTGCCTTGATTTTCTCGGAAAATTATTATTTTCCGAGAAAGTTCGCATCTTTACTGTTCAATCGAGAATTCCCAAATTGGGGTGTCTGAAAATTGGAGGTATTCACTGTTCTCAATTTTGTGTGTGTGTGAGTTAGGAACAAGAAGAACACACTTCGGATTCAGTTCTTGGCGTGTTTTTGACATTTGTAATTGGTTGATCTGATTTGAGCATTGGCTCTTGTTTTTCTATTTTGGAAAAAAAAAAAAGTTGAGCTGTTTAATTTTGGTAATCCAGAGAACATGCAACAGGAGATTATGAATAATGCTATGTGATTTACTTTATTTCCAAAAAAATTCACTTTATTGTTGGTGTGGTTTGATTGGTGACAGCTGTTGTTGTTGTTGGCTGCTGGGGTTAGTCTCTGCGGAGGTTTTGGGTGTTTTCTGAGGCAGAGCTGACTCTCATTTTGTTCCAATGGAGATGCAGGTATAGCAAGAAGCAGTCCAACCTGCCACTTTTCTAGAACACCCTTTGATTTTTGTTCATTTTCTAGATTAGAAACATGGAACTAAGCTTGATTCTTTTTCTTTTTCTTTTTTTGGTTCGTCTTCTATTTGTGTAGAGTTGTGGTCATATTAGAAGTTGTATGGAAAATGTATTGAAAGATCCTTAGATTTATTCAATTGTATCTATCTTAAAACAACTAAAAAAAATGGTGATTAAGTGGTGGCTTGATCAGCATGTAAGTTGCTGCACCATTATGTTGATGTAAACTGCAAAGTGCTTCTTTAAATTTCCAGCTTATTGGCTTTTAATTTCTGAGGAATACTGTTTAACTCAATGTTTGATCTGGTCATCTTAAATCAAAATTCTTGTATTGCTTCGAGATTTTATTCTGGTGAGGGAAAGGGTAGATGTATTTCTCTGGTGCATCTAAAAATATAGATCATGGATGGGTACATCTTTTGGTAAAGCAACTAGATATGTGACTTGGATAAGACTCTAATACAAGTTGGTGTGGTTTGGTATGCCTTATATACTAACTGGATCATTTTTTTTTTTGTTATATTGATATTTTTTCAGTTATGAGTGGAGATTTTTTAACTGTTTTAATCAGTTTATCCGTTTCTATTTCTCTCTACTACATCAGATCCATTCATCCTTTTGAGATGTGAATTTATTAATTCCTTATATTGTAAACTTTTCCCAACAATTGATAAATATTTTATTCTATGTATGATAGTTTTAAATTTTTGTGTTTCAAAACGGATATAATGAACCTGTACATTTAATTTTTGAAATCTTTCATATCCTATGCATGTATCACAGGTTTTTAGTTGCTGTCATAACAAAAGAATGATTAAAGAACCTTCATGTCTTGAGTAATTGCAGACCAATGCAGCCAATGTTATGCAGTTGCAGTTTTGAAACATAATATAAATCCTCCATTCCCGTTAGAAGTTTTGGACAGGAATTTCATAGAAGGGGCCGAGTTGGCTTCAGCTGACTATTTTCATATGACATTATTGACAGTGTTCTCACTAGAGTGTAAATTAAAATTAGGTTTAGTTTGAGTGTAGTTGAAATGGTTAGCATGTGTGTTTGGAAGAGATGACAAGTCAGATCTCTTAGACTCTATATGATATGCTGCTGCTTTATTGGAAGCTGGTTTCAAAAGTCTTGCATTCAATCTTGTGGAGACTTTTGACCTCTTTTAATAGGGAAAAAGAGAATTTCATTATGAATTCATCCAGTGACTTTATTTCTTAAAAGGAACTGAGATATGTTATAGTGAGCATCATTTTCTTGCATGATGAAATTATCCATTAATTTTCCTTTATTACCATTTTTCATTTGAGGAAAGTTATCAATTCATCAACTACTATTAATGTAGGATCAGATAGAAAGCACAAGATCAACCATATCTGGCTCAGCTAGTAACTGCCATTCAAATGGTGCAAAACAATCTGAAACTGCTGCTCACATACCTTCTGTTGGAAACGGCCACACTCCCAAGGTTGCTTTACTTTACATATTATGGTATTCCTTTTAATGGAGACCTTTTTGTTCCACTTCTGGTTTTGATTTCTAAAACTTATTTCACTTTTCATCAGGTAAGGAAACCATATACCATTACTAAACAGAGGGAGAAGTGGACAGAGGAAGAGCATCAAAAGTTCCTTGAAGCTTTGAAATTGTACGGTCGAGGGTGGCGCCAAATTGAAGGTAAACTCTTTGTCCTGAGTTATTCATCTGAAACATTATTTTTTTCATTTTGTCTTCATGTCAGATGGAAGTCAATTTCTCTTCATGCAGAGCATATAGGTACCAAAACAGCTGTTCAGATTCGAAGCCATGCTCAAAAGTTTTTTTCTAAGGTTAATATTATTATCTATTTCGAATTTCACTGTATAATTTCTACTGGGAGCATGTTGGCTATGAACATAGAATTAGATTTTAAATTTGATCATTTTCAATTTGATGGAGTTTGAAGTTAGATGAATTTGTTCAGTTCTGTGTTCTCAAGCATCACACTGTACTTGGTTTCAGGTTGTTAGGGAATCTGAGGGCAGTGCTGAGAGTTCTATACAGCCAATTAACATACCTCCTCCTCGGCCTAAGAGAAAACCCCTCCATCCATATCCCCGTAAATCAGTTGATGCTTTCAAAGGACACACCATTCCTAATGAAACAGAAACATCTCAATCCACGAACCTGTTGGTTGCAGAGAAAGACACCCCATCTCCAACTTCTGTGCTATCTGCGGTTGGTTCGGAAGCATTTGGGTCTGCATTTTCAGAGCAGAATAACAGATGCCTTTCACCAAACTCTTGCACCACTGATATTCACTCAGTCAGCTTGTCACCTGTTGAAAAGGAAAATGATTGCATGACATCCAAAGCATCTGAGGAGGAAGAGAAAGGATCTCCAGCTTCAGTTCCTTTATCCATTGTTTCTAACCCAAACATTTGCATGGTATACTAAGCAAGAAAAAAAATTGACTAATTTCTTGAAATTTCTTTTTGGATAAGCTTGTCCAACTCTTGTGCCAAGGTTTAACTAATTGTCAAATTCTCTGGTGTTACTGCAGAAGCCCGAGGTTAGTTCCAAGGAAACCGAATATGGTATAGAAGATTCTACCAATATGCCACAAACCACTAGTATTAAGCTTTTTGGAAGAACAGTCTCTATGGTAGATAATCAGAAGTTGCAGAACATAGATGATAATGGTAAGGCAATAACTGTGAAGTCTGATGAAGTGGATGATATGGAGAATGAGAAGCCTGGCCAATCAACTGAGCAAGTAGATACACAATTATCACTAGGCTTGGTTGGTGGCAACTGGCCCATAACACCTGATTCTGAGGGAGCTGATCGCAGAGAAGATCAACCGAAGGAGAACATGTGCCTCAGTGAATGTGCACCTGATGCATCATCTTTTCCACAGTGGTGTTTGTACCAAGGCCTTACAGCTTTCTGCGTCAGCCCATGCAATCAGATCATAAATCCCATGCCTCTTAGGCCCTCTTTGAAAGTAAGAGCAAGAGAGGAGGAAAGTTGTTGCACTGGTTCCAACACCGAATCAGTTTGTGACATGGAAAACCAAGGCAAGAACTCAGATGCTGTTGATTCTCAGTGTCAAAAATATCAAGGAGAAGGAGCTGTAACTCAGAAGCCTGCAAGAGGGTTTGTTCCATACAAAAGATGTTTAGCTGAGAGAGATGGAAATTCCTTAATTGCAGCCTTGGAAGAGAGGGACGGGCAACGAGCTCGTGTGTGCTCATAGCCTTCCATTCCATTTTTCCAAGATTCATAATCATGTTATTAGTGAAAACAAAAACTGAGAAATAAGGACCTCATTTAGGTAGTTGTGATCTAATTGACAAACATCTGATTTCCAATTCATTTTTCCAACATCTTTCTCTTCCACGTTAAACATTTCATGTCCAATAATTCGTTCGTGCGGGGGCTGGTGGCATTATTTCTTCTGCCTTGTATCGTGTTACCGTTACTTTAACCAGATAGACACGTAGCAGCAAGTCTGTAATTTAGATTTATTTCTACTATTTGCATTTGTCTTTGTAGTTGCATGTTACACACATCGGTGACGAGGGTGTACCAGGGAAGCTTGGACAAGCATCGCAGGTCACTAAACATCACATATTATTTCTTCTGACATAAGAATTACCTCTGGAAAGCATATTGTGTGTCCATGTATTAAGCTTAAAAGAGTGTCATGTATTTCGGATTTTCTTTCTGTATCATTCTTTTTAATCATAGATTATAAACATTGTTTCTTCATTGTTGAATTTACAGTGCTGTACTTGTTCCCTCTTCTGAGCTGATTACTTGAGAGTGAAGTATTAAACATTTACTGGTCAACGATTGGTCTAAAAATAGTCAAGTAGTTCAGTTCCATGCAATGTTATCCATTCATTAATTTGATCGAAAAAGTGATAGTATTTTAATCAATTCAGTACTCTTGTCAAGTGTTAAAGCCATTACTTAAAAACATAAGCAACATGTTTTGTAACTTCAATATAATTATGATTAAAATCCATTACTAATGACAAAGTTGGTGTTTAAATGAGTTCCATTGCGGCCTCAGAGTAAGTGGGGGGTAATAAAGAAGGGAGCCAACAAGGTTTAATAATGCAGAGTACTTTTATATAATACTGTCAAGTACACTGCTGCAATGGTTCTTCATATTGCACACCAAAATGAACAAACTTTGGATCTCCGTATTACAATCTTGTGCCTTCCCTATGCCGCTGCGGTAGCTCTGATCTCGGTTTGGCAATTTCCACAAATATGACCCTACCATCCAAGAACTGAAACAGTGGTTTGTTTCTTGTCAGTATCCAACATAGTTTAAAACTTTTTTTTTGTTAATTAAAGATAGCATATAGGAAAAAGATGAATAACTGACATTCAAATTTTAAGCCTAAGAACAAGAAGATAATACAACAATTTAGACCCTCAATCAGACGGAGCACAATATTTACAGAGCTGGTTTAAAGGATCTGGTTTTAATCATAGCCTTTGACAGTTTCACAGTGAATAGTATATTGAGTTTTCCGAGTTACAAATCTTCACACTTAAACAATACGATGCTTCAAAAATAGTTGATTGATCTCACTCACTTTCATAAATAACAAGACGATGTTTCTTGATTAGTTTGCTACATAAATGCAATCATGGTTGTATTCTACTTCATTCACTTTAAAAATTTTAAAATCCACCATTGTAGCCAAGATAACTTGGAGGCAGTATAGAATTTAGTCAACGAATTAACACAGAACAGAACAACAATTTAACAACGGCAATCAACCAAATGGCATTGTACAGATATAAAACATAATGCAACAATTTAGGATTAGCTCAACGCCTTTCCTTTTACATGATAAAATAACTCTTTATTTTGTTGTATGCTATATCCCTGCGTTTTTGTGCACACGGTAGTCTGTTTATCAAACTTTAGAATACTATCCATAGGTGATTACGTTCAATTTATGTGTTGTATATAAGCATGTTAAAATTTAGAATATATCCTAGGTGATTATGTTCAGTTTGTGTGTTCTATATAAGCGTGTCGACATGTGATTACAAATAGGAAATTCAGCAAATGATGTCTAGTTTTCACTTAGCAAACACTACAAATTATTCTCTAAATTACTTATAGTTAGCAAACCAGAGGATGTCCTCCCGTAAAATACTCTCTTGAACAAGATAAACTGCCATTTATGTATCTGATCTTTCAAAAATAAGAACACCATAGGACGCAACAAAATCATACCTTTCCATGCATTCCCTCAATAGCTTTCTGAGATTCTTCTTCAGTTGCATAACGGAGAAAAGCAAACCCTCTTGGTCTATTTGCAATTCTATCCATCACCAGCTTGACTGTCGTAAAGTTAAGCAAATATTTTAGTGGAGAGTGTTACCAACAAATTGATAAGAACTGGCAAATGACTAACAGATACTGCACCCTAAATTCTAGTCAAAAAAATTATTGACAAATGGGAAAATTTCATCATTTCCTACCTTCCACGAGTTGACCAAAATCCTTAAACGCATTTCGCAAACTTTCTTCAGTGGTACGAAATGATAACCCTGAAAAGAACAAGAAATGACATTTATAAAGTTGTTGTCCAAAAATATACATATGAATAATCATACATCAAAGAAATTCATAACATATAGCAAGAATTCATCCTAAAAATAAATGCATATAAAGTAAGGGATACGATCTGTAGACTTTAGCAAAATGTTGCAAATGACTATTGAATCAAGAGCAATCACAGCTAGTATATGAGGGACATCAAGTGCCCTACAGATGAAATGCTTCCATAATTTGCAAAAGGTTCCAACAAAATGCCTAGTTTTATGTTGGTTGCAAGATGAAAAAGCATTTTTGCTAGACAGTAACTGCATTTTAAAAGCTTATACAAAGAACTAAAGATAATTAAATAGACACATAAAGCAATTAGCAATTAACAGTTGAAAATAACAAACATTATTCTAGTAGAAGATTTCATATAAATTGTCTCTTAACATCATTCCTCTTTCTTCATCCATAAAAGTTAAACAATAAGCTGTGGACACCGAATAGAAGCTAGAGATACTGGTCACCTTCTTCCACCATAACATCAAACTCTTCTGCATACTCTTCTGCATAGGAAAACATTTTACAGAGCAAATTTCCCCAACTGAATTACGCTCAAAATAAATTCCACAGTAATTCTTCCGAAGATCAAATCCATAGCACTGTCCCTTTCCTCCCAATCTCATACACCAGTTAAACAATGATGGCACCACCATTGCAGCCACTAGACAAGATTCTGAATGTTTCCAATGCTAAAATTCACACGTAATAAAGCCATCCCTTTTCAATGAAATAAGGGAAGCACTCTCCGCAATCAACCTACCCCTCCCTCAAAGAGTAAAGTAAAAACCTTTTTCATTCAAATTTTCCACTCGTAACAACAGATAAAACTGTTGTTGTTCATTGACACCGGCACCCAACTGGAGGGAGACCCAAAAAAAGAAATCAGAAAAAGCTGAAAACTTTATCACTCTAACATCAATTTGGATAAGAAAAACAAAAAGCGTAACAAAAGGAGAAGAGTTAGAGCAGCTAACCACTGACATAAAGCTTGGTTGAAGGGAAATGGGAAGAGGGTTTAGCAGTGGAAGATGATGACGTTGAAGATTCAGACGAAGCAGGAGGGAGACACGCCAACACACAACAACCACCCTTGTTTGTGAGGGGTGATGATGAGAATGAGAAGGAAGAAGAGAAAGAGGGTGTTCTGTTATTGGTTTGGGAGGAATTCAGAAGAAGGAAGTGTCTCTTGTGGGGGAAACTGAAAGTGAGAGCATTGGTTGTAAAGGGTAATGGGGGTAGAAGAACAGCAGCAACCTTAACACCAACAAAGACCATGTTAGCCATTGCAACTGTTTCCTCAGCAATGCCAAATAAAAGTTGTTGTTTATATGGGCTGGACTGAACCGGGTTTTGACCCGAAAAGCTTTGTGTATGTGTTTAAATCAGTAAATAACTTATTAGTTGAAAGTTTATTGATTTAATACTACTTAATTTATTTTTAATATTACATATACATTTTAATTAAAATATAATATTTTCTGGAAAAAAATCAAAAGATAATGGAATTACAAGAAATTAGAATATAAAATTCATACTGATTTCAATCAATTTTCTGAACTCATCTCATATGAACACCAAAAAATCAGTTATATTGAAAAACCAAAAATAATTATAAAAGTTCATTCAATATATATTTATTAGTAGTTGCAGATTATGGATAATTTTTTTAGTTTAAAACTTTTTCATCAATCTACATTTCCTTTTTTAAATTAATACAATACTTCATTGAAAAATCTGTAATGTTATGAGAATCAATCTATAATATTTAATAACGGAGATTGGATTTTTATATCTGTTTTTTCGTGTATACAACTTTTTTTACTTCTTTTATTTTTCATATCCTTATATTTATTACTTTACTATTTCAGTTTTTATTATTTAAAAGATATTCATAAAAATTAAAAGTGTTTTTATCATATAATTATAATAGTTAATAAAAACTAAAATATTTTATATCTATTTTTTACATACTTTATTTAATTTTTTATTTTTTAAATAAAAATACAAATAATCCTATTATATAGTTAAAATATCATAAAATTATTTGAAAAAATATTTTTATTATTTTGATAAACACAATTTTTATATCTTCTACATAAATTATAATAACATTTTTAATTGATTTTATTATAATAATTACTTTTTTGTCATATTTTTAAATTTTTATTATCATAAAAAAGTTAGCACATGAATATGTGTGTGTTTCAAGTATGGAATAATTAAACTTAATTATGATACTAGGGGTATAATATGTCTTGCGTTAATAAATAATTTACAAAAAAGCATAATTGATTTGATTTTTATTCTTATAAAATTTAAACATTGTTTTTAAGCATCTTTCTAATAATAATAATAATAATAATAATAATAATAATAATAATAATAATAATATATGAAAAAAGGACAGGAGTGCTAGTTTTATTGTAATGCTAATTATACTTCTAATTAAAATTATTTTTAATTTTACAATTCAGCTATTAAAATTGCTATCTTCATAGTAAGTTCTTCCTCGATAATTATTATCAACAAGAATCTAAAGTATATTTTAAACTTTCAAAGAATGAAAATAATACAATTTTTTTAGATGTATTCAATATGAAATCTTACAAAAAATACAATACTCATTTTACCTAATAAATAAATAGCTTATTTTTTTAAACACGATAGATGTAAAGTTTTTAAACCCTACTATTAACAATAAAAATGATCTTACATACAACTTTTAAAGCATTTATGATAAAACTCAATAAATTATTAATTAAATTTACAGAAAACATTAAGAGAATGTAGTCATTTTCAATTATTAAAGCAATCAGTAATAACCTGAAAAAATAAAATAAATACAACTTACTTTAAGTCTCTCAATTTTTAAGTCAAAATGAGCCTTAATTATTGTATTAAAAACAATTATTTTAATCTAACTTTTTTCGGTAACTGACAGTGAGAAATGAAAAATTAGAAAAAAAAAATCTAAAACATATCTTCTCGGAATAAAATAAATTTATCAGAACAATAATTTTATATACGTGTATCTCTTTTCGCATTTTTAGTGCCCTCTTCATATTAAACCTAACTGAATTTATTTATCTTTATTAAATTTAACCAAATTTATCTGATCACAACTTGCTTAAATATATTCTATTAATAAAGGTACCATAAATAAAAGCTACCTCAGTTTTATCAAACACTTGATGTCAAAATCTAAGTTAAATAACATCCATTGGATTGAGAAAGTGATTCTTGTGCAGTTAAAATCTCAAACTGAACAAACATGATATCAGCGATGTGGTACCCAACAGATCAGAACGTGCACGATGTTGCTTTCACAACCCAAACTGCACAACATCTCCAATGCCATAAACACGGGTTTGAAGAAGAAGGGTAGCAATAACAATCATGCTTCACCTGCCATACTCTACCACTACCCTTGTCCTGACGGTGCTTTTGCTGCGCTTGCTGCGCATCTTTACTTCAAGGCCACTTCCTTATTCTCTCCTCTTTTCTTTCCCAACACTGTTTACAACCCCCTCAGGTTTTTTCTCATTCAGTATTTACTATTTGTACCATTCATCCTGCTATCAATCATTGTTATGCCATGTGTGTTATTGCTATGCCGTTTCATTTATGTGTATGTATTTTTGTCTTTGATTGAAATTTTCAGTGCTGAAGATCTTCCTCTGAATGAAATTAGTGATCTTTACCTCCTAGATTTTGTGGGGCCCGATGGTTTTATTCAAGAAATCTCCACCAAGGTTCCGAGGTGATTTGCCTTGTTTGCTGTTTTCCTTGTGAAAGATGCATTTTTTAAAAAAAAATTGTTTTTCATGGCCGTTTAATAGGGTTGAATTATCTTTGTTTGTGCTGTTTTCTTGCGATGTAGGGTGATTGTTTTGGACCATCACAAGAGTGCCCTTGAGAGGCTAGGGAATGATGTTTCACTTGGTGAGAATGTGGTGAAGGTTATTGACATGGAGAGGAGTGGGGCTACCATTGCTTTTGATTACTTCCAAGATAAGCTTTTGAGTCCTGATGTTGCAGTTAAGCACCCCTCAGTGCTTGATGAATTTGAGCTTGCCAGGCAGCTTTTTCTGTATGTTGAAGATGGGGACCTCTGGAGGTGGAGACTCCAGAATAGCAAAGCTTTCAGCAGTGGTTTGAAGGATATGAACATTGAATTTGATGCCAGGAAAAATCCTTCGTTGTTTGACCAGGTAATCTACGTTCAGAGTCTTGCATTGCTTTCTCAACTTTTATGATTTATCATTAGAATCTGATTGGAATACACCAGCAATGTAAGACTTTGTATATTTGAGTTTTTGTTCTCTGATTTGAACAAGCACATTGAGTAGTTCCTAAGTGCATGAAAATATTTAACTCCTTTGTTTTGTCCTGTAAATTTGTCCATGAGTTCATTGTGGTGATTCTACTAAATTTTCCCTGCCTCATTAAGGTTGATAGTTCTTTATTTTCATACTTATATGTTGCCACCAAGATAGAGTGATAGGTCATTTCATTTTGTATAAATAGTTGAAATACCTGACAATTTTGTGTATTATGGCAGTTGCTTTCTCTAAACTTGAATACTATCATTAGTAGAGGTATGCTAAGCTTATCACTCAAGCAAAAATTAATTGATGACGGTCTCAGCAAGTCGTATGAAATTGCCCTCGGGAATGGTGCATTTGGTCATTGCCTGGTATGGTTGATGTTTCCTTCTTTTAAGATCTCACTATTTCTTCCTCTACTTCCTTCTATTCCTTGGTTTTGCAGTCAAATTTCTTTAAACCATCCATCTGTAGTTTTTGGTTGTTCATGCATTGATGCTAATTTTCAATACTTATATTGAGCCTTAGTTGTGTTTTTCACACCGCTCTTGATTAGGAGAGAACTAACGAGAGTCTTTTTCATTTTCAACCATTTGTGTTTTGCAGGCTGTCAATGCAGATACTACTTTTTCACAGTTAAGAAGTGAATTGGGACATCAATTAGCTACTAAAAGCCAGGAAATGAAGTTGAGGTTTGTTCATTTTAATTTCTTGTTATTATTAATTAAATCATATTGCTGTTCTTCTCCTTTGACTCACTGGAAAATCTCTTAGTGATATGTGTTGAGAAGTCCCACATCTCTTGCTCAAGTCTTGGAGTATGATTTATATGTATACTGTAGGACAGTTCAACTTAAATGCATCTTGCTAGCTACTTATACTAAGAGGCTTGCCTGGTTTGGCACGGACTTGAATATAGGAATTAGCTTATATGACAGCAAAAGGATTCTCAATATCTGCAATTCCCAAGTGATTTGTTTATATTTCCTTCTCAATTATGCCTTGTTATTAGATCAATGTTTTTGAGTATTTTCTCTTTTAATTCACAGTAAATTTGGTTTCTATCACACAGTCACTACCTAATTTAGGTACAGTATTCATTTCATTGCGCTAAGATAGATAAATAGAATTTCTGACACATAAAAAAAGTACAGAATTGCTTGCAGGATTTATGAAGGAATCTTGCTAATAGAACTCCAACATGAAATTTTCTGTCCATTCTATTATTAATGTTAGTTTGAAACTTGTCTTACGTGTTAATGTATCTTGTGATCTTGGACTTGTATATATGTGTGTGTGTGTGTGTGTGTGTGTGTATATATATATATATATATACCATCTTTTGATACTCTTCCGCTCCAAATACAAAGCTGTTTATACAATGTATACAGAAAATTAAACCATGGAACTTATAATCACCATATATTATTAAGATGATTTGTGTCCTTATTTATTGGAGAATCAGAATATTATTAAGGAATTGGTATCTCATGTTACTTATGCACTTACATTTTTACTTGTAGAGGTATTGGTGCAATTGTATATAAAGTACCAGAGCTTGAAAATGATCAACTGCTAAAAATAAGTCTGAGGAGTGTGGAGAATGAAGATACCACGCCTATCACTCAGGTTTTTCCTTTATCAAATTGCTAATTGCATCTTTTTTGCAACTCTTGTTGGTTATACTTGTAGTTACTATCTTTCTTCTCTTCTATTAGGAATTTGGAGGTGGTGGACATAGAAATGCAGGTTCTTTCATGTTAACAGCTGATAAATTTGAACAATGGAAGGTGTGATTGGACTTTTGCACTTGACATGAGGTGATGAAGGAGCTCTTACATGATGTTCTTCTGTATGCTGCTCAAATTTCAAAGCCATGTGAAATTTTTTGATAGTTGTATCAGTCACTGTATTATGCAAACTATTTATTTATTAGGTATTATCCATTTAGTTTTTTATCTTTCTGTAGTCAACTCCTTTAGTATAAATAGTTTGTTTAGAACCTTCCCATGGTATTTATATACATGTAATAAGTACCCTATTATTGCTGTTAAAATTTATAATATTGTATTTTGGTGATTCTGTTTTAAAAATTTTATTTTTTAAAAGTTTTAAGGACCAAAATACAATATTATAACATATGATAATAACTTGCAAATAGAATTATCACATATCTACAAATATTTATGGTCTGGATAAAGAAGGTTCCAAAACAAATTATTTAGAACATAAACAGTGATCCTTCTTTATGTAATTTTTAAAATTAAGTTTAAATAGTGTTCCTGTTGGGATTTCATTGCATTGAATTTTGAATGTTGGTCTTTTATATGTAACATCGTAGTTTTTAGTAATGAGTTTAGAATTATTTGATTAAACACTCTAAAATCTCTTCCTTTACTTGTTCTATTTTTGGAAAATTGCTGCTTTGATTATGTTGAGACTTGGATTATGTAGAAGATTAATGAATTGACCAAGAAATGTGAAGTGTAAATTAGAATTTGCAACTGTCAATAAAAAAATTACATGAATTAGGCTAAAGCTCAAAACTTTTTTACTCATTTTCTTCATTCAAGTAAACTTTAAAAGTTAATGAAAATATGAAAAAGATAATATATAATTGAAAGGGATATATTCATATTTATGTTATCTTATTGTTAGGCACCCCTATATGGGTTGCATACATGGCCTGTGTGGTAAAGTTAGAGGCTTTTAGGATAGCACCACAAGAAAGAGAAGTTTCCCTTCTCTGCTTTACTTAATTTTCATTCTCAATTTCCAAACTTTCTGGTACCCTTGTAATCAAATCAATGTTCTTTCAGTATTTTCTCTATTGATCAAAAGTAGTTTCAGTTACTTTGCTATCACATAATCATGGCCTAATTTGTTTGAAGTACAAGATTCTTTGCATTGGACTGAGAGTTTTATATCAGTGAATGATTTGTTAAAATCAGCTTCATAAATAAATTTGAAATGTTTAAGGATGGATATTTAGATCCTGTAGAGGAGTAGACAATTACGAAAGTACTTGCTGATTTAAAAGAGAATTTTACTGATAAAACTCAAACATGATATTTCAGTTAATTCTATTGGTAAATTTTTGGTTTAAAACTTGTTTTACTTGCCTATACATCTTTGATCTTGCAATTGCATTAATCAGAAGACTATGCAAGAATTTGTTTAGATAAACTTCTTCTCAAGTTTAAGAAAAGAAATGAAATAAGTTTGTTTATAAATTAAATCTATATTAAAAGAATTTTACAGATTAGTTAATTTATAAGTTATTTTTATTAGGTAGAATTTTACTTTATTTTTTCTTTTCTTAAAAGTAATTATGGAAAGATTCATCATAAACATATCCATAATCGAATTCTTGAGATTATATACATCTAATAATATTCTGAGACAAATCTGTTCATACAATGTTTATAGAAAATTAAAACATGAAACTCAACTATTTTGAGATGATTAAAGTCCCATGATTAGTGGAAAATCAAAACAGAATATCTGTAACATCTTGTAGAGATATTTGTGCAGTTGTGTATAAAGAACCATACCTTGAAAATGACCAAAGGATAAAATTAAGCACGAGGGGTGTGGAGAATGAAGATACCAAACCTATCTCTCAGGTTGCACCTTCATCAAAATGCTAATTGAATCTTCTTTGTGACTATTGTTAATTATACTTGTATCTGATATATTTTTCTCGTCTTAGGAATTTGGAGGTAGACATTGAAATGCAAGCTCTTTCATGTTAATAGCTGATAATTTGAACAATGAAAGGTGTCATTGGATTTTTGCACTTGGCATGGTGACAAAAAGGAGTTATAGTCACACATGATGTTCTGTATGCTGCTCAAATTGCTAAGTTATTTTGGAATGTTTTGGCAGTTCTGTCAGTTACTCTATCATGCAATTCTCTTGACTATTTATTAGGTATCAATGTGGTTGTTCTTTTTTATGTAATTTAAAAGCAATGTTTGAATAGTCTCTCCAATCATCTATGGATTTCATTGGACTAAAATTTTCTTAATGTTAGTCTTTAGAGATCAATTGGTTTTAAAGCTACTTGGCTAAACAATCTGTCTGAAATTTTGATAAACAAGCATTAGCATAGCTGATTATACTCTTAACTACCTTTCATTGCTAGAATTCCTTCTGCCAATGAAGAACATAATGAAAATAATTAACACTTGAGCTGTGATTTATATTTATTCCACAAATAACACCCAGATCACCTCGAGATAGAGGTTAGTACAAAAATGTATAAAATCAATGCAATAATATGATCCTAATTAACAAGCCCACCAAACCAAAAACAAACCAAACCATCCTCACCAATTAAGTATAGTAATAATCAGAAAAACAAAAGTTAAATCTTTTAATTAACAGTTATATGGAAAAGGTATAAATATTTTATTATATGATGAAATGTATATATATTTATATTTATATCCGGCTCCCAAGTTATTCACCACCAATCTGGCCTGCCATTAGATCTTCAAAATATTAGTTTGTAAATGTAACATGTGAGAGTTCTTCACCACCAACCATAGCTGCATTAGAAGAATACCATGCATCTTCTGTGATGAACTGCATCCATGAATCATCTTTGTCTTCCTCTTCCAAGCATGATGATGATGCCCCTGGTATGTCAGGAGACATGGTTTCACACTCATTAATTATGGTTTGGCAGCTCTCAATTAGTGAGATACTACATTGTCCTTGCTCTTCAATCTCAGAACAGATTCCATTTTTCTTGAACACACGGCACAATGCATAAGTATCCTGCAAGGTAGTTATTAAGATAGTTAACTAGTTTGCTAAAGGAACTTCATTTGGACTTTTGTTGGTGTCACTTTTCTCTTTTGGATATATATAAACTAATGCAGCCTAAAGTAACACACTAGTATAGTGTAGGATTTTCCTACCAATTATTGCTTTAGGTCTTTTGTTTGCCTACATTTGAAATGATCAACTAAAGCAGTGTAGTCAAAAATTGTGGCCTAAACGGATCTACACAATGTGGTGGAGGTTAAAACCACAAAAGAAAACCTCTGAACAAGCCAGTGGCAGAAAGATTCAAAGAGTGCTAAATGTTCTGTCCATGTTTCTTGTTAAGAATATTAAAATTGCTGCTACTGTGTCCTAATCAAGAGGAGACTTTTTGGTTACTGAAAGGGTGAACATATTATGTATGCTAACTTCATTGCTAAATTCATTTGCCATAATCATATGACTTGATTGGCACATCCTGGCTTAGATATTAATTTACTTATAACGAATATTTGGTTGGTACAATTGACTGTACCATCACTCTCCTTTTTATTATCTTAATTATTTGTAAGTTTTCTGGGGTATAGTATAGTACCGATTTGTCAGGTTTGGTGTTCAGGAATAAAGTAAAAAGTGACCGACACAGAATGAAAGTGATGGGAGAATTGTAGCTGCTTTATGAGATGCACAAGCCTTCATGGCTTATATAGAATCTAATAATTCTAGATCGGGGTAGGAAGGTTGAACAGATAATAATTGACAAAGACACCAATAACTAAAGAATTTTAATCAAGAAGGGATAGAGATAATAAAGAGGATAGTAGTTTTGTCTCATTACATTACACTATATTATATTGTAGATGCAATAATGTAAAGGACAAGGTGCACTAGAACTTTGTCATTTTAGAGGTATTAGAGTAACACAAGTAAAGAATATGTCAGCCATACGTTTATAGAGTACCTACAATAAACAACCATAAAGTAACATGAGAGAGGGAGAGAGAGAGAGAGGAGAATAAAGCTCCTACAAAAGTGAAGGCTTTCCATGCACGCCATGCAATTTTCACGTTCTTCTACTTCCAAACATGTACAACGTCTTATGTACTTCATTTTTTTCTACAGTTTCAAGTTTTATTCTCACTGTGTTTGTAGTGTGACTCTCATGAAGTGATCATCATGGGAATATGGAACTAAAGCTTATCTATCTTTTTTTTCTCCTTGTCTTTGGTGTAAAAGAGGTGCTGAAAATAATCAATGAAAAATGCTTTTGTCACTCCCTTAAGCATCGAACTTCTTGCTTTTTGGTTCAAATATGTGATGACAAGTGTGCATACTGCACACACAAACAAAAGAGAGTTCTGAAAGTAGGTAAAGGGTCAGGTGGGCACCGGAGGCTAGTTTTAAAGACAACAAAACATTTACTTTTCTAAGATGTGACTTGTAAAGCTAATTTGGAAGGTGGAACTTACTAATTCGGGCTTGTTACCATTATGTGGCAATTTCACGCAAAAATGACTAGAATGAGCATATTTGAACAAGGATGAGTAAATCATTTTTACCAAACTTATTCACTTTCAACTTAAACACAAAACAGAAGTCGTGGAGTACAATTTTGACAGTAAAATTGAGCGGCAAAGAATTTGTAATGCTCACTGAGCATGACGTTGATTTTGTTAATCATTTACTAAGACATCTCTTTAAAAAAAATAGAAGCCATCTTCTCTCCTCACAACTTCATCTGATTAACAAGTGACTACATAAGTTGATTGATTGCTAATGCGTTGGTAATGCATTTTGTAGAAATAGCCATTTTGAAACTAAACCAAGCTAAAATCACTTGATTATGAAAACTGATGACAATTACTGAATAAGAGTAAAGCTACTTGTACACCTAAAAGGCCAACAAGCAATTCAAACATGAGCACAACGCCCATTAAGCATAACTAGCTAAATACTCAAGATAACATTAAAATAAGTGCAAGAAGGACTTTATTAACTTTTTTCAAACATTATTTTAATGTATCTTGCATTTGAATTGCTATTGGTTTTGTGTAATAGGTATGCAGTAGCCACAGGGTGACTTTTTTTGTCTTATTTTAATCACTTTTGATTGTGAGTAGGCATTAAGAGCTTTACTTTATGTTGCTAACAATCACATATTTTGAAAATAATGTTCTATGAACACCAAAAACCGGTGTACATACACTATGAGAGAGATACACGAAGGTGAAAATAATGATAATGTGATGCTGATAAATAATATAATGTGATAGAAAGAAAGAAGGTTACAGAAGAAAAGATGATAATGTGATACTCATAAGTAATAAAATGTGTCAGAAAGAAAGATATAAAGATAAATAAGAGATTAAACTGTTAAAATATAGGTACCACCATTATTGATATACTGATATAGGTTGAATATATGTATATACATACCTGTAATCCAGTGGTGTCCTCACACTCTTTGTCATCAAGGCGATACTCATGCATCACCCAATCAGTTCTGATCCCTTGAGGAGCTCTCCCTCTATAGTACACCAAAGTCTTCTTCATGCCAATGGGTCTGCTTTGGCATGAAACTCTCCTATCTTTTCCAGTGGACTTCCAGTACCCTGCACGAGTTGCTCTATTTGTTCTAAAACCATTCGGGTATTTCCTATCCCGGGGTCCAAAAAAATACCACTCTGGATCTCTACTCGGTAGAAATGATTTCTCTAACCATGCAAGACAACAGAAAATGTTCGAAAATCAGTCAATCAGTTAAACAACTTTGCCTAATTGAAAATGTAGGCCATATATAGTGCATCAAATTCATAATCTTTGCCTAATAAGATGACACATGTATGAAAAAGAATGTAAACAAGGCACATGAATGATCCACCAAAAGATATGGCAAGTTAGGTACTCATTTGGGGGTAGTTTTTTCATAGAGATTACCTATCCTACAAAGATAGTTAAATGTTGTTTGTAACTAGATAAAGTGATGAAGAGGTTGAGTAGTTTACACAAGGTTTTAAATTTCACTGTCATCATTGTACACACACATTGTGAATGTGCAAACACAATTTCTAGCATGATATTGTTTGAATGTGAGAGAAAAATGTTATGAGCTATAAATGGATGAGTGACAAATGGGAGAAACACAGTGGTTGGAAGAATAGAAGGGTAGTTAGTTAAAGGGAAGAAGAAAACCTGCTAATTCCCAAGGTTCACATTTGTAGAGATCAACTTCAGGAATGATATCAAGCTCAATTTCTTGGCCATTGATCTTCCTCTTGAGATAGTAGTTGACAAGCTCTTCATCGGTTGGATGGAACCTAAAGCCAGGTGGTAATCCAACCGGTGACATTTTTCTCTTCTCTTCTTCTTATTGTAGCTTCTGCTAAAGTGTTTTCACTCATCACAACCATCATTGCTTATAAACAGACCAAAAGGAACCAAAGTTCCTTATCTTTGAGTTTTTTTCTCTTTTTCTTTTACAGATTTTACAGATTCTTCTGGCATAACGTTTGACACAAGCCTTTTCCCTATCACTGATAATATATACTTCCTTGTGTGTAGGTACTTCCATTTAAATCATACAAATATCCTCCTTAATCCTTTGCTTTCCTTCATATAGTTTATTTGATGACCCTTTTTCTTTCTTTTGTGAGAACATTTTGAGGCAAGAGAAGGCTAGCCATTGGCCTAAGGAGTGAGTGAGGGATCTTTAGACTTCAAATTAATGTGAAATGTCCACTAATTAATTGTATCTTCATCAGCCAATCAGTAATACAAAGCAGACACACCACACTTTTTAGAAGCAGAAGATAAGCTGGTATATAATAAATTAATCGATGTGGGAGTTCAAATACTACTGCTATAATAATAATAAACTACAAACTTTGCATCACAACCTGTCCCTGCCATTGTTTATTTCATTATTGAATGTTATGCTGTGTGATGGTGCTTTAAACAGTTAATTTAACAGATATCTTTCTTCTAAGAAATGTAAATTTTCTTTGAGCTCAAACTTTCATATGCTACTGTATGAAAGAACAGAACATCATAACACGAGCCAGAAGAAACAACTAAAACTGATATGTGGATATTCTGAGTTTATGTTCAGAATTTAAAAAATATAAATTAAGGAATTGTGCAGTTATTTTTTAGTTGAAGGGTTATATAATAATTACTTTTGATTGAAAAGATTTATCTTTTAGTTGAAGGGTTATATATATACAGTTACTTTTTTGGTTAAAAAATTCTACAGTTATGCATCTTATCAGATAACGAAATTATTTTAATTTAATAAAGAGTAAAATAGTCTAGTTAAAAATTATATAAAAGCAGTTATAAAGAGTTATATCTCTTTGTATAATGATATAAATATGAATTAACATTGAAGTATGTAAAACCTGTATCAGAAAAAAAAAATATACTAGATATAAAAATGCTTTTTTTAGTTCATGATACTTACGGAAGTATTTTTTTATTTCTGAATTTTGAAATTAATTTTTAACTCGAGTAATAAACCTTTATACTTTTTTTTTTCTTTTTAAAGCCACGATGTAGAAGTCAGCTGAGAATTATTTTTATTTTAACATAAAATTGTTATCAGGATAAGTATTCTATTCCTTTTGGATTTTGAAATTTTGTTTTATTGCTGTTCTACAAATCCACAACATAATTAATAATTAATTAAGAAAATATGAATCTTTAATAGTTTAAGTCCTTAATTTTATGTTTTGATTTTTAGGTTTAGCTTTTTCTAATGAATTTGTGTACATTTTGAACGGTTAATCAAATAATAGTATCTAAGATTAAACCGTTAAGTCACGCTCGAAGTAAGAGAATAGTCATATCAATTGTTTTTTTTAAAAAAAAAAAGTTTAGTAGTTTAAAAACTATTTGACTTAGTTAAGTTTATGATATTGTATATTGAGACTGTTATTACATTGATAATCTAAATAAGTAAATTAAAACGTGGTGAGAAGTTGGTGAAGTTCTTTTTTAAAACTTTATAAAATATGTGTTAAGAGTTACTTTAATTATTTACAAGTTGTTTTATGAACGAATAGGCTTATATCTTAAGTTAAATGTTACTTTTTGATAAACATACTTAATATCTTTATGAATGAATAGACTAATATTTTAATATATTTATGAAGGAGTACACTTATATTTTAAGTTAAATGTTAGTGTTTGATGAACATTCTTAACATAGTATTTCAAATTGCGTTTAAGTAAATTTTAATTCTTAGTTTTGATTAAGAACTTAGTTTGTGTGACTTATTTTATAATTATATTATAAATTATGAAATATTTTATATTAATTTATCCTTTTGTGCTTAGACGCCTATTATAAAATTTTAAAGAATTTATATTTTACTAGTGGAAAATGATTTCAATATAATATTTCTTAGTTTGTATGTAAAAAAAAAAAGAAAAACCACTAAACGTTTGATTTAAAACAAATCTTTTAATATATGGAAATAATAATTTTGCGTGGATCATGAATCATCCCTAGATGTTAGGCTAAACCGTACAGCACACACTTTAGTGTTTTATTCACGTGGCCTCTTTTCCCAAACAGGGAGCATTGAGGATATCTAAATTTTCATGAGATTTTAGAACAAAAATATGATTCATTCACAAATGTTTTCCATTTTTCATGTGAAAATAAAAAAAGAAAAATACAACATTTCCTTTTCTTTTCTCTATTTTTTAGATCATTCATGTACTGTAAAACTGAAATTTGTATTTGTTCAAGTTTTTTATTGCTCTTAACCTAAATGTGAATTATCTTATTTTTTTTATAAATTTTTTATTTATAATTTTCCTTTTAATCAGGTCAGAATTTTAATTAATTATTATTTTAACAAATATCCTCCAATCCGATTTGGATGATCAAATATTTAGATATTAGTTGATTATGATACTAAATTTTTGAATATTAATTATACTTATTTAAGGTTGGTTATTTGTAGTTCAAAATCATAAGATTCATTAGCTAATATGACATTAAGTTCAAAGCACACAATCCACTATTGAATAAAAAAATTGCTATTTATATCTTTTATTTTACTATACACACTCCCCATCCAGGGTCAGGAAGAGATAATATTGTATATGTAATTTTAGTTTAATTAAAGTTTTAAAGAATTATTATTTATTTTAACATTTGATTAATAATCAACACACATTAGTTTATTTGTAATCATAAAATCAATGTCTTCATCGTGATTATATATATATATATAATACTTATGAGTAATAATACACAATTAACATTAAATTTTAAACAAGAAAAGGTATATCATTACAACAATCAATTCCTAAATTTTTCATATTTAAGGAAAGATTTCTTAAATTGTAACTCTCTGTTGAGCAACATAGTTTATAATCTAAGTGACAACATCAACAAGACATATCACTTAAGTCTAATTTTAATGTTTAAGTGACATTGCAAGGTATGAGTGATCTCAAGAGAGGAAAGAAAATTGATTTCACATGTTTCTCATTGAGCAATCAACTAATGTTTAAGTAACCAAGTTATTAAAGAGAGATAATCAAATCTTCTTGTTTAAGTGTAATATAATTATTTGAGCTACTTATCTTTAGCATTATACTAATGGTTTTATTACAAATATTTTTATTGCTTAAATAATGAGGAATCCAAAGAAAAAATAATTCTTTTTACATCCCTCATACTCCAACTTCAAATTCCAATATAAGTAAGGAACTCTATCTCTTATAAATATTTGAATGATGATGTTTTGTATTTATCAATGATCAAGTGATATATACAAAAGATAATAAAACTAATAAATTACGCTATCAGTTTCTCTTCTAAACCAATTCTTTTTTATTCAACATATATTATAATTCAATTAAAAATGTTGATACAAGAAAGAACATAATTCTATGAATAACTCAAAATACAATCTACCAACTCTCAAATTCAACCAAAACAATATTACATAGAATTCATACTCAAATCAACAATTAGCTATTTAACGCTTTATACAAATTTATATTATTATAAATAATTCTGATGTAGTTTAACTAATCTTACTTAATGGTTTATAAACTATTCTAAGTTGTTTATAAATGTAATTTAACTCATCTTACTTTATGGTTGCTTATATTCCAAGCAACAATAAATCTAATTGAGAAAAATAATTGAAAGCTCTCAAAATATCTAATCATTAAAATTTTAATTTATATTATTATACATAACATAAAATTTTAACATTTATCCTTTTTAAAAAATAATCCTCTAAATAAATAAAAAACGGTCTTACAAATTTATACTAATAATAACAAAATAAAGTAAAAAATTATTTTTTTTTTCAAAATACTGGTCTTTTAAAAAATCATGATTTTTCTATTTAATAGAACATATATATTTTTTATGAAATTGCCTTTTAGAAGTATTTTCTTATTTTTATTCCTGGTTTCTTTAATTATTGTCGCATTTTTATTTATCTCCTACATATATCACAAAATTTAACATATTATAATTTTCTTGACAAATGGTCATGATTAATTTGTAACTTCTTATGTAGGATCTAAAATGTAATATTCTCTTAAACCCTAAAATGAAAAATGGTGTTGTAAACCCACATTGATGAATTAATAACTCACACAAGTGATTGAATAATAATTAACAAAAGTCTAGAAAAACTCTTTGACATAAGATAGAGAGGGTAAAAGGAAAATGTAGAAGATAAAGTGGCAGCACAATTCATAATTCACTTGTTTCAGTAACCTTTCTTTTGCTTCTCTCTTTTCTTTTCCTTTCTTTTTTTCTCCTCCATCACATTTTTTTTTTATTTTAAATTTTCACCTTGAATCAGTGAGCTTTTGCTTTATAACCTAACTTTCTACGTAATTATTACTCAGCAATAATCCCCATATATATACTTTTTTCCATTTGGGTGATTCTAACCCTTCTTTTGTGTTTTCTCATTGCTTTATTGTTGTCTTTGATCAAGATCTCTAGCTAGCTACCACATCATATCTTTCTTATTACATCTTAACTTTTTCAGATTTTGCATATGTGACAAAAAGAACAATGTACTCATGCTTTAGACTTGTTTAGTTCCTCATGTAAATCCAAAACTTTAGTTGTCAAATAACAACTTTCTCTAAGCTTCAACTATAAGGTCAAAGAACAATCAGTTTAACAATTACTAATGGTAAAGTGCTTAAATGGTCTTTAATTAAGCAGATAAAACAGGTTGATTATACAAATTCAAATGAGATTAATGGCACTTAAGTATGGAAGAACTTACATACCTACTCACGTGGACATTGGAACCATCCTATTCATGTGTCTGCTAAATTTTCATAGCATAACATCATTTTAGGCTTTAACACATCTCTCTTTCTCTTTTCTTTCTGCTTCATTTTTGAAACAGTGCATGTCTTACTTTCTCTTGATAACTATTAATTTGGTTTATGAGACTGTACCTAACAATTTAAGCTTTTTGGAATATTAATCATCCAAGTCTTAGTGATTTCTTAAATTTTGACACCAAACTAAAACAAGGAAATAACTTACAAGTTGTAATAAAATTAATTTTTGTTTAAATCTTAAACCGTCTAACGATAGGTTTAATAAATCATGATGTGCATTCGTTACCAATTCAACAAAATTCTGGGACAATTTGATTATTATTTAGGCCGTGAAAAATATTTTAGGTTTTAATACAAAAAAAATAGTTAATTCGAAGGGGATTACCAACCAAAAAATTATAAAAATGGTAAAAGATCTAAATCACAAAGGGTAAAACGGATATTTCAAAAAATTTGAGTGTAGGAATAAAATATGAAGTTCCAGAAAGTAATTGCCTTCTTTAAATGTCAATGACTGTTGGGTTCTTGGAATGGATTTCATTTTCAAGACTATGGTCCAGTTGGGAAAAAACTGTTTAGTTCTTTTGAACTATCAAATATGAATATTTCTTCCTACACCTCCGGACATTTATCTACACCCTCTTAAATACAAAAATTCTTGTGCTTTATGAATTATATAATTTGGAAGTTAAAAGTGTTTTTCAATTACACAATCTAAAAGTTATTCCTGACTTTGAGGTTACATAATACAAAAGTCATTTTTAGATTTTAGATTACATAATTTAAAATTATTTTCATCATCTTAGTTGTCTTTTACACTTGTTTTTCAATTGTATGCATCATTAAAAAGAAAATTGCTATCAACGTTGAGCTCTTTGTCAAAGATATATTTTTTGTCATTGTGACTTTCAACCAAATGATCACGAATACCAAGTACTACTTCAACCATCACTCACTATATTTTTTTTTACTAAAAAGTCACACGGTTTTCGAGTTGCAAAATCTTAAAAGTCATTTTAAACTTTTAAATTGCATCAATCTGAATTGAGTAATTTGAAAACTAAAATAACTTCTAAATCATGCAATATTTAAGCATTTTTTTTAAGTAAAAAAATTAAAATATATAATTCAGAAACAAAAATAATTTTTAAGTAGTTAATTCAAAAGTTTTTTGAATTACATAGTTTAAAAGACACTTTTAACTCTTATGTTATAAAATTTGAAAAAATGGAAACTTTTATGTTCATTGGTATACAGAAAAAAAATGCATGGAAGTGCCTAAAGAAATACCGATGATAGAGACTCAACTCCTCGTATTGACCTCTTAAAATACATCAGGGTAGGTTGTGTTTTTTTTTTTTTTTTTTTAATTACATGATAGAAAGTCAACTCAAATGATAAAAATAGAAAGATAAAATTTAAAGACGAACAGGGGAAAATTAAAAAATGAACGGAAATGTATATGAGAGTGTAAATAAAACTATAAATTAAGAAGTTACGAGAAGCATTTAGAAACTTGAAATTAGAGGAAAAGTGATAGTAAGATGAGCCCAGACAATATAAAATATGTTGCGTAAGTTAGGTGGATTGAAGAATTTATTTATTTATATATGTATGGGTAATCCAAATTATTAAAAAGATTAGGTTAAATGAACCCATAATCTAGTTTTTGATTCAATGTGTGAAGCATAATGACTTATATAGTTTATTAGTATTTGCCGTTCACATTGGAATAGATTTTTTGTGCTTGACTTCATGTCGTTTTCCAAAATGATAGAAAAAGTATTTTCGTACTTGGCAGAATGAAGAAAACAATATTTGTAAAAATATTTTATTTTTCTACTATTTATTATTTATTTATTTTATTTGTGAACAACACATGGGGGTAACAGTGTTCCTTAGAATGTTTATAGTATTTTAGTGGAAGAATATAAATTAAGACAGTTGATGACTTTATCCATATTATGAAAATAGACAAAACAAAAAGGACAACTCAAGATAATACCACTAACATCCTTATAATTCTTGACCAAGTGATATTATTAATTATTAATATCCTCTCAAAAATTGAAACCAAGTCACTAATTTATTAATATAATGTTTTGGTTATTACAGTAAATGTTGACTATTAATTATACTTCTTAAACATTGTAAACATTTTTATTTCAAATTCCCATCTTTTAGAATTGAACATTGTAAGGAAATTTGTATACTAATTGACATTTTAAATTATATAAGAAGAGACTTTATATACATTATGTGTGATTTCAAATAAAGGTCTTGTTTCTTAATTAAATGGCATAAATTTGAATATGAATTATGTTAGTTTGAATATAGAATAATATTCAACAATGTTTATTTAAAGTTCTTAATTGTGTCAGTAATTATTTTAGAGTATAAATAATTTGTAAAAAAATAAAATGGTCAAAAGGTGGTATAAATTAGGTTAAAAAATTGCATAAATGTTTAATAATTTTTTTTTTCTGATTGACCAATTTAATCAATATGACATTGTCTTACATTCTTAAATATTGTTCATTTAGGGTGAAATACTTATTTAATTCTAGTTAGATGGATCAATTCATATAAAAGTCTTATGTAACTTAATAATTAAAAAAGAAGTCTGGTGGTAGGGATTTTCTTTTACCAAGAAATCATGTTTCGTGGAAATTATAATTCATCAAAAAAAAATTGTTTGATTGGTAAAAATATTTATATAAACTTTAAATAAATTAAAATAATGTGTCTCTTTCACTACAAAATTTAACTTGTTACGAAGTCAAATAATTTAATAAAAGTAAAATATATCTTTTCCAACAGACTTTTATTTTGATTCGAGAAAATTAGATTGACGTATCTCCTCTGAGAATGTTTTTGTAACAAATTTAACTAAAAATTAAATATGGATAACATACTTATTACATTTAGTACCAAAATTTTAAAAAATCATTATTATTTTTCATTAACTAGAACACCATCTTATATACCATCTTGCATACTTCTATAGATGGTCATCTTGTTCATCACTTATAAAATAAAATACACATTTATCATTGGAAAAGTTATTTCTTAGCATCGCAAAATTATTAATAATAGCTTAACATCAACGAAAAAAGATAGAATTTCTTTAAATAAAATAGGAAATATATTTTTGTATATATTTGATATAAGATGATATAGGAGTTAATGAAAAAAAATACATCTTATTAATAATATCGTTAACATCAATGGAAAAAATAGAATTTCTTTAAATATTTAAAACAGTAAAGTATACTTTATGATTAAACAAAAAAAAAATCATGCATTTTACTATAAAAAAAATTTCCATTGGAAAAGAGTGAAGGGTAGTTTATTATTTTGAGAAAAATAAATGTATAAATATATGAAAAGTTGGAATCTATAATCAATTAATTAGATAACTAAATAATACAAATTAAAGAGTACATAAATAATTTAAAAAAATATATATATTTTGATATCACTGTTCAAAAATTACAATCATTTTGATACTTCTTTAATTATATTTTGAGTACTGATGATTTGACACTATGACATACTAATCACTTAACAACCTTACTTGGTGGTCACATGGTGGTGAGTTGACAATAGAAACCGGTTTTAAGTAGAGGTGTTGATTGTATCAAAAAATATATTTTTTATTGGGATTTGGAGGTGTTTAAAGTGAATTGAAGATGAATTTTAAGTTATTTTCTGTGTGTTGTTGTAGTTGGTCGTTGGTTTGGAACTATGGTGCTTTAGAGACGAGATTCATATGTGTTGCTTTGGAGCGATGATTGGTCGCTAGGTTGCAGTTGTGTGTTTTTATTTATGGTGACGTGTGGTGGTTTGTGGGCGGTTTCCATTTTAGGTAGCGGCGTGTTCTTGATTTTCCCTACGTTGTTCTCCGTTTGCGATAAGGGATTAACTGTTTGGATGTAAACATGTTTGCAGCCTACTCATTTTTTTTTTTTTACAATTGGCCGCCTGTTGCCTGTTCTCACCCATTCTTACTTACATATTCTTTTCCCAGAGTAAACTCCGTCTTGAATCTGAAAAACCATAAACATTTCTTTTCCTTTAATGATTTCGACTTCTCAACTTCCTTCTCAGATCTTCTTTCTTTCAGGGTTTCGTTCCAAAATCTATCTATTTTCGTTTATCCCAACTTTCTTCATTTGTTCTCTAAACAAGTCTTGTCACCATTGTTAGAAAGGCGTATATTTTTTCTGTGGTGGTTGTCAAACTAATTTTTTCTTTTCATTTTATTATTTGCATTGTGAAAGTATCTAACACTCTTTTTTAAATATCAAATTTTCTTACCTTCCAATTAAAGATCCACTTACTAAGTCTATAAGCCACCCAATTCAACACATTAACTAGTAGTTAATTTATTCATTCTGCTCTCCAAACATTAATCACCAGACATAAAAAGTTGAGTTGGAGTGATAAATTTGTAATTCATAGATCTTAACCCACTTGAATAAGATTGTTTTCAGTAAATATAAATATATATATATATATATATATATATATATAAATATATATATATATATATATATAAAAGCTTGTATTAAAAAGGGTGCACCATGTCCATGTGGAAACTTTGGTTAAAGATGTACATTATTTCTTTTTCATTTGATATCTTAGTTCATGAGTGGGGTGCAGGATGAACAAGCAGCCAATTGACTACCTCCTTCAACTCAGCCTTTCCAAGCTGTTTGATTATGAACAAGGACTCTGATTTCTGACTTCTTCTGAAACTTGTTGCTAACTAAGAGGACAAGAGGAGATTTGACTGAACCACAAATATTCAAGAGTGATCCTTATGTAAAACAAGGGACCCCTTATGCAGATCTAGGATCTCCACTAAAGTCATCTTATTAAATCCAACAAGGTAATCCAAAACATATCTGAATCACCTATTTTAACACTTTAATTAACTGTTAATTAGATCATTGTTGATAGAAAGGCATTTTGCACATAACAAGAGAGATTGAACATGAGATTTCTGTTAATTAGATCATTCTCACAATTTTTCATGATGTAAATCATTTGCATGTCCTTCCTCTTACTTAGAATATGCAGTAATTTTACCCTTTTCATAACTAGATTAAAAGTGGTTAAAACAATAGAAGTAGGCTAAAATATGTGTTTGTAAGACTAATTTGCTGCAGTTTATTATTTCTGGTATAAAAAAAATGTAGAGTAAAAAGCTATTTCTGTTTTCTAGTTTACATGATTGATGGCAAATGAAAGAAGTTACTTTCTTTAAGCAACTTTGGAAGCAACTTCATTAAAGTTGGTCTGAGAAGTACTTGTATTGTGAGAAAACTGAAATGAAAACAATACCAATAATTGGAAGGGAAAGGTTTGGTAGAGATGGACCAAACTCTCTATTCAGAGCAAAAAAAGAGAGATAATAGAGAAAAAGTATATGTACAATACTTGATATACTACAAAGTTGTATAGAAAATAATAAGGGTTCGGAGTGTTTGATATATATAGACTTGTCAAGATATTTTCACTCTCACTCTAATTGAAATTGCACTTTTTCACTCTAAATATGGCCTGAATTTTATGTTTCTCCAAAAGCAAATATTAGAGTGAACTAGTGTATGCAAATTCATGTTTAGATATGCAAATATTGATCTTTAAATTGTAAAGAAAATGATAAAAAGAAAGAAAAAAAAGTTTAAAATATCAACTTTTTTATGAGATTCACATTTAACTGCAAATTTTAATCTCAAATATCTCCATAAAATAAAAATCAGAGTTTAGAATCTTACACAAATACATAAAATTAAAGCCCACTTAAAAGATGGATTTGATTTTGGATTTTCTGTATGTTACTTCATCAACAAACACAAAAAAGGGACCACTATGGGAAATAGTAAGTGAATGAATCAATGATATATAAAATTAATTCAATGATGTGGTTTCTCCATAATAAACTCTTCTAAGTTTGTTCTAATTGCATATAATTGGACACCAGAAACAAGTGGGGCATTATTATTTTTGCCCACACCATTTTTGAGTCACCATCTAATAAAATAATTAAATAAAAGTGTCTCTTAATAAGATAGTGAAAGTGTAAAATTGAGAGTGGCATGCATCTTCTACTCCAAAACTTGGATCAATTTGATTTTTCTCAAAGGGTGCATAGTTCTGTGGCTCTATTTGCCCAATGGGTAAATTGAAGTTCCTGATTTTGAGTCCTATTTGGAAGGGATGGTCCTTGATTTGTTATACCATTGTTGTTACTATTTCCTTCAAACCCCTTAGAAAGATTTGAGAGATCTGATGGTTCACTTCACCATTGTCACTTCATGTGGTTAAAATCAAAATCATGGGGAAAACAATTCAGAGGGTACCCCTTGTTCAGAAGGGACACTCAACTTTAAATGGCAAAGATATGCATACTATTTAGTAGGTACGAACAATTCATAACGTGACATGACCTCATTGGCTTATCAAGTGGCCTTGCACAATAAAATAATAGGTTACAAATACCATGGTCACCTAACCACAACACTAGATAAAGTTGTGTTATATTTTACTTCCAATTCAGGCCATTGATTAGTATTGACTAATATTTTATGAACTAAATGTAATGATGAGAACTTGTATTTTTCCTAATGAATTGTTTATTAATTAAAAAACAACCTTTAGTACGTTAAAAAAGAGAGAAGAGAAAATGATAGAAACAAGGGCATTAAGCATTTTTGCACCCCAATGGGGATGAAGCATTATATGAATGATATTGCTATAATCTAGGGCATAATCCACTAAAAAACTATTTTATTGGTACCACACTACGTGATTCAGAAGCCAACCACTGCTTCAGAAGATATAGAGCTATAAAATTATCTATTAGCAAATTCATTTTTTTAATAAAAAGATAGAACAAAAATTAGTGAAAGGATTAAAATAACTCAAACCCCAGGAAAAATATCCCAGAAAAAAAAATGTTTTACGTGCTATAAAATCATTTATTTAACTTGTATATTTTTTGCCAGCATTAGGTATCCATTGATCTTTCCATTAAAGGACATTTCTTCTTTTCGAATTCTCATAGACAAATGCATGTGGTTGTATTTCCATGTCTTACATTAAAAATCAAAAAAATAGATTGTGTTTTTGTGATTGGAAACCATTGGTCATTCATCAAATATTGTTGACCTTGATGTACCAACTAGTTACTTGTTTTGTTGCTAGGTGACTAAATGATATATACTATATCCGACAATTACAACATATATTATATACAATGTCCAAGTTCTTTTGTGTCCCTTAGCACATAATTGAGTATAAACATGTACATAACATTAAAGAATATAATGACATAGTTGGATATATGAAAATAGTTCATCCAAAAATTTTCCTTGTTAGAGAGAAAATCTCGTGTCTAGTGATTTGTGTTATTACCATATCTTTAGTTTCAATAATATGTTAATAGGATAGAAGTAATTTAACAATTCATTGTAATGTTTTCATACCATGAACATCAAAAGGAGTGTTTATTATATATATGATATTAGAAGTTCTAAGTGTCTCTTCTTGATTTAGTATGAAAATAAGATTAAATGGGCAGGTTTGTATTTCTCCTTGACTGATCATTAATTGCTTAATGAAGTTTTTACTTTTAACTTTTCATCGTTAGTACAAAGAGTTGAATTAAGAAGAGTTTATCATATATTAAGATCCTTAGTGGAGTATGTATATTAATAAATATATGACATTCTAGGAGAGTAACAAAACGATCAACTATTTAACAATTTATTAAGAAAAAGTACACTACTTCACCATAAATTTAAGGAGCAAGTCAGCAACTAACTCTTATCTTTATCATTTTTGAAATTTTGGGATCTATCTAGAGTATTGAGAAAAGTAAATTCTTCATTTAATCCAACAAAATTATGTTTAATCAAATATAGCAATGTAAATTCTCAATGGTTTGTTTATAATTATATTATATATCTTAATAACTTTTAAATAAATCTATCATTTTTCAAAATAAAATCGTGTCTCACACAAATTTACATCTAATGTAACAACCTAGAAAATCTATCATCTGAGTAGAAGTGGTAAAAGTGAAATGAACATTTGATTATTATATTATTAAACTGAAAACACGTATTTATAGGAAAAGTTAGTAATCAAGTCTCATTC
>Ga0099825_1000828_pt1 | contig 36326 bp, 18 predicted proteins | sample SiratroredBW_FD_76838 | JGI IMG/M metagenome (GOLD analysis project Ga0099825, IMG submission 76838) | Root nodule microbial communities of legume samples collected from California, USA - Siratro red BW | ecosystem: Host-associated > Plants > Roots > Nodule | place: USA: California | collected...
ATAAATATTATATAATATTATTAATAAATTTATTAATAATAATATAAATATAATTATAATTTAGTAAAAATAAATTTAAATATTTAAATTATTTGAAAAAAATAATTTTTATATTTAATATCACAATAATTTTAAAATTTTAATTTTCTTTTTTAAAAAATTAATTTTTTAATTAATAAATATATTTTATAATAAATTAAATTTATATTAATGATAATAATAATTTAATAATTTTGTATATATTTTTAAAATAATTATTAATTACATTATATTTATTTTTAATTATAAAAAGAAATTTATAATTTTATATATTAAAATATTATTATATTATTCCACCATTTACAAATTGTTTATTTAAATCTTATATTTTTTTCTTAATCAAATAATTAAGTTACAGCCAGTCTTTTGTTATTCACAGCTCTGAATTACTAACACACCCTCCTAGCCCTTGGACACGCACTCCTGGCCCGATCTCTACTCTCTTTTCACATAGGCCGAAAATAAAGCTGTTGCAGGCCGAAATAAAGCTGTTGTGTGATGTGTCCTCTCAGCTACACTATCCCTCACTGTGAGAGCTCACTCAAAAAGGAAAAAAAAAAAAAATACCCTTCACTCGCCCCTCTGATCCCAATCAATTCTTCTCCTCACATAAAAAATTTCACTCCCATTCTAGTCGAGTTCACTCTCATCAGATTTCTACTCTTCATTCACACACATAGCTGTCTAACACACTACAATTTCTTCTTTTGCAGAACCATTCACTTGTTCATCTCTTCCTCCCCTCTCACTTGGCTCTCAAAAGCAATTTGCCCTCCTCTCATTCTCCGTAAGGGTTCGCGGTCCAGGAACAATTGGTCATTCATTTTGAAGCGCTTACAGAAAACTTTAAGAACAGGCCAACGAGGAACAGCTATACGCAAGTGAAGAACAAAAGTCTCGAAAAGGTTATTTGTTCTTCTCGCTTCATTTTCGATTAATCGTATTCATTATACAACTTTGCTTCTCATACACACTATGCATTTACTTGCCCGTAATCAAACCAAAACCAAACAGAAAAAGAAAAGAATGGAAAAATAGAAAAAAAAAACAAAAAGAGAAAGAGAAGCCAGTCACTTTCGTTGCCGTCACCACTCCTCCGTCGTCACGAGCACCACTGTAGCAGAATCCCAACTGAGTCCTCCGTCTTCACCGTCATTCTTGCCGCAGCTAGCATGGAATATAGTACTTCGTGAGCGGCACCTCTCTTCTTGCTTTCCTAACCCTAAATCCATTTAGGTAGAATGCATTGAATGAAAATGAATCTGAGCGAGTCGGACTTAGTCCAAATTTTCAATTTGACACAGATTGAATTAAACAGATATGACAGTTACTTCCTTCACTGTACACTGTGACCTTAGCTTCTAATTTTTTAAAATATCGAAATTATTAACATCTATAAATGTTGATTTTTTGCTTTTTTATTTATTATCAAAATTGTAATATAAATAAAGGAAGGACTAGGTTGCTCATTTACAGATAGATAAAAAGAAGAAAAAGAATTCAGAGAAAAAAGAAAGAACTCGAAAAAAGGAATGGAGAGAGATAGTAGATAGATATTCACAATATTGATCGTATCCCTTTGACTCTTTTTTTTCTTTTTATTTTAAGTTAATTCTCATTTGCGTATGAGTGTCCACCTTTATGTTATCAGATTAACACTTACAATTTCATGTTTTGTTTTAATTTAGAGATTCATTGTAAATTTAGTACACCTAAACTCTGACAAATAGTAATTTTTTCTTTATGTTGAGATTCCTTAACTTCAACGGAAAACTTATATGTAAGAATGGTCTGATAGTGGATTGATAATGGGTGGCCCAATAGGTCTAAAAACCTTGCTAAGATAGATATACCATATCAGAAGTCAACTTGAAGCCCAACTCAATCTTACAAAATTGACTGGTAAAGTGAGGTTTGCACTCACTTTATAAACTATTGAAATATTTCATCTCTAGTCAATATAGCTTATTTTCAACCTTTTATTTAATATCTGTCTAATAATTATTTATTTACCGACCTAATTATAATAAAATATTTCAATTAATTAGATAAAAAATATTTTAATTTGATGATAATTTTTAATTTCATTATAAATTTATTTTAATTATACAAATTATCTTAACATGTGTTAACTATATTATATAACATACATATCAAAAATAATTTTTGTGTGTGTGTTAACTTATTCAGTCATGCATAAATCGACAAATTCATTTAAAGTATTACATTATTTTTTTTAAATACTCATAATTTTGCGTCGATCATAAGTTTTTATTGTCATGTCTTTGAGTAATAATCTTCCATCTGATATTTCTCTATTACGACAATAACACAAACATGTTACTAAGTCAATTTGGGAGGGTAAAGAAACGATACTTAGGCCACAACGTCACATAAGTTGAATATTAAAATATTTGGATATGGGTGACACGCGAGCACAAACTTTGATTTATATTGTTGGATTTGACAACCTCTTAAAGCTATTAGACTTTGATATCAACTATCACTTAATAATAACACTAGTTGAAAGATGAAGAACATAATACATACATTTTATTTTCCTTTTGGAGAATGCATGATAACTCTCGAGGATGTTGCATTGCAACTTGATCTCTCGATTGATGGAGAACTAGGAATGGGTGTCACATTTGGTGACTTAGTTTCAATTTGTGAAGAACTACTAGGGTTCTTACCACCTGTCGAAGTAATTAAAGAAAATACAATCAAATTATCTTTGTTAAATAACGCATTTCGAAAACTACTTGATAATGAAACTGAGGTGGAATGAGTCAACATGCTCGCTGACATATTTTGACACTTATTGAAAGACTATTGATGTCAGATACATTAGCTAGTCGAGTTCATCTAGTGTATCTTCCGTTATTGACAGACCTCAATAACCTCTCCAACTACAGTTAGGGTGCAGCTGTATTGACATGTTTATATTATGCTCTAGACCATGGGGTCGACTTTAACTAACAAAATATTGGAGATTGCATGTTATTCTTGCAATCATGGAAATGGTATCGAATTACCTCTATTTCCCCCCCTTACTGACATGTTTAATGATTAAAACATTGAAGCAAAACATAACTTTCCATTGACTACGAGGTTAGTTGTTATGCTGTTCACAATGTATTATAAATTTCGTTTATATTTATTTCTTAAAAATTAATTATTCTTTACCATAGGTGATCTTGTCCAGCTCAAAGGATAAGTATACCTACATATGTGCTTCCTCTTTTACGAATCACATTTGATCATGTGCAACGAAAGGAGGTCATTATTATTTTGTACTATAACATAATTTTACATATATGTTTCTTGTCAAGCTAATGCTAACATTATATTTTCTCAATTTTTGTGGACTCCTTATAGAGCATATAACATTAGTTGTTTGATCACCATTGGCGTCCTTAATGTTAATCGTGTTGTTGTTTCTCTCATTTGCTCACAGTTGAGTTTTATCAAGCAGATAGGTCATGAGGCAGTTTCGATTACACCAACCTATTCCATTGACCTGTTAAACTTAGATGATGTTCATAAAGATGGCATGCGAGGAAGAACAAATAGATGTTGGCCCCACTATCATCAAAAGTGGATCGTCATGTGGAATGATCACCACTATTAGGGGTAGCAGTTTAGCAGAAATAGTCATTTACGTAAAACTGCATCAAATATCCAATGGTACATCTTACGTACTATCCGATATATAACTCCTCAACATGCATCCATGTCTGATGAAAATGTAAGTTCATTGCGTATTAGGTAGCATATTGAAATTGTTAATCACGATTAACTAATCATATAATTTATCATAGTATGACATGTTTCCCTAGCCTCAACAAAGTCAACCCCAATCGCACTATCAACATATTTGATCATCTTTTAGTGCAAAACAATTCCAACATCCAAATGTCGTTGATTTTATTTTTGAACCACCTCCAATGTGAGGATACATGGGTAACATAAACACCATGACTAGTCCATCTTCATATGAACACAAAATTGCTTCCATCTATAACATGTTCCCATCACAACCAAATTGGTTTCACACCCACCGCATAATATATTTAGGACTTCTTCCACTCCCACTCTCTGCATACAATCTAATATTATCTATAAATTGTTATTGACCAACAATGTCTTTCCAATCATTAGATAATGCAAGTAGGGATGATAATGAGGAGAAGCATGATAATAATTAAGCTGGACCGCAACCTCCCTTGCCATCTAACCCATCAATTAAACATAAAGCACATTGAAGACCATGATGACAACGTCGAAGGCCGCAATATTACAATGAATATCATAAATGGATTTTTTTTTCTTTCATGTCATTTTATGCTCACTCCTATTCTTACTCACAACGTGTATTAAATTTTAATATTTTCTTTGAATCATGTTATTTGAATCCTAATATTGGAAAATCACGTCATGCCTAACCCTAACAAATTAAATATATTAATTCCATCACGTAAACATGCATGCAACCAAATATGATTTCATCACAATTTTTTTTTTGAATAAAAAATGTGATAAGTCATGCTTATAACCACAATTTTACAAAAAAAGAAGAAAAAAAAAACAAAAAAAATCTAACTCGTGCTACCAAGCATGATTTTATAACCATGACAAAAAGTCACTCGTCTCATCTTTGCGAGCACGATGTCAATTGCGACAAAAAAAAAATTACTATAAATTAAAGTAGTGTTTCCTAGCACGAGTTCTTCATTGTGAACCGTTCCCCATGCATGACTTATTCTTGCTCGTAATTTTTTTTTTTAAATTTACTCATTTCGGTGTTTTTCGTTTAAATCTTCATTTCAAGTCTTCATAATCCTCGTATACCAACAATGGCCCAAAAATACCGAAATGGATAAATTTTTAAAAAATTACGAGCATGGGTAAGTCGTGCATGGGGGGACGATTCATAGTGAAGAGTTGTGCTAGGAAGCATAACTTTAGCTTCTGGTAATTTGTCCTAGTTGAAGTCATGCCCACGAAGACGAAATGAGTGAATGTTTTGTGTGGTTATAAGTCGTGTTAGGAAACATGACTTCAATTTCTTGTAATTTTTTTTATCCCGATTGAAGTTGTGCACGCGAAAATGAGATGAGTGATTTTTTTTCATGGTTATAAAATTGTGCTTGGTAACACGAGTTAGATTTTTTTTTTTTGTAAAATCCTGTTTGTAAGCACGACTTGTCACGTTTTCTATTCACAAAATAGAATTTGTGATGAAATTGTTTTTGGTTGCCTGTATGTTTGTGCAGATGATGGAATTAAGATATTTAATTTGTTGAGGTTAGACATGAAATAATTTTCTAACATTAGAGTTCAAAAAACATGGTTCAAAGAAAATGTTAGAGTTTAATACAAATTATGAGTAAAAGTACAAGACGGGCGTAAAATGACATGAAAAAAAAAATCTATTTATGAGATTCAGTGCCACATTGTGGCCTTCACCGTTGTCTTCATAGTCTTCGATGTGCTCTATGTTCAGTGGAAGCAACTTCATGTTGATATGAAGATGAATAGTCATGGTGTTTATGTTATCCATGTATCCCAACATTAGAGGAGGTTGAAAATTAAAATCGGCAACATTTGGAGGTTGAAATTGTTGTGCCCTAGAAGATGACCCAATATGTTGATAGTGCGGTTGGGGTTGACTATGTTGAGGCTGGAGGAACGTGTCAACTGTGACAAACAATATGATTAGTTAATTGCGATTAATAATTGCAATTTGCTACTTAATACGAAATGAACTTACATCTTCATCAGACATTGATGCTTGTCGAGAGGTTATATACTGGATAGTACATGAGATGTACCATTGCATATATGATGAATTGTCACACAAATGACCGTTTTCGCCAAATTGCTGCCCTTGAATTTGGCAGGTTTGTTGATCATTCCACATTGTGATACACTTTTGATTATAATAGAGTTAATATCTATCCGTTCGTTCTCGCATGTCATCTTTATGAACATCATTTAAGTTTAACGGGTCGACAAGAATAGGTTGGTGTAACCCAAACTGCCTCATGATCCTATTTGCTTGATGAAACTCAACTGTAGAAAAGCAAATGAGAGGAACAACAACACGACTAGCATTAGAGATGTCAATGGTGATCAAACGATTGATGTTATGTACTCTACAAGGAGTCCACAAGAACTGAAAAAATATGTTGTTAGCATGAGTGTGACAAGAAACATATGTACAATTATGTTATAGTAGAAATTAAGAATGACTTCCTTTGGTTGCATATGATAAAATGTGCTTCATAAAAGATGAAATGCATATGTAGGTATGTTTGTCCTTTGAGTTGGACGACATAACCTATGATGAAGAATAATTAATTTTTTAAAAAATAAATATAAATAAAATTTATAATACATTATGAAGGACATAAAAACTAACCTCATAGCCAATGGAAAACCATGCCTATTATTGCTAGAGTAACATTCAACCTCCAATATTTGTTGGTTGAAGTTGACCCTATGATTTAGAGCACGATATAAACATGCCAATACAACCGCACCCTAATTGTAATTGGAGACATTATTGAGGTCTGTCAATAATGGAAGATACATAAGATGAACTCAACTAGGTAATCTATCTGACATCAATAGACTTCTGATAAGTGTCAAAATATGTCTGCGAGCATGTTGACTTATCACAACCTCAGTTGCATTATTAGATAGTTCTCGAAATGCATTATTTAGCCAAGATAATTTGATTGTATTTCCTTTAATGATTTCGGCAGGTGGTAAGAACCTCAGTAATTATTCACAAAGTGAGACTAAGTCATCAGATATGACACCCGTTATTGGTTCTCCATCAATCGGAAGACCAAATTCCAATGCAACATCCTCGAGAGTTGTCGTTCATACTCCAAGAAAAAAAATGAAATGTATGTGTTTCTGTTCTCCATCTTTCAACTAGTGTTATTAAGTGATGGTTGATATCAAAATCTGATATCTTTAGGAGGTGGCTAAATCCAGCAGTATAGATCAAAATTTGTACTCATAGGTCAACCATGTCTAAATATTTTAATAACCAAATTATGTGACATCCTGGCCGAAACATTGACTTAGTAACATGTATGTGTTATAGTGTTATAGTCGTAATAAAGATATATCAGATGAAATGTTATTATTCAAAGTCACGACAATAAGAACCTACGATAAATGCAAAATTGAGTATTTAAAAAAGTCATGTAAGTAATATTTTAAATGAATTTTGTCAATTTATGGATGACCGATTTCAAAAATATGTTTAAAGCGTAAATAAGTTAACATCCATGCAAATTATTATTTTTATATAAGTTATCTTGAATAGCTGACACATGTTAAAATAATTTGTATAATTAATTAAAACAAATTTATAATAAAATTAAAAAAATTATAATCAAATTAAACTAATTTTTTTATCCAATTAATTGAAATGCCTTATTGTAATTAGGTTTGCATATAATTATTAGAGACATTAAATAAAAGGTTGAAAATAAGTTATATTATTTATAATTGATTTGTAAAATTGTGGAAATTTTATAACGGGCTCACTTTAGAATAAAAAAATAAATTATTTGTTTTCATTAGACAGATGTTTAAAAACAAATTACTAGTTGTCAGAATAATTTCTGCTATTGTCAAAACAACATTCAAAAATATAAATTCCTGGTTTGTTATAAGAGGGATAAGAGACAAATTGTATGTTGCAAGTAAGACATCAATACCCTGAGGATATTACAAACTTTGGAAAAATCATCAGCCTTATGTCTTGTCCAACATTCTAATCGACAAGATTCTGAGTTTGATGTTCAAGAGATACCGACTCTCCAACTTCGTCCAATGGCATACCCAGTCAAATTAAATGATTGGTGGTGTGATTGTGGGGCATTTCAAGCCCTTTGATTGCCTTGTCCTCATGTTATTGTGGTGTTTTTCATGTGTCACTTGCAACTTCTAACATATGTTCATCCAGTTTATAGTCTACACAACATATTTAAGGCTTATGAACTTCAATTTCATCGGTCCGAAATAAAGATTATTGGTCAGCATATACAGGCCCCAACTTTATCCCCAACCTTCACATGAATTGTAAAAAGTTTGAAAGACCAACTACAACTCGTATCTATAATGAAATAGATGAAGTAGGTCAAAATATTTGGAAAAAAAATATTCTAATCATCGTAACAAGAGTCACAATCTTACAAATTGCCCGTATAAACAACGAAATATATTTCCTTTTATTTTAATTAATTTTATTTAAATATTAACATATATTTTAATTTCATTATTTCAATAAACTATTTCTTCTTTTATAACAAAATAAGTTATGTTTTTAACACCAAATATTATGTTCAATGAATATATTCTTCCAATTTCAAAGGTAAATAAACATTTATACGTATGATTCTCAACTACTCACTTTTTCACACAAAACTTCACTTTTCATAATACTCTTCTCTTCTTCAACGACTTTAGGTGACCTACAATTTAATTCTTCACTTATAATAAACATAACACATCCAAAATAAATTATATCAACCAATTAATGAAATTATATTAAAAATACGTGTTCTAACTAAATTAATACTTTTTTTCATTATCTTCATCTATTTTAATTTTATAATTTAAAATAGTATTATATTAAATTTTTTACATAATTAAACTAATCTAATTGTACCATTACGAATTGAAAAACAATTAAAATATAACTTTGTATAAAACATGTCTCAAAGCACGACCATGGTTGAAAAAAAAAATTAACATGATTAGAAAAAAATTATAAAATAAATAAAATTCATCCCTTAAAATTATGGTATCTAACACAATAAAGTCGTGCTATTTAACACAATTTCTATCTAACACAATTTCAAAAGAAATAAAAATAAAAAAATCATTCTAAGTTGCACGACTTCCTATATAATAAAAATATTACACATTCAAATTAAAGTCATCTTTGACAGCACGACTCCTCACTTTCAAAGTCTCAATCCATGCACGATTTAACTCAATTCTGTAATTTTTTTTTTTTAATTTTACCCATTTCAGTATTTTTCGTCTAAATTGGAAACGTTGAGAAAGTTATTTATTGTGTTATTTTTTTATATATAAGCACTAAGAAATGAATAAATCAAGGGAACGCAAGTGTTTGAATCCTTTTACAATGCTCATATAACCTCTATAAGCATAACACCTGCATTAAAGTTATTGATTGCATTTAGTGGGGATAACAATGGATTAAGTGCACATCAAATAAAACCAACTACTGCACAAATTGGCTTCGGATACATTGCTTTAGTTCCAAATGTGTTAAAGTAGTATGACTGAGTTATAATAGGGACACAATATTGGATAATTGCTCCCATGTTACCAGGGAAACATATAATAAGTATCCCATTATAGATCTATATTATCGCAAAACCAAATGTCTGAAAAGTCCAATATACAGAGTAACTAAACCCCTGCACATCTCTGAAGCATAATCTGCATGATCTGAATTTACCAGAATCTAATCTTCTGCCATAACACTTCAGAAGTCCTTCAGAACTAGTTCACATGATCTATTGGGCAATTCAATTCCTCAACTAGTGCCTAATGGATCACAATATCATCTGGCCTTCCTCCAGATTAGATACTGTTGCTTAATATAGAGGCTAGTGTGTTAGAATCAGCTGCCCTGTTGCAGTCACATTCTAGATTGTATTAAATTCATAATATAAAACAATCTGAGAGGCTCTCCCACCTTTGCATTCTAGATTTGTTCTGGTGCAAACATCTAGTATATAGATTAGGGTACTCCAAGTGTCCAAAATATTTGTACCAAATTCTTTTTTTTTTTGATAAACAAAACAAGGAGATCCTCTATCAGTATTACACCTAATATAATCCTCTTTCTGTGGAATATAAAAGCTTCTAATTTTTTTTTTGGACAAAAGAGGACCGTAAAAGAATGTTAAAATATTGAAAAATTTTAAAGCTTCTATAAAATTTGTTATCTAACCTTTACAAAAAAAATAACAGCTAACACAACTTTTAACTTAATCATAACAAACTAAGGAAAAATTTTTGTTTGAAACAAATATTTATCAAATACTTCCATTTCACAGATTTTTTTTTCTTTAATTCAATATTATATAATAATAAAATAATAATATATATAGATGTTATATGGAGATAGAAAATGAACATTGATGTGTACCCATTCTGAAATGTATAGCCCAAAGTATAAGAATCAAAGTAGGGATGCCACATCACATACTTGACTGCAAAAAGTCATCTAGGAGAACTTCGATATCTTTGAAATGTCTAGACAAACTTTTCAATAATACCTTCCAAAAATAATATTTTTTTTCTATAATTTAAAATTATTTTATACATAAATTTTTTATATAGTTTCTTTACATTTTTATTTTTTAATTTATATATGAGTTCACTAATTTATATAAACATTCATTTAGTTTTTTAAATTATTTTTTAAATTTTGTCCAAAATCCTTAATGAAAGTTACTTTTTGTGTAGGCAGATTTCTGTAAAACATGATATTAGAGCATAATCAGCTTAGCTTGTCTGGAATCTGTTTCGTACCAGTAGCTGCTTGCAGTAATTTTTGAATGAAGAATTAATGGCATAAATAAAAAGTTAAATTATGTTAAGGTCTCTTTGAAGAAGTATCTCACGAGTGTTTTTAATAAAAAAACATAAATCAGTTTATTCACAAAGTAAAATTATCTTATATATAAATTAATGGCTGAAAGTTATTTTATATCAGTTTTTAAAAAAATTATTCATGTAACTCATACTTTTTAGTTTTGAATTATGAAAATAAGTTAATTTTATTTACTTTTCTAAAAATATTACAATTTTTTTCATACCAAATAGAAATGGACCACCCTTGATCACGATTAAGAGAATATAAATAATAAAATTAAATAATAATTCTAATTGAATTATTGAAGAAATGAGCTCATAATAACTCTCTCTCTCTCTCTCTCTCTCTCTCTCTATATATATATATATATATATATATATATATATATATAACTTAATGAAACAAATTATACTTAAATATTTTTTCTAAACTTAATAAAAAAAATTAAAACTGGTATTTACGATATAGTGAATACAAAATTAGTTTATCACCTATCTAAATTATACTTTTCATATTTTAATAAACCTGACAACTACTGCACATCTAATATTTATTATGATAAGAATATCTCCTAGTTTTCTCTCTCCAGTTTCCCTTTTTCTTATGTATACTGAAAGATTTCACAAATAAAATGTAATAATCCATTGGCTATCTTGAACAGTACAGAGTAGTATCAGTTTGTTGCTATTCCCATGTTTGTTATAAATTGGTGAGTTGTAGATGGGACCACTTCCTATAATTTATTCACCCATCTGAATCAGAAGACAAATCCAAACGGGGAAGGTCATTTCTCTGTTATTATTTAAGATCTACTAAATCTTGTTTCAACATACCATATATTATTTTAATGTTGATGTCTTTTCTTACCAGCCCCTTTTAAAATACAATTTGGTATTTAATTAGTATCACGCTTGGATAAATTGATGTCACACTAAATAGGATCAAGTAAAGGAATTTGTGTGCAAAATAAGCAAATATAATACTTGTTTAGTCTCAGTAACTATCACATGCGTGAGGGTAGTTCCTTGTATAAACCAAGTTTCTGTACATTCTTGACAAAGATTCGAGATTCACACATGTACACATATATTATATAATTCTTAAGAGGACTGTGTAGACATCATTGTGATCATAATGTTTCTTATTTTTTAGAAAGGCAAATTTATTAAATCAGCAGCTACCACAAGGCATGACAAAGTTAGACTCAACTAGTTACATGAGTACAAGATTAATAATATTAAAAGCAATAGCAGTAGGTAATCTGCATAAATTCCTCTACTGCATAATCACAGTATTCCATTTAACCATATAGACCAAAGTGTTTTCAACCAAAAAGAGTCCAAAAATTTCTCAGTTATGACGCTAGAAGTGGTTAAAACAGTTTGAAGGAAACACTTGCCCGTGTCCTAACCATGAGTAATAAATCTACCAAACACTATCTCCTTCTCTTGTAATGATATTCCTTTATTCTTCTTTCTTTATCACCACCTTCCATGCGAAGGCAATGGTTTTGGAGGGAGTCTTTGCTTTCCCAATGATAATGGAAAATGTCAGATATCTAGACAATCAACATTCCCACGTAAGAATATTAGACTCGTATGTAAATTCGTAAAAAGTCTGTAAATTCGACTCCTGAACTCACAAGAGTTTATATTAAAACTCAACAGAAAAAGATAAATATTCATGACATTTAAAATTAAATATCTATTCTATTTTCTATAGTAATTTTATTTTTAGGTGAAAGTAAAGATGATGTACCATTTTTATCAACACAATTTAAACCGCTTTCTCACATTTTAAAAGTACACTGGTTACAAAAGTACAGAAAGAAACCTAAATAAAGAAAAGATCTCCACTTAAGACTGTCCAAGCATAATCTAATTAAAAGAAATGCAACACAAATAAAAAATGAACTTGAATCAAGGCACTTTGCAGCTAATAAAATCCACTCATACACGGTCACAAAGGACCTCCGCTTCAACCACCGAAACGCGAAACTGCAATGGTGGTGACGGCTGGGAGACGACGGCAAGTGCGAGACGACGACAATTTTTATGGTTAAGGTAGATAAAAGCGAGACTATGGCCTAACTCGTTCACTCGACCTTGAACTCGCGATTTTGAACTGAGTCTATCGACTTTGCTTGAAAATTCAGATGGGTTCACCAGTCAACTTATAAGTTTGATAACCATGCTTTTATGTATTACCTTATAAACTCAAAAGTTACAATTTTAATTTTTTTTTCAAAAAAATAATATTGACAAATGTGTTACATGTATCTTGTCACCACGGTATTTTATACATTTTGATCTTTGTCAATATGAGATTTAATACACCTCTTCACATTAAAAAATGAATATTTTAAACAAGAGACTGTAAGTAGTATAACGATCTAATAATAGATAATATAATAAATCTAACAAATTTTAATAGGGTAAAATTTGTTACATGTTAAAAAGTGTAATTTAAGTTTATTAGATAAATTGTATACCTATTTATATAGTTTAACTTTATTTCTGGTCGAATATCCGATGTAATTCTTCCCTTCACTTTTAAGGAGGACCTTCAAAACACTTAACATATAAGTCTGTCTCCTCTTTTGTTTAGCAAACTTGGTTCGACTAAACCAAGTTTGATTATTTTCTTCCCTGTACTCCACTTCATAATAAGTTGTCTGGGTAGTCTCTGAATCTCGTTGGCCACCTATTTAAGAATTCTATAAAAAGAAAGAAAGAATAGATGGGTTAATTATAATTCACGTGCTATTCTTTCGTTATACTATAGCACTCCAATATATATGCAAATAAGCATATTCTTCTACAATTTAATAAACTTGTGATACTCCCCAACTTCACCATAATAAAGTTGGCCAAGATTATTCTTGTGGAAGTTAATTCTGAATTTAGACAATTAATTCTCAAGATACTAATATAAAAAAATAGTTTAAAGAATATTTATGGGTCATCTGCAAATTGCTCAAGCTAAGTATGCATACTTTCATCTCTTATCCTCTTTTGAAGAGCCTTCTTATCTATAATTATTATAGAATAACGCAATCAGATTCACTCAAATTCTACCACATAAAAGAAGAAAATGATAATATAGTAATTCAAAAGGAAAAAAAACAACTAAAAAGATAAAGAAAGACAAAGAAAAATCACACAAAAATAATTAATGTGATTCAATTGAAATGTTAACTAACTTTAATTTAAGTTTATTACATAATTTTACAATGAAAACAAATATTACAATACAAAAGTTCTCTTTCATTGAACTCTTACTCATTATATAGTTGAACTTACTACTCTCAACTATACAAAATTATTAATATAAGGTATTGGTCTTGATGGTATCGAGGGTTAAGAAAAGTTAAACAAGAATATGATAACTATGAAAGAAAGAACAAATAATATGATAACATGGAAGAAAGTTTTTTTATTGAATGTCTATCCCTTTGTTTACAATAGCTCACTTAATATAAAATTCTAGGAAACTAAATATGGAAATTATTCTAAATAAATATATTTGATATTATCTGATATTATACTAATATTCTCTGACACTCTCTTGATTATCTTTGATATTCTAGTGATTTGTTTCTTTGATACTCCCTTAATTATTTCTCTAATATTCTTACATATTCTCATATATTCTCTTGATTATCTTTGATATTCTACTGATTTGATTTGTTTCCATAATAATGATATTCTAACAATTGGAACAAATTTAAGAAAGAAAACAAGGTGACCCGTTACACCACGAAATTGGCCAATAATTATCATCTTGAAATACCCAACTTTCTTTTGGGGCATTTATGCTTAGTAAAATTCGTCTATCCTCCTGTACTATTTGCCTTTCTTCAAGTTATCCAAAGGTGTACATTATAAGATGAAAATCATGCAAAGAAATTTCTTATAGGAACGAAAAGAAAGTGGAAAAGTAGCTTAGGTAAGTAAGTTAGGATAGAGAGGGAGGTTTGAATATAAAAGACTTGTCTCACTTTTATAATATGACATTCTTAGAAAAAATGGAAAATGTAATAGGAAAAACACATTTTCTGGTGTAAGATACCGAATGCCAAATATGGATTTCTAGATGATAATAAAGGGTATGGATTTCTAGATGATAATAAAGGGGAGGATGTTGGCTACCATGGATTCCATTATGGTGAAAAAAACGTAGGAAAAGTGTGTGGTATGATGAACAAAGGAGTAGAAAATATTTTTTTTTTCCATTTTGGTGTACTTTTCCATAATAATTCCTAAAATGGGCAGAAAAATATTTATTTATCAATATAGACAAATTTTGTTAGCTAGATAGGATTTTACATTAAGAAATCCTTCAATCTAGACATGATTTCAGGCTGGTCAAATACAAGTGACATGCTGACAATTTCAATTAAAATTTCAGTCCTTACTAAACTCATCTCTCTGCAACCATTTTTTATTTTTTTGACACTATATTTATTATGTTTAACAATTAAAAATAATAATAATTAACAAAACCATAATAGAACAATTAAGACAAACAAATTTATTTTAATTTAAAACAAAATAATATAATGATAATAATATTAATTTAAATAATCATAATAATTTAATGATTATTTTTGAAGAAATAATAATAATAATAGTAATAATATTTTAACAAATTTAATTAAAATAATAACAATAATAATGATTATTATAATTATAATATAATAATTTTTATAAAAAAAGAAAACAAAATTTAATAATATAATATCAACTATTTATCAATTGATGATGGTGATTTATTATAATTGGATAAATACTTCATACTATAATGTTTAGAGTGTCTAATCATGGTCTCTTCCTGATAGGTGAAACATTAATGATAAATATTATATTATTAAATATTATTTTATTTATTTATAAAAGTTATTATATTATTATTATTATAAACAATATTATTATTTTAATTAAATTTCTTAGAATATTATTACTATTATTATTATTTCTTTGAAAATAATCATTAAATCATTAAATTATTATTATTATTTAAATTAAATTTATATGAATTTAATTAAAATAATTCTTCTTCTTATTATCATTATATTATTTTGTTTTAAATTAAAGTAAATTTGTTTGTCTTAATTATTCTGTTACAGTTTTGTTAATTATTATTATTTAATTATTATTTTTAATTGTTAACAAATATAGTGTTAAATAAATGAAAAATGGTTGTAGAGAGATGAGTTTAGGAAGAAATGAGATATTTTAATTAATGTCTTTAATTAAAATTGTCATGTCACTTGTATTTTATCAGTCATGCTTAGATTGAAGGATTTCTTGATGTAAAATCCTATCTAGCTGGCAAAATTTGTCTATTTTAGTAAATAAATATTTTTCTGCCCATTTTAGATATTATTATAAAAAAGAACACCAAAATAAAAAAAAGTGACTAGATAAATTTGGAGAAAAGTCTAGGGATGGTCAATCTCTAGGATTTCAAGAGGACAAATGGGTGAGAGAACAAACACTGAAGTTAAACTATAGTAGATTGTATAAAAATTTAGAACAAAAATTAAACACTATGAGAGATATAAGACTTTGGATAGAGGGTTGTAATTTGAGATTGACATGGCGAACAGAATAGTTTGACTGACAAAAATAATTTATAAAACATTTTATGCAAAATGTCTTCAAAATACATCCAAAGAAGGAGGTAGTAGACAAAGGGATACAGAAAGGGTTCAAGTCTCAAATTATTCGATAAAATCTACTATATACATTGATACATCAAAGGCAAGAATTTAATCGCAGGATCTTCTTCAATATATTTTGAGAGTGTCAAGATAATATCTAATGTATCTTTTTAAGCTTAGAGGTTATTGATTAATAGAATACAAATAAAGGATAACTTGGTTAACAGGAACATTGTCCTGTTATTGAATGTTTTAAATTGATAGTTTTGTACTGGCCATCTCATATGCTCATCTACTTTCTCATTTGCTTTTTGGTTTTACTTTTACAAATGCTTATAAGATTTCAAAGACATGACATCAATATTATGTTGAGAAAAAAAAAAAAATTGGACATATGAAAGCCTATTGGTTTGTAGCTGTTTGATCCATTTGGATGTATAGAAATAATATTATATTTATAGTAGAAGTTCCAAATAATAAACTCATTTTGTTACATTTTTATTTTTAGAATATAACTATATGAAAAAAAAAGGAAAGAATTATTATTTTTTCTTTTAACTAGTATTTCAACCCAATGTATTTTTTAAAACATTGTAATTTTCTCATTTTATATGGCTTCTATATAAAAGAATTTAGATAACCCTTATACCTATATTTATATGACTCGTTAGATGAAAAAAAAAAAAAAAAAAAAAAAAAAAAAAAAAAAAAAAAAAAAAAAAAAAAAAAAATAAATATTTTTTTTTTTTTTTAAAAAAAAAAATTAAAAAACAACAATACAAAAATTTTAAAAAATCCTTTAAAAAAAAAAAAAAAAAAAAAAAAAAAAAACACAGGCTCCGCAGTCTTCAACACAAGCACATTACATCTGACATTATCTTCCAAAATTCTGATGTCTCATTAAAAAAAATCAATCGTAATGGCGAGTTTCTCTTTCATCTTTACAGCCTTGGTCTTGCAAAGTCTTGCATTATCTTTAATTTTAATAAATCAATTTGGCCTATAATAATACATTTATAACGTTTAAAACTTATAATTTATTATCTGAAAGCTATCGTCATCTTAATTATCTAGTGCATTATTTTATTCTGTTACCAATTAATATTTATTTGTTTTCCTAATAATTTGCAACACATGGGAGACTTAATTCTTATTTTATTTTTTTAGATTATTTTTGCTTTAAAATGTTGATGAATGCCCCATACAAAATAATTAGCGTTTAGAAAGGAGGAGCCCGGTTTGGAGAAAAGTGTCGGTAGCGCTCATTTTCATAATTAATTAATTAATTAGAACATATTAGTTTTTAGATGAATAATTGCAACAAAATCTCAAACGTGCTCTTTTAAATACAGTTTTTAATATTAACGAAAATATATTGGAAATTACAAAATATTACTAGTTTTACTTTATATTCAATGAACTGGTTTAGAATTTTATAATTTTTAATAACTCCAAATAATAAATAAGAAAGAGATTAGTAAAAGAAAATGTATTGAAGATTTTATTATATTAATTCTCCTATTAATTATTGTATAAAACAATAAAGATAATATCAAAACTGCAACTTTTAAATAATCTTGAATTGAAATTTGTCATTTTGTGTCTTAACAAATAATATTTTCGCTTAAAAACACTATCTTAAAAGTGCTTCTGGGGTAGTGTCTATTTTACATACTTCCTCTTTCTTTTAGCTTTTTACATATTATGCTTTTGTCATTTTTTTCACCTTCCTTCGCTTTCTTCTTTAATTATAGAATTATATATCTTTCTGTCTAATCTACAAAAGAACTTCTTATTTTTAATTCTTGTTTGTATGTGATTAACAGATAGTCATTGAAAAAATTGATCAGTTTAGATAGCAGCCCACTAGCCGGTTACAATCAGATATATTAAAAATAGGCTTGAAAAAAAAAAAAAATATTCTGGATGAAGTGATCACACCCTTAAGAAGTGATGAATGATGATGTTCGCAATGGAAAAGAAAAAGAGTTGACTTCATGTTAGAATAGTTCTAAGATTCACAACTCCTATCTATTGTGCATCCCATGCACACTTACAAGCACATACCTTTTTCTAATCATATACTTTTGTAGTTATTATTTAGTTTTATATTTTTATATGTTTTTCTAAATAGTAACTTATCTGAAATGACACAGTTAACTTAATATATGTTATTTTGATTGAGAAATAATTATGGCGAAGCTATCAGGTTATGAAATCGATAGAAAGAATTTGATATTTAGTTATGTAGGGAATGAAGATACTAATTGCACATGAAGAGAGGGATACCAAAATGAAAAAGCCACATGATGGAGGGGTTAAAGGAGATGTTAAATGAAGATTCTAAGTATAAACGCTAGAAGTATAGGAGCATCGGTTAAGAAAAGGTATTTAAAGGAAACAATTAGGAAGGAAGGGATGAAATTTGTACGCATTAGACTAAAAGTGAAATAATAAAAGGGTGGGTCATGCGATATGGGTTAATAAAGAAATAGATTGGTATCATAATTTGGAAGAGAATGGTGCAGGTGGTATTTTAATTATAATCATAAAAAAAAATAAGTTCATTTGTAAGGATGTTATATGTTGCAGGAAGTATTTAATCAAATAAGGAAAATGTGGAGAGAGGAAAATCTATAACAATAGTAAATGTGTATTTCGCATACTACTAAAACAAAAATAAGATAATTTGGGATAATTTAAGCTATCAGAAAGGAAAATGAGAATAAATCATAGTGCATGTTGGGGGGATTTTAGCGCAAATTAGAAAGTATGAATAGTAGGAGGGAAATGCAAAGTATGAATGAATTCTCATCAAATATAGAAATTAAAGATATACCTTTAATAGGGAAAAAGAACATAGTATAGCTCTAACGAGACAACAAAGATTATATTAGATAAAATCATAGCGTCACAAGAATGGATAATCACTAGGATGCGTACAATATGTATTTAATAGAACTATTTATATGATTGTTGTGGTTTAGTTTTAAAAACAACTTTAATTGATTGGGGGCAAAAACCATTTAAAGATTTTGAAAATTTGATAGAAGGTTTGACAATTTAGTAAGAGTTTTTTGGAACAAATACCTTAAGTGAAAAAATGAAATGTCTTAAGAGGGATATAAAGACGTGTGGAACAAAGATATGTTTGGAGACATGAATCAAGAAAAATAAAACATTATCACTAGAATTAGAGATTTATATAGTTTAAACGTGGTGTAGATGAAGAGAATCTGAAAGAAAGAAGATATCTCTTTGCTTAACTTAATAAGATAAATTACACATGAGAATTTGTATCTTAAAAGAAAATCTAGATCTAAATGGATTGAAATGGGAGACTTAAATACAAAGTTCTTCTATTCAACGATTAATTAGAAGAAAGCAAAAAAGATACTAGGAGTACATATAGTGTGAGAATCTAAACATGGTTAAAGAGGAAGTAAAAATACATTGTAAACATATATTCAATTGTAAATATATATTCAAAGAAAAAAAGATATAATCTCATAGTGATAATATAAAGTTTCTATCTTTATCTTTTAAGCATAAGAGAGTCATATAAGTTGAGATTAAGAAAGTGGTATAGAATTGTGACAGTACTAAATTCTTGAACCAAATGACTTTAATTTTAAGTTTATAAAAAAAATTTGGAAATTAATGAAAAAAGATATTATTTAAGGAACCGATAAGTTTCATCGATATGCGAAATAACAAAAATATAGTAATGCATAATTTATCATATTAATACCTAAAAGGGATAACCTACCAAAGTTAGATGAATATAGATCCATCTCTTTGGTTGGCAACATGTATTATATCTTATCAATGGTCCTATCAATAGAATAAAAAAAGCGTCACACAAGGTTATAAATCACACCTAATCAACTTTTATTGTAGGTAGAAGATTGTTAGATAGTGCGGTAATAGCCAATGAAACTGTGAAGGAAGTGTGTAGTAAGAAGAAAAGTTTCATGGTAGTCAAAATTGATTTTGAGAAAGCTTACAATTTTTAAGGTTATTATAATACATGATGAAAAGATTAAGTTTTTGTATTGAATGGATTAGTTATTTGAAATCATCAACAATATTTGATATAGTTATGAGAATCCTACAAAAGAATTCAAATCTTCTAAAGATTTAAGACAAGACGATACATTGACTTCTTTTGTATACATCATTATAGCTAAAGGGTTGGTAGGAATGACAGGTGAGGAAGTTAAAAAATAGTTACTTGTGGGGCTGAGAGCGGGGATAAGGAAGCAAGACCTAAAAATACTATTATTTTTTATAATAACACCTTATTTCCTAAGTGTTTTTAGATTGCATCAGGTCTTAAGGTCAAATTTGTCAAAAGCAAAATAAGAGGTTGAAAGTAGATAAGCATCGTCTAGAAAGATTTTCCAGTATTTTGAACTATAGTACCACGAGTGTTCCTTTCACCTATTTAGGAATGTCGATAAGAGAAAACCCAAGCAAGTATAATACTTGACATACGGTGTTGGAAAAGATAACAAATAAATTTGCAAGATGGAAAGGAAGTTTCTTATCCTTTGCTAAAATCGGTTATTACTACTCTTCCACTATTCTATTTATCTTTTTTACAAAATGCCCATTAAGATAGAGGAGGAGATATAGAATATCCAAAGAAATTTCTTATGAGTTAGGGATATGAAGGTAGAAGAATAACTTGGATAAAATGGGGAATACTATGCAAGGCAAAATGCGAGAGAGAGTTGGATGTTATAGATTTAAAGCAGTTTAATAATGGATTACTAGCTAAATGAAAATGGAGATTGTAAACATATAAACAAGGTCTGTGAAAAGACATTTTAAAGTCCAAATATGGATCATGGAAGAACTTTGATGACAAAGGTGAGGAAATGCATGAATTATGGTAATGAAGGAACCTAAGAAAGGTTTATGGAGAAAGGGGAATTGGTACAATCAAAACATATTAAGGCAGGGAAAGGATCTAAAACTAAATGTTTGGAAGTATAGGTGGATTGGTAGGAGGAATACACAAATTTCAATGATTATATAATAACTTAAATTGCAAGGACACCAAAATAGAAGAAGAAGGTAGTTGGAATGGAAACAATTGAGCATGAAATCTGGTACGGAGAAGATAATGATTTAGATGAGAAATACTTGATGTAAAACTACTGATGCAAGTAATAATATAAAACTCGCCTAATAAGATAACAAAAGAAAAATGGATATAGGCTTGTAGAGGAACATTTAAGTACTCAATCAAGTTAACTTATAATTGTATGAAAAATGTAGGTGGTGAGGAGATAAGTGAGTTGTATAACTTGTTATGGAAAATTAAAGTCGTACCTTTTGCCTTATTCCTAGTTTAGTTTTTCACAATAGAGTGACGACTAGGGACAATGTAATACATAGAGGATTAGTTTTAAGTACTTCCATATGTGTCATGTGTGATTTATTGGAAGAAACAAGTAGCCACTTTTTTTTCAGTTGAAGGATAATAACTAGAGTTTGGAACTTATGTAATGCTTAAGCAAGGATAGCAACAAGACCATATAATCAAGCAAAGGAACACTTTCTTATTTTAACATCCTTAGAGCTTGTTGTGGACATTCAAGCCTAACTCCATGAGGCCCATGATGTGAAAACCCAAGTCCATGAAGCAAAAAATGAAGTCTAGGATCAAACTCAAGACTTAGTTGGTCCCAACACTAGAGTAAAGTTTATGAAGACCCAAGAAGCTTTGCAATACAAGGAGACCCATCTACTGAAGGCCCAACTATTGAAGGACAACCATATGGAGGAGACTAGGCTGATTACATATCTAATGAGCTTAGATAACTAAGAGCAGGGCTAATAAGGATTTTATTTTATTTACTTCCAAATGAGACAAACTCATAACCTAAATTTGTATTTAAATTTTTTAGAAATTGAGAAGCGAGGATGATACATTTTGCTTATTGGTGAGAGCGAGTCTCATGTGTTCTTGACCGAACCAACTCTTAAACTTATCAAGGGTTTTCCATTCCCTTGTGGCGTCTCTAAGGCTTCTCTTCTTCCATGGAAGTGGTGTTGCTTATCCATATCACCCACTTTACCTAAAATCCTGCTTTCCAATAAATTCAATTTTCTACCCTAGACCGATTTGTTCTTGAATCCCAACAGATGGGTTCATATCATTTGGTTTCAGAGCTCAATTGTAGGACAAGGATTGAGACTGTTTAGCTTAGAGAAATTAGTAAAATTTTTTCTTTAATTTTACTGTCAATATCATTGTAAGTTGTGGCCAAACCATTGCAAAAGTCAAGCTTGCAAAAAAGAATGAAAAATATGAATCGTTCATGTCATTACAACATAAAATCAAGTATTATTGACTGCAATTGTGGAGGATTGTTATTTATTTGTTAGGTCATTAAAATTGTCGTCAAGTGTTCTTGTTTAGCCTTATTGTGTTGACTGCCCTTATAATTTTTTTTTCGTGCTAGAATTACTCTTATTAGGTGGATTATTCTAGAAAAAGTCTTGTTGATTCGATTAAGAACTCAAGGAGAACACAAGAGTGAAAAAAAGGCAAAAGAGTTATATTATAAAAAAAGAAACCTAAACTGAGTGCATACACTTCAGTGCTGAGTTTAAACACGTGAGGAAGAGGCAATGAGGATATATTACTTGTTACTACTAATTATTTTTTTTTAATTTAAGTATGTTAGGTGCAGGTGTTACTCCTTCCTCTTCAGAAACTAACCTTTCAGCACCACAAATGCAAGCTTTAACTCAATATTTGGAATGATAAGCTCCATGAGAGGTTAGACCAAATGACAAATAGAGATAACCATGTAGACAGTAGGAGGAGAAAAAGAGATAATGATGGTGAACAACGATAAAATATAATGAAAGGAGTGAAGCTTGAAATACCACCATTTAAGAGAAAAGGGGACCTAGAAGCATACTTGGAGTGGGAGCCCAAAATTGAGCATTTGTTTTCTTGTTACAATTACCCTGAGGAGCAGAAAGTTAAGATGGTAGTAGGTGAATTTTCTGATCATGCACTCATTTGGTGGAACAGGTATCAAAAGGAGAGACGAAAAATGAAGAACCAATGGTAAACACTTGGGATGAGATGAGAAGTATCATGAAGAAAAGATATGTTTCAACTAGTTACAATAGAGATTTACAATTTAAACTTTAAAAACTGACTCAAGACAATAGGAGACATGCTAAAATGATGGTGTGATTTTAGGGGTAACTCTTCATGTGGATAATCTTAGACAATATCTAATGCATAAGATAAACATGATGATCAATAACTAGTGTATGACTCAATTGTAACCTGGGCTAGTGTGGTTATGGCTAACCCATCCTGTTGAGATGAACATATAATTGGTTGTGTTACAACTATACATGGTCACAAGTGGAGCAAAATAAAGTTAGTGTAGTAGAAAGACAACTAAGAAGGACTAACCAATGAGACATCAAGAATCAAAATATTGTGACTAGACTAACAAGTATACTCCTAACGAAAAGATACACAAGATGTGAATATACATATGAAGGTTTTTTGGTTGTAAATAGTTAATAATCAAGTCTCAGACATATGACTTTCACAGAGAAATGCAAAGGCAAAAAAGTGTGAAGAGAGTGAAGATGGGAAACAAGGAAATCACAACACTAATTGTAAGGAGGTATGTCACATAGGGATAAAGGATGAACTCTGATTTATAAAGTTGATGAATTCTACAAAGTAGATAAGAAGGGATGATGTATGTTTATCTTATGTATAAATTAGTAATTACAAGACTGATGAAATCTATAATGTGAAAGAGGATCAACAAATCATGTATGTGTACTTATAGCCTCTTTGTTTATATATGCAATGGGTTAGAGTATCTGGAATACTTTACTATATATATATATATATATATATATATATATATATACATATATTATATTCTTTGTTGATAAAAAAAAAACTTCTTCTCTTTAGATATTTTATCATTACATTCAACAATAGAAACACTTTAGGTTAAATAATCATGGAGTTTTTTTTATATTCATTTTGTGATCATACAAGTTAAATTAATGAGGTAATTATTTTGATTCAAAAATAATTTAGAGCTTCTTTATCTCAAGAGATACAAGTAATCAAACTCTTATATTCAACCCACTCAAACTAAAAAAAGAAATGAATATACATACGACAAAAATTTGTATGTAATGACAAAAAAATTGGATAATCAGACATTATTCACAAATTACAAATTATCGACAATTCAAAATCTGTAGATTCTTAAGACCCTTGAGTGAAGAAAGGAACCTTAAACCACTACGCACTCTAAACCATATGTGATCTTGTTATGATTATTATTATTCTCATTATGATTATACTTATGATTATGATTATTAATATTATTCGTAAAATTATTATTATTATTATTATTATAATTATTCTTATTATTAATAATAATAATATTATTTTTATTTTTATTTTTATTAAAAACAACAATAATAATATTAACAATAATACAAATAATATCAGTAATAGTATTAATAATATTCATAAAAAAATATTAATAATATTTACAATAATAATAATATTAACAGAATTTGTAATACTAATAATATTAATAATATAATAATAATATTAATAACAATGATATTAATTACAAGACGACAATATTCTTAATAATAATATTACAAATATTTTAATATAAATTTACATAATTTTATTAAAAATATATTATTAATTCTAAAAATATTTTTCATATAAATATAAAGCTAATAATAATAACAACAATAAAAATAATCATAAATTAATATTATTAAAAATACAATTAATAAATATTAATAATACAAATTAAATAATTAATAATACCAAAAACAACTTTAATAATATTATTAATGATATTAATACTAATAAAAATATTATTTTTATTAATAATAATATTATTGCTAATATTATATTTATTTTTATTAACAATAACAACTATAATATTAATAATAATACTACTAATATTAATAATAGTATTAATAATATTGGTAAAAACAATATTGATAATATTCATAACTATAATATTAATATTAATATTAACATTAACATTAATATTTATATTAATACTGATAATATTATTATTAGGTATTATAATAATAATAATATCACAAATATTTTTAATATAAATGTAAATAATATTAATAAAACTATTATAATATAAGTTTTAATGTATTATTCACAGAGATAGGTTCGTAGGGTTTACTTACGGACATAAGTCGTGGGTAATACCTACAGACCTACCTATCTCTGTGGATAATACCTACAAACCTATCTTCGTGGATAATATCTAGAGACCTATCTCCGTGAATTATACCTAGGAACCTATCTTCATGAGTGATATATGAGTGATATATGTTAGTAGATAATATTAAAATATTAATCATAATAATATTAACATAAATAATATTAATATTATTAATGATAATATAAGTAATATTAATAAAAGTATTAATAATATTTATTATCATTATTACTATTGATATTAATAATAACAATATTAATATTAATAACAATAATGAAAATAAACATAATATTAATATTTTTAATAATAATATTAAAAAATGTAAAAATAATAATAATATTTGAGGATAATAACAATACCAATAATAATATTTTTAATAACATATTAAAATATGAATAATATATTATAATATTATTACAATTAATAATAATATTAATAATTTTAATGTTAATAATAACAATAATATGAATTATACTAATATTATTAATTAAAACATAAGTAATATTAATAAAAATAATATTTTCATATGTTATTTTGAATTTATCTACATATACAAATCAGTGGGTCATAGTTCGTATGTAATATTGAATTTATCTACGAATACAGATCTGAAGATAATAATTCGTAAGTAATGTTGAATTTACTAACAAATATAGATCCGTAGATAATAATCCATGAAAAATACTGAATTTTTCTACAAATAAACATCGTGGTAATAATCTATGGATAAATTTAATTTTCTTATATTACATTGAAAATAGGAATGACAATGCAAGCTGGCCTGCCTTGCATTGGCTCGTCCTACATTTGGCTTACAAAATGTGGGTAAGGTTAGTCTGTCATGTATAAGTAAGACAAACTGATTTTGTTAGTGTGTCCCACATAAAGGATGACTTATGAGCTTGAAGCCAACTTGTATAAAAAAATTAAAATTTCATTAATTTTATAAGAAAGTCGTTGTTGAAGAATTAAATTAAATCTGACAGAATAGAAACATTTATCAAAAATACACCATTATGAAAAAAAATATGAAAATTGTTAATTATACTATGACTTAAAAGTTTCATAACTACATCACCACATCTCAAACACGCTTGTATACCATATATTATGTAGTCTTAGAAAAACTTTTATCTTCTACATTTTGATAATTATAATCTTCTTTTAATGACGATAAAAAGAAAATTTAAAATAAAAATAATACAATAAAATAGGTTAAAAAAATATTAATTCATTCAAAACTCAACATTTATGAGAAAGACTAAAAATGAAAAATAATTCAAAATCCAGTTTTATTTTTTTCACTCTATACTACCATAACTTTGATTTACATTAAGGGCTTGTTTGTTTCCATGCAGAAAGTTTTCTAAAATAGAAAGGTGAGTGAAGTATGAAAAACGAGATTATATTTCATGAAAAACAATAAAAATAATCTTAAAAAACTTTCTCTCCTTAATTAAAGAGATTTGCGATGAAAGTTATTTTTCTAATTAAATTAAAATTAATTTATAAAATAATAATAAACTAAAATAATTATAAAAATAAAATATAAAAATATTTTTAAATTATAAATAATAATTATAATAATAAAATTATAAAAATATAATTTTTATATATAAATGATATATATATATATTAATTTATTATATTATTTAATAATAAATTTAAAATATTAAATATTATATAATTTTTTATAATGAAAATTTTACATATTAATAAAATAGTTAATAAAAATAAAAATAAAAATATAATTATTATTTAATAAAAACAAAAATAAATTATATAATAATGATTTTTATTATTATTATAAAATAATAATAAAATTTAAAGTTTATATTAAAAATATTTTGAAAATTTTAATTTTATATTTTAAAAAATAATCAATTTCAATCAAATTAATATATTTAATCATAATTTAAATTTTATTTTAAAATAATTATATAATTTAATATTTTAAGGTAATTTTTTAAATATATTACTAATTATATTAAATAAATAAATTATATGTTATTTTTAATTATAAGAATAACTTTAAAATTTTATATATTAAAAATATTAAAATATTTATTATATTTATAACATTATTTACAAACTTTTAAAAACTTTCCACTCAAATCTTATTATCTTTCTCCTAATCTAAACACAACTTTTCACACACTTTCATCTCAAATCAACTCCCCAATCCAAACATATCCTAAGTTTCCTACAGTTTCATGCTGTATTTCTGTTCCCTTAACTCGTTCCCTTAATTTGTGTTAATCACTAAATATAAATATAAAGTTTAAATTTGATTTTGACATTAAAGAAAATAAAGCCATTCAAATATGAAAGTTAATTAACAAATAGATGAGTCATACGGAAACTTGAAGGAGGACAAAGGCGGGGCTGGCACCGAAGGCAAGTCTTGTAACATTTTCTTTATGAATTGAATAAAATGAAATGGGAATGAAATGATGTGAGTGAGAGATTTTGGTTAGTGATATTTAAAACCACTATTCTTATTTTACATAAATCTAACACTTATAAATATTATTATTTTATTAATATATTATATTTTATTAACTAAAATATGTGTCAAATGGAAACATTTTTAAAATTTTTATTGTTACGCATGTTAGCGGCCAGACCCGTCCCACCCTATTATTGGTCAGCGGCCAAAATAATGAACTCTTCCCACATTTTTCACAGTGGATTGCAGACCGACCCTCATTACCCTCCCTACTAATTAAAAGGCCTTAAATGATCCTTATTTGGTTTCAAATATACTAAGATAAAATTAATTAAAAATTCATTTATGTTTAATTATAAAAAGTATTTTTTACTTAGATAAAAACTATTTTGCTCAATTATAAAATTTATTTTCCGATCAGATAATAATAACAATATTTTGACTAAAAATATAGCAAAGACCAAACGGAACAAGAATAATTTTGTAGTCAGTGCTGCATCAACAGAGGATATTTCAGTCAGATTTCTTGCATTGAGTCTGTAATACTCTATGGCCATCTAAGATAACTAGTTTAAGGACCCACAAGAATTATTTTCTAGTCATTGCTGCATCGCATTCTCTCACAAAGAAAATGCAGGAAAACGGGAACTTGGAGTATGCATACACTAATGTCTGATTAACTGTGTTGGAACCAACCATAAAATATACCATAAAATATAAAAAATATATATATTAGCTATACTCCGAGACATTCAAGGTAGAGTACCAACCAGTTCACCTTCCACACACTATCTCTCCCCATCTATCTCAAGCTCCTCCCACAGTAGACTCATGTAGCTTTCAATTACAATCTCAAAATTCCCTACTATAATTCCTTTCCTTTCCTGAATCAATACTCTCATAATGGAGGAGGGTCAATGTTTGATCAGGAGTAAGAGAAAGTACTCTATGACCTCTAGTTTTGATGATTCTTCTACTAATTACCCTTCCTATGATGACCACTCATGGGAAGAACAAGCCTTTGCTAAAGATGCAGCTTGGTCTGGTTGCGTGTGGCCACCACGATCATATTCTTGTACCTTTTGCACAAGGGAATTTAGGTCAGCACAAGCTTTAGGAGGCCATATGAATGTTCATAGAAGAGATAGAGCAAGACTAAAGCAGCCATATAGCCCTCAGAATGAAACCCTCAATGATGATCTTGAGAAAACTCAACCCCAGAATTCGGTTCAAATTTCTTTTACTTCATTGGGTTGCTTATACCCACCTTCTCTTAGTGGATTGCCTCATCACACTAACCCTAATTCTGATCCTTATTCTCATGTTGTTGCTTCACCTTCCAGAGTTTTAGGCACATCACTTAACAAGAGATGGAGAGAGAAACCCCAGATTCCACTATACAATAATTCTTCAATTTTCAAAGGATGTCACGAGTCTTCCCCTTCTCTTTCTTCTAAATCCTGGTCAAATTTAACCGAAGACTTCAGATTTTGTTCAAGTAGGCTCGATCTTGAAGCCAGTGTTGAGAAAAATTTGCAGGGATTGCATTCTGGGTGTAGGAGTGAGGGTGATAAGGGTAAAACTGAGGTGGCTCTGAGCATGAACTTGTTTATGAGTCAAGCTCACCCAGTTGTGCAGTTTGAGAATAAAGAGACAGGTACAAGTTTCAAGAAGAGAAAATCAGACGCTTCATCCATTCCATTCTTCCCCAAATCATGTTCAGTCGATAAGCATGATGTGCAGTCAGAGATGTTTGATTTTAGCCCTAGCTCCATAGAAGAGCTAGATCTGGAGCTAAGGCTTGGTTATAGGTCCGAGGTATAGTTAAACATTTGAAGCACGGATATTGTTTATAAATATGATTTTACTCTATGATTTTCCTCTTGTTCCTTCTTTATTTCTTTTGATACCATGTAAGGAAGATTTTCATGTATGATTGGATGTGTGATAACAACAATATGGCAATCACAAACAAGCTAGCTCATCAAAGAGAGTGCAATTATATATAACTGATGTCTCCATCGATTTTTACTTGGATAATTTAAAAGCATCTGGGAAACATTACGGTTCTATATCATTTTTTAAGTGGGAACATGTGAACGTGAACTCATATTATAAGATTCATGTGTTATTGTGAAACTTAGTTAAGCACTGTATGAAGTGTTATGAGATATTTTGTAACTAGAAAATCAGCTTAGGTTAGGCTGCACCCTGTAGTTTAATTTCGTTTCTTTGTAATTATGCTACATAGAAAATCTGTCTTGTGCACAAATTGGGTCACAAAGATTAGTTCTATTCACATTTTTAATTGGCAGAACTTATGCAAGCAGGTTTCTCGACTGAGAAAATAACTCATTATTTGCGTGTGGGAATTGTACTTGACATTATAGTCTCAACTTCGAGGTTTTATATGTCAATATTTGTTTGAAAATGCATCAGATTCATAGTTTTCGAGGGGAATTTTCTTGGGGAATTTTCTTGTATGTTGCTGGAAGAAGCTTTCCATGCATGTACTGAACATACATTTACCATTGATGCATGCTTCTTCTACTGATTATGTGGGTCCCCTACTTCCATCCTAAGGTGGATAGGTTTCAATAGTAAGAAACATAGGGCCATAAAAGAATTATTCATTGCGTGTGTAAATTTTATAGTTTGAGTATTGAGATTAGTGCATGCATGTGGGTTTTGAGGGTGAAGGATCCTACTAAGAACTGCATGGAATATTGTGAGCTCGTTTTCCTATTCAGTACCTCACTGACATATCAGAAAAGTTACCCATTATAAAACATCTTTGAGCGTTTCAAAGCCATATAAAGTCAGATACATCCCAACATTGATTCCCTTTTACTTTGTATTATTCTCATCTTCATCAGATTTGTTGCAATGCTTGGTATCCTTATTCCCTTGCGCATAAATCCATTTGCTTACATTCTGCCTCACCTTTTTTCTTTTCCTCACTCTTTCCTAAATCCCTCCAAAATTTGCCACCTACTCCAGAATCAATCTGCTTAAAGAATTGGCTATGATATTATGCTTTGCTTTTTTATATTCACAAGGAGAATATTATCCCAACAAAACTCATTGGACCTTGCAACGCAATTTTTGTTTCTTCTTCTGTATGCATGAATTAGGTACACACAATGACAAGCTCTCTGAATTATAATGTGAGCTCCAACTTCCCTACGAATTAACCATAGCTAGTCAAGTCTGCTGCATAGATCGATGCAGCTAGGTTGGGAAGAGATATAGGACTTTTTTTTTTTTCTTCTGATGGATACCTTCAATGGGAATTTGATGGAGAACCCCTTGACTAGAATGGTATCTTTTATTTTTACCTAAAAAAACCTCAATTAATCCCACTTATGTATAAAAGAAAAATAATAAGTTAGAAAAAACTATTATGGTTTTTTTTGACACACTATTAATGATGCTTTAAAAAAGTAATTTAGTTGTCTCATCGTATATTGGTTACTGTCTAAAAGACTGAATTATTTTTAAAATCTATTTAGTTCAATTAATAAGTATTTAGATAAAGAAAATCTATTTATATTGATATTAAGATATTTACGATGATGTTTTTTAACCATTTAGTTGTTTATGCATTTGACTTTATTAATTTCCAATAAAAAATATAATTAAATTAGAATATATATGAACAAATTAAGGGACTTCTAGATGTTTCCTGTTCTACTAACTCTGCTCAACCTGAGCCAAATTTTAAGGATTTTTGGTTTTACAAATTAGATTTAATATGTTCTAGAATTAGGTATTTCGAGTAACGTAGACTAATATTTTGTATTCATATCTCCTATTCTCTTAATGTTCTTAATAACTGTGTATTAAGGTAGGACTTTTTTTTCACGCATTTTTGAAGGATCTTCTTGATTTAATTGGTGACATTTTGCTGAACTTATAATTAATTCAATAATTTAATTTGCCTTATAAAAAACGAGAGAGATGCCAACTAAAAATTAGGGGAGCAGACTGCAGAAGTGCACATGTGCAAAACTGTAGCTTTTAAACTTACTTAATTAGTGATGAATAATAGAACTATTTTTATTAGTGGCCGTTTTAGTTATTTAATAATTGGGTCACTATTTCATGATTTTATTTTGATGAAAGAAAAATCAATTGGAATGCATGAAATATAATGATGTATTGGGGGGTTTTATGAACAAAATATGAAGTGAGAGGCAACCAAGAATCGAATGCTTGTGTGTTTTGGAAATATAATTTCTTTTGTGAGCTAAGGTCATAAAATAAAAATGGAAAATAATAATTAAAATAATAGAAATGAAATATTAATCAATGCGGGAGAAAACAAAAAGTCTAATTCAAAGATAATATTGACATTTTTATTAATTGGGAGTTCAAAATTCTTTTTTTTATACATGTGTTGGCTATTAAAATATTGACATTTATCAATGTCATAATTTAAATAAACTATATTATAAAAAAGTAATGACAACTTAAAAAAAAATGTTATTACTTTTTATTAGTGATATATTTATCTAAACAATTTTGATAAATATATATTATAAAAAATAATGAAAATTTTAAAAAAATCGTTATTACTTTTTTATTAGTGTTATATTTATTTAAAATTTTTTGATAAATATGTGAAAGTAGTTGTTCTTAAAAAAAATTAAACAATCAAAAGTCATGTGTAAATTTTCATATTTATCGAAAGCTTCTTCTACAACCAATTAAAATAAAACAAATACTAAAAAAAAATATATTTAAACATAGATTTATTTTTACATTACCAATGGTTAAAATTTCCACTAAATTAATTAGTCACGGTTACAACATAGACAATTAACAAAACATATGAATCATGATATATAATATAACAAAATATTATTGAAGAATCAAGTTATCGTCTCATTTTTTTTTTGTTCAATGCCCTTTGATCCACTAGTATAAGGATTTGTTTCCTTTTTCTATTATCCTTGTTTTGTTGGAAAATTTGCTAAGCATAGATATAGTAAAATTATTAAATATAAGTAAAGCAACATTTAAAAGAATAAAAACTTAGTTTTTATTACCTTTATAAATGGTAGTCAACAAAAGAAACCTAACGGTTTCTATTCATTCACATTATAATAATGTCTTCTCTATTATGTATTTCATCATCTCTTTAATGGCATAGTTGTTGCTTATACTCATTCCATCTGGTGTTAAGTGATTTGAAGATATATGTTAAATGAACATATATTCAACTTCAAACTTAGTCTTCAAAATTGTTATACAAGTAAATTTAATGCAAGTGCAACGTAATATAAATTAAAACATAGGAAAAATCCATAAATAAAATAATTTACTATTAATTGTTTTCTAACTTTTGTACCTTTATTATTTGTCAAAATAAATGTGAAATTTATTGTTAATTTAAGACACATAAAATGCAAATACTATATGAGTTTGCAATATTATTAATTCAAGCTTACTAATGATATCAACAAGGCATGATTGTTCAGTTTGCATCTCAGTATCCACATTTTCTTCCCCTTCAGTATCATATTGTATCCTTGTGTAGGTTTAGATGTATATTCATGTGTAGGTTGATTATCAAATTGAAATTTGAATTCAGGTGCAGAGTTCGTCTTGCTAGTAGAAAATTGAAATTTGTCATCCTAAAAATTAATACAAGTATCATTAAATGAATATATATAGTCCATGCATATGATATATAACTATAAAAGCGATACATAAGTAAGACATCTTACTACATTGAGATGTTGAAAGTATTGAATTAAATTGAGGTGCAGGTGGGGGTGAAGGCTTATTATTATTATTCTCTATAGGATGAGAACTCATATGAGGTGCTGCATAATAATTAGATCAATACATGCGAAAATAAGGTAGTTTTAATAATAAATATTTTGATAGAGTACCAAATTGAAATGGAAGTATAAACATCTTACTAAATTGTGATGAAAATTGAGGTGTTATGCTAAACTATGGTGCAAATGGAAGTTGAGGTGGATTATTATGCCCTAGAGTAGGAGTATACTTGAGGTGGGTTATTAAACATAGGAGGATGAGTATGCATTTGAGGTGGATTATTAAGCCCATGAGGTGTTGTAAATAAGATATTTTGAATAATTAGACAATTTTTGGTGACCAAGTAACAAATTTATATCCAAATATGAACATCTTACAAGATTGTCGAGGATGAATATGCAATTGAGAAGTTGAGTTAAACTTTTTTTGAGTTTGTAAATTTCATCTTCAAGGTTCCTAAGAATAAACATGAAATAAACATTAGTTAGATGATATATTAAAGCATTATTTTCACAATTTGTAAGGGGACTTAACAGTTTTAGTTTAATACACTTGAATAAGATGGAGGAGGTGCACGTGGACTCGTTGTAGGTAAAGGATTGATACTTCTATTTTGAAAAGGAGATGAAACTTGGTCAAAAATGTTATTGAAGGTCTTATGTTCTACTGTTTTAGTCTTTTTTTATGGCTATTTTCTTCATCTTCAACTAATCTTCAAATAATAACATTAATAAAAGTCAAATCACAAATTCAATAAGTCAAAATTACTTAATATAATGCATGTATAAGTTATAAGGATGATAATTTAAACAAAATATACAAATTTTGAATTAAAAAAATAGGACATTGTTAATTATATATGTCCTTTCCTATCTAAAAATAAAGTTTCAATTTTGTTGTTCGAATGGTTCACATTTATGAAAAGTGACATTATTATCTTCACCCATATATCACTAAGTATCACGACTTTAGATGCATAACCACTTTTTATCTAATTCATGCACTACATTATAAATCATTTGAGTTTCTTGAGCATGGATGTATTGTTCATCATCATCATCATCAGTGTGTATCAAACATGTAAATTTTACTAATGTAACTCCCAAGTCATCTGTCATAATTTCTGTAGAAGCAATTGTATACATTTAAACAAAGTAATAAAGAATCGACCATTATAAATTATGTCTACCAATTTTCCATAATAAGGCACACCCCCAAATTGCACTTGATTGTCAATGATACTTGTATAACTCCTTGTCCCAAAAATATCAAATATTCCACTAATTTATGTTATTCGTCCTTCATCTCTCTCCAATGTATGAAACTTGAAGCTATTAACATGTAAGCATTGTAGCATTTTTCACAATCAATTAAACCAAAACTAAGAACTTTGAATCATCTCAGTAGGGTCCATTCAAATAATTTCTTATCAAAATAAAGGAAAATATGATCAAAATAATTGGATATATTTATAATATAATCAAGGCTAAACAATGTACTTTATACACATATGATGAGAAAATCATTCTACATATTTTTTATAAATCTTCTTATCTACCTTAGAGGTTCGTCATGTACAACTTCTTAATTGTCTTCGAATAATGTTTTTAAATTTTCTAAATTGATTAAATAATAATTACATGGTTAATGTTCAATTGAAGACTGATTATAATAAGTTATGTAGAGTCAAAGTACTTACTAAAGAGAAGGGTCAAGTTGGGCATAAATTATTAATCAATACATGACGATGTGCTTGTAACTTTTCCTTTGATGATAAAGAAAAGTAAGTAAAACTCCCAAGTGTTTTTCCAACTAGTGGAAACAAAGTGCTTACAATTTCGTCACTAAAATGCCTTATTCGATTAAATGCAATATCAATTCCATTTAAATATCTTGAAAAAAAGGTTAAAGACTCTTCAACCATGTAACCTTCAGTTATTGAGCATTTTGGTTGTGCCTTGTTACGCACATAAGACTTTAATTTTCCTAATTATCTCTCAATGGATGCATCCATCTATACTGGACAAGTCCTCCAATCTCAACATCTTCCACTGAATTCACAATCAAATGAACCATGATTGTAAAAATGGAGGAAATAACATCTCTATGTCACATAATTTGAGAACAACTCTATTTTGTAGTTGGTTAAGTTCATCCGCTTTTAAAAATCTATTTCACAAGTGTCTAAAAAATGAACACAACTCAATCAAATACAATGCACTTCCTTAGAGAGTATCTTTGTCATCGCTAAAGGTAGAAGTTACTCTACCAAATCATCTCATTACTTTTCAATCCTCCAAGCTTACATTGTTTGACATCAACACATATACTAATATTACTTGAGCGATCATCTGGAATAAGGATGCTCTTTAATGTTTTCAAAAATATATGTTTGTTTTCTTTTATTAATATATATATATATATATATATATATATATA
>Ga0099825_1000829_pt1 | contig 36321 bp, 15 predicted proteins | sample SiratroredBW_FD_76838 | JGI IMG/M metagenome (GOLD analysis project Ga0099825, IMG submission 76838) | Root nodule microbial communities of legume samples collected from California, USA - Siratro red BW | ecosystem: Host-associated > Plants > Roots > Nodule | place: USA: California | collected...
ATTTTTTTTTTATTTTTTTAAATATATAAAAAATTTATTTTTTATTTTTTTTTTTTTTTTTTTTTATAGAATATATATTCTACCATGACTTTTTTTTTCTCTTGTTTTTTTTTTATCTTAGTTCATCATGTAATGAGAACCGAACCATAATCTTTAAAAAAAATAAAAAAAATGAAAGAAAGTCAATCAAATTTAAGTCTCATTTATATCATAGAAGTTCGAAATGTGTAAGAGTAGTCTAATAAATTTAGTGATATGACCATTATTATTGATCGAAGAGAGTGCAATTTTTCTGATTTTGATTTTGTAAGGAAGTGAAAGAGATAAAAAAAAAGATAGAATGTGGTCCATTCTGTAATGTACAAACAACATAAAAAATATACATAGGACCACCATGCCAATAAATTTCTTTAGTAGGGTTGAGGTACGCACTCGGCTGCACGCCTACAAAGCTTATACAAACCCGAGGACAAAAGCCTCTTAACATTGTTTTCTTTTTATTTTCTCATGCCAACATGGTATTTTTATTTTTGGCTTTTTGCTGCCTCTGGTTGGTAAAATTTATCTTTTAAGTTAATCTATAATCTCTCTTTACTTTGAAAATTGCTACCTCTTGTAGTTCATTTATATGCACACAAGAAAAGTTGTTTTTTTCATAATTAAATTTTAACTTATGTTATCATAATTATCAAAAGGTCTTGTTAGAGCACTGTTCAACTTAATTGTCTTATATAAAGTTTTGACAACTGAAGAGAAGAGCTTATTAAAAGAAAAAAAATCATGCTAATAAATGACTAATAAAATTGTTTTATAAAAATAATCATTAGCAAAATGAATGTTAGACCTAATATCTTAAACAAAGATTTGATTTGATAGATATATTTGAAACAAATGTCTTAATGAGTGACTTTTCATGTTTTGGTTACCCTCAAACTAAGGTGTACATGGTATAAGCTATGTTTAAGATTTAAGGTCTTCTCAAAACAAAAGTATTTTATAATAGTATAATAAAATCAGAAACTATATTTATACTTTTATTTTAAAAGTAAGTTTATCACATGTAATTAAATCTTGAAATAACATTTATCTAAATATACACTGAATATTGCAATTTAATAAAAAGCTAATTTTATTAGATTATAAAAGACATTTAAATCCTAGGTTTTATACTAAGTCATGCTTTGCTATTAAAATACTAAAAGGTAAATATATATGGCTTTTTCAATCACAATAGGATATTAAGGGATCCTGATAGAATTAATGCAACATCTTATACTTATACTTATACTGATCAAATTATCAAAGATATGTTAAGCTTCTCCAGCTTGAAACAAATAAAAAAATAAAGTAATAGTATAATTAAGTTTGAAATATTTCATAAATTCAAGTATTTATTAAAATTTTTTATTGTATTAGGTGTTTAAAATATTTTTTATTTCTATCTAATGTTTAATTTTGTAATGCATAATGTATGACGTGATTTTTATTTAATTTTTGTCTAATTTTTAACTGAACAATCAATTTGTTTATCCTTTTATTATTTTTTTCAAATTATTGATTAACTGTTTTTTTCATTTTAAATATAAGTTGATCAATTAATGGAAGATCATTAAAACAAAATAAACTGATCGATAAATTAAAAATAAAAAATAAAAAAGTAAAAGCAACAACATTTTATTAAATACGAAATCAAACAATCAAATACTTGGATAAAACTAATAAATATTTTGAATCTTAATAAAATAAATAGTTCCAATTATAAATTATCTAAAATTAGAATTATTTTAAAACTCAAACCAAAGAAACCTAAAATGATTTTCCACAATTCTTCAAATTAAATACAAAATTATTCACAATCCTAAGATCACAGCACTTGCAAAATATCCATGAATAAACAATAAGTAAATTTTACACTTGTTCCAACTTTAAAATCTTAGAGGTCCTGCTGGTCTATTCCATCTTCCAAATGAAAAAGAAACAAAAATACATGCAGTATGCAATCAAAGAATCCAATCTAAGCTTAACAACTACATAAACTATTCCATTAACCTTGTGACATCTCTTTCTGTTATCCGAGTTAGAGTCCTGCCAAGATTTTGCCGCTATTGAACTGATAGCTGGGGCTCATTTTGGCAGCATAGATAAATCATCATAAAGAAAGTTCACAACTAGGTTTACTGGTTTTTATTAATTTATCATCCTTATAGAATAATATATATATAATTTTTTTTTTAATTTTTTGATTGATTGATCTCTATAACCGACAATGGGAATTTGCAAGTAGTAAGCTCAATCTGTGTAATTATCTGTATAGAAGTATCTATCTATTTGACAGGCTAGGCATTTATTGGAGGGGTCATTATGTTGTGAATATCTTACAGGGTGATGGTGATGGAATATACATTCATTCATTAGCGAGATACTCACTACTCAGTGGACAGTGGTGATGATGGTACCTGATATAGCGTTTTCAGTTTGCATCTTTCACGAAAAAGCAACAACTATGTAGTACATCAATCTAAATTCGTCTCTTGTTTTTCCCTTCTATAACATTTATATATAGCAACCATTATTTTGGACATGCTTTGAGGGATTACTTGTTTGTATATTTTTTTTTTTTTAAAATAAACTGTCACTGTAGGAACCCTACTTGCAGGAGCCCATTCTTCAGTTATTATTAGTTAGGGAAATTATCAGTAAATACCTTTGCACTTATTGACAAGAGAAAGAGAGAGAGAAAATATGGATACATAGCAGCTGTGTCATATTCATCTACACCATAAATGATTTTTCTACAAACTTTTGTAAAAAAAGAAATAATGTTTCCATATAAATTGTAATTAATATGGGTAGCTTAAGATAAAGCTTTTAGAAAAATAAATCAGAGAAAATTTATAAATTAATTTATGTATAAAACAATTCTAATTTTTGAAATAGATGTGCATTTTTTTTTTTTACTTCAGTAGAGTTTTAACAGATGGTGAAATTCAATGTAATCCAGTCATGAAACTATGTCCTTGTTTGTAAGTATTATTTGGAATCTTATGATGTATTATTTTTTCAAAATAATATTGTAAAGTTATGTTTTCATTGTAATTTGAAATATTGATATAAATTAATGGGCAAGTAATGAGTGATTTCATAGTTTATCAAACGCAGTTTGAGATTGATGAATTATAGGTTGAAATTAATCAATGGATTTTATATTTTTATGGCTCCAGTACAAAAAATGGGATATGAGTAGGTATAATAATAATTTCAGCAACCAATATTCCTATAAATTATTTGTAGATAAAACTAACATGATCAAACAATTAAGCTTTGATGACGCTTAAGGCAAAAAATGTGTTAGTTTAGGTGGTTCTATTAAGACAAATGTATGAATTTAAATTTGCTTGACTATTTTACTAAATTACATATATTAATAAATGAATTCAAAAACATTTGTTTCGAGCGAGTTTACGAGAACTTAATTCAGAAGTAAACGAGTTAGCACAAATTGCTTTTAAGTAAAAATTTTTAAAAGAGAATTTTGAAAAGTCAATTTAAATATGAAGAAAACCTCCATATCAACACAAAATATTTCAGATAAATAATTTTCCTTCTAATTGTTGGAAGGAATACTAGTGAAATTTGAATGATCCTAACAGTTAGATCAATCAAAAGGTTAAATATCAAGCAAAACAATTATATTATTTTAGGCGATGAGTTATATAAAAAATTTGTAGGTGGAGTGTTTCTTTTGTGGGACAGAGGCATATATTGCAATGGCAAAAATTCATAGTGGGATTTATGGATTTCATATGGTTGGAGAAAAAATAAAATGGATCTTGTATGGATAAGGGGTTTTTTTCCCTTCAATTTTAAAAGATCATATTAAATATGTAAGTAGCGTGAGGAATGTCAAGGTTTGGACTCATTTAGCAGGGTTTGATGAGTGAAATACACTTTATAATAAAACCTTAGTTATTTATAGAATAGGAAACCGATTTGATTGGACAAATATATCCACATTGAAAGGACATAAATATGTGATTGAGGTTGTGAATTATTTTGTTGAGTGGATAGAGACTATCGTCCTAAAAGATGTAGATTAGAAAGATATTACTGATTTTATTGATGAATACATAATTTATATATTGATTTAGAATAGCATAATTAATCAAATAGACTGAGTTGTGATATTCATTGGCAAAGGGTGGTCTGATATGCATCATACAAAATATAAAATTGTTAGCATTAACACCTTTTTATGGCCAAGAAAATGGTTTTAATGAGGATGTTAATAAAATGTTGATATAAGTTTGGTTAAGAGACATATTGGGAGTATGTCAAAGAGTTATCTCCTAAGAGTTTTACTACTACATGTTCAAAGTGACTATACGAGCATAATGCAGTTTCATCCTATCGAAATTAATTTGAAATCTTTGAGAATATAAAGGAAAAGTTAATTTCTAACTCAAAATTATTCGAATATTTTGATAAAATAAATAGTCACGATGAAAAATAATTACTGTGACAAAAACAACAAATTACTTGAATTTCTAATTGAGAAGTTAAAAGAAAAATCATTTGATAAAAGTTATTTGGTATGAGAAATTATATTGATGTAAAAGATGAAAAATAATTACTGTGACAAAAACAACAAATTACTTGAATTTCTAATTGAGAAGTTAAAAGAAAAATCATTTGATAAAAGTTATTTGGTATGAGAAATTATATTGATGTAAAAGATTTAGAGGTTTAGGAAGTAATCTATTAGTTGGGAGTGTTGGACTTGAAGAATAGACTGAAGTCTGAAGTGATATTGCTTTGACGATGAACTTGGAGATGTAAATATCAAAGTGTTGTAAGAATTTCTTAATTTTTATTATATGTTGTTAAGATTTTTTTCACACAAAGTATTTCCAAGATTTTTAAATTCAGCACATAACCTGTACTAAAATCAATTAAAAAAAACTGTTTTTGTAAAGTTAAAATATGTGAACAAAGTTTGATGACTTTGCTAATCAATTAAGTTTTTAAGTAATTCATTAAACTATTCTTGAGAACTTTTAAAAGAATAATTGATTATCAATTTAGTTAACCGATTAAAATAGAGAATAGATTTATTTATTTTTTAGTGTTATGGACTGAAAATCTTGTATAATTGATTAATTTGGTTTTATGAATTAAATGTAAAACAAAAATAATCAATTAAAATAGAAAAAGTAGTAAATGTTTTTCAAATTTTAGTGAGAATAATTAATTATTAACTTGAAATAATCAATTAAATGCGTTTGAATTTTTTTAAAATTATATATTTTTTGAATTATATAATGGAACATTGGTCTTACTCTTTTAAAACAACTAATACCACTATTAAATTTGAATTTCTTTGAGATCATTTGAGTTATCTTTGAATTTCACTATTAAGAATAAAAAATGTTGTATTGTGTTATTGAATTAACCTTGTGTTTTGCTACTATCGTGAGTTTTGGTACATTTTTTTCTTTTGCTAGTGGTTGGAGTGTGTTTAAGTGTATATACTCTTATGTGATCAAGAATTGATTAGTTTTATATCATCTTGTAGTTTTCTAAGGGATGAACATATCTTCTTGAGTGTGTTTGAGAGTTGATCTTGTGGTGTTTTGTGTTTATAATTGTTATTATGAGTGCTTGTACAAACATTTGAAGATAGTGAAATCTAGTTATAAGGTTGAATAATTGAGATTGGATGTTAAATCATTTGTGATTTCAACTGGTATAAATTTCTTGTGCAATATTTCTCTTGCCTTATCTTCTTTATATTATTGTTAAACAATCTTTTATCAATTTTGATTGGAAAATTAATTGCATTATATTTTTTAAATTGAATGAGTTTTAAAAAAACTTGAAGAAAAAAAGTTTTAAAACCAATTCACCCCCACTCTTAGTTTAGCCAAGCCATCTATTTCTAACAATTGGCCTCAAAAATTATTCAAACTTTCACAAGTTTCTTGAGATGAAACTCGACACTTAGTTACTCTTTCAATGAAGGATCCTTGGTGAAGAACCAAGGAGAAGAATAGTTTCATTTTAGAGACTTCCAAAGAACAAGATGAATGTATAATGCTTATTCAACTAAAGTTCAGTTTTAAGGTTATTTTGCAAGAGATAAGGGGCTCTTTATATAAATGCCTAGCTCTCTTTCACTTTATGCTATAAAAAATATCGGACTAAGAAGTATATAAGGGATGAAAACTAGGGCATGCTTCAGCCATGGTAGGAACACCCAAATTTGGCCTATTTTAAACTTATTCCTTGTGATGTTTCTAGCTCCTCCTCTTGTGTAGAATAGGTCCTTGACCTAAGTTGACTAGGGTTAGACATCCACAAGGCCTAAGTGTGCCTCTACAAAAATCTACAAAATACAACAAAAAACTTACATCAATATAGTGAAATACTCGTATACATTTATATACAAGACTAAGAAGAATGAAGAGAAGTCCTAATAATGTACACTCCAAAGGAGGTGGGTCTTCTTCTTAGATGCTTATGCTTCTTTAATCCTCCTAGTTATAGACTTTGTCAAAGGCACAATACATGAGCAATTTCTTAGTCTTTATATGAACTTGAGAGAAGTTAGAACTTCACATTTTAAACTTGAGAGATGCTTGGACAAATTCTTGAAGTTACAAGTATTTTTTGAAGTTTCTAATATACTACGTGTCTCTTTCAAATACACATGAGATAGTTTGACTATTCCACTTGATCCTTCAAACTTTCAAAAACCTTTTTGTGTCCAAGAAAACATATATAATAAGAATAATAAAAAAGACGGTGATTTAGTTAAAATAGATATTAATCATTTAGATAAAAGAGAGTGTTTTTATTTATGGTAGAGTTTTAGGAAATCTCCAACGCTAATTTGTTGAAATTTTAAAGTTACTTCAAAATAATATAATCGTGTCAAATATTCAATGATTGATTCCTTTGAGAAAAGAAAAGAAGAAGAGGAAATACTGGGGTATTGATGAACTGTAAATGTTACAAGAGCAAATAAGATGACAATTGCATAAGAAAAAATATTAATAACAAAGTTACTAATTTATCATCAGTATTAAAAATAACATTATCTTGAAGACATTTGTTATAAATGGTAAATTTTACCGAGAAAGTAAAAATGAAAGAATTGATGTTATGATTTATTGATAAAGATGGATCTCGATTCTTTCATAAGCATATGGATGTGAGGTTTGATTATTTTCTTAATGTTATTTTGTTTACTTTTCAAATATATATTAAGTTAAGAATATATAATTGCAAATGTTAAAGTATCAAAATAAGGCATAGTGAATATATGTCGATGAAGAGAAGGATCTATTCCTAATTTCGATCTAAAAAAGGAGTTATTATTTGAAAGCTCAAAAAGGTGATTACATGCTTGAGGAGGTAGTTATTCATCAAGACAGAAAGGTATACTGAACATGAAAAGTTGTAATTTTTGGAAACGCGTGTTTCTCTATAAATGGTAAAGAATGGATCTTCAACAAAATGTACGGTAGGAGTCATGAGGATGAAACAACCACTGAAAATACCTATACCTAAGATTTGAATATAATTTTTTTTTTGAAGTAACACAAATACTACATATAAAAAGATCTATGAAAGTCAAACATGAACTAACAGAGATTATCACTGCTGATGTTCTTGTCCACCATTTTTTTTGGATTCCTAAAACAGGTATATATTTCTTCCTTTGCAATTTTTTTTCTAATCATTCTTTTATTTCATATTTATCTTAAATCTCATATGATTGTTTTTCTTTTGTGGTTTCTCGTTTTCGTTTGCTTTCTAGATTATTATCTTGATCTTCATTAAGTTTTTACAATCGATTATTATTTTGATTTCATGTTCCTATTTAAAACCTTTTATTGAAATTTATTGAGATGAGCCCTCGAGTTTTAATGTCATTATTTAGTTCAATCATCTTTTTTTTAATCAAATCTCTTTAATATGAAATTTATATTTTAAAATTTTCCATTAATACAATGTACAAATGTTGCATTAATGTTTATTTTGAAAACCAAACATGTAAAAATTAATATAAATGTATCTTTTGAAAATCTTGAGAGAGTTTTTCCTTATGTTGGTTCTTGCCTTAAAAATCTATTTCTAGTGGTGAATTTTCATGAAACTTATCTTTAAAGAGTTTTCTTGAAAGTGGTGTATTCTTACTTCATTTTTATTTTTAATCTATTTTCTATTTCACATTTACAAGTTGTTATATTTTCTTTTTGTTTTTATAAAAGTCAAATTGAATAGCATGGCTAATACAAGCTTATTTTGACTGCAGCATGCTAGATGGATTTCTATTAGAAATGTTAATTCTAACACACTTGCTAACTTACGTTTAGGGATAAAATTATTTTTCTTGTATTTTACATTGTATCCTCATTTATTTAGATGGTCAATTGTCCTAAAAGAAGGCTAGGTGGGTCAAGCCATACTCAAATCATTATCCTTCTTCTGTTACACTCTTAAGTAGAAAGAGTTGTGTCTTAATTATCAACTATAACTCTTGATTTAATAGTAGATTCTGAATCCAACAATTGATATCAAAGTCAAGGTAATGAGTTCAATTTCCACAAGGAACTGATTGTTTAGGAAGAGATTGTTCCACCTTACACAATTTTCTTGTGACATAGGCTAGGTGGGTCAAGTCATACTATAACTTTTAACCTAGTAAAAAATATTCAATCTAATAAAAAATAATACAAATTTTGATAGAACCTTTTGTCAAAGTATACGTTAGTGTGATTTGTTTTTGTTGGATTCCTTCATGAGTTATTTATTTTACTTTTTTTTTTATGAAATAAGGCATGCCTTACATGTCATTTTTTTTTTTAAAAAATCCACTTAATAAAAGTAAGAACTTTGAATTATTTCATATTTTCTTAGGTCTCATGTATGTATTTTTTCTTTATATTATCTTAAACTCGACTTCAATGGAAGTGTTTGTTAAGTGTTATTTGGATGTTGTCAAGTTAATCATGATGGAATATACAATAACATTAATGGTGATTGACATTTATTAAAAATAAACTGGATCAATTTCAATCATTTAATTAAAAAATCTTGTAAAATTGAAAGGAAAAATAATCTCGATCAACTTTGACCGGAAAGGCTAACAATTAATATTTTAAATTATTAAATATAGTGAATATTAAAATAAATTTTTATGTTTAATTAAAATATAATATCCAAACGATAAAATTAAAATTAAAATTAAATAAATTTAAATAATGTCATCCTAATAAAACTTTGAAAACATAATTTGAATTGGAAATAATGCAATTTAATGTATTTAATTTCGTTAAAACTTTGAAAATTTTGATCGAAACATGTGTTTCGACCATACGTCACAGTCATAATCATTTTGGTTCCCTAAAAGAAAAAAGATGAATTTCAAATTAGCCATCTTTCCCAAAGGACAAAATTAGTTATTCTTCGTGTTTTGCGCTTAACAATTAATTTTTTTTTAAATTATAAATTAATTCTCTGTATATCTCTTATAATTGTTATAAAGTGTGCCTGAAAGGTACCTTGGTATGACTCGGGTGAAGAAATGAAATTTCACATTGAATGCATATTGTTGGTAGGTTTCTGGGGTTCATATGGTTTGAATTCATTTGGGTTATATATGAAGCTTAAAATCTATATAAAGTAGGTTCAGCTTTTAACAAATAAAACTGCAGTTGCAGTGTCCTGAGATGAACCTCTCAATTATTTTTGGTGGAAATCCCAATTTATTCTAGATATTGCTTGGTTTTGAAGGAAAATCTGCAGGCTCTTACCCTCACACACTGCAGGGACACAGCACAGCTTTTTCAAGGTCTCTTGTTCTTAAAAGCACACTGTTTAATTACCAACCCAACTAACACTGTTACAACTTGACTTGAGTTATTAGGAAATCTGTAAGAAAATTAATTCCTTATTTCTTTTACTCCTTTTGCGTAAAGACTTGCCTAGGGTTCCCTCAAGTCTTGAAAAACTAATCTGGTACAAGCCTATTTTTACTCGTTTACTGTTGATCCAGACCACATTTGAAGTGTTAAATGTTAAGTTCACTCTTTCAGAGGCTGCAATAATTGTCTGTTAGGGTTTTTCTTGTTTGGCAGGCTACAAAGTACTCTCAATATTTAAAGACCTACTCAAGACAACAACACAATTAGGAAACGATGGAGCCTATATGGTGTGCCAAATTATTCAAGTTAGCAAGTCAAATCCGGGCTCTAAAATTCTTGATGCTTTATAGCACACTTTTGATCAACTATAGCATATATGTATCCACATCTTATTGGGGAAGCACATGCTTCTTAATGAAGTAATAAACTCATGCAATTAGGTTACTAAACTAAATTTAGTTATTTGTGTTACAGAATAATGAAAGTCAGATCTTTCAAGTTGAGCCGTGCAAATCTCACTGCCATCTGCCTGTGGTCCCTCTTTCTATGAGTTGAGTGGATGCTTTTTAAGACCTAAGTTGGTCCCTCATCTACAGCGCAGCTACCTATGATCTATAATCTAATCCAACTGATCACACTCAAATACCATACACCACATCTTTTGAAAGTGATTATGACTCTAGTTGAATTTCTTCCACTCTTGTTTCAGTTAGTTTTCTGAAAAAAGTTCCTGCAAATCTTAGTCTTATAATCTTAATTAAGAATATTTTGGTCTACGAATAATTCTAAGACAATATAACACCCCAAAAGGATTTCATTCTTATAAATATTCTTAGGTTTCACTCTTGGAAGATGTTGCTTTTAATACTATCGGAAATGCATTAGTTCTTTTGATAATGCTTTGTGGAATTCTCTTTGTTTCCTTTACAACAGTGCGAATTTCTTGATAAAGATACATGTGGTTGCACATAAAAGTGTAAAACTTGCTTTCTATTAGTTTTATCTTATAACTAAAATGTCTTTATAAATGGATTGAAGGTCTTCTTTTTCTCCCTCTTTTCTTTTTATCCTTCTCCCTTTGTGCCGGCAGTGTTTTAGTTGCATCTAGTGTGCTTTTCAACACTCAATTGAATAATTACAATGCTAACAGTTAATGATTAAGTCCGTGATTGTTCAGTATAAGGTTTGAGCAGATCGAGGAAATTAGCACTGCCAGTTTGCTTACGCGTCATCTTAAAAGGATGCCACGTTAGCAATGATCATACACTCTTTTCATTTAAATGCCAAAAGTTGAATGCTCTCAAACTCACAACTTCACTACTCCTTCATAAAATTCTTATTTGTAGAGTGAATTTTGCCCTTTGGGATAATAGGTTGAAATTTAAGGTTGGGGTCATCTGCTCAAATAATTCACATTTAGGTGCTCATTTCGGAAACACTTTAATTTTAGGGTATTTCTATATCCTTTCTCTTCCATTTCTTCTCTTTCTAGGATATGGTGAAGGCATAGAACAGAATAACCAGATAGCATCCACAATTTTTCTCGCTTGTAAGTTGGTTCTTGTCATTTTAATTATATTTTCACTGAAATCCTATTTTGCATATGCACAATTTTGAACTTCCAAGAGTATTATTTTTGCTCCAAATTCAGTTTCACAAGCCACCAATTGAGTAAATAGAATCGTCCTGGCTTCAGTTCTCGGGAATCATGACTTCTAGAGCAATGGAGTCAAATGGGAAAACTGACTTCAGTGCAGAACTTTAATTTTTTTTTATCCAGAACCTCTTTTTGCTCTCTAATTATGTTATTCTGTTTCTTTTGTTTACCAACTACCGAAAATGAGAATATTTTGGTAGTCAATAATGCAACAACTTTTGAATAATCTTGTGGTCAGTTTAACCACCGAAACTGTGTAATAGTATCACAAAAAGGGCATCTATTTCCAATACCAATGCATAAGTTTTTTCTTTGTTTGTCTGGGGTTACTAAGTAGATGATGATACTGCAGAAAAAGATGAACTAAGTAGATGATGATGATGATGGCTAGTTCAAGAGAAGGTCAACAAGCGAAGCCAGAAGGTGGCCCCATTAATACTGACAAGTTTTCCAAGGCATCTTCCAGTACAAAACAATGGTCGGCGTTCAGAAATCCAAGAATTGTGAGAGTGTCACGTTCTTTTGGAGGAAAAGATAGGCACAGCAAGGTTTGCACCATCAGAGGGTTGAGGGACAGAAGGATTAGGCTCTCAGTGCCCACAGCAATTCAGCTATATGATCTTCAAGACAAGCTTGGGCTAAACCAACCAAGCAAAGTGATCGATTGGTTGCTTGAAGCAACTAAACTTGACATTGACAAGCTCCCACCACTTCAATTTCCTCAGGGCTTTGGTCAATTTCATCATCCACAAACCCTACTCCCCTTTCATGATTCAAGTGCCTCACAGCTTTCTCTCGGACCCTTCGGTGATGCTAGCTCAACATTTGTAAGGGATGGCGGCTTTCAAAACGCCATGGCAAAGTCCAGGTATTGGGAAAGTATAGATTCAATGTCAAGATTAAAAGGCAAGGAAACTGAGAAGGGCAAGTGGGTCAAAACCAATGAGCAAGAAAATCATGAAGATGATGTTGTTGGAAGCTACAGTAACTTGCATGCATCTACTCAGAGGCTTTTCCCTATGGGTAGTGGTACCACTACTAATCACTCCCTTTTACCTGGTTTGTTGAACAATACCATGCCATATAACCCCTACAATGCTGAGCCTTCTAGTTTGTCGTTATCCCAATTTGGAGGCCATGGTTTGTTTCCTTCCCAGCAGGTAGATCCCAGTCCAAGCAGTGGAAATGGCCTTCAATTCCCATCCTCTTTGCCATTACCTTCATCTGGTTCTCAACTTTCCTTTGGCTCATCTTCTGCTACACCATCAATGTTCACTACCTATGCTCCATTTCTTCCACCCTCAGTAGACAATGATCCTAGACAGTTCAACCACATTCAGTTCTTGAACTCAGGTTCTCAAATCTTGCCTCATCCTCTCATTCCATCTCTTCACTCCTTCAATGTCAGACCCTTCCCAGCAACACCCTTTAGTTCAAAGCTTTTGGAGTCAGACAGCATCCGTAGTCAACATGATAAGGGTAGCACCTCTTGAGTCTCCTCACCATTGTTCTTTCCAAAGTGTTAGATTGTTGCCTCTAAGCAGGCAGCAATGGATGTGAGCAGATTCTTCATAGAAGTCACTCAAGAAGCTAAATCACATCATGTTTTATACACTTGAACCAAGGTGAGTACATGCATGTTTGTAGGTATGGCAATGCTGGCTATACATATGGGATGAATATTTTGTATTTCAATCTTTGTTATTTCAGATTTCAGTTTATAGGTACCTTGTTGAGAAACAATTCTGGGTACACGTTAGAATAAGTACCGAACTAAATGAAGGAGTTCTCTTTCTTTCTTGTATGCATATATATGAATTCCATCATTTCATTTAATTTATGTAAGAGAAAAAAGAAGTCACGGTCACTTTTTAGTTAGTTAGCAGTGCAGTTCCGTGATCCAAGCTAATTCAATTACCAACGTGCTATACCTTGAAAGGGTTAAGCTATAATTTCTTTTTATCACAACAAACATCTGACATTGAATAATGCATACGACGTAGCTTGAAAGGATGACCATAAAATAAAGGGGTTGAAGAACAAGCGTACTTACTATGTCCTTGAGTATGGGTTATAATAATTACTTCTTATTTCTTATCTTTTTTCTCTGACCTTCCAATTTAAAATATTCGGTATTGAAAAAACTAGTTTATTAATAGTTTTTCTTTTTGATGTTGCTGAGGAGTTAGTTGGAGGGACACAGAAGGAAATAACATATGAACACAGATAATCTCCCTAGTGTATTATGATGAACAGATATTGTTGCTTCTTTGCAATTAGTCCATTCCACCAAACTCACCAAGCAGCTCTTACATTTAATGAGAATTAATTTTAAGGGTAATGTCTCTTATTAACGTAGAAATCATCCTTAGATGAAGTTAATACACACTCTAACATTAAAGGGAAAAAGAACTTCAAAGTATAAGTGGGCATTAGTTGGTCAAGATTTCCAAGAAAATGCCTTTTACCTGACTGACCAGATTGATAAAGTATGTAAAATTTGTTACTTGTCTTGTTTGTTAGGTAATTCGTCTTGTATAATTCTACCACTCTTTGTTTGAATTCCTTTTTCAATTATTTTACTGCTGCTTCAAAATAAAGAACCAGTCACGGAAATTGGGTTCTTTTTCCATTTGACAAGAGCTGCAACCACTGACACATGTTATTTGTAGAGATAACAGAAACTTATTATGGATTTACTTTTATTTGCAAGGCAATAATACCTTGGAAACTTTTATAGATGGTGTTGGTATGGTATATATGATTTGAATCGTATCAGTGTCTAGCAACAGTAGCGATGGTCGGTTTGCTCGCTGCATGTTTTGTCATAAACCTGTTCTAGTTCCAGGATGCAAGACTCCTTTCCTTGCTGCCTAATTGTCTATACATGAAAGATTGAAGAGTGTTAAAAGATTAAAAAATTGTGCCTTGTTGGTGGTACGACATGGAACATATAAAGTTATATGTTTCATTTAGTGTACATATATATAAGTAGAAGTCACAATTCCGTGGTATATAATTAACACGCTATCTGGAAAGATGCGTGATGAATTGTTAATAAATGTGTACCATGTCCTTGTGCTTTAACATATATATGGTAACATTCAGAAGCTAGCTAGTAATGCAACCTAATCTTGAATCAAAGTAGGTACGAATATTGAATATTGAATAGTGTTGAAGTATATGGTGAAAAGAATTGCCCTAATTATATGTAAACTCAATTCAGAAACAACTAACTTTTGATGCCTTTGGATGATAATATATATGACTTATTCCCGGTGCATGCAGCTAGCAATGCATGCCTACCTACTGCATGTGAAGGTCTGCAACAAACATTGTAATTAAAGATAACTTGAACAAAGAAAAGCCTTGGAGATGCAACTTACCATGACACCCTATATATAGTATGATGGAAAAGGAGGAGAAAGAATATTGGTCCAACGATAAAGAGAAAAAAATGTTATGAAAATTACATAAATCATGTATATAGACTATAAAGTTGTAAATACATATGGTTGTTTTTTATCTCTTGATAATTGAATAAAGCAAAAAAATGAAAAGAAAAGCTGTGTGGACATGCATGCTACAGTCCAAAGGTCTGCATTTGTACATAGATGTGTGTGAAAAATTGCAGAGCGGTGAAGAGGGTAATGGACAATGCGTCTCGTGTCTGTCCTCATCTTTGTACCCTATTTGACAGCATCTTGATGAAGGCATGGAAGCATCCATCCATACAAAGTATGGAAAAGAGAGAAAAATGTTTCCACATCTACAGTTACCACTGACAATGAAAAGGAGGCGACATAAAATCACTGCCAGAGACTGAATTTGAAAGCAGTCTCTGTGGTATACAATAATATATCACAAGATCCAAGATAAAAATTAAATTAACACTCAGTGGTCGCAGCAGCGGTTAGGTTTTCAACGGGTCCTCTAGAATGGAGTCATCAAAGAAAAATGAACAAAAAGTTTTTCATATTTGTCTGTGTGGTCCTAATTAATTATTCAATGCCTTTAAAACATAGAAATGTGAAAAAAAATTCAGACTTGACAGTACATTATTATCTAGAGACTTTATCTTATTGCTTACACACAATGTAATTAACACTGTGTTTCCCAAGCATGTATTAATTTACATAGAATCTTGTTCAAACGACTTGCAGGGGGTCTGACACTCCTCATAAAGCACCCTTCAACCCCTTCAATTAATGTATGAGTGAAACCAATCAAAATTAAGATTATTAATAACAATTTATTATGTGACAGTGTTGATACTTTTGACCCAAGAGGCTTACAGGCATTATCTGTATTGTGTGTTAGGTAGGATGAGTTATAATCAACCATGTTTACTACTAGTATAGTATTGTGTTCTCTGGTACTTTTGTTTTGTGATTTTTTTGTTATAGAAGACTAATTTCACTGTCATATGAAAAGGAAAAAGAAGTAAAGGAAGTACTTTTTGATAAATAGGTTTAGGTGTACTTTTGCAGCAGGTAAAATTTACTTTTTAAGTTTTATTTATCCTAATTATTCTTAAAATACATTTAATTTGTAATTCTTAGATGTCGTAAATAAATATTATATTAAAATATTTCAGTTATTAAATGGATTAAAATCATGATATTTTATAATACAATTGAATATTTAAGAAACCTAATTCACATCTCATATCAAAATATCTATTTAACAGACAAAAATAAAAATTTGATAACTTAGATTTGAGATTTGAGTATTAATGATATAGGGGATGAATCACAACTATAATTAAGACATAGAATAAAAATATTAATATATTTTAATTTAATATATGTAATATATAATAAGACATAGAAGAAAGATGTTAATATTTTAATATATGTAATATATATACATATATTAGTTCATTATGTTAAGAAATGAACTTATGATTTTCATTCTAATATCTAAATTAAATGAAATGAGAAAAGAAATATCTTATGGTTCTTTTTTATTAAATTGTAATCAAACAAACCTGTATATGATCATTTAAAGCATGACTCTTGTTTTATAACATATAATCATAATGATATTATGACAAATTTCAATTTGTATAATAATATAAAACAAATAAATAAAATATGATCAAATATTCTATTTTATGTTTTGTCCATAAATATTTCATTATAAAAATAATAATAGTTAATGGATGTGTAATAATTTTTAAGTTATAGAATCATGTTCCACTTGTCATCTACCTAGTTCTTATTTATGATATAGTACACAATAAATAAAAGAGAAATTACAATAAGATAATTACCTTATCATTTCTTAATTATTACTTAAGTTCATCAAGTATTTGACAATTTATGGTTAAAATATAATAAAACTCTTTATAGTGTTATTTCATAAACTATTAAAAGTGCAAGTGTTTTGCATTAATATATAAAGCACGGTTTATTGAACTCTTACTCATCAATTTTTTTTTTCTTTAGATTAATCACTTCTTTTTTATTTATTTTTATCTTTAACTTTGGAAGAATTGTTTTGCATCAAGGATAATAATGGAATGAGACAACTGTAAATTTGATTATACTTGTACTGCTCTTAAAGTAATAATTCATACTTGTCATTTTCATATGAAATTTGTGTCTCATCTTTGTCATTGGATATTGCACATAATTGAAATTTCATGAACATCATTATTTTTGAAAATGTGAAGAGTGAAATTACCTTGAAGATATGATTGAATTTGGTGGATATCAAGCTTGAAAGAGAGAATGAAAAATAATGTAGCAGATGAAGGATTTTCAAATGAAAAAAATTAAAAACCAAAGAAAAAAGATAAAATAAATATTTTAGGTCACATAATAGACTAGAAGTTTACTCAATTAAAGACTCTAAATTGAGAGTTAAACATTATCCTGTGACAAAAAATAAACAACAAATAAAATATTTAGAAATGATCAAATGTGTATCTTAAAAATTATTTAATTTGATGAAATTAATGTTTATGTTTGGTCAAATGTAATATTGAATGAAATTATACAAAGGAAAACAAAATCAAATGTGTAATTGAGTTTGTGGTGAGAAGGAAAACATACCCTGAAACTAAGTGAATCTAATTAAATTAAAAAGTTAATCAATTGAGAGAGAAAATAAAGATTGCCTGAAGAGATCAGATTAGATTTCTTTCATTGAAATCGAATCGAAGAAACATTAAAAATAATTTTTTTAGGTTCTTTAATAAACCAAGATCATTTTAGTAATTCAAATAAACATAGTATGAAAATGGGATATATATATATATATATATATATATATATATATATATATATATATATATTTATTTTTTTTTTTTTTTTTTTTATATATCAATATTTTTTTTTTATTTTATATATATATTTTTTAAAAATTTTATATATATATATATATATATATATATATATATATATATATATATATATACTCATTTCTGTTATCATCCTTGTACTCCATTTAAAGTATCAGGAATTATTCATACTTATACTCAATCAATGGAGATATTCCTAATCAAAGTTAGATGGGTTTTTGTCCTTGTTCAACATTGGCCTTATTTTTATTATTCTACTTAAAAAATTTACCAAGCATGACTCTAGTTAAATAAAATGCACTTGTAACTCAATAATATATTTTAAAATCAAATATACTTGAAATTAAAAATTTATCTATGCAATCAAACTTTTTATTTCATTATCCAAATAAATTTAATGAAGGAAACCGTTCAACAATGTAATCCCTCATTAAAGGAAAATTAATTTCCATGGAATCTGCATTCAAAGAAAAAAATAGTGATATAAGTATTATAATTATAAAATAAAAAATTATTAACAACTAATAAATCTATGTATGAAGCAAAATATATGTATCTTTTGAGTCACTCATCTATATTTTTTTTTGTTTGCAACAAAGAAAACTAACAAGCAGGCAGTACCACAACCAACCTTATACAAAAAGAAGCCCCAACCTCATCCTATAAAGCACAATCTGACTCAATCTTCGTTCAAAAAACATAGGCAGCTATAACTCCTTACCTCCATAAAAGTCTAAATCAGACATCCACACACAAAAACAGTATATCATGTATAATTTGCTAAATCCCAAATTAGTTGAGCGATGAAGATGTTGTTGCAGGTTTCAGATTCAACAAAATACTTCCAGACATCCATATAACTCTCCCGTAACGATTCAAAGCTTCAATCACCATTTTCAGTTAATTCTTCCCTCCCAGCTTAGACCGTCTCTACATCAATAAACAAATACATTCCTACTATTTGGTAGTTCTGTAATGAGAATAGTTCCTCTCCTACTATTACTCCTCCAAGTAGAGTCAAAACTTTGTTAATATAACTTGTCCTCCCAAATCTGAGAGGAGGGTAAGCTCTTTACTTTTCATAACTTTCAAAATACCCCCTCATAGTCACCAGAGTTTATATTAACTATCTTACTATATACATCCTTCACTGTGTATTCTTTTACCATCACTCATCCATATTTGTAAGCATTGTTGTTAGGTATCAAAGTGTGAGTCCAAGTTCCACATTGAGTAGAAGTAAGAAAGGTGAGCAACATATAAGAAAGAAGACCCACAAACCAAATTTCTTAAGGTTTTGGGTTGAAGGTGGTGTTATTCCCTTATGTGGGTTTGGCTCAGTTCTCATTCTTGTGAGATCTCCCCAGTTTTTCCCCCTCGAATTACCCAACAAGTGGTATCAAAGCTGATGGTTTCGGGGAAGCATGTCCTGTTTAAGTGTGTAAACGACGGTACAAATGAAGGTCGTTCGAGGGGGAGTGTACCAATGTGGAAGGGACTCTCACTTGAGGGGGAGATCGTTAGGTATCCAAGTGTGAGTCTAAGTTCCTCATTGAGTAGAAGTGAGAAAGTTGAGCAACTTGCGGTACAAATGAGGGTCGTTCGAGGGGGAGTGTACCAATGTGGAAGGGACTCTCACTTGAGGGGGAGATTGTTAGGTATCCAAGTGTGAGTCTAAGTCCCACATTGAGTAGAAGTGAAAAAGTTGAGCAACATATAAGAAATAAGACCCACAAACCTAATGTCTTAAGGTTTTGGGTTGAAGGTGGTGTCATTTCCTTATGTGGGTTTGGCTCAGTTCTCATTCTTGTGAGATCTCCTAGTTTTGCCCCCTCGGATTACCCAACAATTGTTTGGTCTCTATCTTGATTTACAAAACTTCTGAATGGATTGAGATTATAAAACTTACAAAACAAATGAAATAAATACATAAAACATAATTACTAAAATATTAATAAACATAGGTAAATAAAAAAGTATATATTACTTACATTGTTTTTATTTGTAGAAAAAATTTGTTTAACATAAGAATAAAAAAAATATACAGTGGAACAACATGTTATCACTCCAAAACTATGTCCTCATGTCCACAAAAGCTTAGTTATAAGATTATCTTTTAACTTTTCTCATGTAATCATCATCAACAATAATAGGTTGTCCTTGATAATAATTAAATTTAAGAAATAATTGTAGATATTTTGTAAATAATTGTATATGATTAAGGTTAAATTCTCCTAATTTTCAGTTTTTTCAATTCATATGATGCTTTGAAAGCGTTCAATGTGTATATAATTATATTTAAGTTTTAATTGTTATTTAGTAGGTGAATTAAGCTAGAAAAAAACTCAAGAAATATAAAAATGAAGTTGAGACGAATGGAGAGGATATCTTATCCATGTGTCACCATGCCAATAGAGAGGATTAGAGTGTGTTGAACAAGTTATCATCCGGGCAAGTGGCAACACTGATTGGAGACTTCGCGATACATGTAGGTGAGACTTCAAAAGGAAGAGGAACTTATTAAAGAAAGAGAAGAGGAGACATGGGAAATAAATAAAGGAAGCATGACAAATAAAGATGGAGCATGAAGAAATAAAAGAGAGAAGAATTCTTAGAACTTTAGAAGAATAAATAAAAGGAATTAAGCAAGTGTAACTCTTAAATTGGAAGAAATTTGAAAGAAGGAAAAAATTGAAGAGAAGGAACTTAAGGGAAGCTCCTTGACCTTTGGAACTCCCTAAGTGTTGCACCAATAATAAATTAGTGCAAGGATTGCCAAGTCATCATTTGTAATCATTACACCCATCCATCTAGATAACTACCAAATGCACATTCATGTACCTATATAACCACCCAATGTTAGCTTCCTAATTTTGTGAGGGATTAGTTTAGCTTAATCTTAGTTATTTCTTAATATTTGGCTAATTTTGTGACTATTTGGACGTCATGTACATCTATAAAAGGGAGTCTATCCCAATGTAAAAAAACATAGGGTTGAATTAATTAAATAACCAAAGGTTCCCTTGAAAGTTGAGTTGTCTCCTTTCTCTCTTGTCTTGAGTTTGTATCTAGAGAAATTTTCTCAAGTGGTGGCTCTTCAAGCAGTTATCCTTGAAGGTTCTTCCTTTATAGGAAGACCTACCTTGTCAGTGATAGTTATGTTAATGATGAGAAGGCTTCTTGAAAGCCAATCTATAGAACTTGAATAGTCTGAAAGAGAGATTCTATTCCACACTAGATGTAACGTCTTTAAAAATAATTGTTCTTTGATTATGGATAGTGGTTATTGTTGTAAGCATTGTAATTTTAGGTTAGTAGACAAGTTATCCTGAAATGTTATACCCCATCCAAAATTTTACAAACTCCAACAGTTCAAACACGATAGTGGTATAGTTAAATCAACGTGTGAATATCCCAACTTTCATAGGCAATTATAAAGTTGAAGTTGTATGTGACATAATACTTATGAAAGCTGGACATATTCTACTTGATAGACCATGGGAATTTGATAAAAAAAATCAATCCATGATGGCCTCACCAACAAAGTAAGTTTCACTCAATAGGGAAGAAAAATAGTCTTGTGTCTTCTCACGCCTCAACAAGTAAGAGAGGACCAAATAAAAATGAAAAAAATTAAAAACGAGAAAAGAGAGGGGGAAAAAACCAAGTAAAAAACTCTCTCACACTAAAAAAGGGTGAGAATCAATTGAGTTTGGAGGTTTGTATCCAAAGAAGTTGTTCAATAGAAATCTTTAAAAAAATAAAAACAGTAAATCTCTTATACTTGATTTTCCTTCTCTATTGCAAAGAGACGTTTTTTTGTCATAAGTCATGAACTTGATTCTCTACCACATGGGATTAAAAACTTTTAAAAGAGTTTGGTGATTTTTTTCCTAAAGAGGTGCCTCGTGGAATTTTACCTTTAAGAGAGAATAAAACATCAAATAGACTTAGTTCCAAGAGCAAGCTTACCAAATATGCCAACCTATGGGACAAAGCCCCAAGAGACTAAACAGATCGAAAATCAAGTAAGTGACTTGTTGGAGAAGGGTTGCGTACAAAAGTTTTTCATTCCTTGTGTTGTCCCAATGTTGTTGGTTCCTACGAAAGATGGGTCACAGAGAATGTGTATAATTGTAAGGTCATCAACAACATAACTATAAAATATAGGCATCTAATCCCTATGTTAGATGATATGTTGGACAAGTTACATGGAGCTAACATATTTTTTGAAATTGATCTTAAGAGTAGTTATCATCAAATAATAATCAAAGAAGGAGATTAATGAAAAACTTTTAAGACCAAGTTTGGATTGTACAAATGGTTAGTCATGCATTTTACCTTGACCAATGCTCCTAGCACCTTTATGATATTAATGAATCATGTACTTAGATATTGCATAGAAAGATGTATAGTCCTATACTTTGAAGACATCTTAATCAATAGTAGGAGTCTAGATAAGCATGCAGTTTAGACTATCACATAGTTTAGCTAGCTTTTATAGAAGATTTGTGAAGGATTTCTTTACACTTGTTGCTCCTTTTAATGAACTTGTTAAGAAGGATGTCTCTTTCATATATAGCAGAAAATAAGAAAAGACTTTTGAAAACTTAAAAGATAAGTTAAACCATACACCCATTCTGTTCTTCCAAACTTTTTTTAAACCTTTTAGCTAGTGTTTTATGCATTTAGAGTTGGAATAGGTGTTATGTTACTTCAAGGTTAGCTATCCCACCTTAATGAAAAACTTCATGAACCCACCTTAAACTAACCTACCTCAGACAAAGAGCCTTATACTCTAATTAGAGCCCTCAAAACTTGGGAGCATTACGTTCCAAAATAATACTTTTATAGATTAGTTAGGAGTGACTACAAATCAAAACAATACTTGTTGTAACTTGTAGCATTCATCTACATAGTAAAACTCAATTAATTGATTGAAAACTGGATGTATTATATCTATGTTATCAAAGAAATCATTATAAAAAGTAATGAGTATTTTCCTTCTTCCTTACACTCTCAAAAGTGCATGTTATTAAATATACATTACCTATAAAAGAGAAGTTTTCAAATATAGTTTTTAAAAATAACTATCATCTGATTCGATATCATTAGACGATATTGTAAAAATTATAATATATTTTTAAAATACAATTTAATCCTCTCTTGTGTTTACTTGTTTTTTCACCCATTAGAATCAGTTAAAAATAGTATCTATAAAATGTTATGAATAAAAGAGTACCAATAATTTAGATACATATATATGAAGTTCAATTTATTACTACTTAAAAAAGTGATTTAAAAAATTAAAAGTGAATCATATTAAAAGTAATAAAATTATAAATGTGTAGGAGGAGTTTATTTGTCCCAATACATTACTTAAATATAACTCAAAAATTATGTAAAGATGATTATAAATTAAATTGATAAGTTAGGATTCGACTTTTATTGATTTCCCTCTCACATTTTCATTGATTCCATAGTGTATAACTAAATTATAAATTCAAATGCGATACTAATATATCATTTACATTCTCTCAAATAAATTGATTATGCATTGATTCCTTAACTATAACTAAATTCTTTCGGCATTAGAATTCATTATTAATGTAATTAATGTAATGAAATATTTCCTCGATTATCAAATATATAAAGCAATCTCGTTGAAATCTAAATCTATGAAATACTTTTTAATTATAACTCAGATAATAAGAAAACCAAAATAATATATATATATATATATATATATATATATATATATATATATATATATATATACACACACACCATTTAGATTTCTTCGGTGTCTTGCCAACTTGCCTCTATCATTTCATTTCGATTCAGTTATTAAATAAGACTTAGCATTTTTAGATTTTAGTATACACACCTCAAAACATCAAATTAATGGCAAAAATTAGGAAAGTTTAGCCATAAACATATACAATTACTTAAAAAAAAGACTTAGATTCATTTAGCAGCTATGAGATATTATTTCTATGAAGAGACATCCAAATGAATTATGTTAAGCGTGAACGACGGTCATTTTCTTCTCTTTAGAGGGTAAAAGAAAGTGTAGGTACATGGGAAAGGGGTCCAGTCTGATCAATGATCTACAAAAGAACAATTATACCTTATCAGATTAAGAAACTATATATATAATAATTAGGACAGAAAGAACAACAATGATCGTGGTCCAATCAAATGGCACGCAATTGGGAAAAATTGAAGCAAAGCTGAGGTCCAGTATGGATGAAGCTATTGAACCATTGCCTTACACCTTTTGTCTCGTGATCATCTTAACCCTAGAATAGCAATCACTCAATGACATTTTATCAGACGTTTCTTTCAGTATGCTAGCTACCTGCATTCTTCTTAAAAATTATGAGGCAGATACAGTTATTTAAAGCCAGTTTCATCACTTACCACCTTCTTTAATTCATGTCAAAAACACTCGCTTGTTGCAATTCATAATCCAGCTATTTCATTCTCTAGCTGCTGGTATAATGTATACGTATGAATTTTGATCATTCATGGATAGAAAAAGTTAAACATGCTCATAAGGTTGAATCGTCCGGCAATTGTTTGAACACAATTTCTTACTTAAACAATCCTTTGCTAATTATGTTTTATTTACTCTTGATTTAACGACATTATAAATTATAAAAAAAATTCTACTATAGATTTCAGTATCGCAAAATTTTTCTCTTAACAACATTACACTACCCAAAGTCCCAACATTGTTGAAGTCAATTGACACCTTTTTTCTGAGTTGACTGTCTTATCCTTTAATGTTCTTTTATCTTTTATTAATCTTCCTAAAGTCTTCTTATTAAATTCATTAGACTTGTTCCTATCATCTTTTCTGTTTTGATGATTTGGAGGAAAAGAAATTATTCTAGCAAGATATTCCAGCAAGATATTAGTATTTACATAGTCATTGACTCTGTAAAAAATTATATTAGAATGTTAGGTAATTTCTCTAACATAAAACAATGAATAATGATATTACTCAATTTTTTGTTTTGAAATTTTTTAGTGTAAGCACTGGGTCTGGGAAAGCTTCTTATCCGATTCTAGTGATCTAGAACTTCTCTTTGGCTGGTTGGATTAAAGTTAACACAGATGGTATTATCAGGAATTCACTTGGTCTTACTACTTGTGTTGGTATCTCTAGAGGGAGCATAGGGGAGTTTGTTAGTGATTTTTCTTTTTTCTATTCAATCTTTTTCTTTTGTTAAGCTTGTGCTGCTATTATGGATGTTTATAGCAGGAGACTAATTCTTTTTATCACATATTTTTAAGAAAGATAACCATTATGTCAATAAACTTGCTTCTTTAAGACTAAACAATAGAGGTGACGGTATAGTAACATGCCTTCTACTATTACTTTAGCCTTTTTTTTATAATAGGTATAAGTTTCCTATGTTTCATCTTATTTAAATCTCTTTTGAAGAGTGATTTTGTATATCCTTCCATATGTTTAACCTAGTGTCCCATGTTTATTTGTTTTTTATTTTTTTTTATGATATATTTTTTTATAAAAAAAATTTGACACCTTCCCATATCTAATGGTATGTAATACATGGTACTTCATGAGGTAATTGGGCCAAGTTGCCCGTGGTGGTAATTTTCGGATATTTGCATTGTTATAGTTTTGTCCTACCATGAAAGAAATTCTTATGCCGATAAGCTTGTCAATTTTAGTGTCAGCCAAACAGACACTAATGTATTTTATTTTAAAAATATTAATTATTGCATAATCTTGGAGGATGCTAAATGAAATTTACTTTTAATATTAATTTAATTTGTGTCAGTGAGTGTGCTTGACGCTAATGACTATATAATGATTTCATCTTCAACAAAAATAAAACAAAAAATTGTATTGGATGAAGGAGATGAGTATGTATGGATGAATGAGATGAGTGTGAATGAAGAAAATAGGTTGGATAAAGGAGATGAGTGTTAATGAAGGAGGGTATGAGTGAAGTAGATGAATGTGGAAATTATTTCTGTTAAAAAATATTTAGAGATATTTGCAATATATTAAAAAGATAATTGAAATATTTAATTCAAACAAATCTTTTTATGAAAAGATAGATTTTAGAGATATACACAAAAAATATGGCCAAACAAAGTCATTCCACAAAATACGCAAATTAAAATATTTTCACTTTTGAATATTATATCTCTTTGATTGAACATGTTTTTAATAGAATTATGTATTCAAAAAATTTTGTTGAACTATTATAATAAAAAACCTGTTACTCGTTCAACATGTTCATTAGACCGTTTAACATGAACAAAATGTAGATGATACATATTTTACTGAATACTATTAGTTTTTTTAAATCACAAATAAAACATATAATTCAAATAACAAATAAGACATTTAATCTGAATTTTGTTACACAATTAACCAATTTTATTGAACACTGTCTATCACGCACACATGTTATATATGTTTAGAGGACCTATTGAAAATTACAATTGGACAAAACATTGTTAGAACAACACAAGTAATCCATTGAGTTAGTTTTTGTTATCATCAAAACATAAAAACATAAACTATACATATGATTACCTAGTCATCAGATCGTTTAATGGGTCATAGACTGTGTAATGTCTCAATAAACCATTTATGCATATCGTTCAAATCATTTAGGGTCTCAACAATTTTTCTCTTTTTGATGATGACAAAAACACTTTTAGCGTGTGTCTTAGAACATATTTATCCATCAGATCATAAACCAATAGTAATTAAGTAAATATCAACAATAAGAACAATAAATAATTAGACACTGCTTATTAATTTAATTTCTCCCTTTCTTTTGACATAATCAGAAAGAGATTTTAGCAATATATTTTCAATGCATAATTGATCTTTAGAAATCATAGATTTAGCAAAAACATTCTTTAAGAAAATAAGGAATCAAGAAAGATGTGAAAGAAATTCCTCAAAATTTATCAAACAATAAGGTAGCTCAAATCAAGAGATGAATTAAGTATATAGTCTACACTTGATAAATTTTACAACTCTCAAAGTGTTTATGTTTGTGTATATGCACTCAAAATGACTTCATGCAAGCAAACACTATCATAAGCTTAACAAGACTCTAATATGCACAACGTTTTAGCAACGTGTAGTTAAAGATCAAGAGGTCTTTATATAAGAAGTAATGGGACCAAGGTAAAGGTATGAGATATGAAACTAAAAAACATGTAGAGATTAGATAAGTAATGAGGAATGAATTCAAAAACTAATGTGAATTGAACATAACTATCTTTTTGAAGAAAATATTTCTAACACATTTTTATTTCTTTTTATCTCTCTAAGTACTTCTCGTTCTTTTTTCTTTCTTTTTGTCTTTTTAAGCATTTCTTAATTTAATTTTCATTTTTCTTTATTTCTTTTCATTTGCATATTTGGTCTTTCTTTATTTTCTTTTTTAATAACAATTTATTTACATGAGTATGCTAAAATGAAGTATACTCTCACACTTGTTTAAGAACCTATTCTTAAAATGATTTGAAAGCTCCTTTATCATCTAAGGGAAGAACAATTGTGATATCTTTTTAAAGCTTGTAATATGATTAGAAACAAGAAAAGTATAAAGAATTAAAGAAGATAACAAGTGTATCATCATGAAGATGGACAAATATGGTTAGTATCTCATAAACAAAATTACCTCATCTCAATGTATGCATAAACAAATTTATTGAGGGAATTTTGTAACTGATGTTTGAAATCATTTTTGGAAGTATATCTTATTTATAACTGAAGTGTGAAAATAGGGTGTTCAAGTGGTATAAAACTTTTCATGAAATATTTTTCATTCTCCTTTCTTAATAACTATCTATTTACGGTTGGTTGTCAAAGTATTTGAATACTTATCAATGGTATCAACTGATTGTGATGGAGACTCTTAAGAATTGCTTGTTAGTTGATATCATTATATATTAATTATATTTATTTCATTAGTTTTTCTTTTTATTGACAAGAACAAATTATATTAAAAAAAATTTTGAAGTACCCTAACCCTTATATACAAGTTATGTGCAAAAAGAGGATAGGAGATTACGTTGCATTCTATATCCTTCTCCTTTAACCAATAGATACCCTAAGATTACCTAACATATCCTAACTGCCAAAGCTCCATCATTACAACAATGTAACCCAACCTTACCCTGCAAGACATTTGAGCATATTATAACTAAGCATCTTAACTATGCTGACTGTCTATATCAATTCTGTCCCTACTTGATCGCCTACTTCAAATATGTTCTAGTTGATCTCTTCCTTCTATGAGTTTGATTCCATTGTGCAAAATTGTGTGAAATAGTTGTTGAAACTGACACTCAGTGATACTCCATTTCACCACCTCACTTGTACAGTTTTTCTCCAACTCGCATTGCTACTGTCTATATTCATTATGCTAGAAGCCTACAGTTTGATCTTGGAAGATTGCAGCTAAGTAGCTTCCCTTCTACGTAGTTATCTGCAGATTATTAATTCTCTTCCTCTAGCTCCAAATGTCACACATGTTTTGTCCTATTTTTTAATTTGCAATATCCATTTACTAATGTGGTATGATCCGTGTCTTATCTCATTCTCATGCTACTTAATGGCAATTTTGCAGCTATTTTGACAATTGTTATAGTTATCAGTCGCATTGGTAACTGCAAACTGTTAGTCTTTCTCTTTTACTGAGACTACAAAACCCACAATTGATTATAACATCTGTAGAACAAAAATCCTTGTAAGAAGCAAAGTGGAGGCAAAAAATACTAGGGGAGAAAGCAAATTCTAATATCTTAAAATAAGACCTAAAGAGAAGTTAAAGTATCAGGAAATTCATTTCAATTTCTGCAGGTTGGATACAAAATTTGATGCAGCAAAACCAGCAGAACCCCCAAGTACAGTGATCAAGGCAACTACAACCTGCAACCCCACTTCGCCGAGGTTGTCCTCCGGAACCAAGTATACAAACACGGGTCCTAGGAGCAGCAACCCCAAGCTGAGGGTCAAGAGTGTCCCTGGAGTTCCAGGATCAGTGGCAGCAGATAGCACACCCAACTCTTCTGCCTTTGAGAGGAGTCCCAACTTCTCTATTGCTGAGAGGGAGAACCCAAACTTCTCTGCTGCAGATAGCAACCCTGCTTTCTCTGCTTTGCTCAACAGCTTCAGTTGCTCCATCCTTGTCAGAAGCTTTATGGGAGGGTTGGCTGTCACAGGACTGCTCCTGGGTTGCTCTCCAAGTGGGAACACAGTTGAATTCTGCAGTGTGCACTTGGCTCAGTTATTGTTCTAACCAAACATTGCATTATCAGATAGGAGAAAGAAAACATGTTTTCAGGTTTTCACTCCGTATATTGGAAAGTCTCATGAAGTATTTGACTTCTCTAGCAAGCATTTTACTCCAGTAACAAATCTCAATTGTTAACATGGATACCAAATTATGAATATATTATAATATTAACTTTTCAACAACTAAGATTGTTATCACCCTCTATCCAGTGAACTACATAGTTTACAATTCTTAAAGCAATTTTTGGTTCACAAGAGAGCCTTTTCTTCTACTTTGTGAAAGTGGTTAATTAAACCACTGTACATAGGTCTCACTCTTCAAAGCTAACCAGCAAAAATAATCATTATTTCAAGTTTATACATATAGGATGATGATAAATAAACACTACAACTTCTACTAAACACTCAACCAACAGTAATGATGTGATATTTTTTTTTAAAATATAAAATAATTTGAAATGAAAAAAACTAAATAAGTAAAACTGTTAGTATTTTATTAAGTTTCTCAAGGATATAAAAAGATTGAAGGGTGTTCATGCAATATTTTCCTACACATATAAAGATATAGAGACACATTAAAAACTAGAACCATTACAGTGCTTTTTATAATGTAATTTTCGTCTCATATCAGGCAATCTAGAGCATCCTTTTATTTCTTGGTGATCAAATTGAATCAGTAGAGACTGGTTTCAGTTTTACAAATCATTTGAACAAAAAGAATCATTGTGTGAGCAACTTTGGTACATGTATATATAGACATATATAACTACACTGACCTAAATACTAAGAGCCAATAACATTTACGTGTTTCTTTCTTTCTAATTTTTGGTTCAAAAACATGTAAATTCACAATACCCTTTTGGTTCCCTCAGTAGTAAGCTAAAAGACATGACACAATAGATATGAGCCACTCTTCATACAAAACCATTGGAACACAAAAAAGATTTTGTTCATAGATGTGCCTTTCACTGACCTTTCTAGAGCCCACAGTTTTAGAGACTGAGGGAAGTGGCTTGGGAGTTGCCATGGACTTGACAAGCATTGGAGAGAAAGTAGCAGGTTTTTGTGTAAAGGCAGGAGAGGAAGAGAAGATGAAGGGTGATCCTAAGCTGTTGTTGCATATGGTTGCTGAGGCCTCCATAACCATAAACTTCTTTATCGTTATTGCTTGCTTGAGATGAACAAAGCTCTCATAAGCACTGTGTGGATGAAGATGGTGCATAATCAAGATCACTCATTGGCTTCCCTTTGCTTCCATGTCCACGTGTCATGCAATGCTTGGTGCTCGCTTGTCCCTCTTTCTACTCCACGGAAAATGTTTTGCTTTCCATTATTTTTTAGCAACGATAAACTATGTTAACACAGCACTGTACCAAAAAATTAACGTTGCGATTGGTCGAAAAATGTTCAGGCATCTGGTTTATCTAGAATTCCTTACTATGTTCCACTTTTCTGGATAAAAATGTTCATATTGGACTTAAAAAAATACTATTTGCAACTTTTTTCGATGAAAAATTTCGTATTATGAAAATTTAAAACTCAAATGTAATTATTTTATATACAACTATAGAATTATTGTTTGACAAAAAATAAAATTGTGGCTTATACAAAACTTATATATCAAAATATAAGATACCCGCGTCACTCTTTAGTAGTTTCAATTGTGCAATTAGGATGGCAGAGTAATCCAGTGAAGAAAAAGAAAAAGAATTACAAGAAAAATTAACAATACAAATAAAATGTATGGTAAGAAATGAAAAATAAATAAATAAAGATATTTCAAAAGATATTTACAAGAGCGAGACAAAAAGAAGTTCATGAAGAAATAAAAAAAAGTAAACTTATAAATTTTAGATATTACGAAACATTTTAAGAACATAGAAGAATATTCTATAATATTTTAGATTATAAGTATGGATTCTTGAATATATGATGGTCGTAAATATCTTTACATGTTATTTTTAAATGTATGTGATAGTTATGACTATTTCACATGTCCTTTTAAGATCTTTCATATCTAAAAAAGAGAGAAAAATATATATAAAGAGTTTTTATTTTTAACACATGTTATTTTAAGGTTACTAGCTGGTATAACTACTTGCATATGTCACTTTCAAGTATATGTGAAGGTTATAATTACTTCACATATCTTTTCTTTGAATTAAGAAACATCTCATGTATTTATCCAAGTGCCTCTCCAACTTTCAAGAATCATCCATTTGATAAGAATTAACTTTGTGTTCATTATAGGATTAATTACTAACTTAATTAGACTTGTGTTCACACTAGATGTTGTCATTACTTTTGTATTCACACTTAGAATTCCTTTTTCTTGTTTTCACATTGCTTAAAACTCATTTCTTAAGGCTTTTGATGAAATTATATGCCTATAAATGAGGTCAAACTCTTTAGTAAAACTTACACTTGAATGAATGAATTTTTCCTTGATTTGTGAGCACCTTTGAGTGTCTTGAGAGTGTTGTATTCTTGTCTTGATTTTTTATTGAAGAACTTCTTCAAGTGATGAATCATCCTTGCACTTATGCTCTTTAAATTCTTCTTAGGTGAGTTGTTCTTCCTCCTTCCTTTCCTTAATTCATTTTCTCTTTTCTTTACAATTTGTTCTTTTTTTAATTTGAATTTTTGATACTACAACCACGGATTATGCTTCTGAAAATATTTTTAGGTCTTTTATGTTTGGCTTTTCTAACACATCTTAGTTGATAAGTATCAAACTATCCTTTTAAGGAATACATCACCCAATAATCCAACAAACGTACAAAACTCTTGAGGACACGAAAGACAATGAGGAGTAGTTTAGGCTACCTATCTTATTAGCTAAAACTTCTCCAACTATAAAATAAATAACTTAGATATTAGAAAAATATGGTTGGTAACAATGTAACTGCAAGTTGGGTTAATTGGGGCTAGACAAAATTAAGGCCTAATTGGGGCCGGACGAAATTGACTTGAAAACTAGGGTTTTGACCATCCAATCTATCCTAATTGAGGTCCAATTGGAAGCCCTCTATGCTTCTATTTTTTACACTAGAAAACTACTAATCATGTACAAAATGTTATATTTCTATTTACAAGATATATAAGACTAAGAAAAAAGAAGAGATTTATAATATTTTTCTCTGAAGTGTTGAGTCTTTCTTCATGAGACTTCATCTCTTCTATTCCTCTTAGCCAAAGATGCGGTAGCTGGATGGTCCTCCATCATGAAGATATTATCATGATGACTACATTCCTAAAGTGAAGAGGTGTTTAGTAGTCATCACAATATTGTTAACTACTATCCCCAATCCCTTAGGCAACATAGGACTAGAAACCATACCTTTCAAGGAACTTAAGTTTGACTTTCCCCGTTCCTATGAAAAAGAAAATGTAGAAGAATATTTGGATTAGGAGATGAAGGTGTAGCAAATTTTTGAGTGTCACCAAGTGAACCATGAGAGAAGTGTGTCCCTAGCTACACTGAGCTTTTAAAAATCAGTTATGTATTGGTGGACATTCTTAGTCACCGATGTTATGATTAATCATAATTCCTAGATATGTTATTGGAATTGACTTAAGGTTGTCTTAAAGAAAAAAAACGTGTGCCCTCTTATTATGATAAAGAGTTGATGGATAAAATCCAAAAACTCCAACAAAGAGATATGAATATAAAGGAATATATGTAAAAATAGAGTTATTATTAATAAGGGTGGGAGTTAAAGAAGAGTATAGGATAACCTAGATTAGGTTCCAACATGGCATCAACTATGTTAAATTACTACGATGTAATGAGATAAATAACCTAATTCAACTATGTGAAAAGATAAAGCAACAATTGAGAAGAAGATCTACTTCAAAGTAATCCACAACATCTTTTCCTAAGAAAAATCCTAAGAGGGAGAATTACCCCTCCAAATCTAAGTATGAAGGGTGACGAGAAAAAAAAGACAAAAAAAAAAAAATAAATAAATAGAATATATTTCTCCAAAAGTTACAACTAAAGACATTTATGATTTTGCTGTATTAAAATATGACACAGTTTCTAAGTATCCCAACAAAATAATCATACATTTAAAAGATTAAGACATTAAAAAATAAAATAAATATACATCTTCACCAAATAGAATGATAAGCTATTTTGTTTTTCTTTAGTAATTTTCTTTTAGTTTAAAATTTTAAATTAATACATTCTTCAAGATTTTAGATTTACTTTACTTATATTTTTTTATTTTATAATATTATATTATGATTAATTGGGTCTTAAATATTAACATAAAATATCATTGTGTATTAATCATATCTAATATAATTTTAATATCATTGTGTATTAATCATATCTAATATAATTTTGTTTTAAAATAAATTCTTATCATAATAAATCGATGTAATATAATACAAAACTTGAATTAAAAATAATGAATTTAATATAAGATTTTGAGTCTTAATAATAAAATATAACATTTCAAATATCATAACGAAAAAGTAGCAGTGCAAAGGTGTGACGAACTATTATAAATTATATCCACAATGATAAAGGACTAATACCTTGACATCCATAAAATAAAATATAACTATTTCATAGCCTAAAATATTAATATTTTAGTTAGATTTTTTTTATCTTTTAACTTAAAATTATATTATTGGAATAATTGTTAAGTGGGTTTGATTTGTTTTGTGAAGAAGAAAAGGAAAGGCGAGTGAGGTGACGTGATGGTGTGGTAGGTGCTGACACGTTACAATGTATTAATTAAGCTGTCACAGCACGCAAGCAAACCAAGGTTCAGTTCGGTTCCAGACCCAAACACTGCTCTCCAACACGTGGCATTCGTCCCTGCGTTTACAACTTCGACAACTTTAAAAGTGTAGCTTTAGTGGGCCCCTTCGTTCCAAGCTTTGGCTGTCATATCAAATCACAAAACCAGACAATTCCCCACCCTACCATTCTATGTTTCAAAACTCCTTCCACTCTAATTTTTTTACATTAACCTAATGTTATACCTTTCTTTGGACGAGAAGGTGTGAAAAGGAAAATAAATAAATAATTAATAGGATTATTTGAATTATGAAAAAATGCTTTTGTCTAAACTTTATTTTTATTTATCTTTTGTTTATGTGAAAATACTCAAGTGGAAGATTGTTTTCCTTTGTTTCGGTGATGTGTCATCTGTGAAAAAATGAAAAATGTAAATCGGTTTTGAGTATTCTCCTTGAAATGAGTTGAAGAAAAAGGAAGTCGGCTTGATATTTTATTTTTATTCTTCCTTAGTTCTAATGTAGAGAGTTTCAATTTGTTGTTTTCCATTTTATGCTTCTTTATCTATACCTTTGTCTTGTGGTTCATTCTTTATTTTTGACATCCTTTATTTTCATTGCTCTAATGTTACACTCATATTTCACACGAAATGATCATAGATTATTAATTATAGAATATTATATTAAATTTTATTAATTATATATTATCACACGAAATGTTTTAAAACATAAATAAATAAAAATTCAGATCAAAACACGTACGAAGAAATACAAAGAATAATATAATTAATTATGTTTACATTGATTTTATATATATATATATATATATATATATATATATATATGATCAACGTAATCAGTTTACGTATTATGTCTTTAAACTTGTATTATATAATATAATAAAATAAAATAATAACAAAAAAATATTAATAATAAAATAAAAATAATAGTAATATTAATAAATAATAATATAAATAAATACATATAATAATAAATATCATTATTAATAATAATAATAACAATAATAAATAATGATATTAATAATAATAAAAATAATACAATAATAATAATGAAAAACAATAGTACTAATAATAATAAAATTAAAATTTAATATTTAAGTATTTATAACAATAAATGTAATTTTATTAGTTTATAAATATATTTAGTTTATTATTTCTATAGTTATTATATCAATCCAACCATTCCTATACTTATGAAAGGTAAATATGTATAAAGATTATTCTATAACATCTTCTTTTATATCTTCTCACGTAAAAAATATTTACACTAGGTTTAAAAGACTTGTAACTATAAGTTAAGCAAATATTATAAAGATAAAACGTCTAGAGCTGAAGGAGAAAATTAGAGCAGATCTTGTGAAAGAAAAAAGGAAGTAAGAATTCAATTAAACTTGTATAAAAGGTTTTGAGCTAATTCTTATTGCATTGGATTCCTCATTTTAAAAACTTCAATTTTACACTTCGATCATAAAAATTGGATTTTGGAGCTAAAGGAAATAACTTACACAAAGTTGCACCAAAATTACTTGTTTAGTAGATTTTTGTTCTTTAGGGGTATTTTTGTATTACATAGTGTAATCAATAACTTGGGCCACTTTGGTAGTTTTTTTAGGTTCATATTTTTTTCTTGTTTCAGAACCTTATAAATATAATACAAGTGAAGAAATTACAGGCTTAGATTTAAAATTAGAAATAAAATAGGACTAGTCGCATTTTTAGTTTTTTTTTTTTTTGTTAATTTTCAATTTTTACAGTTTTTGATTGGCTAATGAAATTTATATAATTCCTACTTTCGCTTGTATGCGTCATTTCTCTTCTTCCATGAATGTTTGATGTTTCTTTTATTGTTTGAGATGGATGTAATAGAAACATTGAGTTGAATTACAGATAGAAGGTGTCATCTGATAGAAAATTAATGAAAAATTTAGGCAAGGTTAAGTAATATATTAAGAAAAAGTCTCTAAGAGCCTCCAAGGCTCCACTGTATACAAAAAACGAAGAAGGGAGAGGAGCAAAAAATTTTCTTCGCTATCAGCGAAGATTTGCGAGAAGAAATTCAACAGTACTCAATAAAATAATAATAAACTTAATTAAATTATAAAATGATAATAATATAATAAATTAAAAAATATTAATATTAATTTTATAAAATACTAATAATATAAGATAATTATTAATAATATTAATATATAAAAAACTAAAAATATTAAAATATTAAAAATAGTAAATATAATAATAAAAATTATAAAATTATAAATAATAATTATAATAATAAAATTATATTAATATAATTTTAATTATATTTGATTTTTAATTATAATAATATTTGTAATTTTATAATTTATATATTA
>Ga0099825_1000833_pt1 | contig 36282 bp, 22 predicted proteins | sample SiratroredBW_FD_76838 | JGI IMG/M metagenome (GOLD analysis project Ga0099825, IMG submission 76838) | Root nodule microbial communities of legume samples collected from California, USA - Siratro red BW | ecosystem: Host-associated > Plants > Roots > Nodule | place: USA: California | collected...
AAAAAAAAAACCAAAATTCAAAAAAATTTTTTTTTAAAAAAAAAAAAAAGAAAAAAAAAAAAAGACAACAGACAAACAAACAGGTTTCGACTTGATTGACTGTTTTAAAACTTTTTTATAAAATAAATTTCAAAACCTGTTTTGAACGAAGAAGGAAACGCAAAAAAGTTAAGTTGGGTAAAACATTTTAAAAAGAACTATAAAAACTAGAAGACTAACACCAGAATTAGAAAAGAACTCCAAAATTTATAAAGAAAAAAATCGACAGTTTTTTATTTTACAGTTTATATTTTTCAAAAAGTATAAATTCTTTTTAAAACCTGTCTCACTTTTCTCAAATTTTACATCTTAAAATCTAACCAATCATTTTTTTTTTCTTCCCAAAGAAAATAATAGTGTACTTAATTTGATCCACAAAGCAGTGTTTGGATTTACCTTTGTGTGCGAAAACATCAAAGCACTCCGTTGAATTATTATGACTATTGGAACTAATTGCGTTTTTATCTTTTAGCTTTATCATGTAACTTTCAGGTTTAAATCTAGTTTTACATTTCACGTAACGAGATTTGACTCTTTCTGTAAAAGTTAGTTTTTGATAAGATTAATTTGTTAAGGTTGGAGAAGTTACTTAGTAATACCTCAAATGTAGCCAATACATAGTTCTTTCAATTACATGCAGTAAATACATTGACCTAATTCCTTTCAACAAGGAAACAAGTTGACATAAAATAATAATTAATAGCCGCCGCAACTTTAATGCATTTTGCAACTACACTTCTAAAATATAGCAGTTCCCCAATCAATTTAAAAAAAGAAAAAATGCATGACATTGTCAAGAATGTATGTGCAGGTTTTAATAAGCTTCAGTATTTACTAGGGAGAGAAAAAAAAAATAGAAGAATGAAAAATAGAGTGGAAATGAAAGCTATTTGATTTTAAAAAATTGAAGAAATGGTATATAGATTTAGAATATTATTTTTAATTTGCTTTTTATATATTATTATCTTATTTTTATTTAGAAATAAAATAGAGTGGAAATAAAAGCTATTTGATTTTTATTTTTATAATTGACTAGTAGAGAATGCATTCCTCTTCCTTGCTTTTCTTTCATTTTTTTGGCATTGAAATACATTTGCGGGTCTTCAGGGGAGTTTTATCTTAACAAAACTTATAGGTATAAACTTTATATATATATATATATATATATATATATATATATATATATATATCAATTTATTCTTTTCAAAATATTGTGTGATTTCAAAGATCTTGTTCATATTTATCATGTACAAATCAATTTTAATTGGATTTATGTTTTCATTATACTTGAAAATTATACTTGGAAGAATTATGTCTAAAGAAATATTAAAGAAAGATATAAACGAGTTTGGAATGTCTTCTTGTGAGTCTAATCTATTTCCAAATGATGCATAATGATATTATATTATAGTGAGGAGTTGTTTTGATAATTTCTATTGTCCTAAGAATGTAAGACATATTTGTAGAAGAAGGAGTAGGATCTACATGTCAAATAATAATTTTTTTAACTAATTTTCTTAACCAAACTACATATAGATACACAAAGAAGAATAACAAATTCAGTTTTTTTAGTTATCTTAATAGATACAACCTGTTTTAATATCAAAATGCGACATTCTTAATTAAAACGTGAAACTTATAATAAAGGATGTTCAATCCTAAATTCAACAAAATGGCTTATAGAATTAGCAGTATTTTAAAAGAATAATGTACAAATCATTTACACATTCATCTCAAAAGTTCAGAAAATAACTTTCTAATTACTCTCTTTTAGGTTTAACTTCCAAATCTGCACAAATGATTGTTATTTACCAAGTACAATGACAATAAATTACAAATAAAATGGTAAGTTATTGATAAATTTACATAATAATTCAAAGGTAAAGTAATAATTATATAAGATGAACTTTCTTTTCTCTCATTAATTTATATCAATACATGGATTTATTTATATATAGAATATCCTACAAAGAATATCAATGGCACCTTCTGAAATATTTATAAATACTATTATTTATACTTACTTCAAACCTATCACGTCTTCATTCCTAATCTTGATCAATCAGAGTAAATTTAAGACATTTTCTCTCAAAATCTCAACATGCTTTCTGAATCACTATTCAGATCTCAACATATTTTCTAGAGATATAGTAAAATTTCCATCAATTTTTCACCGTCTAAGATTTTAATTTAAACACTCCATGAAACTAGGATATCTCTATAACATAAAAGCATATATTTAATACCCTACATTATTATAAAGTTCGCATACTATCCCAAATTTGTGACCTCAATTGATTTCATCTCATATATATTCATCATTCATACAAATTGCAACAACAATTAAATTAATCTAACATCATTTTAGTTCCAATATCACTTCTTTCCTTGAAAACACTAAACTAAATAATGCATTAATTTGTTAAAATGTTAGTTGAGCAACACGTTCTCACTTGAGCAAGATTAAAATAAAGAATAATTTTTGTTTCATTTTCGTTTGTAATTTGTTCAACACATGGATCTACCTATATATACGATATCTTATCAAGTATTGATCACACATTTTGAAAGATATTATGTCAGAGACTAACATCTGACCTACTTCAAACCTCTTAGGTCTTCATTCCTCATCTTGATCAGTTAGAATAAGTTTGAGGCATTTTCTTTCTAAAACCTCAATGTGCTTTTTGATCCAATATTCATACTTCAACATATATTTTGGAGATACAATATTTTTTTTGTTAAATTTCTCGCCACCTCAGATTTTAATCTACATGCTTTAAACACTCCATGAAGTTAGGATATCTCTATGTAGAACCATATACGTAATATTTCACATTATTATATTGTTCACATACTATTCCAAGTTTGTGACCTCAATTGATTTCATCTCATACATATTCATCATTCATACTAGTTCTAATTAATAACAATTAAATCAATCTAACATCATTTTATTTTTTTATAATATCTCCAATCCTTGAAAAATACTGAACTAAACAATGCATTAACTGGTTAAAATGTCACTTGAACGACACATCCTCACTTGAGTGAGATTAAAATAGAGAACAAAACTTTTTTTGTTCCACTTTTGCTTGAGTGAAAATATTCTCTCTTGAAAGTTTCGCTTAAGCAAGAAAACAATAAAGACAAGGTCCAACTAAACTTTTCATGTTCACTTGAGGAATAAATCTCACTTCAGTGGACATGTAACAGAAAAGAAACTTGTGCAACAACTTGCAATCCTTTCTAACTTCCGCCAAAACCTATTATATGACATCAATAATCTTAATAAGTTTAGGATGCTTAAATACAACAATTTTTTTGCTTAAATATCATGTTTTCAATCCCTTTAAACTCAAATGATCATTCAAAAATCAATATAACACAATTAACTGAATTCAATACATATCTCACTTTAATAAAACTAAGCTTACTCAATTTGTTTAGAATCAAAACTCAATTTAAAACATAACAATTATTCCACCAAATTGGCAATCCAACAATAACCATAAGACATTACATAAACATTCTCAAAATGGTCATCAACTTTCTAAGGTTGTACATGCATAAGCCTACACAACAAAAATCCATATTCAATTTAATTATTGTGTTTAACTCATTTTAAATAAGTTATCAATGATAGTTTTTCTTGCCTAAATGTGGCTTGCACTTTAAGCAAAATCTATGGAAGGATTGGAGAACACAATAATTATAGAGACCTAAGACAACATAACCAAAAACAACCAAACTTCGGTCAAAAGACTAAAGTAGCAGACAAAATAACTTTTTTCAACTTAGAAAACCAATGTTAAGCTCAAACACTACCCAAAAAAAAAATTAAAAGATTTTCAAAATACAAAGCAATTTACTCAAAACTTAAACTTGTTCAGGTAAGAATATTCGTGACTCACCAATTATTTCAAGTTAAGATCTAATCTTGAAATGATAAAAATAAGAGTGAGAACCATAGAGAGATACACTAGGAATAAAACTTAAAAAGATTATATCCTTTTCTTTTTATGAAAAGAAAGAAAGGAAGAAGAAAGAAGAAAGAAAGAAAGGTTATTGGACCTGGCCCAAAAATGAGCCTTACAAACATTGGACAAGTTCTTCCTATACCCCAATATAAAATTTTAATTCCACAATTGCCCCTATGACACACTCATCTGGTTCACACTGGCAAAAAAATGAGAATCGGATGACACCTCCATCCGGTTCACATTACAAAAAGATTGACAACCGGATGAGTATGTCATCCGGTTGTCATTTTATTTTGAAATGACAACCGGATGACATACTCATCAGGTTGTCAATTTTTTTGCAGAATCGGATAGGAGTGCTATCCGGTTCTCATTTCCAAATCAAAACGAGAACCGGATGAAATCCATCCAGTTCTTATACCCTAAATCAGAAAATTCCTCTGTTCGCCATCGACAATGCCCCAAACCCCAAATCAACTACTCTAATTAGCAATATCACTTACTAATTGCTAATAAACACCAAAAATTACTTACCTATTGCTTGTTTGAAGGATTAATCGAAGATTTGGAAGAATAGAAACAAACGGATACTGAATCTGTGAACCGGATGCCTTTTCTTCGCAGCAGCAACTATGCAAATACACAGATCCGTGTTTGGTATGGAGTGAAATGGATGAAGAAAATAGTGGGTGCAGCGGCACGAAAGCTTCAGACGGTGGTGAAAATGGATGGAAGTAGAGATTTCAAAAGTGAGAACTAGATATAGGAGTGAAGGGATGAAGGCTAATTTGATCTTTGCACTTTTAAAGTTGAGAGCATAACTGTCATTTCATATTTTATATGAGGGTGCAGGAAGAGGGTATTAGGGTGCAGGAAGCACTCGTCCAAACATTGACCACCCTTTTTAAATTTTTTACCATTATAATTATAAAACATTAGTTATAATTTTCTATATCATGAAAATTTTTGTAAAATTATAATTATGAATGTATTTTAAAATCTAATGTCAAGTATTGAGGAGTTTTATTGCAATGTTTTAAGCGCATTGAGGAGTTTTATTGCAATGTTTTGAGCGCGTACAAATAATAATGTTGTCCATCTTAAACCATGCTAAGAATTGTCATATGTTTGGAGTTAAAGAATGTAAGCCAAAATGAAGTAACCAACTCAATTAACTTCATACCTCATATGGAATATCCAATTATACCTCATGGAATATCTAAGTCAATGACACAATTACTTGAGAGTGTCCTCCATTTTCTTCTTTTACTAATTCTTATTATTTAAGTCTTATGCCTCTCTTTTTATGTTTCCTTCTCAATCATTTATTTTCACTTTTAAAGTTGTTTCTCATCCTTTTTTTCTAAATAGATTTAGCTAGTTAAAAGGTGAACAAGTATAGTTCATATTCAATTGATCAAAATTTAATTTAGAGTAAGGTTTTCATTTTATTTTATAATCTCCATATTTTTTATTTTTTCTCTTTAAACTTGTTTTAATAGATAAAATAACAAATTATAGGTTCAAAAATTATTTTTTAACTTTTATATATTTGTTGATTTTGTATATCTCGCTTGAATGTGGAGTTATCACTTAGATGTAGAGTACTATCGTTTTAGTGACCAAGTAAACATTCACGCAATAACACGCTTATAAAAGTTGAGGTTTGAGGTTAAGTGAGAGAGACCTCACATCAATTATCTCTCTAGAACTCTTAGAGACCCCGCTCAGGGAATAAAGCACTGGGGATGTAGGTAAGATTATAAAAATCGTTTAATGTAAATAAAATAGCATATTATTCGAGCATTATCTTTTTTGCTTAACCAATATGAGTTGTCGTTTAATCAACTGCTTGTAGTTCAAGCAAGAATGAGATTGCAATTATTCTCTCTCCTCTATAAACATATCATTTAAGGGTTGATATGATGCTCATTGAGCGTTCGCATTAGAGCTTGAGTGACATTGAACGATGCCTCAATGGTTACTGTTCGAGAATACGAGGGAAAAACATTGGGGAGATCAACAAGAATGAGAACTGAGCCAAACCACATATAAGGGAATGACACTACCTTCAACCCAAAACCTTAAGGCATTAGGTTTGCAGGTCTTCTTTCTTATATGTTGCTCAACTTTCTCATTCCTACCCAATGTGGGACTTCGACTCACACTTGAATACCTAACAATCTCCCCCTCAAGTGAGAGTCACTCTTCCACCACATTGATACACTCCCCCTCGAGCGGAAGCAATCCTCAAACCCGAGTACATTACTCATGACCCCTTCACTTGTACCGCCGTTCACACACTTATACGGGACACACTTGCCTGAAATCACCATCAGGAAGACTCTCGATACAAGGTCAAATTGTACTCGCCCAAGCCGCAAACCAACGGCTCTGATACCACTTGTTGGGAGAATCCGAGGGAGAAAACTGGGGAGACCTCACATAATGAGACAAGAGCCAACCTATATAAGGGAATGACACCACCTTCAACCTAAAACCTTAAGGCTTTGGGTTGAAGGTCTTCTTTCTTATATGTTGGCTCATGTCTCATTCTTGTGAAATCTCTCCTGTTTTCCCCCTCGGAGTCTCCTACCAGTTACTTACTTATTGCTTGAACAGTACTTCACCGATTAAGCGATATTAATCTTAGACTAAAACAATATCATACTTTACATATAATTTCAATCACCATTATATTAATTAGTTTAGTCATCATTATTCTAATTACAATATCTTTTAATCATCAAAAATACCAAATATATATTTCCATACTTTCTATAACTCCAACTAAATTGGAATACTCTCCAATAATAATAATATAACATAATTGTATACAATTATATCCTTACTCCAACTATCTCCACTTTAATTCAATACAAGAATGCACATCACATATCTAACTAAATACAAAATGCATAGATACAACTTAATTAGCTTCCATTATCTGGCTTCTATTATGTGTGGGAATAATGTACTTATTAGCGAAATTATTCATGTACAACCCCACAGACCTACGCTATTGTACTAGAACTCCTAAAGTATTAACCATACATTTGTCAATACTTTCCCTTAATTATAATCCAAAAGAAAGAAGAACAAAGAGTTGGATCAATAGTAGGCAACTCAATACTTACTATAATAAAGAATTTGTTCAAACTGTCTTGACTAGTTGTTACCTCCTTAGTAATATAATTTGTCATGGAAATAAACAACTTTTCAGTTTAAAATCATAGAGAGAGTTAAAGAAAACATAGAGAAGATATTTTTGAAAAGAAAAAGTTTCTAATGAAATAAAGAGTAAATTGTTATAATATATTATAGGATTGTGGTTTGATTTGATTTTTAATTAAAAGAACATCCAAACTATAAATAAAAACTATATGCGGTTTATTGAAAGAAAAAATTCAAAATAGAACCAAACCAATTTATGTGGTTTGGTTTTGGATTGGTTTTTACTGTTTTTATTTTTTAATTCTAATTTTTTTCTTTTATTAAAGGTTTATTCTTTCTTTTCATTTTTTAATTAAAAATATAATAATAAAAAGATATGTCACTCAAAGTAATAAACTAATAAATTTATAAGATTAAATACTTAATATCGTTAAAAGCTTAAATTGTATTATTTTATAGTATAACATCACCAATACGAATAAAAGATTTAATATTAACTTAAATAATATAAAAATACAACAAGATCCAATATGAAAAATTTAATTTAACAAGTCACAAAAGAGAACATGAAAAATAAATTATACCAATTATGAGACCAACTATTAAATTCATATAGGTGCAACCTTTAAAAGTTAAGACATTGTCACTTAAATTTTAATTAGATTATTTCTTAAAAAAACCTATGTTGTCAAGAATTTTTCTAATAACTACTCAGAGTTCTCTTAAGAGAACCGTGGATTAATATATTTTAAAAATATAATAATCTATATATTTGAAATAATAAAGAAAGATGTAAATTGAAATGTATAATCTATATATAACTAAGTATAAAAAGCAATGAGTTATCATGTTTGAGTCAAACTAGTTAAACTAGCTAGTAAATTGATCATCATTTGGCAATTAATAATGACAGTATATTCCTTATTCATTCTGAAATTGAAGCAAGAAGACATAGAGAAAAGCAACAGAGAAGTGGTGTTGTAAATGATAACATTGGTACATCAACAGAACATTATGGAATAAACCATGTCACACATCAAAGTCTGCACACACAAACACATCTCACAGATCATTGTTCTGTTTTCTGAGGTTGCCACAAGAAGGGAGCATCAGCATTCTCATCACTGCAATAGAGGCAAGGATGCTGTTCAAACCCCTTACTTTGCAGCACCTTCCTGGCTCTCACCACCACCTCTCTGTTGCTCAACCCACCCTCATTCTCCCTCAGCACCATCTCCACCGCGTTGCTGAACGCCCCATAAGCCTTCCCGCCGCCCTGGCCCGGGCTCATGTCCGCCGAGGTCTCGTCCGCCTGGCACCCGCTCAGCAGGATCCCCTCGTCGGGTCCCAGCATCTCCAACAGCTCACGCGACGCAGTTTGAAAGCTCAAACTGGCGCACGACCCGAAGAGTTCTAGCATGTGGGTGCCCATCTCTGTGGTGGTGGCTTTTGTTTGGGAAGCCAAGTGGTGTAGTATGGAATCATAAGGGATATTCTTGTTGGTAAGGGTGTCACTGGTTTCCGATGTGGGACCTTTCTGAACCGATGAAGATGGACCTATTTGCTCTTTCTCTTTGTCGATGAGGCCTCCACTGTGGCACGAGTCTGAGAGGATTGTGAGGCTTGCACCCTTTGCTAGTCTGTTTACCAGTTGCCGGAAGTCCAAATCTGTATGTTACATCACACTATACAATGAGTAATGATATTTTGATAACTTATTTTGGATACAACAACTTTAAGGTGTTGGCTTAAAAATGAATGATGTGAAGTGAAGTGAAAAGTGCATATTTCGATTGTGTGATATGAGAGGGGACTATACAAACCAGTGATGAGATTGAAGTCACAAGGCACAATAGCCTCCTCATGGCGGAAGGGGTGGCCATGTTTCTTGGAAGGGATTCTGGTTCCATGTCCGCTGTAGTGAAAATATAGCATATCCCCTGCTTCAGCTCCATCAACCATCTTGGCCAGTGCCTGCTTGATGTTAGCACCAGTGGGCAGTTTACAAGAGTTTGGTGCATCAGTGAGCATCTCAATGCTACTTTCATCAAACCCAAATCGCTTCACCAAAGTCTCCTTCATGGCCAACACATCGTTTATGCAACCATGCAGCTCATTGCTAGTGTTGGGGTAGTTGCATCCCACCAAAACGGCCACCCTCTTCTTCTGCCCCTCCATTTTGATCTCAGTTCAAAGATGTGAAAAAAATGGAACAAGGTTTGTCAGAACGAGTGGTTTCTCTGTGTGGTTATTACTCACTCGGTTTCCTCCATTTATATAGTTCTCGGGGGAGCAAGCATTGCATGTGGTTATCCCTTTGGATTTGCCACAAGCAACATTATAAGATGTTTGTGTTGGCTTACAAGCCAGGGAACTTCTGTTTTGGACAAAAGCATGGTTTGTGTGAACAACTCTGCTCAACTAACAATTGTTACAACTTTGGAATGTTATTTGGGAAACCATGATTATGGTTATTTAAGTTGCAGCATGCAAAATTCTTAGCTGCAGGAATCACTAATTTGGATCACAATTGGTGAATCTCAAGTTGTTACCTCGTTGGAAACTAGTATAAAGAAATTTGTAGAACAGATTGAAAGGGGTTTTGCTTGAAAAATATGAAAAGGGTGAATGAATAGTGACATGAATTTGGTCAAATCCACCTTTTTCCCTTTCTGGTTAGTTTTCAAGTAATAATAAGAGAGAAACAACGTGTCCATTTGACTTGAAGAAACTTTTTTTAAGCAAAGAAGAATATTTAACCTGGACTTTTTGACTGTCTCTAGAATCTTGGAAGTTTGATCAAAGTCTAAGCAACATCATAATAGTTAGTCCCTTCACGTATATGAATCAACTCAAACACTTGAAAATGATATCTCATGTGATTTGATCATCCAAAGAAACGTATACAATCGGCCAAGGCTAGGGTCGTTTGCCCATAACTTAGTTGATCATTTTATAGCAGGTTGATAAGTGTAAGCTGATTCTATACACAGAATCTCTAATTATTGAGAAAACTTTCAAATTTCATAAATTTGCACCATACATTTATTTATTTTTGTCTCTTAATTATACTAACTTCATTCTTTCGAAGGGATTCTCGACTTTCAAGAATTTCAGAACAACTTATTTTAAAATAGGTTTAGATGTAGAGAAAAACTAGATACGTGCTAATGGGAAATTCAATATATATTCCGAATTTTTAAAACACATACAATGAAAAAAAAAGGAAAACTTTAATGTTTAATAAATAAAAAAATACTTTTAAAGTTCCCCAATTGATATCCAAAATACAATTATTGGACTGGCTATAATGGGTTCACATACCCACTAGGTGGTTTAGGTTTTGTGTATGAAAATAACATTGTAATAAGAATTCGACACCTCGAGAAACTATTAGTATCTAATAGACGAACTTTTGATTTCTATTTTTTTTAAGTTAAATCTCCAATCTAAAAAAGTAAAGCTAAGCTGTTAAATGGCCATTCTCAGATTACTTGGAAGCCAAGCTAAGCTTTATAAACATATTTTGTTTGAAATAAGTTAATTAATTAATCTTATTATTGTTGTGTTCATACAGCCCTTGCGTGCAAGCAAGCCTCGTATAGTTTGCGCATTTTTCCCACCGGCCACAAAAATGTGAGCTAGAAGGACAAGAAAGTGATGAAACCACACAAGTTTCCCACTCAGATTAAACATTCTAATTTTTAAACCTTGAGCATCATTCTTTGTGGCTGAATCATTATTTTACGGAATTAGTTTGATTTGGACAAACAAATCTATGTTTAAAATTCATTACAAAAGAGTTAATATTTTGAATTCTTTTCTAAACACAAAGTCCATGTTTAGAATGTTTCGAACAAGCCCAAGTCCAATCCCCTGTCATAACAAAACAATATTCCATAGGATCTATCTTTCTTTCCTTGTAAAATCCTCCCATTCATCAACCGAATTTGCACCAAAGTTCCATATATAGACAAGTGATATAGACAAGTGATAGGTTAAAATTTGATCTTGCTGTGCAGAAATATGGAGGCTCAGATACATTTTCAGATTCAGAACAAAAAAATTGAAAAAATGTTCAAAGATCTTTCCAAACATTAAAGTCGGTACTTGAGGCATTATAGTTTATAACATTGTCTTGACAACCTATAAAGAAGACGCTCCGAGTGGAATCAACGTTCACTAATGCATGAGCTTTGTGAGCTGGACTTCCAGCTACAGCAACCTCATCCCTGCCAATGACCACTTCAGCATAACCCTCATCTACCTCACTGTTCTCCAACTGCATTCAAACATTTTGCAGGTCATGATTCACAAAGTGAGGGTGTGTGTGGATTGCTACTAACAAATTTTTCATGACAAACAATCTTGTTTCCTTATCATTGCAAGTTTAATTTTAATGTACCAGCAATCAAAGAAATTTATCATGTCCCACTTTTACACCCTCTTCACCATTCATAAATCCCTCTCTTAATATATAACTTTTTAAAATTAGATAACAATATAAAAATTACAATAATTCTATTTTAATTAAATTTTAAAACAAATAAACATGATTTATTTAATTTTTTTCATATTAAATTACTTATTTTAAAAAGAAGCACTTTTCAGATTATTTTAATAGACAAATTATGGATAAATTTGTTAGTGCTTTTTTTCTTAAAGTATTTCTTTAATGAAATAAAAATATTTCAACTTTTTATATGTTTATTTTAAAAATAAACAATTTTCCTTGCATTTTTTTTTGTATAAAAAATTCTTTTCAAAAGCACTTACTTCTTAAACATCTACTTTTAAGTTCAACATATTTAGTTGTTCTGAAGTCAGACAGTAAAAATTAGAAGATGTTACAAGTGAAAGAAATTAAAATGGTGGAAATGAATGGTTTTTAATTATAAGGATGATTTACTTTTATTACAAGTGAGAATGTACAGTGAAAGTGAAGGATGATGATGAAGATGAGGAAGAGGAGGAGGAGCAGATTGTTACCCTAAACCTGATTGCAGCGCCCCAAATGAGGAAAGTCTCGTTACAATCGTGGTGTCTGTGATTTCCCCGTCGCTTCCCAGGCCGAATTTCTCCCACGTGAAGCGACGCACACGTCACGGCTCCACCTGCACAACACAAAATAAATAACTCGAACGAAGAACAACGAGAACAGCACGAAACGACGACGTATTGGATGGCATTAAGAAAGGCAGGATTGGAACCTGAAATGCCGGAATCAAGGGCGAGAGCAATAGGATCGAAGAGCCAGCCGCGGTTGTCCTTGGCGACGTGGGAAGAGTGGAACCTGACGAGGTTGACGAGCGCGTCGCGGTGGGAGGAGTGAGGGGGAGTGTGGGAGAAGCGCTGGGCGCGGAGTGAGATCCAGGCGAGAAAGAGGAAGATGGCGAGAAGGAAGGGGATGGAGTGCGGTCGCTGGAGGAACCACGTGACGACGGAGGGACGGATCTGTTGCGACGTCGTCGTGTGGGGGTTTATGTAGCCCATTCTTCTCTGCGTCGCCATTGTGTTGTTGTTCCTCTCTCTTTCTCTTTCTCTTTCTCTTTCTCTTTCTCTTTCTCTTTCTCTTTCTCTTTCTCTTTCCACTCTCATCTCTCTCATTCTGCGATTTCGAATTCGATTTGGAAAAGTGGAAGAAGAAGAAGATGCTTACTAGTGTTTTGTTATCCTCTCTGCTTTTCTCGTGGATCAAATTTTATGCTCTGTATTGCTAAATTATTTCTTTAATGCATATAAAACATTCTACCAAAAGAGCATGTCTATTTTAAAACGAATATGACATGAAATTAGATAAATATATTTTCTAAAAAATATAAAATATGGCTAATTGAAAATAATCGCTGAAGCATTTTTTTTCTCTTATAAAATAATTATTAATATTTCAATGTGTTTATGATCTTATATAATTTCTAATTTTAAAATGAAATAATTTAATTCTTAAAGTAAATAGAAAAAAAAAATATTAGAGTAGGGAGTATTTAAAGGAAAAGCAAGTTGAGTAGGACGCTGCTGCTATCACAAAGCGGAAACTGGAATAGTCGGATAAGAGGGTAAGGCGGTGCAGTGCTTCCATCACACTCTTCAAACCTCTCTTTATCTATAGACATATATATACCTTATTATCTTCTCTTTACTCTTTAATTTCATCGCTCTCTTCGTTCCCTTCTTCTTCGCCGCAAATTACATTTTCACAGTGTTCGCGGCAGGGTTTATTGTCTCCCTCAAATTATTATTTTGCCTTTTCGTGTCAGTATTCTAGACACGATTCTTGTGATTGCATGTTACATTTCGTGATTGTGCTGAATCTTTGGTTAATGATATCTGTTGTTTTAGCCGGTTAGGTTTTCTTGGTGTGGTGTGGAATATGGACAAATACACAATGTTTTCGAGGTTTTGAGTTTGTTTTTCTGTTTTCCGACTTTCTCTTTGTAGAACATCTTCGATGGCGTCCCAAATTATCCGCGAGTGGTCTGGAATCAATACATTCGCCCCTGCTACCCAGACTAAGTTGCTTGAGCTCTTGGGAAAACTTAAACAAGAGGTTTTGTTTTTCTTTACGCTCTCAAATTATACCTAAGTTTCGTGGTTATTGTTTTTGTTTTACTGTTGTTTACATGTTTGTTTGTTTGTTTTCTTCCTGCGAATTTCGTGTTTATGGTGTAGAATGTGAACTCCTTGACTATACTTGTGATGGGAAAAGGTGGTGTTGGAAAATCTTCAACTGTCAACTCCATCATTGGGGAAAGAGTGGTTTCGATCAGCCCTTTCCAGGTATGAGATGATACTTTCCGGTGATGGTCTAGGAATGGTTATGGTGTTGTTGTCCGACTATTATGTTTGTGATGTTGTTCTTTTGTTGAAAAGTCGGAAGGGCCAAGACCCGTGATGGTGTCACGATCAAGGGCTGGTTTTACATTGAACATTATTGACACTCCTGGTCTCATTGAAGGGGGTTACATCAATGATATGGCACTTGATATAATAAAGCGGTATGTGCTTAATTGCTTGTGTTTATCTTGTGACGCTTTACCTGTAAACATGTATATGGTCTCAGAAATGTTTTTTCTAGTGTGTCTGCTCTTCTTCTTCTACTTACCGCTTTTTTTCTTGTTTGGTGTGAATATGTGTTTGTTTGAGTAGTTTTCTTCTGAACAAGACCATAGATGTGCTACTTTATGTGGATCGCTTGGATGTGTATCGAGTGGACAACTTGGATAAATTAGTTGCCAAAGCTATAACAGATAGTTTTGGCAAAGGGATATGGAACAAGGCCATAGTAGCGCTCACACATGCCCAGTTCTCTCCACCAGATGGATTGCCTTATGACGAGTTCTTCTCACAAAGATCTGAGGCTCTCTTGAAGGTTCTTAGGTCAGGTGCCAAGATAAAGAAAGAAGCCTCTCAGGTATTTATACCTGTAAATTGAATCTTATACTTCAAATGCATCTAAGTTTTGTCAAAATTGTATATAAGCATCAGAAGTCAAAGCATTTCGATTTTAGTGCTCTGTTCCTTGTATCGGCATGTAGTTATAAATCCCAAATGGTGGGGGCAGTGCAGCCAACCCAAAACTGCTATAGTGGGATCTCAGACAGCAGGATCACTGCAAATTTCAAGATGGTAGTTATGAGCTAAATAAGTTAAATTACACCTATGTAAAGGCTAATAAATTAAAATTACATGAAGTGAAAGATATATCCATAATTAATAATCAAAACTAACAGTCTAAAGCCAAAAGCAGAAGTCAATAACCCTGAAAGTCTATAAAATCTAATTAAGCCTCCAATTGGATTTTGGCTTAACCTGTCTCAAGTGTAACCATTGAAGTATAAAAACGAAAAAACAGGACAGAACAGAACATAGGAAGAACTGAGGGGTGAGCAGGTGCAGCTGAATCAAGATTTAGGAGAAAAATAGAAACGTTAGTGACCAGACTCAAAAAAAGGTCATACCTTCTCAAAGACTTTTTGTGAAAATTGAAAGAAGTTGAGGATACGCAAACTATCAACATATTACAGTTTGTGCTAAAAGTGGGTATATGTGACATCAAATACTTGGTTCTGGTGATTAATATTGAAACACATGACAGAACAGTGTGTGCCGTGTGAATAAAGTTACAAACAACGTTTTGAAAGCTATTCTTATGAAAAAGGGGGTGAAAACATGAAAATAACCCCAAAAAGTTGTTGGATTAGGGGTAATGAGATGTTTCACCCACTTATTTCAGCAGTGGCAGCCACAATTGTGAATTGCAGTGATTTTTGGCATGCTTGTGTTGTGGGTATGACAACACAACACATTAACCCTCTGGTGGGGTAATTTCTGTGGCTGTGACCAGTCACAATGCAGCACTTTGATGTGATAGAGATGCTATTAATAACCATAAATTGGAAGAAAAAGACTGGCCATTTAGTTGATCATGTTTTCCAAAGACATTACCTTGTTCAAGTTTTTGTTTACTTGGATACATATTGAATGGTATAGTTAGCTTGACTGCTACATTTATGACTCTTGACCGATTTATGTGTATGGCCATATTGGTACAGAACAATGTCATAAAACCCAGATTTGAACTGTCTGGATGGACTGTGGGTTAACCATCAGTTGGCTGAGCCTGTTGTGACCCCAAGCCTGGTTAGTTAAAAACTGGATTTGAAATTTGTGAATTGAACATGCATTGAAGATCGAACTAGTTCAATTTATTTAAGATTTTTCACTGAAAGAATAAATCTAGATTTTAACTTGGGAGGTGCATTGGTAGGGTAACCACAACACTTTGTTTCTCTCAAAAACACATCTCAAACTATTTTAAATTTGACATGCCTTTTTAGGCTTTAAGAATTGTACCAGGGCCCTTAAAAGGTGATAGAGTCCTACCTTGCCATGAGTATCTATTTCTCAGTATAGATTTTTCTTATTTAGTATGTAGTCCATACTATACAATTAGCGTACTGACTATAATATGTGTATATAGGTAAAGGATGTGATAAATATTTAATATTAACTAATTGTATTATATCAATTAATCAATTGTGTTTAAAATATAATTTAGTAGTCTGTATATAATGTTTACTTGTATACACAACCGTTATTAGTTGTATGCTTCACATAATATCATTTATTTGTGGGATGTGGTTCCAGCTTAACCTTGGCTCAACTGCAGCCCAACCTCAAAACCTTTGACCTCTTTCTTTACTGGTTCATAGGTTTGTTTGGTTTAAAAATATTAAGGCATAGCATAAACGTAGTTGTCAATAGTATTCTACAGTGGCACAGCAATGGAGATGCCAGACCGCTATTATAGACTTCATAGTGAAGAGTTTGTGTGGCCTGTGTCTCAGTCAGAGATACTGGTCACTCCCAAAATTTGTGGTCATTGATGCCATTGCTGTTTACTGAGGACAATCTCTTCATTACACATTATTTGTGGGACGAGTGGTCATTTTTCTCTTTCTATATACATTTCAATCTTTATTTCAGAGAAAGGGAGAGACCTACTCTATTTCTATTGTGAAAAGTTGAGAGTGAATATGAAACCAAACAGCAGCACCGGCGAAGAGCACCTTCATTTCCAGCAAACCTACAGCTCTGATTTCAGTTTTGGTTGATTCGAACTTTACTCTTTTTCTGCCTGCATGTTCTGTTCTCTCCAGCAGAGATCTCTGTTCTCTGTCCATCGGACCGAAACACATATATTTCATTTTACTTTCCTATGCTTTTCCTTGTTTCTTCCCCTTGTCTTCCAAGTTCCAATTTCTAATGAGTTTTGACCTCATTACTGTTCTTTATGAATAGTATTTTAAAACTATGCAGCCATAATCTGGACAGAGCTGCAGAGCTGACTTTTTATTCCACTTCACTCTCTCTTTTACTCTCATTTCCTCTGTTTTGCAAAAAACTGTGCAATACAGGGGATGCGCTCTGGTTTTTATTCCTTGTCTGTTATACCCTCTTTCCCACTTTGGTCTTTCAAAAATTGCGCAGTGGAGGGGTTGCCTTCCAGTTTCTTTATCCCTTGACCTGTGTCATCAACTCGTGTGAGTATTAGGTTAAGGTTATGAACTTTTGTTGTTAATGATAAAGTATTTTAGGTATTTTTAGCCTTTATTTATGTGTACATTTCTAACTTGTATTTCTAATATTCAAATAATGTCGTCCCATTATGTGCCATACCACTATAGTGGTTATTTTACTGATTGCTGTGAACCATTATGTTGGTTTGATACTATGAGCGTAAATATTTGTTGGCAATTTTACCCTTTGTGTTAATTCATAATTTTATTTGTCCCTGCTAGTATTCTGCTGTATTACATTGCCGGTTGACCTCTCTGTTTAGTGTAGTTGCCCCTTTGGATTGTTCTTGAGTGTAAGGTGAGTTAAATTTAGCATGCTCTTTAGTTTATCCAGTCAAATGATATATCTGATTGAAGTTAAACATATGGAATTTCTAGGAAACATTATCCTTTATGAAGCCCGGATAATTAATACAAGATAGGTGTACAATATGTCATGGACTTGGTGATACAAGAAAGTATTGAAAATATATAATACAAAACCTAGATATGCTAACACTTAGCATTGTTATGGAAAAAAGAATTACATCATTGAAAAATAATTGTAAAATTAAACTATAGCGGTGAAGATAATACTTAATTATTGAGTATTATGAGACACAGAACTGAAGCAATGTGCGAGAGACCCAAGCATACCAATTAATTAATTTTAAAGAAAAAAAATAATTTTAAAGAAAAAGAAATGAATAACCGCCTGGATAAAGCAACCAGGATTCTTAACTTATCCTTATTTTGTTATGAGACAGAACCCATTTTTAAGCTTTTATTTTGTTTTAAACTCAACTTGGTGTCATCCTGGATATTTATTTGATTGATAGTCTGAGGATTGGGAGAGCATTGTTTTGATGTATAAATTACCTTTCTTGTTGGGTAGAGACTTGTATCTATGTTTCTTTCTTGCTTAGAGAAAAGTCCGGCTTTTCTTTTTGTTATCGTTTATTTTTCAGTAATTTGAAATTCAAAAATTATCTGATGCATTTTGAACATGCCTCTTCTAGTATAATAACTGATAATTTCCATGCTTATTATATCTTACTTTCTTTTTGGGTAAAATTCTAGGCTGCTTCTATACCTGTTGTTTTAGTTGAGAACAGCGGGAGATGCAACAAAAATGACAGCGATGAAAAGGTTGTATATTTGATTCCTTATTTATATCTTTTTAATTCATTTATCTTGCTTAGTCTGACTGAGAGAACGTGTACTTGGTGTTAGGTTCTTCCAAATGGGATTGCTTGGATTCCCCATCTAGTCCAAACAATAACAGAAATCGCTTTGAACAAAAGTGTGTCTATTCATGTTGACAAGAATTTGATTGAAGGGCCAAATCCGAATCAGAGAGGAAAATTATGGATTCCTCTGGTGTTTGCTCTCCAAGTAAGCACGTTGTGAACTTTGAGGCTTATTTGTTTTCTCATTACACTGACGGGAGCATGGATTTCTTTCTCTTCTGCTTATTTTATTTTCCTCTCTGCAGTATTTCCTTGTCATGAAGCCAATACAAGGACTGATCGAGAGGGACATTGAAAATGAGAGGAAGCCAGCATGGGAGAGACACGAAGCTGGGTATCGGAGGAGAGATTTTTATTAGCTGTGCACTTCTGTGCCCATGAAGTTCCATTCATGTTTAGCTTCCTTTGGTTACAAATTTGTTTATTGTCTTTGTTTTATGAGTGAACTTGGATGGTTTCCATATACTGTAACTGCTAGCAGTCTGCGGCATAGGAATTTAATCAAGATTGAGAGGATTTCCTGTATGCTGGGAATTTATTTTTCTTTTTGCATGATTCAGTTTGTTAGTAGTTAATGTCTTGTAAACTTGACTCTGGATTTGACTACCATCGTTGATAGCTTGTGATATCCTAAAAATCTAGCCTGAACTATCAACTATTTTTTGATGTACAATGGTCTCATTGAAGCTAAAAAATCCTTGAACTTCATGCGTAGTACATAAATTCCTGGTCAATAGAGGCCCACGTATAGACTAAAAATCGGGTGCTTCTTCCTATTTTCTGTAATGTATTCTTTTATATGTTGGAGAAGTGATAGAAGAAATTTGTGGTTGCAAAAGTGAGTGCCCAGTGCGAAATATTGAAAACGACTGCATGGCACAAGAGGCATTCCGAGTTACTTAATTTACAACTTTTCTTTAGCGCGTTCAATAGTAAGGGTTAGTTTGATTTTGGCTGATAGTAAGGGTTAGTTTGATTTTGACTGAGGATTCAAATTGAAATTTATCCGTCAAATGGTCTGGTTTATGAAATTGAAATTTAATGATCTAAAACTAATTATTTTAAAATATATTGTCACCAAATTTTAACTTCGAGTTAAGCAAATAATTGTGTTATTTTTTTTTATTATTAAAATACATAATCTTACCTCCTAGCTCTCAATTTTGACTAAATTTTTAGTTTTCACTTACCGAAATCAAAGATATCATCCTGGGTGACATTAAAACCCATAGAAAGGCAGATATATTTATTTTTGAATTAAAAGTTATAAACAATCAAAACATTAAAAATTCAATATTTTCATTTATCTTCGTGAAAAGTTATTGAATTAAAAAATAATCTAATGTATACAACTGTTTTCATCTTCTTTTTTTACTATTAAAAGTTAAGAAATTTATAGAAATTGGTTTTTGACAATGGATTGTAGCATTTTAATAACTTTGGTTGAAGGAAATTGTTAACAAATTAACAACTTTGGTATGGACACATGAATAAAATAAACTAGTAAGAGCAAGATTATAGAAAATAAAAGAAATATATTAATATTATTAGTCGGCCACCAAGGCAAGGAATCTCAAGCCTGGAAGAGGGTTAAACGGCGTTGATGTCAAAGAGAAACGACGACAAACAAATACACCCAAAAAGCCGTGACACGTGACAGGCGCGTGGGACCCACCACCTTGGTTAACGACACCGTCCATTTAAAACGCCGCCGTCTGTTCAATTCAACGCTGGATTCATAACGGGTCTCTCTCTTTCTCTCCAATCCAATCATTTCCTCAAAGACAAAACAAAAAAAAAAAAATCACACTCACAACACAAACACCACCACCAATCCCCAATCTCTAACTTTTCCCGAGAAAATTTCCATTTTCTCCCTCAGATTCCCGCAAAATTTTACAACGCCTCTTTTGCCTCCGCCAATTCAATTCCTCGTCGTTTTCTCCAATTCCAATGCCTCGATTTTGGGCTGGAGAATGAGTTCTCCCAACTCTTCCCTTATCAGTTTCCTTAGATCTCTCTTTAAACCCTCCACAATCTCCGCTTTCGACTTCTCTCGTCCAACTTTAAGTCTCGCTTAGGTAAATTAAATTAAGTTCCTTTGTTATTAGATTTATAGGTCTGTAGTGAAGCCTTGCAGAGTTTTGGTGTCCATTGATTCACCTAAGGATATTTAGTTTTTTTTTTTTTTCTCTTTAAATTTTAGTTACAAAATGTTTTACTTGGTTTTATCAATGTGAAGTCCATGGATGATGCCTAGGTTGTAGTCAAGGTTCTAAAGAACGATCCAAAACTGTGATTTTGGCCGCAAGATCAAGGTTTTGGGGTGTTCTACACTGGGGTAGCTATTTAAAACCTTAGTTCTAGTGCTTTGTGGAAGTGCCAATAGGATGGATAAAGTCTGATGATTTTATTTCGTTTCTCTTGCAAAATTCAGCAGGCTATGCCAATAGAGTTGGCCAAATTTGATGATTCTGTTTTGTTGGTCTTGCAAAACTCAGCAGTTCATCTTTTTATGATTATTTTTTCTTGTAAATTGTAGTTCGTAATTTAACTATGTATCACGCAAAGAAGTTTTCGTCAGCTAGCATGGTGCCCTATAAATCTCAAGGTGGTGCTGAACAACTTGCAAATGTTGAGGCTTTGGGTGGATCTGCTGCCAAAAATGCTACACCTGCTGGAGGAAGTGGGAAGCAGCGTTTAAGGTGGACATCTGATCTTCATGACCGTTTTGTGGATGCCATTACACAACTTGGTGGACCAGATAGTGGGTATTTCTTTTCAATATAGAGATTAATACACTTTATGTAGGGTTGGTAATTATTGTCTTGCAAAAGCGTGTAGGAAAGAGAATGCAATATAGGAATTGCTTGTCCAATTATCAAGTATGTAATGTAACCTATTGAATTCTGTGATCAATTTATTCCCGTAACTGTTGAGATAACTGCTCATTTGGTTACTTGCATTCCAAGGTTGCATTGAGTTGCATACTAGTTGATAATGCCATGCTTGAACTGCAGGAATTGAGTTCAATTTAATGTAGCCATTAAATGAGAGCTAATCCTTTTCTGAATTATAAATGACTAGGAAGTTCCAATATTCTTTGTCATGACTAGTTTTATTTTCCATCAAATTTTTAATGTTTTGGAAACTTCTTGTGGGAAGTGCCAATAATCTTTTTAAGAAAAAGTTGTCAGATGTGATTAGCATTCTTTTGTGAAAAACAAAAAAAACTAGCAATGTGAATCATGTTGGATTAATTCCTAGTGTTTTTCTCTCTGTGGAATCCATTGTTTGACAGCAAATCTTGTTATTTGAAACTGCTGGCTTCTACGTTGTGTGCATGCAAGGCAGGCTGGCCGGCACACATTTTCCAGAACTTGAATTTTACCATTTCAGTTGCTGATTTTTATTTGATGTAGACTCATTCGTGGAAAATACTACCATTTTTCTTCTTTTTTTGAGTTGGCTTTTACTTCTTTAACCTGATGATCTGCAAAAGTTTAGTTATATTCCTGGAAACTTTTTAAGTTTATTTTAATAATTCATGGCAGGAGCAACACCAAAAGGTGTCCTTAGAGTGATGGGTGTTCCTGGACTGACCATTTATCATGTTAAAAGCCATTTACAGGTATTATTATATGGTTTAATAATTAAGGCATGTGTACATAAAATGTCAACATTCATACTTAATTTAACATTGATCCTAATTCATCTTTGATGATATCATTTTATGTAGAAATATCGTCTTGCAAAATACTTACCTGAATCACCAGCTGATGGTAAAGGTGCCTTGTTTTTTCTTATCCTTGCTTCCCTTAAAAAAATTAATTAGAATCTGTTGGGATTTTAAAAAATCGTTTTTGATCTTTTAGACTCTAAAGATGAGAAGAGAAATTCTGGAGACAGCTTTTCTGGCGCAGATTCTTCACCGTGGGTATCCCAATGGTTTTCCTAAGATAATTTATAACTCCCTATTGTGCTTACTCTTTTAATATTTTAATAAAACCTTTACGGCCTCCAGGGGAATGCCAATCAATGATGCCTTAAGAATGCAGATGGAGGTTCAGAAACGTCTGCATGAGCAGCTTGAGGTTTGTTACCTATCTTAAATTTTTCCTAATTGTTGAAAGAGAACCCTATTTAGCCGACAAAACTGTATGATAGAAGAGCAAAAAAGAAACAAGCAATGATAATACATGCTAATCTGTGAACTGGAAATAGTGCAAAAATAATGAGGTTAAGAATAACATGCAATAATTTATTTCCTGTATGTCCCCGATGATTGCATACATACAGATGATTTCCCTTGTGTTTTAGAGTTGATACCACATACGAAAATGTTTTACAAGTATCTAATTTCACCTGTTGTGTGATTAAACTTGGATACTGTACTTCAGCATCCTTGTATATGTCATTTCCCTTTATTTTTTGTTGATTGAAAGAAATTGGACCATGTGACATGTATCTTATGTGACATGTAATCTTGAAAAGAAATGACTTAATAAACATTCATACATGATTGATGAGTGATTGGCCAAAATTTAACTTACTAAGGAAAACTTTGGATGTTGCTTATAATTTGAGAGATGAGTCCATTTTTACCTCAATGGTTAAGATTTAATTTCGAATTATATTTTCTTCATTTACCAAAACTTTTGGTACGGTGTACATTTGGGGTAAATAAAAAACATAGCTTAATGTATATTTACGTAATTATTTGAAAATTGCCAATTATGTTTGTATCTGTGACATGCATCTTTTTCTGGCTGAGTGGACTCATCTCATGTATTTATTAAATTAGTTTTCTGATGAAGAAGAATAATTATTTAGCCTCAGGACTTGCGTTCACCGATAATAAGATAAATGCTACTTGTTAATTTTCATAGTACTATGCTTGTATGATTAAGCATTTCTGGATATTGATAAAGCCTTTTATATGTTTCGATTACACTCCAGGTTCAAAAGCAATTACAAATGAGAATTGAAGCACAGGGAAAATACTTACAAAAGATCATAGAGGAACAGCAGAAATTAGGCAATACTTTAACAACCTCCGAAACACTTCCTTTATCGCATGATAAGCACACTCATCCCCACTCGGAGGCTTCGGGATCTAGTGATGCCCTTGCAAGCACTTTGTCTCCACGTAAAAAACAGAGAATCGATGATGGTTCCAAGGATGACTTCACTGCTTCCCATGTAAGAAAGACTGAACAAAAGAATGATTGCAATGTTGGTCAGTTGGATCCAAATTTGTATGATGATGCTGGGTTTGGATTTGATTTGGAGACAAAAAAGGATGAACATAAGGAGAGTGGACAGTAAGTACTAGGTTCCTTTTGTAGGTTACGTGTGTCTTCATTGTAATGTGTAGTGTCTTTTTCTGGTAGAAAATACAAATCATGTTTTGTATATATTTCCATGCAATCCATTTGTACATACATATTAATGTAGATATAGATGCATTCTTCTCCTGCTGTGAGAGTCATATAGATTGCACTCTCCACCCAACAGAGATGCTGTGTGGTCATGGATGATGAATGTTGGGTGCAGGATACTTGTCGATGTTCAGGTTGCTATGGTCCAACCCAGTATCAAATAGCTGGAGAGACATTGTTTGATCCTTGTAGCCGACCTAATCGTGGGAGATAGCGCTTGGTTCTTCTTGATGGAAATAGTAATGACAAGCTTCCCTTTATATTAATGTTCTTGGCATAGTTAGACTCGTGAAAGTTATGCTATTGGACCTATATAATCAATTCTTCTAAAGAATTGTTTAATCGATAAAGTGGAAACTAGGAGTTTTTGGAATAGGAGTCTAGTCTGTAGTGCTTTGAAAAAGATTTCTTGTTGAAAGTTTGTCTCCAAGTCTAACCATTATAGCTTTATACCACGCAAAATTGTCTCTGATCGAGTTTATTAACAGAACAAGAATGATTTTCACTCTTTAGATGACTTACAAGCTAGTATTACCTTATGGAGAATCTATAAGGCCACACATTGAGGGCAAGTCCATTAAGAAAATTGAATTTAGATAATGATACTTGATTAAAACTTCCATCTCAAAATCAAGTTTGTACTGAAGATGTAAAATTTTCAATCCAATACAAAATCCTAGTGTAAAACGATTATTAAATTTGTGAAACTTTATCACATTAATTTCAAAAATCATCGTCCCCGATAGTGTTTAATAGGGTTGATAAATGCTGAAGACAGTCGCTTAAAAAAAGTTTAGCTTTGGAGCATAAACCGACTTTGCTTAAAAAAATTTGGACGAAAAAACTACATAGGAGATAAATTATCGGATCAATGGAATAGAGTGCAATAAAACTAAGCAAATACAAACTCAAAATGACACTCAAACAATACAATTCATATATAAAAATAAATAAAAAGAAAGAAAATCAATTTTAGGATTCAAAACAATTATTTTGGCAACTTTACCATTGGAGAGAATTTCATTTAAGCGTTTCAAAACACAACTTAATCTAAACAATGTATTTAAGCATGCCCTAAACTAAAAAAGATCAAAATAAATCTCTATAATATCAGATGAATACCTAAACTCGACTATTCAGTGCCACTTGAATTATATTATAGAATATCTCTTAAATTACCTAACCTATTAATCTCAGACTATTTTCTTTTTGGTGAATACCTCAGCTTTTATTCTAGGACTATAATATAAAATATTGCACTTTTGGAGACAATGGAATTTTCTTATGTTAAGGGACTCAAATGTAGTCTTACTGCACATTCTTGTTTTGCTTTCAGTCAAATATACTGTTAGGTACCAAAGCAATTTGGTTTAAAACAATCATATATTATTCATTTCTTTGGTGTCGTCACGTTCTCTCACCTCAAACTTCATTTTTGGTGTAGTCACGTCAATATTGATTGGAATCTCCCGTCAATTTTGCAATCATGCTATAGTTAGTAACCTCAAATCAAAAGCCAATTTTCTTTGCCATGGTTGACATTTGCGTTTTACAGGTGGGAATACACTAAGTTGCTAGCATTTCTCCTCAAGAAATCAGTATAAAACCAAAACGGTTAACTGGTTATAGCAAATGCAACCAGGTAATGTAATAAATTACACTGCACCCTCAACACAGAATAGGACATACGAAAAAGGTCAAAACAAAAGTGCAATATTATAGATGTTTCTTTTTATGTTCTTCAACTAAAATTGAAATTTCATCTCAGTAACATGCAGCAACACCTTTTAAGCACAAGTTACATAAAAACTTCAAATTTAACTGAAGAACAACATCAAATCATCTATTTTACTACATCTAAGTTTTGTCCTTAGAAATGGTATTAAAGCTATACTGTGTTCAAAATTAGACTAAACATGCTTATAGTGCAGAGTAAGTTGGAAGTGGGGCTTATAAAATGTACACATAGGAAAACACTCTTACAAGGGGACATGCTGAGGAGAATAAATAGCAGCACTTTCCAGAGAAAAATAGATTTCCAAATGTTGGAAACTTGAGTGCCAAGCATATATGTCGCAAATGAGATCTATGGAAGTGCATGAAAAACTCGTTTGCAATGAAGCCATCAAAGGGGAGCTGAACTAGTTCTGCGAAGTTGATGTTTAGGGTCAGGTGGCGGTGCACTTGGCAATACCTTCTCTATCTCCTGCAAGAAAGATCATAAAAGAACAGTTACTATCAGCAAAGATCATAAAATCATCTAGTACCATCTCCAAAGCTATCAAATAAAACTCTTTTTGTTTGCTATTTTTTATTCAACAATGTAAATAATTAAGTAAATTGAAGAAAAACAAGCACATAATTATGGTTGATTGGTTGCAAGTTGCAACCTCAAAATATTAGCTTACACTATACCATAATGTTGGTTCAAAGATCATTTTGGATTACGGACACAGCTATGTCCTTCAAGTTTTACGATCGAGAAGTTTGTCCAAGAAAGTTCTGAGATATATAACTGGTGTGGATAAATTATGCATGCTCATCCGTTATTAAAATCTAACTACAGATGTTTCCTTTTGATTCAACAAAAAGACAACCACAAACAATTGGCTTGATCATGAACACATGATGGAAGTGTTATCTTTCTTTTTTATATATTTTAAAAGAATGGTCATTTTTACTATCTAAACATTAGTCATTTTCATGCTCTTCAGCTGAAATTCACATGGCTGAAGATCCATTGTATGACTTTTATAACTGGCAGGTTCCCTTTAGTTTTATCAGCAGTGAAGTTACAATGAAGAGATGGATCCAACACCAAATGTTACATTAAAACTGAAGGCAAACTAAAAAGGATTTATGCCAACAATGATATGAGAATAATATTACAACAATATACAATCATATGTGGGCTCACACTATAAATTCACCTTTTTCTGATCAGTACAAGATTGAGTGATTCTAAATGGAATTACTTAAGGCTACAGACATAGTTCTCAACTGACACATAATTAAATGCTTCAAAGATCAAATCATTCTAGAATTGTATAATTCAAAACACCAGCAGAAAGCAGATATTTATGATCAAGATTATTACCATTAACAGCTTATTTCTTCCAATTTCAATAGAATCAGGTTTAGTTTTGTGCATTAATATTGATTCTTGTATCATTGACTTGAAATGTCTCGGCCAGACTAACTGCAAGCAAAATGGTTGGCCATATGCCACAAAGTGCTCCAAAGTCCAAACTAAGTACCTGGCTATCTTTAGCCAAAGTGAATCTATTTTTTTACCATTGAAATCTTTGTACCTCTCCACACTCAGAGAATACATTTCCAGATAAGGAAGGGAGAGAAGTGAAACACCTAATCTCAAGTTTTGAAACAATTTAAATTATATAACACAAATTTTTTTATTAACTGTTATAGAATTATTTGTAAGCTGTAGAAAAGTCTGCTGAGCTACCTCCTTATGATCCTTCTCAGCACCTTTTTCTTCACCTGATATGGTCACAAAATCTTAGAGCCTCTATCATATGTCCAACTTTAAAGAACCCTGATCTTGTTCTTGGTATAGGTGTTCAAAATACGTGCTACATTCAAGCACTAAATATTTCACCTTTATCTCTCACCATAAACTCTCTGAAGAAGTCATCAACAAAAAGACCTACTCTTTCTGCAATTCTTTTACCCAAAAATTTGAAACAAATTCCTTGGAGCCATGGCAGACAGAGAGAATAGTATACACCCCCAAAAACATTAATCAGGAAAAAATAAAATATTTCATTGATAAAGAAAGGAGAAAACATTTTAGACCGAACAAAAATTCAGAAATCATCATTAAATCAGAACTTGTTTCCATGAAAGAAATTGTCACAATCAAAATGAACATGTCCTGAAATCACATGTCTTCTAGGGCTAATGCCAGGAAACTAGGCACATACAAAATTGTCAAATAAAGAATATTCAGAATAATGCATACATAAGGAAAGAAGAGAGCAAAGGAAAATAGAGAATATGACAAGACTAAAAGTAGCCCACCAGCCTAAGGTCATGGCCTGCTTCACTTCAATAGTGTAATTAAAAAGAGAGGGAGGTCATATCCAAGCAAAATCAAAATGTTTAAAAAAATGTAATTGCAATCCTAAATATACACAATGATAACCAAATGCCAATTATTAAATTGTAGTTGAAGTTCAATTCGTTTAAACATTCCACTTAATAAAAGAACCATTGGCCGGCTAAACTAAATCACCAACAAACATTTCAACCATTCATTGCCTAACCAATCTGACCAACAAATACCAGCAGACAAGAATAAAGCAAAGACACATACTGACAAAGGAATCCAAACATACATTCTGTCTTCTAAGTCTTTCGTTCTCTTCTTCTAACCGAGAAACTTTAATCTCCAGTTCTTGTGTGTAAGCCTGCCCATTCAAATATATTCAACTTTATATAAAAAAGAAAAGGAAAAAAACAAGACTTGAAGCAAAACACCATGCAAAAAAATAAACAAAAATAACCTGTTTTCTAGCCCGGGACCGAGCTGCAGATTCCCTATTTTTTATCATCCTCTTCTGCCTCCTCTCAACAGTTTTCTCAACCACATTACCTGAGGCACCCCTTTTCCTACCTGCAGTTTGTGAATCCGATAAGGCACCCACCAAAGAAGATGGCATTGCTTCAGAGTATCCTGCATCCAGAACCGGATTCACCACAACCGGCATAGGCTGTTGAACAGCCATAAACCCTGAAAAACCCGGCATCATACTATTCTGCTGATTTTGATGTTGTTGTTGTTGTGGCTGTTGCTGCACTGAAGTGAGCTGGTATTGCAGCCACTGAGCATGTTGTGATGTGTTGTGTTGGGAATCAACCCCTGGCATGGCCATGGCACCATCCTCATTAGAGAAAGGCTCAGTAGTCACACCAGCCTTCACCAAGAAATCCTCCAGGGTCATCTCACCCAGTGTAGGCTGTCTTTCTCTTTCCTGACTAACACTCTTGTTCTCTTGCATTTCTCTCCAAACCTCATCAATGGTTTTCTTGCTAAGATCCCCACACAATGTTAGACTCCCTTGAGGATTCAAAGATGATCCAGCACAAGCTACCTGACCTTGCTGCATGTATGCATCAGTTCCAGATTCAGCAGTCCACACACCCTTCAGCAGCTCATCCAGATTCATGCTTCCTAAGGGTTTCCCCAAATTTCCAAGCTGGTTGTGCACCTCATCAAGGGTGAGATTGTACAAAGACCCTTGCCTGGTCAAAGACCCACTCTTTGGCTCCTGGAGTGCCCCACCTTGAGATCCCATTATCTTAACCCCAAAACCACCCTACAACTCTACATGCATCATCTCCAAATATAAATAAAACCCAAATTCACAATACCCTCACAACTCAATTACAACAAACAGACCTGAAAACCAAAACTAAAGTGTCTGTCTACCCAGTGATTGCTCGTGCCATCCTAAATGAACGAACTTGTCACCAAATTAGAATCCGGAAAAGCAAAACACCTCTTGAATTCTGAGATTTAGTGAGAACAAGAGACAAACACAACGCAGGCAGTGTGAAATGGGGTGGGAGAAAACCGGTCCCAGAAGAAAAAAAAAGTGACCCAGATCAGATATCAAATCGAACTAGTGACAAAGAAAATGATGATGCAGAAGAGAGCCTCACTCGATGACAGTGGAGAGAAAAAGACAGAACTAAATATGCATGTCATGATTTTTGTTACATCAGCACCACTACTGTAGTATGTGTCCTAGAACAAAAGGCCAAAATTGATCCTGCAGGACCCTGAGCGCAGAAAGAAGTATTTTTTGTGTGAAAGATAGGAGTGTTGAATATTCTGAGGAAACATTGCTTATCTGAAGCAAAAGAATGATTAAGGTTTCCCTTCAAAGGGAAAAAGAAGAATTTAGAAATGAATAAAGAAATTTTGGAAAGTGCTGAAGGAATAGACTATTCTGACTTGCTAACTTAAAACAAAATCTGAGGGTACTACACTTTCAGTCCTTCACCAACTTGCTGCTGCAGGATCCAATCTGAATCTTACAACAAAGTGGGCCTTTCAATTTTTCTTTGCCAGTGGGGACAACAACCACGCCAAGCGAGGAACAATTACTTTTTATTTGGAAAAGATAAATGTGTTATAATTAATGCACTATAATAACAATAATTACTGTGTAATCATATAACATAAACTTGTACTATAATACTCTAACTTAGTAACATCACACTAATGGAAAAGAACCTACATTCTCTCCTTTTCTCTTTCCCCTCTCAAACTACTAAAAGTTTAATCATTTTTTCTCTTACCACTTTCTAAACTCTAAACCTTTAACAAATTTACAGTTTTAGCTCTTAACCCTTTCTTCACTCTTTCTATAAGACTATAAATAGGCTAAATTTAAATACAAAAATAGAAGAATTGACATAAATGAAGATTATAAAAACTTTAACTGAACTGAGTTTAACATATGAATAATAATTTTATTGTTCAATTGCATTTTACAGAGATATTTTTAGGTGTAGAAATGTCAACCTCAAGAAACATGGCACTATACATGTGAATAATGGGAGTGTAACTAACTAACAGTCCCAATCTGAAGTTTCAATGTTTGATTTGAACAGTAAGAATAGGAACTGGTAATGATATCATCCTAATTTTAGTTGCTTTGTTTGGTTTAAAAAGTAGAGAGAAAAATAAATAGTTATAAAAGTGATAAAAGTAAAATACGAAAGATAAAGATGAGGCATTAACTCTTTCATCTCATTGCAATTTAGGGGATAGGTTTTATATTATAGTACCACACGAATATTTCTATTTCTTTCTATTTTTTTGGCAAACAAATAGTGAAAATTGATATTTTTATATTTTTCATTTTCTTATACTTTAAGTATATAGTCCATTTTTAACAGTTAATATGGTCATGTGATTACTTAAAAAATTATATATATTTAATTTTTAATCTTGAATGTTTAAATATAATTTAAGAATTTATATTTACTAGTTTTCATTTGTCATTTCTTGTCAAGAGTTTCATAAAAAAATTTCTCTTCAAAATAATAAAATGGATTGGATTAAATTTAATTTTTGATAAATCTCATATTCAGATTTTTAATTTTTATTTTTAATTAAAAAAATCATATTATTTTCAAATATTTTTATCAAAAATAATTCATCTCAATTTGAGTCACTGGTTATTTTATCATCATTATTTTTTTCTCAAACTTTTTATTTATCTATCTTATTATTTCTATAGAAAGTTGCACATACTTTTCACAATTTTAATGATTGTATTAAGATAAAAAAAATAACAAATGACCCATATTAAAATTTGATTAAAATTAAATTATATGTGTTTCTCTATTTCTCTTTTACATTTTTTTCTTTTGTTATTAAATGAACAGACTTTGGATAAAGTTGTTAAAATCCAAATTGATTAAAATTGAATTTTATTTTGTATTTTTTTTAATTTTTTTAATAGAATAGTTTGATTTAAATTAGAAATAAAAATCAATATTCAAACTAAATTGTTTCTCGTATATAAATACCCGTGTTATATGTTAAGAGTTAACTCCTCACTAATAAACATACATGAATATGTTTATTGAAAATTATTTTCCATTTTTATTATATTTATTTTCAATATATTTTTATTTATCAAAACATAATGACAATTTTTTTAAATTTTAACCTAAAATTATGTTATTTATTTACAAATATGAAAAAAAACTAAATTATTAATATAATAGTAATGATAATAATAATCCTATAATAAAAAATCATCTGGTTTCAATTGCATTTAATAAAATCTATCATAAACTAAATTGAGCAGTTAACAATCTGAATAAATTTTCCATACACATCCACCTAACATATCACTCTTACACACAAGCAATCATAATATAATAATTAATTAAAATAAAATTTAAAATCTTTCTTTCATATGTATCTTTATTTTGTCTAAAAAATTATTTCACAAAATTCTGGATATAGAAAAGCCACTAATGGTTGTATATTCATAAGCTCACAGACTATTTTATTACAATCTCATGATGTTAATAACAATAGCAGAATAAAAAAATGGAAAATTTTTTAAAAGTAAAACATATATAGATGGATAAACCGAGTAATAATTCAACAGGAAGAATTTATACAAAAAATACTGAGAGACAATATTATTTAAGTAAAAGGATTTTTTTCATTATTATTACAAGAAGCGTGGTTGTTTAAGTTAGAGAAGTTAGTTAGAGAAAAGAAAAATATACATGTATGTCTATATGTATGTCTATGTGAGTGTACACGTTTGTGTAAGTAAGTGTGTGTGCATAGGCATGGATGTGTGTATGTACGTAGCTGAATGATTAATGTATAAGTAAATGAGGAATATATAATTAATCTAGTCATAAGCAGAAAAAAGTTTGTTTATAAAAATTATTATTATTATTATTATTATTATTATATATATATAATATGTGAAATTTATGTTTATTGATTATTATATTATGTAGAATAAAATATTATAGATAATGGCATGAGACTGAACGAAAATGATATTTATCTACATCTTTATATAATATAAATATTATTTTGAGATCTTAGTATAATGTGATTTTATATTCACTAATATATTCAAGATAATACACATTGATCATTGTGAATAGAAATAAACTATTTGTAAGAGCATTAGAATTCAAATTTCACATTCAATTTTTTCCGATCTATCAAATTATCATTTTGAATTTAAAGTGATTTGTTTCATATAGAAGTAAGTGACATAAAAACCTCCTTACAGTATTGAAATTAATATTTTATCACTATAAATTATTTGTTTTATAAATTATTATTTTCAACAATTTAAACTGAATTGTTTCATATGGCAATAAGTAAATTTAAAAAAAAAGATCCTTATAATATGAAACCTGATATTTTTTTTTTCATTATACATTATTTGTTCAAGTCTATTGATTTTTCTTTAAAATTTCTGTGTTCTAATCTCGTTTTAGGTTTTGATTTTTTATTAAATTACAACTCAATTAGACTGAAAAGAAAAAGAAAGATTGACCATTTCTTGCTTATTCATCCATTGACTTTCCTTTGAAGTTTTATTTGTTATAATATTGAATAAACAATTCACAAAGTTAGTAACCAAATGTTGAAATTATAAACTAGCGTCTAATTTTTCTCCTATTCTAATAAATTATTAAAAGTTTGTAAATTAATTTCTATCATTTTCTATGAGTTGTTTCACAATATTTTCAATTTTGTTCTTTCAAGCAAACCAACAGAGAAATCTAGTAATTCTAATTAAAAACAAGTTGTAATCATTTCAAAGATGTTCTTCGTTTTTTCTTTCACAATTTCAAATAAGTTCTATCGATCCTTTAGGTATTGGTTTATGAATACTAATATCAGGAAAACAAAAACAAATATCCAATATGTTTTAATTGTTACTTGTAAAATAAAAAATTTAGAAAATTTGATAATCAATATATACTCATTTTTTTATAAATTTAGTGTTATTTTATATTTTCATTAATACTATACTCTTTAAAAAAATTGAATTTTATATTGATGTATGAATTCTGATATTTGATGTATTACATAAGTGATGTTTCAGTAGAAGAGATATAGAAAACATAGAAAAGTGGGTGTTAAAAAAGGCATGAAGAAAACGGACAAACTCATTCAAAAGCACATGTAATGTGTGCATAAGAATGCGCGTGCGCATTCCACCGAGGACCAATTCCACGTGCACATGTTTTCTTTCCACATATCAACAACTCACCCAGTTCTTCCCTTAGTTTCCCTTTTTTTCCATTCTTAGATATCTGAAGCAAAGTGGCAAACAATATCTGCTATTTTATGCATAAAGAGACATAGCCATTGCTTCCATCACAGTCATCGAAATAATATAAGTATTACCACTTTGTCTCTGAAGCCTATATTTATATTACTGAGTTCAGAAGATATTGTCTATGTGTCCACTTCCTTCAGCTCATATCTCACCCTTTCAATCAACCTTGAAATGACACACAATCATATTCTTCTATCAGATATACACTTCATTCACTACTTTCAAACAATGCATTGACTAGCATTTCAGGAAGATCAAAAGCAACCATTGTTATCAAAACATTCTCTCTTATAAACATAAAGTCTAAATGCTTATTGTCATGTGTATCCAGAATATATACCAGATGAAATCATACATGATTCCAGAAGATATCAAGAGATATTGTTATCTGACTAGTATTTAAACTTAATAAAATTAACAAAAGTTGTGATAATTTAATACCATTATGAATAGTGTTTTTGTTCATAATATATAAGACAAAGTCCAACACACTCTCTCCATATGTTCTTGTCTTCTATATGCAGCAAATACTACAGGCAAACACAACTTGCTGGAAGTATTTTTTAATATGACTGTGAATTGATTCGATAGCATTATAAATTCGTGATTGTCGTGTTGGCGTGGATAAAGGAGTGTCAATGTGTCTCAGTGTACAAACTGGTAAGTGATACCTCTTTTAAGTGGTCACAAGAAGTAATCACTGCAAAATTTTAATCTTTAGAAGGATATTTAAATTCCAAATTACCTTCCAACACATGCATGGGAAGAATCAATCAAATTCACGAGTATAGAGTATCTATGGGAATGAGTTTCACTATAAAAGTCTTAGACAAATAAGCTTATTACTAAACCATTTCACAAAGATTTAAAAATGAGCTTAGTCGATTGGACTGCTCTAAAAAAACCTGAAACCTAAATTGAACTCCTCTTAACTCTAATTCATTTAAGTCAATACCTAAATGAACTTAAGTTTAGTAAATTTATGGATTAGTTCATTTTATAATTATTGTATTTAAAAGTAAAAATATTATAATTTATTTTATTAAAATATATGTATGTATTATAGTTTATATATTAAATTATTATATTTAAATTAATTTGTTAATATGATTTAAATTTTTAAAAATATTTTTTAGTTTAGTTTTTTATTTTTAACACAGTCCAATAAAAGTATAATTTATTCTATTTATAATGTACAAGTAATCAAAATAGACGATTAAGTTTAACCGATGTATTTAACACCTCTACACACATATACTGGAATACTATAATATATATATATAATATGGGTTTTCAAACGAATGTTTTAACTTTTCAAGTACAAATAAGTATATAATATTACAGGTCAATTTGGGAATTTCATTCTACACAGCATAAATTATGAAATTGCTGAATTTGCAATATGGTATTAAATAATGGATGGGGATTATGGGTTTTGCTCTTGTGTTGTTGGGGGTTCTTTGAATGAATTTAGGGTAAGAAACAAAAGAAAGTAATGCAAATGTAAACGAAAAATGGAGTAGTTAAAAATCAAAAGATAAAAATTGAAATGGACTGAAATTAAAAGAACGGAAAATAAATTGCAAAAACCAGTAAACAGAGTATGCCTTAGACAATATAAATGAGATTACATTAAATGATTCAAGAAATGTATAAATGTAAAAGCGATTTGAACTACATTTCAAATTTTAAAACAAATAAAAGGCGAATGAACTTATGTACCAGACCGTCTAATAGACCGTATAGTGAAAAGATTAAATGTAAGTATCATTTCGTCTAATGCATAATCGTGTAGTATATCATCTAAGAGTTATATTAGTATAAAACTTAGCGTCTAATGAAAATATGAAAATACATAATGTAAAAGTAAAATTGTAAATATCATAAATATAAATAGTAAAAATATAAATAACGGAAATATAAAGTGCAACAAACTTAAAAGTGCATAAAGTGTAAATTTTAAAAACCTAAAAGTGCAGAAACTGCAAACAAACAACTGAAATGTAAATGCATAAATTTAAAGAAAATGCAATAAAGAGAAGAAAATTTCACTTAAGAAAAGTATAACAGTAAATAGAAACTTCAACCTTGAATACAAAAAACTTAAATATAATTTACTTGTTTAATAAAAATTATGCAAGAAACTTAAATATAACTTACTTGTTTAATAAAAATTATGCATAACCAATCCGTTTGTATATTCAAAGAAAATCATTCTCAATCAAAAACAAAATTTCAAAATAATTTCAAAGAAAAAAGGTGATTTGAAGAGAGCATTGTTTAACACATTTAAAATTTATTGTTACCCTTTCAAGAATTCAACTATCTTCGAAATGTGAATCCACGTAATCGCGCAAGCATAAAGAAAGTAAAAAAAAAAAAAAAAAAAAAAAAAAAAAAAAAAAAAAAAAAAAAAAAAAAAAAAAAAAAAAAAAAAAAAAAAAAAAAAAAAAAAAAAAAATAAA
>Ga0099825_1000836_pt1 | contig 36238 bp, 16 predicted proteins | sample SiratroredBW_FD_76838 | JGI IMG/M metagenome (GOLD analysis project Ga0099825, IMG submission 76838) | Root nodule microbial communities of legume samples collected from California, USA - Siratro red BW | ecosystem: Host-associated > Plants > Roots > Nodule | place: USA: California | collected...
AATTCATTTGTTAGTATAATTAGTTTTGGGATTTATTGCTTTTCTTTTAAGCAAAAGGTGTGGCTGTGGGCAAATGGATTGGTTGTCTTGCATGAATGCTACAATGAGTGTGACCACACATGTCAAGTTAAAATATTGGCACTATCTCCTTCCATGTAATCCTCTTTTTGTCCCCTTGCCTTTTGTAGGCTCTTCAGGATAAAATAAATACTTTACAGCTAAAAGCATTTACATTAATAGTAATGTCTTTTGTTATTGCTAATTTTTGTCTATGTCATAATCAGTAGTGGTCAGGGAACATTCTTGAGTTTACTCCGTAATTAATTTCTTGCATGCACATAGATAAGCTATATATGCATCGTTTTGAGTAGGTGTTCTTCTGAAAGCATTTTCAAACCCAAATTATCAGGTAATTAATACTTGAAAAATTGTGCAGAAGATGCATATCTAAAATTAAAGTTATAGAACTGTTTCATATATGTTCTTTTTCTTGTACTTATATTCGGCCATCTATGAACACAAATAGTATAGCTTTTGTATTTGTATATGTACTTGATACCACCCTATTTGCCATAAAGATCCAACTGTCCAGTAATTCGGTTTATTGAAAAAAGATTTGGTATACTTGAACAGTTGAACCATCACTACTATTATTAATCTAACATAAACATATGTATGCATCTCCTCGTGATAAATGCTTAGACTAATTAATTTGGTAAGGTCAGATAATAATTTGTCAAATTAATTTGGTAAGGTCAGATAATAATTTGTCAAATACACTAATCTTGATTATACATAAATTGTATCAATATTTATATGTTTCATTTATCAGTGTCTCTATGTTTTTCTCTATGTTAGGTCTAGTTTCTTTAGCCAGTAAATTCGTACATAATAATATACCCAGTTGTCTCTATGTGGCTGATGATCAGTAGGGGAACTTTGACGTTAATCAGTGTTTATACATGTTTTTTTTGAGTTGGATAAAACTATTATTTTGAAGAGTTGGGAGCAAACAGTATAACTGTACTTGTACAGGGTTTGGCAGAGATCTAGGACAGAAAAGTACATTACTTTAACTAAAACTAGGGCATTAATTGATCACTGATATTTGCAGTGGACTGTATATAAAAGCAGAGAAGTGACTACTCATTGGTATGCCGTGGTATGCCTGAGATTTTGGTAATCATGATTCACCAGCTAGTTGCTTGTTTTTTTAATATCAAAATGTTAATAAACTAACCCTTTTGAAACTTCTCAACAGCAGAAAAAGATCTAGCATGGAAAATCTTGACATGTATTCACTGGACAAGAAAACATAAGGGTTAGATATACCAACAATTTCATTAAATAATAAGGTTTTGGATTTGTTTTTGTTTTCCAATTCGTGCCTTCATCTCCCGTACAATCTTTTTCCCTATCTGAAATCTTAGTCTTATCTCTTTTCTTGTGATGGTCAAATCCACACCATGCATCAGTGCTACCTATGAGCACTGTTGTCACAGGCCTTCGTATCTGATAAGGCCTTTGAACTCCAAATTCATGTTCCCCAAAGTCAAGCTTGAGATCGGAACAAGAGTTTCCCAAAACCGTAGCAATGGTGACAGAGAATCCATTTCTTGACTTTCTATTAATAGGTATAAGTGGCAGTGTGGGGGTGGGAAGGGGTGGTTTTTACCATGGGGTTCATGGTAGGGCTAAGGTTTCGTATGATAAATCAAATTAAAATAAATTATTTTAAAAAATAAATTCAATTGTTATTAGTTCGTTTCTTAAAAATTGAATGGTTCTTAAATAAAATTATCCAGAATAAATTAAATTATAATTTATGGGATTGAAAAAACATACTTTAAAATAAAATGTTTATAGATAAATATTTAAGTAATTAAAATAATTTAAACAATTTACAAAAAATTAATTTGGTTCAATATATTCATTATGACAAAAGTCATTTTAATTCATTTATGTTATTATTATTATTATATAACTTAGCATAATTTTATTGAACATTTTTGGAGTTAAATTTAATTTTATAATGATTTAATTCATGAATTTCGTTCATCTATAGTCATAATGACATTGTGGTTAATAGGGTGATTAGGGGGAGGAAAATATAACTAAACTTAATTCCCTTAAATAAGATTTCGTGTTCAAATGGTGTCAATTAAAAAAAAAATGTAGTTTAGAGAAGAGATTTCATCATAAATGCTGAAATGAATGCTTCACATTAATAATATGATTAAAAAAATATTAAAAATTAAAACAACTGAGAGAATGTGTATTGAAACATGAGACGTAACTTATTAAATGTTCATTTAACTAATTTAAATTGATTAAATTTAGAGATTGTACTTGAATTTTTTAATTAAAATAATTTTTTATTTATTTAAAAACTAACGAATAGATAAAAGAGAATAGTTATTTAATAAAACTAACTTTATTAATAATATATATACATTGAAAACTTAAGAATGTGACTTTTTTTAATGTGTTGTAGACAACACTAATTAGTACATTCAAAACCTTAAATTATTCTTATTTTTAGGATTATTGCTTTTAAACGTACATGGCTCTAAATCGACAAAATCTAGAAACAGCACTGAAGTATTTATTATTTTGTTAAAACAAGTTTCAATATATTAAATATTTTTTAATACTGGGTTATTATATTGCAATGTGAAATTTCTAATTTTAATTAAAAATATCCAAAATATTAATATTTAACCTTTGATTAAAGTGAGATAGTGGTAATGGATAATGATTTTTATTAAGTGAATATTATTTAAATTATTTGCCAAAACATTGTTTAACTCCATATAATTAAGTTCGAGTGGGTGATCTTTGCATTTAGTCTCTTAGAATTTGGAGGACGTGAAGGAAATCAAGAGAATAAAAGAGAACAATAAAAGAAGAGAATAAGCGAGAAATGAGAGAAAATGTGATTATTTGGTTGAAGTTAAATAGAATGAAGAAAAAAATGGATAAAAGTGAATGAAAAGTTACAATCACATGATGGAAGAAAGCATAAGGAAAGAAGAAAGCGAAGAAGAAAAGATGTTACGAACTATTATTCATGAATACAAAATTAGAAGAGACTTAGAAGCTTAACACACGCATGTTAGCTGTATAACAGACGTTGTATCAATGTTTTATCAAATATTATAGGTTTTTTTTTAACAGCGAATCAAATACTATAGGGTAATTTAACACTTCAAGAAAAAATTGCAGATAAGCTAAGTATTTTAATACACTCACCTGCTTAAATATATCCCACGTGTGCGTCTAGCACGAGTCAATGACAAGATAACACAGGTTAGCTCCACATAATTCCTAAAAAAAAATATTATATTTCAATGTTATTAAAATAAAACAATAATAATAATATTAAATAAAGAGAAGATGCTTAAGTATTATATTATTTTAGTAGTTTAAAAAAATATCTTTTTATAATTCTTATTCATGAAATATTTAAATTTAACATATTTAGTTGATTTAGAAGTTAATCTTATATTTATTTAATTTATTTAAATTTTATTGTGAATGATAGACTCATATAATATAACAAAAATATAAAACATCAAAACAAATTATTATAACAATATTTACATGTATATTTTTTAAGACTTTACTTAAACATTATTTTGGGTGGACCAGACAAAATTAACTTGTTTGTAATTTTTATAGGAATATATGTGTCTCAATATGTGTTTTGTAAACTAAAATAGACAAAGTTATCCCATTTATTACTTTAATAAGAGATAACACATAATACTTGAAGTGATATGATAGGAAATGACCTAATTATATACTTCTCTTACATAGAACATTTTCCATATCTTTAGTTTGATATCTATAACTTGTCTTTAGTTGGTCACCCAAAGTAACAACACTAGTTGAAGTCATATAATCAAAATATCTTCTTATATCCTACTTTTTTCACGCTTCTCTCTCTTTTTTTTTCTCTAAAGCAAAATATATGGTTTTCCACTTTCAAACACCTACTATATTTAATTATTCTCCTTCAGAAATGTTTTGTAATCTGAATAAGGCATGATCTATGTAAGTGCAAGTGATGCCATGGTGCATAATCAGTTTTGGTGAGCTATAAAACCATGTTGTGGTTAGCTTGCACAAAGTTAGTGCTGTCCATTATATACAAAGAGGATTTTGTAATGGTTCTTGGATTAATGTTGAATCCTCAATGTAAAAAGGTTCTTTTTTTTTAATCATATTTAGAATTAATTAAAAAACAATTTTTACGTCAATTTAATTTATAACCTTTAAAAAAGTGACTTTTATAAATCAGTTCATGTTAAACGATCTTGAGTGTTGATAAGGTCGCATAGGACCCCAATTTTAGAATAATATCAAATTTTGTACATAGTTTCGAATATAATTAAAACTATATGGAATATTAGTATTCAAATTTCCAATTAAAATTTATTTTATTTTAGAATAAATAAATTAATCACTCATAATCTTATGAAAGTCAGAAAATGCATAAGTGATGGTGCATGAAATTATTCACATGAGCTTATGAACATAGAGGAAAGTCTGAATCTCCCTAACTTCTTTTTTCAATGGTAACATAACAAAAATAATGTAGTTTCTTCTTGGATCTCTTATCCCTCTAAAATCTTAAACTTTCATAATTTATTTTACTCTTATCTCTTTAATCTCTTTGTTGCTTCAATTTAGATAACTTGGAACCACTATAACGCAGAAGTCGTATGTTCTTAGCAATTGTGTTTAGTTAGTGGATGTTAATTACTGGATGTTATGCAAGAATGTTATAGTGCTTATTATGTTAATTATTGGATGTTAATTATATAAATAGTGATTTTTTTTAATAAAGGCACTTTTAAGACTAGAGTTATTTCGTTCGTTTAATTGGAAGTTTAATCAAATATGCACTTTAAGCAAATTTTTCATATATTAAAATTTAATAACTGTTATTATCAAAATTTTGACTTGACAGTTTTCTTAGAACAGACATTACTATATAAACTTGAGAAGAAATAAATTACTCCAGAAAAGAGCTTTCTTATCTACACATTTTATTTTATTTTTCTTTGATCATTAAGTGCGAATTATTTATTAACAACAATTAAAATAAGGAAAATGGTGCATATGAGACATGTGCATGTATGTGTTTTTAAAAATATTTTTGATTATAAAATATCATCTTATTTTTTCCCAAAAGTTTCTAAAAATAATAAAAGGTATTTTTTTATCGTAAACTCTTATTAAATAAGAAATAAAATGAATATAAGTGTGATACTCGTGTAATTAAAAATAAAAAAAGAAATATAAAAGTCATAGAATAAAAGATGAAAATTACATTATTTGTGTGAAACATGTTATGAGTGTCATAATTTTGCTTGGAAGATGAAAAATGGATTACACAGAATGCAGAAGATCGAGTCAACTAGCATATCTGAAATACATTTATGATCAGCAGTTTCACTTTGAGTAAAACCAATCTTCTTTACTTTACCATCACATCATTGTTTTATTCATCCTCAGAAAAAAGAAAGATAAAAAGGGTTGATTTAGTTTTTTATGTTATTGAATTAATCTGTTTTTGTGAAGCAAGGATCCAATAATTCCATGGACAATTCACTGCGATGATCTGATTCTGAGTTTGAGTCAGTGACGTGCACGCGTGGCTGGGTGAGAAAGAGACAAAGAGACAGACTCACGCATCTACAAAAATGATACAAATCAACAGGGAAACTCAGACATTGGCACTGTTACTGTTTAACATCTATCATATTGCACCTGTATAACCTAATCCAAAATTACATAAAATATGAAACAAAATTTCCCTTATATTTTTAATCAATATTTTATTCATTGTTATTTTTTATAATCAATGAAAATTCAGGTATATGTATAAGAGAAAGGGTATACTACACAAGAATACGAGTATACGTTTTGTTTTAGGTCAGTATATGAAGACAAATACTGGTATAACCAAAGCTTAAAGTAAATTAAGTTTTAATAATAGTTAATGAAGGTTATCAATGATTAATTTTCATAATTTCTTTTTCTTAAACTTCTATTGTAATGACTTGTTTAGAGTTGAAAGAATTTGAAATAACACAGTGAATTTTCATAATTCTGTATATTCACAATATCTCTATTCTATCTCCCATTTTCTCCCAATTTATGTTTGAATGGATAAAAAAATACTATCAATGTTTAGTTGTTTGTGCTAAACATATATTTCATAATTTAAAATTTTATTTCAATCAAAATATTAAATTATACCCAAAGAACCTGGAACAAAAAGAAATTTAGATTGTTTTATCTAAACCGGATATTTTCAAGAAAAAGAACTTAATTAAAATAATTAAATTTCTTATACTTTTTAAATTATATTTGAAATTTTAACAAATCATTAAATATTGAGTAAATTAAATTTCGGTTCAAACACTTTTTTCCTCAGATCATTTTATTTTTTAACGCCTAACTTTAAATTTACTTTTTTTTTCAGAAATTCATTCTTTTCCTGTCCATTAACGACGTAGGAAAGCAAATATGTAACAAAAAATACTACAATTTATGATGATTTTTTTTTTTTCAGAATTTAATTTTATGACTTAACTTAAATACAATTTATGCAGTAAGAAAGCTCCGGAAATTGTGACAATGTTACATGCTCATTGCCTTTAACATGGTTAACAAAGAAAGATAAAAAATAACATTTTCAAACTTTAGAAAATAAAAAAAATAATTTAAAAATATCCAAAATTAAGAAAAAAATATTAGTTTAACCTTATATTTTATTAAATTCGTGATTTTGAACTCTAATTTTTTCGGCCCTCAACTTTTAATCATCTTTTAATTTTAGTTCTAAAACTATTTTAAAAAAAATTGATCTTTAAATTTTAATTACCGGTAACTTTGTTCAATTTTAAGAAAGTTATTATATTTCATGATGTTGCTACTACAATCCAAGTAATAAGTATAATATGATTTTCTAATTTCATTGTATCATGCCTAAAACAACAAATTACGGATAATTAATTAAAAGATGAAAATCATATATTTTTGTAAAATATTGAGAACAAAATTCCAAATGGGCTAAACATATACAAATGTTAAAATTTAATAGAAATTAAGGCATCCAAATTTGAATTGTAAAGAACAAAATGGAGGGCAACAAAGTAAATGTAATGATGAACTAACAGGGAAACTGAGGAAGAGTTTAAAGTGTGGCAGCAGACATCACATGAAGCTGACATTACATGACAGCACCACAATTGTCTTCTCTTCTGCTGTTTTCTAAATTCATGTGTTCATGCAGTGTCTCACCAATCTTCTTCTCCTTCAAAGGCTTTTAAGGATTCACTTGAATCACTCTTTCTTGCTTTGTGTTGTCAATTTCTCACCACACAACAAACACAGTTCCATTCCTCTCATGTTATGTATTTATGGCAATAACATGGTTCTCAGAACAAAAGGGTCACCATATCATATGTTTGATCACTCATATAAGGAGATTAAAGTTTAAGTTAATTTTTATCATTGAAGAACACATGCATTCTTCCTTGAAATTTTGATAAAGGATTTTAGAAAAGATTCAGTACCAATAAGTTATAAATAAGTTTTTAATGTTTAAAATACACACAAAAATAAATATTTCATGATATTTATTCTTAAGGATCAATAATAAGTAATAATATTTTTTTTTTTTGAAAAATAACGAGCTTCTTATATAGAGACTGAAAAAATATTTTGCATTATTTATTTTAGAGGAAAAATTAAAATAATATTTAAATATCATTTAAAAAAATTATTTTTCATTAAAATACTATGAACCGGTTTTTTTCAGTTTTTACAAACTCAACAATTTTCACAATTTCGGAGTAATTTTATGGTGAAATGCATTAGATACTAAATTGGTTTTTGGATTGAACAGGTGATTCCAGATCCAGTTCTTGTAATTTTGGTAAAGGCAACGGAAAATAAAAGTAAAGAATTTTTATTTTGAATTTTTTGTTTTTGGAATATTATAACATTTTATATTCATGACGAGGAAATCATAGCTCCATATATAGTAAAAAAGAGAAACGTAGTGTCTTAGATCATATAGTTGTATATCCAGTTTACACTTCAGATTATTGGTTGATTATGCTTTTAAAATTATTAGCAATGTCTTATACTCATAATTATTATAACAAATAAAAGATTCGTCTAATAATATTTCTTTGAGCATAGTATGATGTTTTCAACAAGTTCAAAATGTTGAAGGGTTTAAGCTCAAAAGCAAATGTATAATCTTGATAAAGGTATAAAATACTTGAATTATCTATTAGAGAATTAATGTAAATAAAAATAATACTTTACTATAACATTAAAGGCTTTGAAAAAAAATATAAGACATTCTACTAAGTCAACCTTTATTTATTTATTTTCTTATGGAAAGTGTGTCAAAACTTGAAAAAAACGAAAGAAAAAGAATACATAAAACCTGTAAAAGCTGTGAAAAAAAAAATACTTTTACTGTTAGAGAATTAATGAAATTCGGTGGGTTAATCATGGATTAACATACTATAAATCATTAATGTAATGATTTCAATGGTAGGGACAAATTATAAAAACCTTGATACGTTTCTACTTTTTTTTTTTTAATTTAGCTTATCGAGTAATAATCTCATAAGTTAACTTTAAAATTCAAAAAGTTCTTAAAACACGAAGCAAATTCAATATCTTTTACTCCAACATTATAATATGGTAGACCTTCATAATGGGAATAATGATTATTGTTGATTAGTTGCCTTTAAAATCTTTATTTATAACTTCTAATTATTGTGGGATTTTTTTTCGAAAATTCAACGTTAAAATAAATTGTAAACTTATTTATATATTTTTTTTTATAAATACTTATATGAGAGGGAAATGGGAAGGAACTGTTTTTTCATAAACTAAAATTACACATTAGCTAATTTGTATAATTCTTATATTGACTTTTTTTTTAAAATATTTTTAATTTATCTATAACATCAATTTCTCCAACTTAAAAGTATGCTGAATTAATCTTAAAGCATTAATTTTTCAAGAATTCCCCCCACAAACATCTTTAGAAAAATAAATTATAAGAATTTGTCTATAACATTGTACAAACTTTCAAAATATAATTTTGTCTTAATTATTGAAAACATTGTACAAACTTTCATACTAACTTCAAAATATAATTTTTACTTGGTACATAATTTTAACTTATAAAAGAAATTGATTTAACTTTTATTTCTTCTTATTTTTCTTTTCCAAGTTATGTAATCCCAGATATTTAAGCGACCAAGTACACTTTTGATATGTTTCTTCTTTTAAGAGACTAATACAATTTACCTTAACACTTTTACTAGGCATAATGCAAAAGTGTAAGAATAAAGTGGATCATAACATGAGCCCAATGGAATCCTCACTCAAATTTTGTGAATTTAATTTAACTAGATTAAACTCTCACACATCAAATTGTTCGATTTGAAAGACAACATAACTTTCTCAGAATCAAAAGCAGAAAACAAAAATAACTATAATTAGAACAAAGTGAAAGAAGTGTTACATCTAAATAAAAGATGAATCTGATATGATAACTCTTATCCATGCTTCATTTTTTCAGATTTTACAATAAAGGGGTATGGATAGAATAGAAGTTGCCAATTAGAATTTCTTAACATTCTTCAAAACACTAACAATGTAAGAGTCAATGCATCACCAAAACAAATAAATAAATAAAATTAACTAAGATGCATACGTTTGTTTATTTCTGATATTCAAGCACAGATAACAGAATAGACCACAAAAATTATATTAAAAAGGATAGGAAAACAACTACTTTCTATTCATAATTGCTAGGCTGAAAGCAAAATCATATACAAAATGAGTGCTCTCAAGACATCTACACAACATGGTCGTGGGAACATTGGAGCAGTGAGCAAATTAACGTTACAAATTACTCGTATGTTTTATAAAAACAGTTTCTACCTGGAAAACACTTAGATCAAGTTACTTTAGATGATTGCCCAAAACTTTTTTCTACAAATTAGAACAGTTTCCATTTTCTTTTCTTTGTTCTCTAACAATTTTAATTCCACATCCCACAGGAATTTTGGGGCTAACTCTTTGATTCTTGAGGTAATATCTTCCTCATCCCTAATGATAACAAATCCCTGCATATAATACGTAGCACTGAGTAATTAGGAATAAAAGAAAATGAAAGTATGGACAAAATAATTTATTCTAGTGTAGTGGAGGTGGAACTCCTAATATTGTCACTCTCTTTAAGCACCTTGATCCAACCAATAGAGAGATCTTTTCACAGTCAACTCTCAATAAAAGCACCAAATGAAAAGACAGCACAACTGGAGAACTCAACCCAAAAAACTGGTCCATTAGGTAAGAGAGTCTCAAGACTTAAAAGTATTGAAAAATTATATTTTGACAACTGGGCACCACTTGACAACTAGTGAGAGACACCCTTTTAATAGTAAAAGTACATGAGAATGGGTTCTGAGTAAAGAAAAAGTACCACAATAATTTTTTTCAATTAAAAAATTGCAGTTGTAAAGAGGTTTTGGGTGCCAATATCTCAGTTCCCTGAAGTATTATATCAAGTAGTTTATTCTACTTATTGTGGGACTACTAACACTTCAAAACACATTTGGACACTTGTATAAGCATTAACATCAGATTTGACAAAAATTATGCATTCCATGAATTTTTACTTTGGTCTCATATATCCATATAACCATGAAAAAGACAGTTCTTATAAATGTGATTACCAGTGGCCGTATAAGTCGGTCCATCTCCAGCATGATGTCCTCCAATAAACAACCTTCCCCTTTTGTTTTGTAGTGGGAGAAGAGATAATTGGCATGCAAAAGATCATAAGTCCGAGGGTAACTTGAAAATGGTTCACACCTAATGTTTCAGAATCCATGTTAGCTGCAGTCAACTAATAATGCCTAAACACAGGTGTTTAGAAAGCATTGGCTATTTGGGATATCAAAAGCAAAGTCTTACCACTCATGAAAAGTTCCAACCAATCCTCTATCATAAATTCCAGATAAGGTGTTCTTCATGCTTGCAGGAACTACATTCATTACCCAAACAGGAAACTTATTTAGAGCAACAGCAAATCCACCACAATAGGCATTCATATCCATAACATTGCGAATTTCTGCCTCCTTCACATTCATCAGTCTCCAATAATGATCAATTTGTTCTTTCCAGAAGAGAGTATCTGATGTAAATTCATCCTGATTTATACCTGTTGTTCAAAAGGTTAAAGGGTTATCAGACTGAAAGAGGCTATTGAGTGCACCATAGAAATGCTTGCTTTAACATATAATTTCCATTTAAAAGGTAAAACAATAGTAGTCCTTTTGTTTCAAATGTATTAGCCATTAACTATTTCATTCAAAAACAAGGCACGGACCAGAGGTTTTCTATCTACATTATTTTGTTAGAATACTTTCATTTAATTTAGGAAAATGCTCAACTACATGTCTTTTTGATAATATAATAAACTTATTCAGGAAAATATAACGAGCACTCCTTGTCAGGTTGATCCTACACCTCAAATCTATTTTTCTTTTTCTTTTCTTTTTATCATCGTTGCAAGTTAATTATGTTCCGATTGAACTTGAAGTTTCAGAACAGAACTATTCACAGCTTGCGAAAAAACTAACATTAAAATAGTATAACTGATGAAGGTTTCATGACGCAACAAAAATGATGTTAGTAAAGCTAAGTTCTGCTATAATGTCTAATAGCCATTTGAAAATGCATTTTGATAATAATAAATCATATGCATCACGAAGCATGAACATTGAAACCATGTAATTAGCAGGACCTTCATTTAAGGTCATTTGATTAAAATTCTCAGACCAAAATATCTATGCTCTTAGAGTGCACGTGCATGTGTGTGTGAGAGACAGACAGACAGACAAGGAATCACTAGAAGAAAGGTTGGAAAAGTACGAGTTAAGATTAAGGAAGATATTAAATATGGAAAGCAGAAACTAGCTTCTTGCACTAGTATAAAAGAGAGCGGACAGACCTATCATGTTAAGGTTGTTAGAAAACACTGAATGGCGCTCGTGACTTGGAGGAAGCTTGTAAGAATCTGTTTTAGAATTTCTGTCTTGTACACAGTTCTTAAGCTGCACATTCCATGAAGGTTTGGAATCATCAGCAGGGTCACAGGGGGTTATAAGCTTTTGCTCTGCATTGTGCAAAAGGCATGACTGGTTATTTTCTTTAATCCATATTGCAGTCTGAACTTTTCGAGCAATGAGTCTCCAACACATTGCTGTAGTCAAATTCATCAATTTATCCCAAATGATAGGATACTCTTTATCTTTTTTATAAGCCGGGGGAGCTGAATAAACAAAGTACCCATTAAAGCGAAGAAGACGGTTCAACTCTTTCAGTAAAATCCCATCTGCAGAAGACAAAATAAATTCACAATAGAAAAAAAACAGTCAGAATAACATGCATTTTATGAATCACTGGATAAATGAGTTCATGCATCAAACATTAATTGCACTCAGTTTCCACAGGAATTATTATTTAGGAAATATCTTACTCTGCCTATTCCCATCTCACCTAGTCTATTAAGAGACGTGATGCACATGTTTCACAAAATGTAACTATTGTGCAATTGATCAATTTCACTTGAGAAATTCCATCCTATCTCCCTCTCTATACTTCAATGTGGGACTAAAATCTCATACTTTGCAAACAGTTCATACGTCCACCACACTCCACAGCTCTAGCATCCATGTAGACTGATTGTACACTAGTCCTTTGATGCCAAGTGTTATCTAGTTTGGCATCCGTTGGATCAAAAGCAAGGACATGGATGGTGGTCATTGAAAGTATTTCATTTTTTTTAGTAAGCCATTTCAGGTTAAATCGTCTCTTATTCTGCATCTCCATCTCAATTCCTTCAACCTCAATTTTCTCACTGTTAGATCATGACTATTGGGGGTGGTATGCAAAATCTTGGTCTTGTGCTGGTGCATGGGGGAACAACCCTAGTAGTGATGGAAAACATGAAGAGTGATGATAATTTTTGCCAACTTTTCCTGATGATGATAATTTTCTTAATCATGTAGGACTCTACTTTCCTTATTTTATGATGACTCCATTCTGTAGAACGGGGAGCAAACCTCCCAAGAATGATAATCCCATTCTAGCCTCTCAATTATTGACACTTGCAAATCCTTTACCAACTGAAATACTGAAATGTCTTTATACATACACCTCACTCCATCGATGTTATAGGCAAGAAGCAGATCATGTAGAAGGATTGCAAATCAGGCTATATAACCCACATTGAGGTATAGTTAACAACACATAGCATCTTCATTTATTGTATCATCTGCAGAATTAAAGGTAAATCATAAATAATGAAAGCAAATTACCATTTTCATGAAAGTCTATTCTGCACCGTGAACAGTGAATCATTTCAAATGACTCACTAGGATACGGTAATTGTATTGTGGACATGGCGGCGATCATTGCACCAATCCCTCGTTCTAATGCAAATTGAATTTGATTTTCATGACCATCCTTGGGGGCAAAGGACATTGCTCGTATATCCAAGGGAAGAAGATATGCTGAAAAACTAGCCACACCACAGCCAACATCCAGAACTTGAACTACCCCAGCATCTCGCAGATCACCAGCCTCATTGGTAATCATATGTCCTAACCTGCATTCATGAAAATGAAATGGATAACAACTATGTCTTGAACTGTTCAACTAAGAAAATTTCCAAAGGAGCACCAACTGCAGTGAACAAGTCCCAGGAAAAGGTGGCAAAAATTATCATCATGAGAAAGCTGTTGAATTACTCAGTATACAACCACTCATGCTCCTTTATTTTGGAGCATCAACCGTAGTGAATATTACTAAAATTTAATATAAATATTAGAAATTGTTAATTGTTAGAGATATGATTTGATTACACTAAATACAGATATATGATGTGATTTTCTAGGTAAATAATATCTTGTTCCTTATTATTGCAATTTGCATCTCTTATTTATAAATATGAATACTCATGTGTACACAACACACAGAATATATTCCTTCTTGGTTTTCTCTCTTCTCAACAGGGTACCAGAATCATACATCCTCCGTAACTTGTTTTGTCACTAATCCTATAAAAAAAATTATAAATATAATTTTACAACAACTAATAAGGACCAATCCTCTGAATCTGAAGTTGCTAGTGAAGAGGCTGAGGTACACAATGGACAGTCTAAAGGTCCAAGGATGAGCCTCAAAAGGAGTGTTGTGAGTCCTAGCTGGAAGATAGATTTTCAGTAATTTAGAAATGACGTAATAATATTTAGTGGAGGACATCTAACATCCCAAAAATTCAAGGAAGAGAATAAAACAAATTAACCATGATTAGTGGCTCCATCACTAATTAGTTAACCTTAAGCAAAGAAATACATCTGCAAAAATTCTCTTTCTATTGACTACAGTCAAGTCATTAACGGCAAAACTATAATTAGTATAAAAGCAGAGAATTTTAATTAGCAAAATTTTGTATCAAATAGCTTAAAATAATTTAAGAAATGCTGACTGTAACCAAGTGGTTTAGTATCCTAATTAGGCTAATTAAAATTTGTCAAACCTAGCCTAATTTCTCCCCAAAGATCAACTAACCAAGGAGGCACATAATAAGACAAAAGACTTGTCTTCCTTGCCCTAGAATAGAGAGGTGTGCCAGCCCTATCCCAAAAGAACACCAAGTCCTTTATTTCAAAACTGTGAGCAAGGGAAAGGAAATAGATGTGTTAGACATCCTACATCAACTAGAAATAAGGTCAAATTATAATATATAAATGGGGTGTGAACCTTGCCTTATAAATTGGTTTTGTAATGTTGAATTAGGCATAAAACCACTAACTAGAATGATACCAAAGTCTATCCTAACAAAATTTGTTAGGCCTATCAAGCCACCTATAAATATCTAATCTCACCGGCGATGCTTCGTCTCCCTTTTTCGCTTGCCTTTTCTCCATAACCATGATATTGTTTTGATGATGTATGAATGTATTTCAAAATGTGGTTACCGGGTTTGTGTACTGCACCTTCACCAAAAACTTGAGCTTAGCTTTGTATGGATGAAAACTTGAAAAACTTGGCTCACTTGGTGGTTCCAATAAAACACTCCAAGACACAAGGCATTCATGGAGTTTTTGATGGGATATTGAAGGTCTATTAGGAGTATTTAGTTTTTATATGTATAAATGTTAGAGCACTATTATAAAATTGTAAGAGTTATTTTCAATCTATAAAATACCTTTGAATGTATGAAATAAAGTAAGCCAAAAAAGAAGGGGAATTACAGGACAGATGTCAGCAGATTCCTTTTGTTTGTGTAACAGCCTTTCCGTTATAAGAAGGCTTATATTAAATGAAAGATGCAGAAATTTTGTTCAGTCAAATTTTCTTTTTCTCTCATTTATCTAGAGAGTATTCCTTCTCTAGAATCAAGAAAAATCTATTCTGTTACAGGGAATCCCTATTAGCAACATTCAAAGTCATTCCCACAAGGTGGGGTAGTCTAAATAAATCAACAATGCCACTGTGTCTTGTCAAAAACCAATTCATAGAGGCCATTTAAATTTAAAATATGTGTGTGTGCAAGTGTTCAATAATCAATTGGCTGCATTTGTGTTAGTGATTTCACATAATCTAGAAATATAGCTAAAATAGAGTATATAATAGAGTATAAACATCACTTAGTAACCTGACTTTATAAGATTTAGTTAGACCTAAATTCATTTTCTAGGATAGTATCAAAATCCATCTTAACAAGATTTGTTAGGCTTATTATGTTTTCAATGTGGGAAGGCATGCGGGAGATCTTACATTGTCTAGAATAAAATCAAAATACAATAATAGGTGAATGCAATATTCATCGAACAAGTCAATTTTTGTAAGATTGAGTTAGGTCTAAATCTACTTTCTAGGAATTGGTTTCTGCTGTTTTATTAACACATACAGCTTGGGAATATGCTGCAATTTACATATCATAGACTAATTTGTGGTATCATCTGCAATATAAGATCATAAGCCTAAAAGTTTTTCTTGAAAGCATTAGTCATTCAGTTGACTCCTATGACAACATTCTCAAAATGATCACATCCTCATCGGGACATCTAATCCAGGAATTTCAGTCTAATGCTACAAAATTATAATGTTATTTCTTTCACAAGTCTGAAAATTTCAGTGTACAAGAAAACTATTTATCAGAGTTCACAATCATAAGGACAGAAGTTCATGGTTATTCGTGATAGATCATCTTCTGAACTTCAAAAGGTTAAAAATGAGAATTCTTTGTAGATCACAGCACTAGATTCATCAGTAATAAAATGAGATACATATTGACGTTGAGAATTTTTTTATTATAGATTAATACATCATATTTTACTTGTTCTCTCCACATACTCAATATTAGATGGTCAAATATTTCATAATAGTATTAAGATAGATTTGAAATTTATCAAATTACAATACATGTATCTTTATGTTCTCTTCACATAGTATTCCTCAATCTGATTTTAAAAAATTACTCACATGGATTTGTTATACTGGACGAAAAATAAAATCATCACAACCGTCGCCAATGTAACCACAAAATCATCAAACTAACATTTTTCTACAATCAGCATGGTCCTTAGACAAAGAACATAAGGAACTTAAATAAGTCAAGAATAGCTACCTCTCTATGTACTCAGAGGCCCCATGCTTGAAATGGGTACCACCACCAGGAAACCACCATAGCTGATCCTTCTCATGGACCCAATTTTGGCCTCCTTTGACTTCTGCAAGATGTGTGTGATTCACATTGCTTCGCCAAACATAATCCCTGCTAAGAGGCCACTTGATAGGTATTTTATAATCCTTTGGTGGAGGAACCAAACAGAATAAGCGCTTTTCAAGAGGAGGACAGTGCCTCTCCAGTTCTTCTTTTCTAGAAAAATCAAGACTTGGGGCCAAAGTTGCCACATAGGAAACATCATGACAGGGAATATACTCATTGAACGCCAAAGGGCACACATCCACCCCTGTTTCTGGAATTACAAGAGGGGTTCTCCGATAAGTCAGAGCAACTGTGTTACTAAATTTAGCAGTACCTGCAAGAGTTAAAAAAAAACATTTAGTGATCTTTCTCAAAGCATCACTATGAAACATCAAGGATTTAACCTTAACACAAGTTTCCAAATAAGCCACCGACACAAAGTGATATCCCCTACAAAAATGCAATTATCAAGCTGAATGCACATTCAATTCACATAAAGCAGTTTCCTTTGCATATAATAATACACATTTAAAAAAACCATTTGGAGAGGACCCACTTGGATCTGATCGCACCCAAATGATTCTATGTAGAACTAACACACTGCGGTTTAACAGTCATTCACTAGAATGTAACTAATAGAAGATGCTCCAACATTAACAAGGAATTTCCAAACAATCATTTTAAAGAAACCCAGATAGCAAAGCTTCAAAATTTGGCAAAAAGGCTTAGAATATGCATTGAAAAAGCGGTTTCCATAGCTGATTTGAGCTGAAGAGGTTACCGTTAGAGGAGACATTGTTGGAAGAAGAAGAAGAATGAGAAACAAGCTGAGAGACGTAAAGGGGGGCATTGTTGCCAAAAAGGGTGCCAACATAGAAGGACACGATCATCAAAAGCAAAGCAGCCATTATTATCTGCCCAGATTTGGAATCGAAGGCAGAGCCCAATGCAAAACCCCCCATTGTTGTTGTCCCTTCTTCTTCTTCTTCACTCTCTCAGTTGGGTTTCCTTGTAATGCTTGGGAGAATGGAAAATGGTGAATGAATGAAGGAGAGAGAGTGAGAGAGAAAGAGCTTCGTTTTCTTGGAAGCTTCAGATCGGGTGAAATTCTTTGCTTTCTTGGTTTCATTTTATTTGCATTTTTCGGTAATTGTTGTTTAAGGTTTGTTATCTGCATTTAATCATTTATTGTTATGGGGTAACAGTTGCCGCCAGAGAACCACGTGGCTGCAATTTTCAACTCATTTATTTTTGTCGTGTAAAATGTTTCTCACCACATCTAATAATAAAAATAATAGGAAATTATTAAAATTAAAAACTCAAACTGTAATTGTTTTCTATTTTTATGTATGATTTTGACTGTTTAATTTTTGTTCTATAAATGTGGCACACTAAGTGATATATCTCAAAATGGGTAAAAACTAATGTGTTTGTAGAATCATGTTTATGATGATGTATCAAGTTATATATATATATTTTTTGTGTTTTTTTTTATGTTTATCTTTTATCTTATTTCTACTTTAGTTAATTAAATTTTTTTTAATGATATTTAAATGTATGTGGTAAGTTCAGAATTTAGTTGATTGAATAAGATAAATAAACAAGTGTAAAATTTAAAATTGAAAAAAAAAATGAATTTTCTAAATTTGAACAACTAAATCACCAAAAACTATACAGATAAAATTTGTCAATTAAAATATTTGAAAATTAAAATTTAATTTAACCAGATTTTAACTAGTTAGATAACGCAGGGACCTTTCTACTTATTAATATAATTTATAAATGTGTAAAATATTTAAAATAAAATGAATTTTAGTTTTTAAAAAGATAAGAAAAATTATCAATCTACTGTATCCAGGATCGTTATCAGTCTAATCCAGTTCTATAAGGTAAAATTTTGAAATATTAGACGAGTTTTGAAAATTATACACATATATTATATAGTTAATAATATACTACATAATATAATAATATAATTATGATATAACAATCTAATATAATCTAAAAATGACATCATTATATATTATATAATTATAAAGATAAATTGAGCAATGTTCTAAAATAAATATAGCAAAACAGAAAAAAAATAGTATGTTTTTGTATGGAAGGGGTTAAAAACACACCAAAATAAGTGATAAGATGAATCAACTTAAGTTCTCTCATCTAGCTTGCCTCATCTTACTTTTTTTTAGTATTGTATTTTTATATTATATGTATAAAATAAAAAAAAAGTTATTTTATTAAAATAAAAAAAATAAAGACTGTAATTTTTATGTTGTGTTGTTTGAAAGATAAAAATATACAATAAAAATGTAATTTCAATCCTAAATACTTACAAAATTAACTTTAAATTAATAATTGTAATTAAGTCATTTAATATATAAAATTAATGACTCTCTTAGTTCCTCTAACTAGAAGCATTAATTGAATTAATTGAGATATAGTCAGCCTACCATTTGAATGAAGTGGATCACAACTCTCAGTTTATGCTACTAGGCAATTACTTCCTGCACCTTTATTTTTTGAGCATGCATCCTCCATTTTTGAAATTGCACCCTTATGATAGGGTGAAATGGTAAAATTATTCTATTTGTTTCTCTCTCATTACACTACACCACCAAAAATAAAATAATATATTATTGTAATATTTCAAATAATTACAAATCTCTTATCAATGTTTAATTTTTAAATACTTTCATCTCCACCAGTTACCTATTTCTTCAATTTTTGCGAGATAAAATGGTAGACATTCTCTAAATATCTACTACAGTTGTGAAAGGAAATTAATATATGAAAAAAAAATCAACAATTTAAACTTTAAAATTAATTTTAAACAGAAAGTGTGAATTTTTTATGTAACCAAAATATCATGATGTGGTTAATGATTTCATCTGGTGTTACAGTTTTTTATGAACAATTGACATAGTAAACAGTAACTCACAATTTCCTAACACCTAAAAATAATATTATTTTATTTAGATATTATATTTTATTTTAAATAGTAACTGTAATATGATTATGTTATGTCAGTTTTGATGTTAAATCATATTTATCTTCTTATTATTATACTTAAAGTTGAGGATTGATGGGGTTCGCCACACCCACATAAACTATACAAACATTGTTCTTATAGTTTACATTTAAATAAATTTTAATTTTTTCAAACAAAATTGGGACCTACAAATATACATTTAAGTATCTGATAAAAAATAATAAATAATAATTACAATCATAGGAGAGAAATCCATCCTACATGGCAACTAGTGTGGTGATTAGTCACAAAAATTAAATTTCAATTATTCACTAAATATAATATAATTACAATCTACAATATAATAGAATAAATAAGTTAAACAATTAATGAAAAGCCTGAATTTAACAAAAATACAACACCTTCTCTGTTTTTTTTTCCTCAAAATCAAACATAACAACAAAGTAAAACCTACAAACAATTACAAATTCACATTATATAATCAATCTTAAGTCCAAATTAGATCTCAATATCAACATTCAACTTGCTATGTTAAACAAACATTAATATTCACTAAGTCTTAAAGAAAATATAAGTAAAATTCTCATATTATTTTCTACAATATGTCAAAAAATTAGAAGAAAATGAAGGATAAATTTAATGTTATCCTAAATGTTAAAATGGCTCCACACAACCAATCATACCTTCTAATAATGTAATATAATTTTGTTCACTAAATCAATTGATTATTTAAAACAATATTAACTTGTTCTCACAATTTATGACTAGCTCAGCAACATCTTTTTAGCTTTACTATTTATTGCTAATAACAAAAGCCTCATTATCCATTTGCTTGGTTAAGTATTTTGTTATTGAACAAAATTTAAAAAGTTAGAAGATAAAAAATGCTATTGAAACTCATTTGTAATTATTGATGTGAAATAATATTTTGTATGAAGATTGACTAGATTATAATGTGAGTGACAATGAATGTAATAAAAAACCAGCTAATCCATGGGACTATCTTCTTATACCAAAGGAGCTAGTTGATGAAGAACACCCCTTGTGTTATAAACCTTTCCATCAATACCTTCATTTTTTTTTACAAAGAGAAAATCCAATAACACAATGCTATACATGTTTCCATTCTTTTCTTATATATGAATTTTAAGAAGTAGTTTTGCATAAAATTTTTATTTTGTAAGGATTCTCAGTCTAAAAAACGTGATAGACTTCCTTATGCACGATTAAATAAGAGTATGGTTGGACATATTTTTTTATAAAAAAATTAGAAAAGATCAGAAAAAAAATTCTGTATAAATTAAAACAATTTTGTACTTATTGAAATGTTTTCTTAAAAAAAAAATATTGAAATGTTTATTTTCTGTTTGGGTTATTTACACTATTCATAGCAAGAGTTAACTTGATAATTTCTTTTTACATTTTAATTTTTTGTTTGAAAAAATCCTCAATTATTTACGAGTTTAAAAATATTATATGAGATGAAAATATTATGGAATAGATAATCTATTTTTTTTTAAATATGATAACAACATTTATAAATGTAATTAAGATAGGATAATTTAGAATATATTTTTAGATTCAAAAATATATTTTGAATGATAGAGTCTGAATTATATTTCTAAATATATGAATTATATAATTTATAATATATATATATATATATATATATATATATATATATATATTTAAGGATTACGTAATCTTAAAATATATTTTTATAATTAATAATCCACAAACATATTTCTAGATTATAAAATACAGTACATATTTGTAGATTTACATAATTTAAAATATATTTCTAAATTTAAAAATATATCACAAATTAGACATTTAAAATATTTTTGTTATATTAGATAATCCAAAAATATAAAACATAACCCAATGCTGAATACTGACCTATAGATACATGTATATGCATTAGTTCTTGATGGTTCTGGAGTCTTCCTATAGAAGCTTGGGAAAATGTGTTTGGAAAGAACTCCTTCCGATAATTCATTCAAACGTAGAAGGAAGTAATGAGTAATGAGACATCATCAAATGGAAACTAAGACAAGACAAAAAGTTTGCACTGTCAGCAACATTGAAATTTCACACTAAAAACCTTCTTCTTTTGTATCATTATCAAATGTATTACACATTTTCTTAATTACAATAAATGCATAACATCATCCTAAAAGATGATCCAAAAATAATAATTTGAATAACTTAATTTGTTCTGTAAAATAATATTTATAAAGGATAGTTATTCAGACCAAGTTCATGGACTTAATGAATAAAAATTCCTTTTTAATATAATTACAATCAATTTTTAAGGTTTGTCATATTATTTTAAAATATAATATTTTTTATATTTTTTAAAATTGTATATTAAAACATATCCATATGAAATTGTCGTAGGCAAGTTAGGCTTTCATAAATTATCCGTTGGCCGTTGAGATCTATGCTTACACTCTACAAAATTAGTTTTACCACCTATGTGGTTCGCTTACAGGATGACAACACGTGTTTATTTTTTATAATAAAATGAGATAAAATATTAAAAATGTGATATAAATAATGCAACTTTATTTTCTATTCACGTAAGTGTAAATAATACACGTTTTTTATTGATGTGGGAAAACAGTTAGCAAGAAAAGTGGGCAACATTAGTTGTAGTGTTGAAATTCAAAGGTAACAGCCATGCCACAGCGCACTTTTCTGACTGGCTCCGGCATCACCAAAACGACAACTTTATCTTCACCTCGCAAATTCCAATGACCCTTTTCCTTCATTTTCATTTGTTCAACTTCTAGATCATAGTTATCGTGTTTGTAAACTACAGCTTCTCTTCTCGCTAAGCCTTTCCATCTTTTCTTGGCTTAGCGGGAACATTTCTTTATTTCAAGGATTGTTACAATTTCCTTTCATTTCATTCCCTTACTTTCACCCTTTTTTTTCTTTCTGCAATCATACTTTACCACCTTTGTTTTCACCCCTTTTTCTGTATCCAATCTGTGATCCCTGTTCCGCTTCCCGAGAATCGTCCCCCTGGAATCCAAGATTTGATTCAAAACCTTCCCTACTCTAATTATATCAGTAAAAGTTGTGCTCTTTTGCCTCTTGTTTTTGTTCAGTATCGCTGATGAAATCATCTTCAAATCTATCTGTTTACACAGTGCACTTTTGTTGATATCACCCTTTGACTGGTTCCTTGTTAATTTCATCCATTTATGCACTATTTGGGGGTTTTATACAAAATCAATTCCTTTATACGCTTTTCTCCTCAGGTCTACCAGACGTTCCAATTGTAAAAGCCTTGCCTTTCAGATTTTACTCTTTGATGGTATCATAAAAGGGCCAGCTTGTACCATCTAAACTCTTTTAGAGTACATGATCTCTTAAGGGTTTTGGCTTTTGAGAAGAAAAGTATTTACTTTCATCCTTTTTGGTATAAGGATGGATCATATAAGTAACGAGGCTAGTGTTGACCCTTTTGCGATTGGCCCTTCCAGCATTCTTGGAAGGACTATTGCTTTCAGGGTTCTCTTCTGCAAGTCTATGTTAAAATTGAGGAATCAGATACTTTTTGTGTTGTTGGATATCTTCCGTAGTTTTAGGTTATTTTGGGGACCCATTGTCTCATGGCTGCACCCAAGAAATCCGCAGGGGATATTGGCAATGATGACAATAGTTGCTTTCTTGTTGAAACGGTATGCCAATGTGAAGGTGAGGGCTGAGATGGTATACAGGCGCAAATTTTGGAGGAATATGATGAGATCTGCATTGACCTATGAGGAGTGGGCTCATGCAGCCAAAATGCTTGATAGAGAGACACCAAAGATGAATGAATCAGACCTTTATGATGTGGAGCTGGTGAGTAACAAGCTTGAAGAGCTTCGCCATCGCAGGCAAGAGGGGTCTCTTAGGGATATAATATTTTGTATGCGTGCTGATCTTGTTAGAAATCTGGGTAATATGTGTAACCCTGAACTCCACAAAGGTAGGCTTCAGATGCCAAGACTGATCAAGGAGTATATTGACGAGGTATCAACTCAGTTGAGAATGGTTTGCGACTCTGATTCTGAGGAGCTTGCTTTGGAAGAAAAGCTTTCTTTCATGCATGAAACTAGACATGCATTTGGGAGGACTGCTTTGCTGTTAAGTGGGGGTGCTTCCCTTGGAGCTTTTCATGTTGGAGTGGTTAAAACACTGGTAGAACATAAACTTCTGCCGAGGATAATTGCTGGTTCAAGTGTAGGATCCATTATGTGCTCCATTGTAGCCACTAGGTCTTGGCCTGAGCTTCAAAGCTTCTTTGAGGATTCATTGCACTCATTACAGTTTTTTGATCAATTAGGTGGGATTTTTACAGTTGTGAAGAGGGTCACAACATATGGTGCAGTTCACGAGATCAGACAGTTGCAAATGATGCTGAGGACTCTAACAAGCAATCTTACATTTCAAGAAGCATATGATATGACGGGTCGAGTTCTTGGGATTACAGTTTGTTCCCCAAGAAAGCATGAACCACCTAGATGTCTTAACTACTTGACTTCACCTCATGTTGTTATATGGAGTGCAGTCACTGCTTCTTGTGCCTTCCCTGGCCTTTTTGAGGCTCAGGAATTGATGGCAAAGGATAGAAGTGGAGAGATTGTTCCTTACCATCCTCCATTTAATTTGGGCCCTGAAAAGGGTTCCACTCCAGTGCGCCGATGGAGGGATGGTAGCTTGGAGATTGATTTACCTATGATGCAGCTGAAAGAGCTGTTCAACGTCAACCATTTTATAGTTAGTCAGGCCAATCCTCATATTGCACCGTTATTGAGATTGAAAGAATTTATACGGGCTTATGGAGGTAATTTTGCAGCAAAGGTATGTTCATGGCCCCGAACCTTTATGAATGACATAATACATGCATGTTGATGTGTCGGTTTATTTTGTTTGTTGAATGAACTTTTCACTTCTACATTTTCCATTAACCCGGTCTCTGTTCCTAACTGAAATATAACAACTTGGATAAAACATTATGACATATGTTGACTGTTATAGCTGATGGAGGGGAGTGAATGGTTGGCTTGTTATTGTTGTTGTACTGATCAATGTTGAAATATTGGTAAATATTCTTAGGAATATGTTACCATTTGTTTACAAACTTACCTTAGGCATAATTTCCAATCTGAATATTCACTTGCATATAGGGAGTTCAGGGTTACACATATTACCAAGATTTCTAACAAGATCTGCACGCATACAAAATATTATACCCCTAAGAGACCCCTCTTGCCTGCGATGGCGAAGCTCTTCAAGCTTGTTACTCACCAGTTCCACATCATAAAGGTCTGATTCATTCATCTTTGGTGCCTCTCTATCAATCATTTTGGCTGCATGAGCCCACTCCTCATAGGTCAATGCAGATCTCATCATATTTCTCCAAAATTTGCGCCTATATACCATCTCAGCCCTCACCTTCACATTGGCATACCGTTTCAACAAGAAAGCAATTATTGCCATCATTGCCAATATCCCCTGCGGATTTCTTGGGTGCAACCATGAGACAATGGGTCCCCAAAATAACCTAAAACTATGAAAGATAGACTTGCAGAAGAGAACCCTGAAAGCAATAGTCCTTCCAAGAATGCTGGAAGGACCAATCGCAAAAGGGTCAACACTAGCCTCGTTACTTATAAGATCCATCACCAAAAAGGATGAAAGTAACACTTTTCTTCTCAAAAGCCAAAACCCTTAAGAGATCATGTACTATAAACATTTAGTAAATTCAATTTGGAAAAATATGTTCATAGGCTCGAACCTTTATGAATGATAATACATACTGATGTGTCGGTTTATTTTGTTTGTTAAATGAGCTTTTCAGTTCTACATTTTCCATTAACTTGGTCTCTATTCCTAACTGAAATATAACAACTTAGATAGCTGATGGAGGGGAGTGAATGGTTGGTTGGCTTGTTGTTGTTGTTTTACTGATCAATGTTGAAATATTGATAAACATTCTTAGGAATATGTTAACATTTGTTTACAAACTTACCGTAGGCATAACTTCCAATCTGAATATTCACTGGCATATGCGGAATTCTTAAGTTCAAATTATGTTGTGTAATTTTTATGAACCCTCCTCCCCAACTTGACTGGAAAATGTATATCTCACCAGTTTTTGCAAAAAGGCATCATACTTGTTTTTCCCATTGGATCTTCAGTATGCAGCTGCACCACTATTCTGAGTATGCAAAACTATACTAATCCAATATGGTTTTCAATTCTGTAGCTTGCTCAGCTAGTGGAGATGGAGGTGAAACATAGATGTAATCAAGTACTGGAGCTCGGCTTTCCATTAGGTGGACTCGCCAAACTGTTTGCTCAAGACTGGGAGGGTGATGTAACAGTTGTTATGCCTGCAACTCTGTCTCAGGTATGTGCTCAAGAACAATTGAATACACTATGCTTTATTTGAAGAAAAAGAAATATCAAGTGTTATTGAAAATGGTTCAGGAGTTTATTTACATAATTTAATGGAGATGATTCATTTGAATAGTGATTAACTTGTGTTGTTTTTGTTTTCTCTCATCCTACTCCAGTACTTAAAAATCATACAGAACCCTTCTTACGTAGAACTTCAAAAGGCAGCTAACCAAGGGAGAAGAGGCACTTGGGAGAAGCTTTCTGCCATAAAAGCAAACTGTGGAATTGAGCTTGCTCTTGATGAGTCTGTTGCAATTCTCAATCACATGAGACGTCTCAAAAGAAGTGCCGAGAGAGCTGCTGCTGCTGCTGCTGCTTCTTCTCATGGTCTGCCCACTATAGTCAAATTCAGTGGTTCAAGAAGAATTCCCTCGTGGAATGTCATTGCTCGAGAGAATTCTACAGGGTCCCTAGAAGACCTTCATGCAGATGCTGCTTCCTCATTGCATCAAGGTGTTAATAGTCCTAGTGGAACCACCACTGGCAAAAATTGGAAGTCCCATCGTAACATGCATGAGGCAAGTGACAGTGAATCTGAAAGTGCTGACTTGAATTCTTGGACCAGATCCGGTGGGCCATTGATGAGAACTACCTCAGCAGATACGTTCATTGACTTTGTCCAAAACTTAGAAGTTCATACTGAACTAAATAGAAGCAAGGTGACTCAGACTAGCCCTCGTGATTTTCAGCATCACACAACTCCTGATATGAATGGATCTAACATAATGGTAACTGAAGGTGATCTTTTGCAGCCTGGAAGGATCCATAATGGGATTGTATTTAATGTTGTGAAGAAAGAAGACTTGGCACCTTCAAGTAGTAATCATGACTATAATAGTTGTAACAATGAAGTGGTTGAATGTGTACAAATTGACTTTCCAGGGAAGGAGATGGATGCTTCTAGCTCAGCTTCTGAAAATGGTGACGAAGAATCAACAATGATCAGGTCTTTAACTGATGATAATTCCACAGAACAGTCCAGGGAAGATTTGAGTAAGGATCAAAGCATTGCTGACAGTTAACTCCAAAAGATCACACCATCTTTTTTCCAAATTGAATTTACTGGCTACTATTGTTCATATTGTTGATAGTGTTAGTATCTTATCTAGGGTATGTTTGAACCAACTTCTCCACATGTACTTCTAAAAGGAAAAAGGTCTAGATACTCTTTAAGCTAAAATTAGCTTATGTATAGTTAAAAAATAAAAATTCTGAGAAATTAGGAGATAGTTTCTATAAATTAAGTTGTTATAAACTAATTTTATTCTATGGAAAGGTTCATCTCATTTTTTCTTCTTAATTTTCACTTTTAGAAGTGCTTATGTAGAAACATGTTCCATCATTCTCTGGTGAAGAATCTCTGTTTTTTTTCAGTTGTAATCCAAATCTGTGATGCTCATGAATGTAAGGAAGAAGAGTGATTTCCTTTTTCAGATACATGCAGTCCATAACTAGATTGACATTTGTAGCTATCCCGTGTACAGATGAATGAAGTCCACTCTCACTTTTCCTTTGTGCTTCTTTGGCCTTTCACTAGGTGTTGTTAACCTCTGTACCATGCATAGGGACATGAAGTTGAAGGTTTCAGCAAAAGGTGTTGTCCATGTTGATGCTACTGAATTTACTACAGTAAGCAATGATGTTCAAGGATTAGTTTTCTGGATTATCGGATATCTTACATCGATTACACTAAATTATAGTACATATAAATCTTTATTATATAAGATGATTTTGAATTGAACTTGGAGTTCAAATTTTAAGATTATGTTCATTATTTTAAATATTAATTAAATATTTTTTATAAAAAAAGAAAAATCACAATAAAAAAAGATGATATTATTAAAATTTTAAAGTCAAAGGATATATATATATTTTTCTTCGAGGTCAAATTTGAAAAAAAGAAAAATTATAATTACATAAAGAATTAAATATTAGATGTTTCCGAGTTACTTTAAAAAAACACTTGATGTAAGTGAATGAAAGAAAAAGGGACAAATAAACTCACACAATATGAGAGAAAATTTGTAAATGAACTAAAGGTAGATATTGTAACATTCCATATTTTATATAATAGAAATTTTATTATATAAAAAAAATTATATAATAAACTTGAATATAAAAATTCATATATTCATCATGTATTTTAAAATATATTTCTCTAAATAATATTTAATAAAAATATTTTTATAAAATTAAAAATAAAATAAAATAAAGTTTCTTCATCATAATTTACTGGGGTTCACACTACCGGTTAAATCCTCTGTTTCGGTGTAATACACAATCATCATCGTAATTTTAATAATAAAGCAAACACCACATAAAAATAAGGGTAAGCTAAAGAGTTTAAAAAAGAATATATATATATATATATATTTTCATAAATTGGATTTCTATCTCAACCAAACAACAAATCAAACTTTTGTAATTCATCTCATACATCACATTATCATTAACACATCACACTCATGAGACACCCGTATTATCTGGTCTAACCGGTTCTTTTTCACACCGTAGCGCAGTCATATAAACTTAATCCATATGATCCGGTCTGACCGGTTCTTTTCATACCGTAACATGGTCATATGAATCCTTTAACCCAATGATCTGGTCTGACCGGTTATTTATCACACTGTAGCACAGTCACGTGAATCCATTAATCCATATAATCTGGTCCAACTGGTTCTTTTTCACACCGTGGCGCAGTCATATGAACCTCCTTCAACTCCCACCACCTAGTCATCTTCCCACTCGTAGAGTCAGGATACGATAACACGGGTAGTCTCGACACACCACATCATTCATAATACATCATACAATACATAAACACTCATTCAATTTAATTCATCCAATTCATTAATAAACAAATAATTACAATATTTATAAAAAAATATGCAATTGGCATCTCTTACCCAAATTCACAAATATATCTCACACATCATGCATAACATTCACTATCTCAAAATAAATTAATTAATATTTATAAAAAAAAATATACAACTAGCTTTCCTGACTCAAATTCACAAGACAAAATCTCTTACACAAATTGAAAAGACAAGTAATTAAAATATCCATAAAAAACATTTAAATTAGCTTCCGTTACACAAATTGAAAATACAAGTAATAAAATATCCATTACCTCTAGAGTAGAGATACTCAACCTAATTCTGTTCAAGAATCTTATCAGACATTCTTGATCTTTTCTGTTCAAGAATTTCATCGGACATTCTTGATCTACGCAACACTAGGAATCTAGGGTGTCCATGGTTGATAACCTATGAGATCACAAATATAACAAATATAGAAAGAAGGTAGAAAACTTTAAAGAGAAATTGTTTGAGATCACAAATATAGAGAGAAAGTAGAAAAACTTTAAAGAGAAATTGAGAGATGGTGGTTTTCATAAGAATGAAACTGTATAACTTCTTAAAGAAATTAAAGAAAGAGAGAGAGACTTGCTAGTTTTTATAAACAAAATATCTTCTATTCTTAGGGATAATTAGTGGTTTTTATAAAAATAAAATAGAATATCTTTTTAGAGAGAATATATTCTTAGAGAGAGAGTTGGTGGTTGTTATAAAAATAAAAAGTAAATAACTAACTTTTATTTACTTAAACAACTTTTCTGTTAAAAAAATAGGTATTATCTTATTTATCTCTAAAATTAAATTCTAGATTAGTTTTTATTCCATAGCTATTTTTTAGGATATTATTACATTCTCCCCAACAACAAAAATTTTCATCCTCGAAATTTGACAATAAAGATAAGTTCCTTTGATGATTTTCCTCCATCTTTCAAGTTGAACCATTAAACATGGTCTCTCGCAAATGCATTAATTTTAATATTTTAAAATATATTAAACAAGTTTCAATATATCAAAATAAATATATTTTAAAAGCAAGAAAAATAAAAAAAAATTAACCACAATGGACTGTTGTATTGATGAAACTAATAAAAATATATAGCTTTATAATCTCAAAAGTGAAAGAGAGATAATATTAATTAATATAATTCAATAATGAATCTATGAATTTATCAATAATAAAAATAAAGGAGAAAGATAAATTAAACTTACATTGTGAGTTTTTTCTGTAAAAATAAGGTGCAATTGAATTATACTTACACAGAAAATATGCCAAAAACATGATACTTTTTAGGTACAAATCAGTATAAAAAATAATGAAAGGATGGTAAAAATAGAGTTGGAAAACCATGAAAACTTTTAAAAGTTCCTGGGAAAGAAAAAAATTGAATTGAATAAAGGATATCCAGTTCTTCATTATTTTAATTTATAATTTGAAAGTTCTTTTTTCCAATAAAAATGTACAATTTTTTTAAAATAATATATAATTAAATTATATATACAAAAAATTCAATTACTCAATCAAAACATATTTTTTAAAATACTCTAAACAAGAAACATTAAGACATAAATATATCTTAATTTAGTCATGAGTGTGCACCCTCACCACTTAATCAACATTATTTTCTTTCTTAATAATTTCATTCTCATTCATTACAATCACCTTAACTCAAATATAAATCAAAGTTCCAAAGATCATGGTCAAACATCCGACTAGAAACATTTTGCCTATTTCTTAAAACTAAATTTCAAAAATCTACACACAGAAGAAACACAATAAACCCACTACCATCAGGTCATCCTAAGGACGAACTATTGATACTAAATGTAACATCCCATATTTTTCATATAATAAAAACTTTATTGCATAAAAAAATTATATAATAAACTTGAATATAAAAATCCATATATTCATCATCTATTTAAAAATATACTTCTCCAAATAATATTTAATAAAAATATATTCATAAAATTACAAATAAAATAAAATAAAATAAAGCTTCTCCATCACAATTCACTAGGACTCTCACCACCTGTGTTAAATCCGCTGCTTCCGTGCAATACACGATCACTGCAGTTTTAATAAAACAAAGCAAACACCACACAAAAATAAGGGTAAGCTAGAGAGTTTAAAAAAGAATATATATATTTTCATAAATTGAATTTCTATCTCAACCAAACAATAAATCAAACTTTTGTAATTCATCTCATACATCACATTATCACTAACACATCACACTCATGAGACACCCATATGATATGGTCTGACCGCTTATTTTTCACACCGTAGCCCAGTCATATACACATTTCAATTCATATGATCTGGTCTAATCGGTTTTTTTTCACACCGTAACACAGTCATATAAACTTAATCCATATGATTCGGTATGATCGGTTCTTTTTCACATCGTAGCGTGGTCATATGAATCCTTTAACCCACATGATCTTGTCTGACCGGTTTTTTTTCACACCGTAGCGCAGTCATGTGAATCTATTAATCCATATGATCTGGTCCAACCGATTCTTTTTCAGACAGTGGCGCAGTCATATGAATCTCCTTCAATGATATGGTTCTTTTTCACCACCTAGTCATCTTCATCTATGATTCCAATGACTAGTAGAGATTGAACCTCCTTCGACTCTCATCACCTAGTCATCTTCCCAATGACTAGTAGAGTCAGGATACGATAACATGGGTAGTCTTCATCACACACCACATCATTCACAAACATTAATATTACATCATACAATACATAAACACTCATTCAATTTAATTCATCCAATTCATTAATAAACAAATAATTACAATATTTATAAAAATTATGCAATTGGCATCTCTTCCCAAATTCACAAATATATCTCAGGCATGATACATAACATTCATCATCTAAAAATAAATTAATATTTATAAAAAAAAACATACAACTAGCTTTCCTTACTCAAATTCACAAGACAAATAATTACAATATTTATTAAAAATATTCAAACTAGCTTTTCTTACACAAATTCAAGATACAAGTAATTAAAATATCCATTAAAATAAATAATTTAAATTAGCTTCCCTTACACAAATTCAAAAGACAAGTAATTAAAATATCCATTAAAAACATTTAAATTAGCTTCCCTTACCTCTATATTTAAGAATCTGATCGGACGCTCTTGATCTAAGTAAGGTAGAAAATTTTAAAGAGAAATTGTTTAAGAGATGGTAGTTTTCATAAGGATAAACTGTATATATTTTTATAGAAAGAGAGAGATGATAGTTTTTATAAACAAAATATCTTTTTAGAGATAATTAGTGATTTTTATAAAAATAAAACAGGATATCAGGGAGAGAGAGTTGGTGGTTGTTATAAAAATAAAAAGTAAATAACTAACTTTTATTTACTTAAACAACTTTTCTGTTAAAAAAAGTATATGTTATCTTATTTATCTCTAAAACTAAATTCTAGATTACTTTTTATTCCATAGCTATTTTTTAGGATATTACATATATAGATATAGATAATACTTATTTTTATAAATCAAATATAAAGATGTGGATAAGTAAAACAATATTAAAATTAAAAGAATATTTATTAAAAAATATTATGAAAAAAACTCGTAAGAATGAGTTATCTTCCATTAGATGCTTATATATTATTTAACTAGTTAATTTTGTTTGTTTCCTTTCTGTTTAAGACACAATCTATAATTACAGTAAAACACACTCTATTTCTATTAGAAACTATTATAAATAAACTCATAAATAATTAAGGCTGTTATCTTAAATCCCTACTTATATATTATTTAATTATTTAATTTAGTTTATTTCATTCTTGTTCAAGACATAATCTATAATCACGCTAAAACACTATTTAATTAGAAATTTACAATTAAAACTAAAGTAAGACCTTCATACACTTGTCAAATAATAAAAAAAAAAATTATAGCAAAGTCCTTGTCACCCACAAAATTACATTGAGTTCGACAAGATATATTAGCTAAGACCGAAAAGCAATTAGTTTATTAATTACTAAAATATCATTATATACCTTAATCTTGGCTAAGGGTACAGAGGAATCTCACGACCTCCAATAATTCAATAATATACATAATCTTTTAAGAGATTACACATTACATTTATATTGACATTGTTGGCTTTAACATATAAGGAGAATATTCAAAATCTCTTTAATTTAATTAGTTTGTCCTTATTGAAATTTTATGCCTTAATTAAGTGTTTTGTTTGAAGTCATGTATCTGGTCCCAACTTTATTGTTGTTTGGAAATGATCACATTGGGTACACATGTTGTTCTATAAAAGTATGTAACTATTGTTCTCTTTCAGCTTCAAAATCATAGTCCAAAACTACTTAGCAAAACCAATAACTAAGACATACATCATAGTCAATGGGTTCTGATCAACAACAAAATCCTATGCTTCCTGTTCTAGATTTCACCATAGAAGATTTGAAGCCAGGTAGCGATTCCTGGTTAGAAACATGCAGAAGTGTGCGCCAAGCACTTGAAGAACATGGTTGCTTTGTAGCAGTGTATGATAAAGTGTGTGATGAGCTACGAAATGGTGTATTCTGCTCCATGAAGGAACTTTTCGATCTCTCACATGAAACCAAACGAAGAAACACATATGAGGGTGCTCCCTTGAAAGGCTACATTGGACAACACCCCAAGATTCCCCTCCACCAAAGCATGGGCATAGACCAGGGAACAACCCTAGAGGGAATTCAAAGTTTTGTCCACAAAATGTGGCCAGAAGGAAATGATCAGTTTTGGTACATACCCATATAATTTCTTGCTTCACTCAATTATTTTACGTCATCATATAGTATTAATGAATAGTATAGGTAAGGTAGAAGAACTTATTTAACCCCTTTTTTGTTGTTGTTGTGGATTTATGTAGTAAATATATATTTGAGTATGCAAAGGTAGCAGAAGAATTGGATGGGATGGTGGCTAGAATGATATTTGAAAGTTATGGTCTTTCAGAGTACTGTGACTCATACATAGGGTCTACAAGTTATCTCCTCAGGCTTTTGGCACACACAGCACCAGAAGAGGTTGAACCTCAAGTGGGTCTTGTGGCTCACACTGACAAGAGCTTCACCACAATTCTTCATCAAAATCATGTCAATGCACTCATGGTGGAGACAAGGAATGGTATCTGGATCGATGTTGATTTCTCTTCACCAACTTCCTTTGTCGTCATGGCTGGTGATGGACTCATGGTGAGAGCAAATTTAGACCTTTGTTTAAGGCTATTTTTCATATGTTAGGTTTTTCAATGTTCTCTTACATTTAATATAGATTAACATCGTTTAAGAATTAAGACTAATATCAATTTAAATACATCTTTTTATTTTGAGATTAGAACACATCTACGTGAAAACTTATTCTAAACCTATTTTTCAATGGTGAGATTTGTTTCGTTACATTTCATAATCTTATATTATTTAAGAATCGAGGTCAAAATAAAAAAGTCTATTAAATCATATATTTGTTTGATGTAAGCTAAACCCTAAACCATAAAAAAGAAAAAGCGGAGAAAAAGAAAAAGTGGAGAACATGTTGTGACTAAAGTTGAATAATGCAGGCATGGAGCAATGACAGAATACAGTCACCTAATCATAAGGTTGTGATGAATAATGGGAAGGAAACAAGGTACTCTCTTGGTCTGTTTGCCTTTTACAAAGGAATTCTGAAAGTGCCTGAAGAGCTTATTGATGAAGAACACCCAGTGCAGTATAAGCCCTTTGATCATATCGGATTACTAAACTTCACTTACAGTGCTAATATGAAAGCTTATTGTGGCGTGTGAAAAGCTTGCCTATAGGTTAAACATTCACCAAACTATGTGTCATATGAATTTCATATGTTGTTTGCACTTTGGTTCTCATCTGTGATTTTAGTATTTTCTCTGTTAAGTCATCTTGATTTGGCTTGTACAGCTATCACTGGAAACATGTGTTGTCTCAAAACCATGGATATTTTGCATTTTAATGAAAGTGAATCGATGTGTTTGGATTTGGCATGGGATAGAAAATCTGAGAACCCTAAATGAAAAACATGTTAGAGATAATTTATTATCGAAATTCCACTACAGAACAAAATTAGGTGCACCATATTGTAATAATTATAGTTAATTAGTTAGTACTTTGGACATTAGACATTTAAATAATAGTCATATACTAACTAATTAAAAATATTATCATTAAGACTTTTAAATAATTATATGAATATGATTGATGATTGGATAGTACTATAATATTCTACACTACCTCTGGTATTTATCTTTCTTTCTCTCTCAGATATGAGTTCATCTAGTTCACGTTTATATTAAAATAAATGTTATAATTTTATTAATTTTATTAAATTTTAATATTTATATACATTTAAAGTAGGCTAATATTATTTAAGTTAGGATTAATTAAGTTGACACTAATATACTTTATTTTTAATATTAAATAAAGTTAATAATGGTTAATTAATGAACATTAGTCTTATTTAAGTTCAATATTTCCGTTTATTTAAGTTAGTAGTATTAGTAGTGTTACTGTCCATTCCGTGAATGCTACTCTAATTTATTTCTATTTTTTTATATTGTGTCAATTTATCTTTATGTTAATTTAACTTATTTTTAATATTTATATAATTTAATTTATCCAGGAAAACAAGAGGAAAGACACATAATATCACATATAATATTTTTCTTTATAACATTACATGATATAATTTCCATTAGCAAATAAAGTCGTTTCAAATCTTCATCAAATATCATGAGTATATACATAAAATGTTTGCGTTTTGGACATTTCCACATATTAAATCAAGTATTGTAATTATTACTAATGTATACTTTTAATATAAAAATAGGTAAATCACATTACAACAATTTTTTTTTATTAATAGAGATACATGTATGATTATTTGGTTATACCGCGATAAAAAAATAGTTGTTTGGTTTATATATATATATATATATATATATATATATATATATATGTATATATATATATATATATATATATATATATATATATATATATATATATATATATATATATATATATATATATATATATATAT
>Ga0099825_1000841_pt1 | contig 36194 bp, 11 predicted proteins | sample SiratroredBW_FD_76838 | JGI IMG/M metagenome (GOLD analysis project Ga0099825, IMG submission 76838) | Root nodule microbial communities of legume samples collected from California, USA - Siratro red BW | ecosystem: Host-associated > Plants > Roots > Nodule | place: USA: California | collected...
ATTTGTTTTTTTTTTTTTTTTTTTTTTTTACTAATCATTTTTTTTTTTTTTTTTTTTTATTTGCCTTTTCTCTTTTCTTTTTTTTTTTTTCACTTCTAATCCGTTCCTCATTACCAAACATAGTATCAAAGTGTTTACCGAAAAATACAAAAAAGGAGATCTTTATATTTTACACACCTATATTATTTTTATCTAGTATATCTTGTTATGAACAATATGATACATGAATAAATAATTTTTTATAGGTTAACGATATGTTAATATCCAACAAATTTTTATAAAGACTTCACAATCATCATTTTACTCTTCATTCTTTTTTTTCTTCATAAATACAAAATTTTTATTTTCATCATGACTATAACATTTTTAAAAGTAGGTTGTAATGTGATTGTTAAAATTGTCGAAAGATTATTTTTCTTTTTTTATATTGGTTTTCAGATGGAGAAACAATCTGTAGATAGATAAAAAAATTATCATTTAAGTAGAGACGTTATGATTAATTCAATATTTAGTTATCACGCTTTACATCACTAAAAATAAGTCAGATTGAGTTAAGATAGATGAAGAATTTTGGTTTAGTACCTTGTTTGCTAAAAAGGTTGTTAATATATTGTCTTGAATTTGAGAGTAAACAAAATTTAGAGAAAAAAGTGAGTATAAAGATAATTTTATAAGAAATGGAATTACTATCTTTGATCAACGTGTGTAATCATTTTAGAAACTTGATCTCTGAATATTATATGAGTATAATAACATGATTAGATTTGAACAATATTGGACTTAAGTTATATATGTAATACATAGGTCTACATATAGATCTTAAAATGTTAATCTCAAGGAGAAGGATAATTCATTTAAACGGACTTAAATGTTAGAAAAGTTAAAAAATAAATTCTTAAAAAATTAAACAAAAATAAGATCTGAGTCAAATTTATATAAAAATTTGACATTATTTCTAACTTAAAAACTTTAAAATAATAGATTTACGAGTTTTTTCTTTTATTCACCATTCAACTTTCTCATGATATGAGACTTAAATTATTAATATTAAAATGACATAAAACATTAAAAGAGAATAATTATTTAAATATAATTAAAATTAAAATTAATGTATAAGTATTTATAATTAAATTTACTACTACGTATGTAGTGGTACTCTCAGCCTCGATTAGGATTTTTTAAAGTTAAAAAAAAAAAGATTTTTTAAAGTTAAAAAAAAGAAAAAAAGATAAAAATAACTTTGTGTATAGATATATGACCGCTTTCTAACATTCAAAAAGCTATTACTGAAAACTAAGCACGTAAATTGAATGGTGTTATCAACGTGTTATTACTGATAAGTTGGCCATTGATGATAGCAAGCCAAATAATTGTCCACACAAAAATACCATACTTGATGTAATAATATTTTGAACAGAAGCTAAATGCCGTTTTCTCAAGTATTTTTTACACTACTCTTAATTAGAGTTTCAACTTCGTAGCATGTATATTAAAATTAATCATATAAAATAGCTAACAAAGCACCAATAAGTTAGTATCTAAAATTTATTTAAATATTTTTTTCTTGACATGTATGAATCGGCCTCAGATTACAATATTTAGATAACTAATAATAGTCGAAATATATAAAATGGAATATAGAATAATACACAATGAAACGAATAAAATTAGTATACTATTATTTTTCTTCATTCTTATTATTGTGTTAGATCCAATATACCAATTCATGTGCTAAACACCTGGCAGGAATCATAAGATTCAGTGGCGAGTAACTCGCTTAAGCAAATTATGAGTGGGGATATGTTCTATATGAATAAATTGTATATTGATACAAATGGTTTTTATCTTAATTTTTTCCGCAATATTGGTGACCTAGAGTTGCACGTAATTATGCACAGTAAAATAGAACAAAACAGAAATGAGTGAACTCTAGAATTGCAAAATAGATTAAGCAGAGAGCTGGAATGAATCAGTTAATTAATATACAATTGGCTGCTCAATAATTATTCTAGATATAAACTTATTCATTCTCTTAACTGCTACCCCATCATCAATTCAAACTCATCAAAATCCACCTTGCCATCAAAGTTCAAATCTGCCACCTTCACCATCTTTTCAATGGCATTCATATCCCAACCCTTGTCCAACCCCAAGCAATCAAGCACCCTCTTCAGCTCCATTGCATCTATGTATCCATCTCCATCCTCATCAAAGATTTTGAAGGCTTCACGCAGCAGCTCACTGCGCTTTGACATGTCCTCCAACTCACCAAGCACCTCTTCCACAGGCACTTCCTCATCCATCAACCCACCCTCACCTAGCTCAAACCCTATTGAAGCCTTATCACACACCAAACCAAGCTTCTCCACCACTTCCCTTGCACTCTTCTTCTTGATTCTTCCATTGCTTTCCATGCCAAAAACAGTCACAAGGGCACCAACCATCTTCTCATCAAGTTTCACCATGCTCTCAGGTTTGCATGCATGATGATTGTGATCTAGGTGACAAGACACTGAGCTCTGTGGGGAGCATTTGAATGCTTGCAAAAAGTCCCCCAGGAACCTGGAGCACACTTCTGCTATCCCCATTTGAGTCAATAACCAGCAACAACACAAGTATTTACTATCTTGTGATTTATGATCAGTGAAGTTTTGGTACATAGCATAACCTTGTTATGCCACCTCTTTTATAGTTAGACCTATAACATTACACCCTTGTTTCAATAGCAAATCACTCAACTGCCATTGTATGGTGCAAATCATCTATTATATTATATAACAATAATCATTCAATACAATTAATTGCCATTATACAGTTCCGATGCAGCTGGCATGCAAATTGATTGCACTCAGGGGATATTATATATATGTATATATATAATTGCTCAGTAAACCTGCCATGCCTTCGGTACAGTGAACCAAAATTTAGAATACATAACTAATGCATATACATACATATATATACATATAAAACAGACACACAGTAGTTGACACAGTGTTTGTGTCCTAGTCCTCAACACTGCACAGTAATATGTCTTCTTTCTTCAAGACCTTATAACAGCAAGTAGTTTACCATTGTCCATCTTTTAATTTCCCTTTTTAAATAAATAAACCAACACTCATTAAGTGATATAAGTGAGTCCTAGAAACCCTATATATATATATGTATATTTGTATACATCCTATTTTTACTTGATTTTATAGTATTGTTATGTCTTGCTCCATCATATGTTTTATATAGGTAAGTTTCTTGGAGCCACACTTCCCACAAAGCTATAAGTTAATTGGTGTGACTTTCTTCTACCTAATTGAAAAAGGTAACGCACTTTCCTTTAAAATACCATTTTCTTCACGTTAACCTGAGTTTTTTTTTTTTAATTAATAGACCTACATTTTTATGTGTATAACTTACTATAGTTTGACTAAAATATGCATGATTAAAAAGAGAGATGTAATGGTAAATAATTAAAAGAGGTGGAAAAATGTCAACGACAATGATAATTAAAAAAATATGAATTTAAAACATTTATTACTATCAATGAAGTTTTATTTTTTATAATAGCTAATTAGATATTATATTTTTTTTTTACATAGTGAGTAGTTTTTTTCATGTAAAACATGGTAGGGGAAAAGAGATTCTTATTAGACAACAATCACTTGCTTGGTTGATCCTCCGTCCCGTTAGGCAAGTACCTTCCTTGAAGACACTGAAATTAATTAATGTTTTGCAATTCTCCGTAATATAATTTATAATATTAGGCCCTAGATCGAATCAAACTTTTGAAAGAAGATCCTTTGGTACAACCATTTTTAATGTAATTTATGTGCAGAAACCGCGTTTTGTTGCTGTACCACTTAATGTTTAAATTTAACTTTCAAAGATTTGTTGCCCCTCTTCCTGCAAGAATTGTATCCCATATCACGGTAATATTTTTATTTTGTTCACCGATATTTTAGGTGTATAGGTATTACGTCAATTTATAATATATAATTAGAATAATTTTTACTTTTAAATAATATTAGAATATATATTAATAAAGCCTATTATCTCTATTATGCATAAGATGTACATTTATCGCCATAAAGAGAATGTTAAAAATTTTACTAAGGTGAGTGGTATGAGAATAAAAATTAAGACGAAGAAGATGGTTGTTTGAATGGGAAAAGATGAGTGTAGAGACATCTAAACTTACAATCCATAAATGAGGTCCAAGAAATCAGTTGCCCACTAGAAATAAATTTTTTAAGGTAAGAATTCCAATTGGGAGTATTGTGCAATTTAGGTAAAGGAAACTCAGGGAATTTATTTTTTACTTGTGAAGTGTTTAGGAGTTTATATAGGTGTGGATGGTGGCTAGGGGTGTAAAAGAGTACTTTTTAGGATTTTATGCTTTTCGGATGGGTAGGAGTGGGACCAGTGTGGAGAGTGTTATGGCTGACAATAGTGTGATTTATTGTTTTCAAGAATAGGGACTGTGATATTGTAGAGATTCTCTCTACAATTAAAGCTAAAATGTTATAAGAGCAAAATTTAAAAATTCTCTTTTCTCTTATTTTGATTGGGTTATTATACCTTTGAAATACATAAAAATGTTGAAAGGTTAAGAGAGTAAGTGATAGAAGAGTGTGCTTGAATGGTGTAACTGTTGTCTCTGATTACTGTAGATGTCATAATTTGATTCTTATTTTTTTGCAAGAAGTTTTAGTGTCTTGTGGATGTAGTGGTGTTGAGTTCTGATGAAAAAAACATAAAAGTATAGTTGGCCATTAAAGAAGGAATAATCAGATTGATTTTGTTTATGAATGTTATTATTGTTTACTTGGCTCAGTTTTTTGAAAAAAAATTGTTTTATAATTGTTAGGTTGTGGTGATGATATAATAAAGGATTGATGAGAGGTTAATTTTTTGAATGTATGATCACTTACATGACATTTGTTTCTGTGACTTGGCATAGTGAATATTCTTTAGAGTTGAGAGTGTATTACGTGTTTGTGTTTTTGTGTGTGTGCGTTTTTTTATATAGATTAAGATAAATTTATTATCTCTATTTACAAATTATTTTTTTTATCGTGGATTAAAAAAATATTAAGCTAATTTACAATGTATAATTATCAATTTACAAACTAATTTTACTAAAAAGAGATGTTAGTTTAATAATATGATGTTCTATTCCCAGATGCAGTAGGCATAACTAGTATACCATCAGTTATAAATTATAATGAAATTTAACTTATTTTAAAGTGGTAAAATTATAATTTAATTAGTATTATAAAAACGAAAAAAAAATACGAAGACAAAAACAAATTACAAACTAACACTTTAAAATATGATTTAAAATAACGTCTCAAAAAAACGTTATAACTTATTTAGGTATTGTTTATAAGTTCGAACAAGGCTTTTAACTAATAAAAAAAATCAAAATATATTGCCAAATATAATCTTAAATCATCTCAAGTCATTTTGATATAGTTTTCTTTAATTGGCTTTTCACGTTTCTTATGGAAGTTTACCTAATGTTTAAAAAACATTCACGATGCCAGAACTAGTTTGTTTCAGTGTAATTTCTGTAAAACAGTTTACAAAATTAGATCGGACGTTCGAAAAGTAAAATTAGAACTGTATATGGTATTTTTGAAGGTATATCCAAACTGGAATGGGCCAATGTGGGCAAATACTATATTCTAAATTTAACGGAACAAGATCAGGTAAATTTCTTTTTACACCCCTCTAATTTCCTTCTGCACCTTCATAAAATAAAAAATTATACTGATTTATAGAAAAATGATTTTAAAATTGTATAATTTAAAAATAAATTTTTACATAAAAAACCTTATGAAATGTATAATCTGTAAATTATTTTTTTAAATTGTACATTAGAAACTTTTTTAACTTAAATAATTTTTATATGAAATAAAAACTTTTAAATTGCATAATTTAAAAGTTATTTTTTATAAAATAAAACTTTTAAATTGTATAATTCAAATTTTTATTTTTTTCACAATAAAAAATTTAATTTTTTATGTAATCCAAAAGTTTCTTTTGATTATACAGTTCAGGAGTTTTTCTTATAAAAAAATTTCAACAGTGAATGCAGCAGAGAGAGCAGCGGTGATGATAAGGAAACAATTTGATATTTTAACCAAATCATAAATATACACTTAGTAGAATGCTAGTTTTAAAGAAAAAATATGTAATATTTAAATATTCTTTATAAATTAATAATATTTATTTGGTGAAACTTTAAATATTTAATGATGTGTATATTATTTTCGTATAATACAATTAATGACTTATTGAACCAAGAAGTCCATGCTTTTACCAGCTAAGTTGGGTAAAATTAACGTTCCAATAATCTTTTGTGCTATAGAGGCTGAAAGCACGTGAAAAAAAATCAAATAAGATAATGAATAAAAATAAGAAATGAGAAAGTAAAGAAATGAACAAAAAAACATAAAAAGAAAATAAATATACACTAACATAAAAAAACCTGCCAATCTTTTCTGACAATTTTATTTAACAAAAAAAAATTATTGATTTTTATATGCACTCGTACCTAACTCCGTTCGCGACTTAAAACTCAATTTCAAATTTAGAAAATTCTCTTGTACAAAATTGTTTCAAATTCGTTTATTTTCCTATCTATTAGTTTTATTTCCACCTCACTAATTTTTTTTTTCAAATACAGAGTACAGGCAGCACGTTTATATGGAACAACGATTTATATTTTTACAAGTAAAAAATTTATTCTAATTTTAAAGAACACACGAATGTTAAAAATTCTATAATTTAATTAGTGGACAAACAAAAAAAAGTATACGCAATATAAAATTATCAATAATAAAATATTAAAGTTTTATGGGCCAGAAATTAAGTCTTGCACCAATATTAATTAATATTTCATCTGTTGTGTGTACCGTGTAACATACAAAATGCGGAAATTGAACAGACAAATGTCACTAACATATTTCTTAAATACATTTTTGTTATTAGGTAAAATTTATTGAAAATTAATTCTCTGAGTTTGCTTATTGTGTAACCAACTATATTGATATTTTATAGATTCTGATAATGTTTAAACAATAATAGAAAGATATTAAAAGTGTTTTCGGTAACTCTTCATAATACTAAAATAAATAAATAAACGAAGTTACAGAAGTTCAAAGAGCTATAAATGTATTGGCCTCACCAAAATGAATTTACTAACTAACCAGGACCAAACAAACAATTGATGATAGCGTTAGCATTTAAGTAAGTCAGCTACTTCCAAGAGTTCGCCACTTACAAGCTATATTTCCACAGCTACGAGAAGGACTTCTCCATCACTACACATTTTTTTAGGTCAAAAGTAACTATTCAACGCAATAACTCATTCTTCAGGTTTAACATACATCAACTAGGTAAGAATCTCTTTACAAAACAATTAATTTCATAATCACCCCATATAGAATTAATACACCTACCATACATGTTTTTCAAAAGTTGGAATTTCAATATTCCAAAACTAAAATAGGGTACTAATACTCTTGTTGCTCCTGAACTTGGAGTGTTGTTTGATTATGTGTCAACATATCATCATTTCACCCCTTAATTTTTTTATTTACATAATTCAAGTTATGAGAAAAAAAAAACTTAGATACATACCTATATAAATGTTTTACTTCTCTATTATTCAATAATCATCTATCTATTATTAAATCTTAACTCATTTTACAATAATTAATGTATTATAAGACTGACGTGGTTATTTTTTGAACCTAACAGAATAACAGACAGGAATCATATAAAAAAGATATAACCGGTTCTGTTACAAAATCATAACAACATAACTAATACAGGGAATAAACTCAGTATTATAAGCTCATTTCACATTTATAAATATAGGTTTGATTAGGTACTTCTACACTTTGTTCTTTATCTCCTGCACATTCTAATCATAAACTAATTTGAGTGTTGGAGGAGTGTAGGACTTCTCTGGAGAAACTCTTGTAAAAATAGTTGTATTTCACTCAATAAGGCAATTAGAATTATAAAATGTAAAATTTATTAACACACTTATATCAATGTTAAAATAAATTCAAACTTTATAAAAAAATACTTTTTAAATCATAAAACTAAATAGTTAATTTAATATATTTAAAAATTTCATTGAGCGTATTCCAATAAATTAACTTTTGGATGACTTTTGTTGTGGGAATAATTATTTTGTCGAGAAAATTTTCATTTAGATCTTCACTGATGAATTTTAACCAATGAAAAGATAAATTTATTGAGCAAATATTATCAATAAATTGTCAATACTTTCAGGTGATACTTTATTGAAGGAAAAATAATATTTCGTTAAGCAAAACATGCCAACATCATAACTTTTAACATAGGTTGGTTAAGCTACGCAAGACATCACATCGATTTTAAATCAATTATAATTTAATATGACAAATTTAATAAAATAAATTAGGTTATAAAACTTTATCCAAATTACACACAAAATAATAAACTTGACTATCTAAATCAATTTCTAAGATCAGTTTTCACCTATCATGTTATTGAGATAAAAGTTATACCTAATACCTAATAAATCACATTTCACTTACATCAATTAAACTAAAATATACCTCCTTCGTACTAAATTATATCTTATAAATAAAAAATTCAATTCTCCATTGAAAATTTAATTTTAGACCAAAATAAGTCTCTAACATATAATAACAAATCAGTAAAGAATTTACAACTATTAAAATTTAAGAACACTGACAAGATCAAACTCGTTGATTACTTTACAAAATTTTAGTTATGGTGTAGGTAATAGCAATAAAACTCTTTTAAGTTTACTTGTCACAAACAATATATAATTCATTTTTTACAACTTAAATTATTCATTTATTCACAAATTAGCTTGAAATTTAAGAAAAAACAATTTTTCTTTAAATTTTTCTTATACACTCGAATTGAAATGAGATGAATGAAAAACACAAAAACTCTATAAATCATCTCAAAAACTAAAAATTTGATATATAATCATAAATACACTTTTTTTTCACTAAAACCCTTTATCCCCACCAAACTCTTGTATACAAGTTTTCTTAATGGAAGGGTAAATGAAATTATAAAATAAATATGAAGGGAAAAAAATTTATTCATGCAACAACGAATGATCTAGTTTATCCTTTAAACTACTTTAAAAAATTTGGAAAGAAAAGTTGAAGGAGAAAAAAGAAATTATTTTTTAAATTTTTGGGAGAGAAGAAAATTTTGAAAATAAAGAGAAGAATGAAGGAAGGAAAATATAATTGTATAAATTAGTGTGAAAGTTTTCAATGTATCAAATAAACAATATACAAATAAAGATAAAAAAAACAATTGTTGTAAGTTTTTATGTTGGAAATGACATAAAATCTTGAGTTTACATATAACTCAACCTCATTCTTAGACAAAAACTTAAGTCAATTCAATTTTTTTATTACACAACAACTTAACCCTCATAAACTATACAATGTTACACTTTTATATTAGAATTAGAAAAAATAAATAAAAACTTATACTTTTAATCATAAAACACTAACCAAACTAACTATGCTCACCAAAATGAATGTTACATATAATTTATAATTTCTAGCAAATACAAGATTTTGCAATAATTTTAGAAATAAGGTTGATTCGATGTACAATGTTAAAAAAATGTTCTATGTTAACTAATAAATAATTGCTATGAAAAAACAAGAGTTTTCATGGAAAATCAACATAGACTTGAACGTTAAATTGTTAACTTAAAAACTTGGTCAATTGAAAAAGTGGAAGCTTAAAACCACTATTTTGAAGTTGAGAACCGTTTCCATACTCATGTAAAACTTGGCATCTATTATTATAATAGATATTCATATTCCTTCTGAGACTTAAACTTCTTGTCCCACTATAGAAGTTTGTTTTTATAATAAAATTTAAATTTTCAAAACTAAATCAATTTCATTTACTAGCTAACAAAGAATTAAAATAGAAGAACAAATTTACCTCTTAACATTTATATTTATAAACTTCTTATATAAGGAAACATCTAACAACATTAATGAATACGTTTCTACTATAATGGTATATTAGTTTATTTAACTTTTAGTTCACAAAGTTGGAAATTTTTTCATGGATAGTAAAAACTCATCTCATCACACTTTTTGTAATTTTTTTCAGAGACGAAAATGGTAAAATTTAAAATTTTCTTCCTTTTACCTTTGATATTGCTGAAGATTGAGCATCTATGAGAAGTGCAAGAAATAAAAAGAAAGAAATAAAGAAGAATAAATCAGGAAGGATGTAAACACGAGGTACATTAAAAAAAGGTCATATTCCAAATATCTTACATGTGGCTATTATAATTGAAATCTTAATTTTTTGTAAGAAATAATTTTATATTCATTACTCTTTTCATCTGAAATTTTAATGATTTTTCAATTAATCATACACATTTCTTTTATATTTTAATACTTTTACTTCAATTAATCTTCAATTTTAAATTTAACACGTCTCACGTACCAAAAATAAAAAAATTCAGCATGTTCACACAGCATATTTTTCTTTGAACATTTGTTTGTGCAATGTTTTCATGTTCCACTTATTTTATTACATTTTCAATTGAAGGGCATTGTCAATCAATTTTATATTTTTGTTGTTGTTGGATATTGTTGCTTGAGTCGTCATCGTCCTTGTTACGTTAACCTGTGATTCATTATTTATGGAATAAACAAGAACAAGTTTCCATCCACAGAATTGAATTTACCCATTTCTCCTTTTCACTCCCACAACACAACACACCACATGTGGTCACACTCACCAGGTCTTACGTCAAATATTAATATCATCGGTTTAATAAATAATAGCCGTCAATAATGATAATTGACTTCCATAATAAAATAAAATAATCAGTAAGAATATTGGCAAAAAAAATATTCTGGTAAAATAAATTTATTAAAAGAATCCCGAACACGGAAAATAAAAAGATAAAGCATATAAATAATCTAATGGAGATAGCAAAAAGTAGTATTGTAAAAATTATTTTATATAAATATTTATAACTTTTTTTTTTTTTCTTTATAGAACCACCCACCATTTTTCCCCATGTTCCAAAATCCCTTAATAGTCAACTACTTTTGCTGGTCTGTGATGTGATCCATTTCAAACCTCCCACGATGTCTTCACCTACCCTGAAACACACAACTACTCAACCACATTTCTCTTTTATGATGTAGCAGAAAATTATTTTGCTAATATATATATAAAGTTTTCAATAGTCAAAATAATGCGAGCTTAATAATATTTCTTGTCTCATTCTTTTATCTATGCCTACTTTTGATTTGATACCCTAACTTTAATTTTTAATTATTGTAGCTAAAATTGTCTTAACATTAATATAATGTAAGTCAGAGATACAAAAATTAGGTTGATCTTATTTTAAGCCTATTTGTAAATAAAAGAAATCAATTTATGCTCTGGTAATTTTACGTTAAAAAATGTGATATGGTTGGATAAGGCAAACAAACTAATAAAATACTAAAATAAAAGTAATACCTAAAAATAATTTTTTCAAAATATATTTTATTGTCATTTTACTTTTTCAATTCATATGCTTTCTATAGGATATAGAATATTTCTTACAATTAACAAATTTTCAATATTCTAATAATATCTTTATATTTTTTATTTTAGAATTTATGTATTAAATAATTATTTTTCTTTTTACAGGAATATCTCTATCATATTTTATTTAATTTTTAATAATAATGAAAAGAATATTAGATCTGGTTAAGATATTTATAACTTAATAAAATTAATTTTAAAAATTTAATTTAACATATTATTTTTAAATATTTAATTTTGTGATAATTAATTCAACTTTATTTAAAAAAATATATAGATATTTCTTAATATTTATTAGATTTTTTTATTATTTATTAAGAAAGTTTGTTAATATCTTTTTACTTGATTACATTAATTTTTATAAATGAGAGTGAAAATAAATTATTTAATAAATAAATTTTAAAATAAAAATAATAAGCATATTATTAATATTAAGAATTTGTTAAATATAAAAAATATTTTGTATCATGTAAAAAAACAACTGCCATAAATGAATGGCCTGTCATATCCTTAAATTAAATTAACCAACTAAAACAAGAGAATACAATCATTCAGGGACAACACAATGAGAATTAAAAGCTTAATTAAGATAATAATTTATTTTAATCACAACACAATACTTTGAAAGAGACATCGAAGAATCTAACTGGATGAAAAAAATATGAAAATCACTAATAGAAGCATACTTCATTTTACTACTATCCTAAAAGATTTATTCAACACAGAAAAAGTTAATTATGTCTGGGAAAAATAGAAAAAGTTAATAGATTGTGAACAAAAAAAATGTCTTACATCAATATTATTATGAATGAATCATTAGATTTTGGTGGGCCAGAGTTGCCACTTGTTCACATCGCATCGTCTTTAAAATAAAGATCAGATCAGATTCTCCAACGAGCGGCTAGGTAGAATCCGCCACGCCCACCTCGTGTTTCATTTTTTCTTTATTTACTAAAATTTCTTAAACCATAAGTAAAAAACGAAAAAAGTTTATTTTTAGGCTATTATTATAAAACTAAATAAAATTTCTGTTATTGATAATTGCCGATTCAATAATAGCAATCTATTCAGTATATACTATAATAAAAAAAACATGAATATTCAATTACTGTTTAATCCAAGAGAAAAAAGAAAATAAAAATAGAAAAGCTTTTCGTAAACCACGAGGGTGTTATAAATATCAGAACACCGATGAGGGTGTGTTTTTCTCCGAAGCTTTGTTGGCGGCAAAGCAAATCTGTATTGCGATGGCGCCTACGAAGCTCTTCTTCTTTGCGTTTTCAGTAGCCCTAATTTTCGCCGTCGTCGGGGCCAAGGCTGATGTTTCCGTCGAAGGAACCGCACCAGAGCCTGATGCCTCCGCCTTCAAGATCCAATTAGATCAACTCAATTCTAAGATCCGAATTCTCGGTGTGTTTTCGTCTCCTATGCAAAATGAAAACCTAACTCTACTTTTAATCTCGATTTTTCATTTTCCAGATTTCAATTTTAGTAGTTGCACTCTTCGGTTACCGAAATGTCCGCCTCTACGATTTTTGTTTCTGGGCAATTTTTATTTTGAAATTAGGACTGTGCTGTGATTGTGAATCGTAGTGTACAATTTTTAATCAGTTGCAGTCGCTGTGTTTGAAAACCAATTTCTGGTGTTTATTTATGTTGTTGGCGAAAGAGTGTTGTTGATTGATCTTTATACAAGTAACTTTTTTGCGTCGTTGCTAATGATTTATGATTGGAATGACTTCTTTTATGGTTTTCTCTCATATCATTTGAATTCCAAGGAGTTATAATTCCCTCACCTTTTCCATCTGGATATATGCTTATTTCTGATGGTTTCTTTTTATGGCTAAAGCGTGTCGTGTTTAATTTTTTTTTGAAGAATCTGAAATCAGAGAAAAGTCGGAAGAAGTGAAGAAGAAGGACGAAATTGTGGCCGTAAAAGAAAAAATCATTGAAGATAAATCGGCCACCATACAGTCCCTGCAGAATGATATTGCTTCTCTCCAGGTGTGGAACAAGACCTGGATTGCAATTTTTCTTCATTACACAAATTATTATTTTTTTTTTTTTAATATTCATTGTTGTATTTCTTACTTCATGTGATAATGATAATTTGAGTATCGGTGGTAGATGTAAGCATCCCATTCTCATACTTTATTGTTGGTAGCATTTTTTTTTTAATAAATTGTATATTAGAAAACTTTCAAAAATAAATTTTCCTCTCAGAAAAAAGGGTCATCGGATGCTGAAGAGCAAGTCGTAAAGGCTCATGCGCGTGCTGGTGAACTACAGAAGCAGGTTACGTATAAATCAGCTAGTAGATGTGTCACGTATGATCATTATTCTATAGTGCAGACTCTGAAATTCTTTATGCAGGTGGACAATCTCAAAAGGGAACTAGAAATACAAAACAAGGAGAAAGGGAGCTGGGAAACTCGAGTACTTGGGTTAGAGAAAAAAGTTCATGACTTGAACTCAAAATTAGAAGCTGTAAGTTTTAAGTTTACCTGCATTTCCGTTTTTATTACATCTCATTTTTTTTTGTCCTTGAAACTAGTTCTTAATCACTATTTACTATTGATTTTTGTGTAAATGCTTTAGTATTTTTATTCCCTTTTTAAACTCTGAGTTATATTCCCTTTTCATCTCCCTTCTTCTTATCAACGTGTCTAGTAGTAACATTGATCTGTTCTAGGAGTACCTTGTGCACCTTGTCATGTTCAATTCTCACAATGGGAAGGGCATGCTAATCTCCATTTTCTACATATCTACATTTTGCTTTTCTCATGTTGTTCTCTTTTTTCCTCCTTCGCCTGTGTTGTAATTATGACTGTATTCTTCTAGCTTTGAACAGCATGCTCAAGAGGTACTTCTCTGCTATTTTTTTTTTGCATGTATTGTCCCGCCTATTTCTACTTCTCCCTTTCCACTATGACTTAATACATGCTGTATTTTCTGATTCCTCAAATTTGGAAATTTTCGAAGAGTTTGCTTTGGGTTGTTAATGGTGTAGAAGTTTTTATGCTATTATTGACAAGCAAGTGTGAATTAGGATATTCCCTTGGTTGTAGGCTTCTGTAGGTCTTAGAAACTGAGGTTGTCAGAGCTCATCAGGCAGCACCACCTTGCTGTTTGTTTATTTATATGTTGAATTTACTATTCATTTTTTTATTGATTAATGCTTTTGGATTATGCATGGCTTGACGTGCATCCCTCTTCTGATGTATTATGTATTACTGCAGCACTATCGTTAGCTGCTAGTTTTTTGTTAATAATATCTATTCCTGTTTGCTTTAGGTTGATCCTACTCTGATTTTAGATCTAAGAGAATAACTATTGAGCTCTATTACTTGCAAAAAATAAATTAAAAACCATTATGTCATTATTTTTCACTAGTTACCTGCAGTACTGTAATCAATTTTCAAGTTATTGAAACATATTCTCTCCAAGGATGATGGGTTGACCTGAGTAAGTGCATTTTTCACAGCTTCAAAAGATAAACGATGAGCAGAGGACAAAAATTCAGAAAACTGAACGTGCTCTTAAAGTTGCTGAGGTATGTTAATGCATATATTTTCTTGTCTACGTTGTGCAGGATGCTTGATGATATTTTTGACTGAAGTCTCTTGTTTTTCACCTAATATTCTTGTTTAGGAAGAGATGGTGAAGGCTAAGCTTGACGCAGCTGTCATACAAACAAAGTTGAGGGAGGTAATAATTCACCAATTCAGTTGACCAAAATGATATTTTAGCAAAAAAACACTGAAGGTCAAATAAAAGTGACGTGTAAATGTATATGTTACATACTCAATAAAATATTATTTGAAAATTACACGTGTTCATATAATGAACAGAATCCATAAGCTCGTGATAACTTCAATTTCATAAAATAGAAAAGGTAAAATCTCATTATTCATCCTTCATTTGATCCTTTTGAGTGTGGTTAGCATGGAGAGCTACGTTTACCAGAAACACTTGGACATTCCTAAATTTTGTTTAGAAACACACCAAACACCAGCAAGGGACCATAGAAAGTTCTAACCATTGTCGAATCCTGGCATGTGACTCAATCTTAGAAATCTCAGCTTCATTATGTTTGATTCGGACGCATGGACAACCAGGGTGAGACTGAACTTGTGTTGTGGATTTTGGTGTAGCTCCAAGCAAATGCCAAACTACTATAAGCCTTGCTGAGATCCAGTTTAACATCTTAATATAGAACACCTAGTCCAAATACCTTTCAAAGTATGAAAAATATAAAATATTTAGTTCAAAACGAATTTCCATAATCTTATTATTTTGAAATGCTTTGTATAATGATTTCACCGTATTCCCTTCAAATCTGAAATCTTCAGTTCAAAACTGAATTTCCATAATTTTAATATTTTGAAATGGATTGTGTAATGATTTCAACATACTTTTTGTCATATCTAATATTTTCTGTTTAATTGTTAAATTGTAGGATTTTAGCTTTTTCCATTTTCGTTTTTGTGAGCAGCAGCTGCCTATTGCTACAATTAATGATAGATTGGAAAACCATTTCATTCTCTTGAAATTTTTATTATATTAATAATTATAATTATGTACATTGAATTAACTCATACCGGTGTTATAATCAGACACATGGTGCTTGGCTTCCACCTTGGCTTGCTATACACTATATTCATAGTAAGGTGAGTCTATGTTGTATCTCCTATAATGTTTGTTAGAACAGCCTTCCTCACCAGTTCTGAGAATTTTATTTTTCTGCCAGTCTTGTGTTGAGACTCAATGGAACAAACATGGGAAACCTGTTTGGGAAATGCTTACTCAAAAGGTAATGTTATTGGTTTTTATTTTGGCCATTAATCTTTTGTTTCTGTTATTTCTTTTGACATGTTAATCGATTAGAGATACACTATTTTATTTCTTTATCACTACAAGCGAGCCGTATTGGCTTCTTTATTTAATTTCTTTATTATTTACTATAGGCCCTAGAGAAAAAGGCACAAGCTGGAAAGTGGGCTGAACCTCATGTGGAAACCTTTAAAACTGTGAGACCTCCATTTATTTCTCAGTTTTTTGCTATGCTTTGCTGGGCATGTTTCTATTTATGTGGTAGTATAACGATGGCCAAAAAATATGCACTTCTAATCTGTGGTATACAGCAATTATGGTCCGTATGGAATTGTTTCAGAACTGTCTGTTTTTAACCCTCATCCTGATAATTTGATATGATATCCATTTGTGAGCTTCCTTGTTTGTAAATATCTTTTGATTTTCTTCAATACCCAGCCAAATTGAATTGTTTCCTTTTTCACTTCCTCCTTTTTCAATTGAAGAAATGGGTCCCTGCTGTTAAAGAACAGTGGTCTGTAGTGAAAACAAGTGTTGAACCGCATGTGCAATTATTGACCACAAAAACTGTTGAAGGTTATGAGGCTACCAAGAAGACAATTTCTCCCCATTTAAGCAAGGCAAAAGAATTTGTTTATCCTTATTATCAGGTACAAGCCTCTTCAATTCATCCTTGTGGTTTGTTTGTTTTGTTTGCATATGTGTTTCTTAAGGTATACTACTGGTTGACAGGAAGCTAGAAAGTTCAGCAAGCCATACATTGATCAGATTGCTGTTGCAGCTAAACCTCATGTTGATAAAGTACAAGTGGTGTTGAAGCCCTACACGAATAAAGCTGTTCATGTTTATGGGAAGTTTTTGGAATCAGCTACTACATATCATAGCCAGGTTTCAGACTTCATCCTTTTTTAGAATATTGAAAAAATTATGCAATCCTTATTGTATTTGTCATCAATTTATTGCAGATATAAACACCTTTATTGCTTCTTTTTAACGTTTTCCTTTTGCACTGTATTTTTTAAAAAAATTGAAAAATGTAAACTTTGGTTGGCAATCTTTGTCTTTTGAAATATATAGTTGTCCATACCTTCAATCAATTTTAGTTGTTAAAAAAAAAAGAAAGTATATGCAATCACTTATTGCTTGTCATTATTTATTGCTAATATCGACACTTGTTTTTTTACATGTATTCCTGTTGCACACTGTATCTACTTATGAGAAAATTGCCGATATAAACTTTGGTTGTCAGTCTGTCTTTGAAATTTATATTCAGCCATTCCCGCAATCAGTAATCAGTCGTAATTGTATTTCCTCAAAGGAGGAAATATGGTAAGCCAATTTGATATATTTGCTTATCAGAATCGAGGAGAAATGAAAGAAAGAATTTGTTTTGGTCTTGATGAAATTTACTAAAGGTGTTTGAGTCAGAGTTGCAGCCCTATATGTACTATCAGGACTCCGTATGATAGAACTAGAGAAAAATAAAGGAGAAATTATTCTTTTACATTAAGTAATTATACATGTTACAGGGCAGTATGGTGGTATGCTCGAATGTTATCAACCAAACTCATCTTTGACTCGGTCAAGGTTTTAGGTTAATAGGTCATTGGCCAAACCAGTGGATCACTATCTGAACCGCATTAAGTGGTGCATATCACATTTGTATATTTGTTTTAAAAATATTATGTATTAAATATATTTTTCATGTCTTAAGTAAAAATCCTACCCTACTAATAATATTTATTTTAAAATGCTTCTAGTCTTGGATTGAAGTCCTATTACTGAAACTTTTAAATAAACTTGTGTCAAAATTCCCTCACATAGCAGGATAGTACACTTCCAATCAAGTAAACATTTAGATTGAATTAGTAACTGTGTGCAAAGTGCTAGACACAACGTAAAAATTCAAAATTTCAGACTTGGGAGATTGTACAATGTCAAAGTGTGAGCTGTTGTCAAGAGAAGTCACTTTGCGTGCAAACAGAAGCTTCATATTTTTTAATAAAAACTTATTCAAAATGGAGTGTTTTGTGCTTTTTTAAAATTCAACATGATTAGTTCAAGTCATTTAATCACACCAAGTCACCCATAGATGTGTACTGGGTTGATCTGGTTCAAATAGCATTTCCTATCCAAAACTTGCTTGGATCGGTTATATTACCAGTTTCTTCTCCAATTGGTCAGATTGAGTAGTCTGAGCCAATTTTTTAAATACTGGTCTGCTCATTTTATAGTCTTTTTACTGCTACATGCTAAAACATTTTACTTCAGTTCAGTTATAACGTGATCTAGACATGGAAGTAGAAGTGACATCGCTGAAGACATTTGCTTAGAATCGTTTCTTAAGTTCCTTTTCATTTATTGTAGTATGATTGTGAGTCTAAAACTAGGGCTTTAATATCTTGACAGCATACTTACTGAAATTCATGTTAGTTCCAGGATCCGGAATGACTTTTTCCTTTGATTCTACTACATTAGTAAAGAGTTCTGTTAACTTTTGTAATTATTGTTTAATCAATAAATGCTGAAAATTATCCCTGGTATTGATATAAGGATTAATTGCATTTTTCTTTTGGTATTGGTTTTTTTTCCAATGAAGGTCCAAGCCACTGTCCAAGAGACACTGAAGAAGCATGAGCTCACTAGACCTCTAGCTACCAAAGAGTTGGAATGGTTTGCGGTATGCAATGAATGATTTTCTGTCCTGATAAGTGTTACTGAAATTGACAGTTATTAGGTGAATTGACTAATATTTTGTCAATTTTGCAGGCCTCTGCTCTTTTGGCTCTACCCATTATTTTTGTGGCTAGAGTGTTTTCAGCTGTGTTCTGGTCAGTCTTCAATGTCATCTTCAAAATTTGTGCACTGATTTACTTTTTATTGATCTGGATGTCCTCTTTATTACACATGTTTTTGGAACTTAATAGTAACGTCTTTTACTTTCTGCAGCAATAAGAAAGTGAATAAACCTTCTCGAAGTGGAAATAACCATGCACGACGCAAAACTAAGCGAAGCCATCCAGACAAGCACACATCATGAAGTTAGGTCCTGCCTTATTTTTTTGCTGGAAAGAAATTTAGGTATGCTATTCTATTTTATTATTGATTTGATTCGGGATATTTTTCATTAACTAACTTTATTTTATGCTGCATGATGCAAAGTGTGCTTTGATGTCTTTACCATAAACTGTTACTTATCATGCTGTGTGGCTCAATTTGCTTTTATTTGTCCATGAAGAACATTAGTGACACTCGTTAATACATTGTTACGGTTTAAAATTCATGTGGGTTCTACTAAATGACGTGAGTCATACTCCTTATTTAACTAGTCCTACATTATTTTTATCCAATAATAAAGAGTCCTTTGCTCTGTGATCTTATTTTCAATTGACTGCCTATTTTGATTTACTTGAAAGATTTGAGAGCTAAAGGGGAAATAATTTGGGTGTTGAACTGGTCATCCATGAAAAGCTTTGTTTGGTCTTTTAAATAAAACCACCTTGTTGTGAATTGATATTTGTCTCAGAGGAAAATAAACATTGTCTCTCATTCACTAAATTACGAGATTAGAAAGAAGCTTCTCTAAGCTGAAAACCTGATGCCCCTGCTATCTTAATTGTATTTGATAATGAAGCCTTACTGTTTGGAACGGTTATCATTCCTCCCGTATCAAATGGTTTTAACATTAGAAAAACGAGTGTCCTATTTTCCTCCTCAGTTTCTGCTCTGGTGTTCGACAATTCACTGGGATATAATACAATTGTTTTTTGAAGATGAGGGTAAAACATTAGTGTCATAGAATGTGTAATTCAATGTAGTAATTCATGTTAATTTTTGTGATTTCTTTTGGAAGGGTCAAACCCATCTGTATGACCACCATAATTATGTTTCCCATTTGGAGATACATCACTGTAGAATGAGTTCCTGATTTATGAAATTAGTATCTTGAAAAAAATACTTCTTTGGAGGGAGTGTTATAAAGGAGATCTATGACCTAGTCAATGCGGGAGAGGGTATGTTAAAATGGGGGGAAAGCAGGGATTTCATCTGAGGATCAAATAAATCTCTGAAGTTAATTGGTGCACTTGAGTTAAGGCTCTTTTAGTAACCTACTTTTTATAATATCTTAATTTAAGTAAAGCTAGTAATGAGCATCAAGAGTCTTAGACTTTAGAAAATTCATAGTGTGCTCAAAGCTATTTGAATTTGACAATTGATATGAAAAGCTATTGAGGCCAACAAAATCAAAAGAAAAGTGGAATTCACTTGATGACATTGTGAGCATCGTATTGGTAGAAAACCACTCTTAGTTGGTTGAAATTGATCGTCTACTGCTTAGGGAAGTCCGCAAGTCTTCTCAAATTACTTCTGTAGTTAGATGATTTGACATCTGGATGGTGGCGGCGGTGATAAGTATATATTTATCATGTTGAGCTTCATAAATGGAAGCATGAAACTATGATAGGTTTATATGAGTTTTTGTTCAGTAAAGTTGTTGAAAAGTGAATTTAAAATAATTGTTTGGATGAGACAAAAAATAAACTTTATGAAAACGAGTTTTTTTGAGAAGTTAAAAGGGAGAGTGTTGTTGAAACATAACAAGTTAAATATTTTCAGAAAAAAAAGCCTTTTGCAAATTTCAGTTGTTACTCAAATATACACTGAAATTAAAAGCTGTTTTTTTCATCTCAACTCTTCAAACTTAAAAAATCATTTTCCTAAAATGCTCTTACTTTTTATTGTGCAATCGATTTATCTTTTTTGTTTTCATTAATCATGTTGAAATACGATGCTGAAAAAATACTGTTCCTGGTTATTGCAGATAATTTTTCCTGTTCGCATGGGTTTATGGAGGACTATATCTTTCATGTCATGTGGGGTTTTGAATATTTTGCTTCCCTTTTTCTGGGTGAGGTAACTTTAGGACGTTTCACTGTAGAGTTGGGCACACACTATGTTTAGGTGTTTATGTATCTTCTGCCACTGTTATATTTGTTATTAGACTTGGCACTCCCATTTCCTGTCGGTTTTATTTTCTAAAATTCTTGACAGTAAAAGTGTTTCCACTTGATGTATGTTTATTAGAATCAGAAAATTTCTTTCTGTCGCGGTTTTCTGCGGAACTTTAAATCTATTTCTAAAAGAAACTAATTCATGAGTTATTCTTCATTGGAACTTACTGACTTCCCCCCTCTTCTTCTCTTTAAGCTTCTTGAATTATCGTTTGAAAATTGTTAAACAATTGTGGTAATATCATATTATGTACTCCCGTACGAAAACTAATTGACTTGTTAAGTGAGGTATTTTCTGTTTAAGTTAAAAGTGCTTTTGAGAGTTTCTCTATGCAAACTTTAATTTTTATTCTTGTGGAGAATCTCTCAAGTGCTCTTAAAAGCGTGTGATTTAATCTGATTTGGTTTAGGAGAAAAATATCAATATGGTTCAGTTCACGAATTATGGATCGAATGGACACAGGTAATATATACCCGAGTTTCTTTTATTTTTTACTAATGGTAGACATACCAAGTAGTTATTCATTAGATTGTAATTCATTGTTTTGCATTTTACAAAATTATTTCAGTAGCTACGGGATCATTTACCCTAGTTCAAAATCCAGTGCATTACAATGTTTATTTTGAAGTTAAATTTTCTTAAGGGAACAAGATGACATGAGTGATGTCAAATCACTAGTTAAATGTTATGTTCGAAAGAAAAAATCAGAAAAATAAAATACAACTCACCAAGATAAGATGCACGTAACAGATGATGCCCTGCATGAATCTCATCAAACACAATTCTATATAATATAACCAACGTGATGGAATGTGTTGCATTACATAAAGGATCGAGGTTGATTTAATGGATGAATGTTGGGGGACTCAGGTGGAACTGGAGAAACAAAAATGAACTAAACTGTAAGTAAATTTAAGAGACTGCTTTGGTTTTATCAGTTTTGGAAGATCGTATAACAACGATGATCATGCCATGAGAGTGACTTGATTGAAAAAGCTTGCAATTTGTTAGCGTTAGTTAGTGTTATTTTTCATTGGACAAATTCTTCCTCCACCCCCATATCCTCTTCCTGCACCCTCATATAATTTTTTTATTCCATAACTGTTCTTCATGAAATTACATAAATATCCCTATCTTAATAAAATCTTCCCCTTCCCAACCGGATGACCAGGCCATCCGGTTTAATTTTTTGAAATTGTGAACTGGATGGAGGTGTATCCGGTTCTCATTTTAAAAAAAATACAAACTGTCCGGTTAAGAGAACCTTCGTCCGGTTTAGGTAAGCCATTCGCGATTTCCGTTCTTTCGTTATTCAAAATCTTTCAATTAATCCTTCATAGAAGCATTAGATAACCAATTTGTGATGTTTATTAGTAATTAGTAGGTGATATTGATGATTAGAGTAGTTGATTTGGGATTTGGGGGGCTGTCGACGGCGAATTTGAGGATTTTCTGATTTGCTGGGTTGAGAACCGGATGGAGTTGTCCGGTTTGTATTTTTTTTTTAAAATGAGAACCGGATGCACCTCCATCCGGTTCACAATTTCAAAAAACGAAAGAAATGGTATTTATGTAATTTCATGAAGGGCAGTCATGGAAAAAAAAATTATATAGGGTGCAGGAAGAGGGTATAGGAGTGGAGGAAGAATTTGTCTTTTCATTGGTGGTGTGGAAGTCTTTCTGTTTCTTTAGTTGGAAAGGAAATCGAAATCTGTAAGCTTTTATTGTTGTTTCTTTCTAGACCCCAATAATTTTCGTGTGCACTTTCACGAGGTAGTTCAAAGATCAACTATTCTCCATTGTTGTTGCCGTCTCTTTGTTGTCTCGCAAAAACCTTATCATAAATGAACTTAAAAAGAAAAAAGTGTTTTAGATTGTAGAATTATAAAAATATTTTTAAATTATGTAATTTAAAAGTTTTTTTTTAAATAACTTTTTGACCGTGTAATTCGAATGTCGTTTTTAGAGTATATAATTTAGAAATCAGAAAAAATGTTCAAAAGATTCTTTTATACAATTTGTTTTTTTTTTAAGATAACTTCTGAATTTCAAAATTGCAGAATTTGAAAGTTAAAAATCTTTTAAATTATATAATTCAGATTATTTTCAGATTGTAAAATTTTGAAATTAATTTTTATAGTAAAAAAGTGACTTTAAAACTGCATAATTTAGAAACAAAATTTTCAGGACAAATTAAGAATTTTTATAATTATAAGTACAGAAGAAAATTATGGGGTGAAAAAGATATTTGAACCATTAACAATGTAGGCTGGTTTGGGCTTAAATATTGATTTTGTTAACTTTATCTTTTACAGCACGGTTCGGATAAATTGTTCAATGTAAATAATTAAAATTAATCTAATGTCTTAAGTATTATTTTTATAAATATGTTATTACTAGATCTCATGTCAGGAATTATGAACCAATTGGTTAAAAGAGAGACATAAGGTACGATCATGTCAACCAATGTTGAGGAGTATGTTTAAATATGAATATGTTTAAGTTTTATTTCCAGGAAAGTGATTTTTTTAAATATATATATATATATATATATATATATATATATATATATATATATATATATATATATATAATTTCTCATACTTCAAAATGATTTTTCTTTTGTTTTATAAAATGAGTGGATTTTAATTTTAGTCTATGTATATTCAAAATATATTTTCATTATAATACTTATTTTAAAATAGACAAAAAGTATTTATTTTTGAATTTTGAATAAAAGATTAGAGGACGTGTTGACATGTCATGTATATATTGTATCACATTCCATAATTACTATTATTACTCTTTCTTGAAACATAATTAATTAACATGTTACATATTCTTTTGGTGAATATTAATAAGTATTACATACTACTGTGAATTAAAAATAATTATTTTTAAGTTTTAAAGGTGTAATTTTTTTTTACAGGAATTGTAATCAAAATGGTTTATATACACTGATTATGTTTGATAAAATTTATGGAAAAGCTATTACCTGTTGGTAATAGAAAATTAGTAAAGTAATTTATTAAATTGTATACAAGTGAAAGAAGGTTAGTGTTTCATGACTATGTTATTCTCGCCTTATTCAACATACTTTATGACCTTAATATTTTTTATTCTCAAATCACATCTAAGTTTTTTTTTTAAACTGCACACGGTTGTGAAAATATTATTTCAATATGATATTTCGCTAATGGTGTTGGAAGATTTCAGATATTTGGCAATGATGCTGGAGTAGGATTATGAGAAAACTGTACATATATAATTTATCTCTTGTTAAAATTGTTGAGCTGGATGCAAAGACCCTCTTTTTAGTATTTAAACCAGTATATTTTTATTATAGTTCTTAAAGTGGGTTAAAACTCATAAATTAACTTGACTCATCCTGGATTTCGTTGGATTAGACTAAATAAATTTTATATATTTTGGTATGGTTGAAATTAAACCCGATTTTCTCAAAGTTAAATTTACCGTGAGCTGGACTGATTCACTAATCAGTAATAAAAGAAAAAAAATGCAAATATAATTAATAATAACTTAATACAATTAAAAAAATAGAGTGCAATACGCACTTCAGGAATTTTTCTCATCTTTCTAATTTTTTTTTTTTTACTTTTACTTTTTTTACTCTTAAAAAACAAAATATCTCAATTCACGGGTTAGTATGCATACTATTATAATATTTAAAATTATTCTTTATAATATTAATATATACCATGATTATATACATAATTTTTTCCACAATTACTCTAATAATTTGAAATTTGATTTTAACTTTCATATTTTTAAAAATAGATTGAAAATAAAATTACAAAATTGCAATTTTCTTTTAAATTAAGCGAATTAACCGTTTAACTTATAACTTTGTAGCGAGTTAGATCAAACTCATTTTTTAAGCCACTAATAAATAAGATAAGTTAAATTGACTGACGTATTAAGCTAGATTGAGTAAGTTAGTTTTGGCACTTTTTATGTTATATTGTTATTTATTTTGTATGATTTCTTACTGATATGGAACATTTTGACATTCTTAGTCTTTCATAAATCACTTAATCTTCTACTTGTATCTACCACCATCACACTACAACATTAGTCTTGGTTTGAAAAAAAAAAAAACTTAAAAAGAAAAAATCACAAATTTTTTTTTTTATAAAAAATGAATTAATATGATATACAAAAGGTTTGAGAAAAACATAACCTTTGGTCTAGCTAATACAAAAACCTGTCCCCACTGCTATATTGAGTTATATATAGGTATTCTCAATTATAAGCGAAAATTAGTTCAATAATTGAACAAAAAATAAAATGTTCTGCTTAAGTATGATTAATGAGCCAAATAATATTTCACAGACTCACTCCTCCTCTCACATCATTGTGAATAACTGATTCACAAATACAGACTTTGATTGATAAAAAGTAATCTTCGTGAGTGATTTTAGTTCTCATATTCTAAAATTGATTTATATAAATTAGGAACGGAGAATGTATCAAATATTTAAATAAAGTAAGATTTAGAAGTTTAGTTGAATCTATTTTCATGTTTTATATTTTTTGTCTGTGAATTTACTGGATGTCACGTTTTCATTTCTTGTGTGAAAGATACAATTCAAACAATTTAGTAATTGCGATAACTACATGTGAGAAATTTAAAAAAGGTAATTAAAATGATATAGACTGAAAAGTATGTGAATTGAAAAGTACATTTAATTAAGCTTGATATTATCATGCCAGCCGACCAAAGTCTATCTAAGCTTATATAACCAAATTCAATACCACACCTTTTAAAACAAAATAAAATAATTTTAATATTATTTTATTTTTCTAACGGTTATTAAAATTTCTTATCTGTTTATCATTTTCTACTCCTAGTAAAAGGCAAGAGTTATCCACTCGTAAAATGGACACCAAAAAGAAAATAAAACCATCGAGGATATAAAGAAACGAATGAGGGGAGAGAAAGTTATCTTTAATAGTTAGGATAAATATTGCTTTTTTAAAAAAACCATTTCAACTGATTAATATTATTTATCAAGTCACTATTTGTTTTAATTTTTTAAAATATAAATAATTGGTAAAAAAGGAACTCACACCTAAATACTAAAAATTAGTATACGTATTTTTTTAATTTACTTTTAAGTTTCATTTTAAAAACTTTTCTCCACATAATTTTTAAAATTAATCCTTTTATCATCGTCTCTTATCGCTTAATTATCAAAACTTAAAAGTACCTAAGTCCCTTAATTATTTTAAAAAACTATTTACCTAAATCTGATTATGTGTTACTACGAGGATAACAAATTTATCACATACATAAAAATTTTAAAATGGAAGTACAGTACTTTTGAACAATAGAAGCCTGCTAATCATTATCGATATCCATCTATGTTAATATACAATTTTTCTGAAAGATATAAATTAAATTCTCCAATTAAAAACATGGAGTGTTGAACTTTATAACTAGTTTTCTAATTAAACTCAATTGTGGCAAAAGTCATTAGAGGAGAACGCTCTCTTTTATCGGACTGATGAGCTTATTCTTCAGCATTAACAACAGAGAGACTTCTGTATTATCAAGGTAGATGTTCTAAACTTTATACAAAATTCGTTATTTTGATGCAAATTATATTTGAAAAAAATGGAAACCACAGCAATAGCAGTTTATAAAAGTTTAGACCAGATTCAGTGAAAAACTAAATTTTAGTTTGTATTATTTTTACATGCATAGTGTTACTTGATATTTTAAAGAAATGAAATGATGTGGTACCCTAGAATCAAAAATTAAAATCTTAAATTTTAACAAAAATTGCTCTAAAGGTGCTATAACCCTACCAAGGACCACTTGCATACATATATTTGAATAGAGTGTGATTCAAAATTGATATATAATTTGGTGCAAAGGAAGTAGGCAATTGTCATCTTTATATGTTGTTTGGATTCGAATCAATTATAGAATTTACTGAATATATTAATGGTACCTTAACAGAAATTATTTGTCAAGGTTGATAGGATTATTAATTAGGAAGAGTTGCTTATGAGAGTTCCTGTTTATATATATATATATATATATATCTGAAATGAAATATCGAATAGCATGGATCAAAAGCGACAACGGATTAGTACTAGATCCGTCTTTACTAATAGAAATTAAACTATTATATATTATTAGTATATTTTTTATCAGCAACTATTATTATTAGAATCGATAACCAAAATCCCTTTACATTCTATCAATGTTTATTAGCAGGTTCCAATTAACATAAAAAAAAAAAAATCAAAGAAATGAAGAAGTTAAGAAATAATCAGGGACAGCAAATATAGTGCTTTTTGACATTAGAGAAATACAAGTAATCGATAAACAAACATTGAAAAAGTCACTTGATTGAACTGATACACGATCACTATGATGGCGGTTGTCCTTTAACCGCTGGAAACTTGGATTAAAGACGAGAAAAAGCAGAACTTCAATTTTATGGAAGCTGATGCAACTAAAGTCATATATATAATGTGCCTGATAAACTAAAACAAGGTCTCATCATCATCATGATCAGAATTTAGTAGGAAGGCCAATAGTTGTCTAGATCCATGCAATGCTCCATGCCCATAAACCTATTCCCGTGAGAATTCATGTTACTCATTTCTGATCCATAACCTACATCTGCACCAAGAGAACCTATGCTCATCATGCTCGAATTCACATCAAGTACTTGACCCATTGTATGAACAGGACCAGAAGAAGCTTGCATTGCTCGAAAAATCGGTTGTGTTGTGGTTGATGCTCCTCCTCCTCCTCCTCCCAGATTCAAATTGAGTCCTGAAATGGTGAATCCTCCTCCTCCTGCTGCTGCTGCTGATGTAGGGTAGCCCAATTGGGATTGCATTGGTTGATTCACACTGCTTGTTGACCCACCTCCTCTCAAAACCCTAGCAAGTTCACCTAACTCAACACTGCTCATGCAGTTCCGTCCATAAAGGAAATGAGCAGCAGGATCTCCCAATTGCATCACTGGTGGTGCCATAATATTTGGCCCTATTTCCAAACTGTACGGATTCACTGCTCTTGCATGGTTGGAAGAAGGGAACTTTTTTGCACCACCACTCTTCTTGAATACCCTGCAAACCACCCATTCATCCTGCTGCATGTATAGAAAGTGGATGTTACATTAGTTCATCTTCTTTTTCTCAAGATATGTGAGTACAAGTTATTACTCCCTTATTTGTATCGATCAATATAAAGTAACATATAATTGAGTTTTCCAAATTGTTATTACTTTTTTCATGGAGGGAAAAATGAAGTGGTTTTAATCCATTGTACTAAGATCAGTGGAAGAAGTAAACTATGTTGAATATATCATATATGTATGTACCCTGGTAGTTCTGAAGCTGGATTTTGAGTGAATGCGGTATTCATGCATGACCCAGTTGCTTTTCTCTCCTCTGGGAGCTCTTCCTTTGTAGAAAACTAAAGTCTTCTTCATGCCAATCAATTCCGAGGTTGCACTGTTCAGGATCTCCTTGTCTTTCCCTGTTGTCTTCCAATACCCCGTGTTCGTTGCTCGATTGGTTCTCACACCAGTCGGGTATTTACGGTCTCTCAGACTGAAGAAGTACCATTCTTTTTCTCCCATCTTAGCTTTCCCTATTTCATGGAAAGATACCATGAATAAGCAGACACGAGAGAATAACTTTCTTTGTGTTTTCTTTGAAAATGGAGAATTATACATACACATTATAATAGCGAATAAATCTTATCCATATCACAAGAAAGACAAACGTCTACCTTAATATATGGAATCATTAGATTAATAATGGATGCATCAATCGGATGCGTGTATTGAAAAGAAACCCTAGATTTAATATTGTGTTGTCTATTTTCGAAAATCATGGATGAAAAGGCTGAAGATAAATTGAAAACAATATGAAAAAAATAAGATGTAACTACATACATCTATATCTTGGTACACGAGCATGCATAAATAAAGAAAGAAAAAACCCAAAATCAAATAGGCATGCATAAAAACTAATCTCAAATAAACAGAAGATAATTAATCAGATAAGAAATATATCTATGTACCTGGAAGCTCCCATGGCTCACTTTTGTTGAGATCTACATCAGTTATAGCTCTGCCTGTAAAACTAGAATCCGATATCTTATTTAGGAGATAGCAAGTGACAAGTTCTTCATCCGTAGGATGAAATCGAAATCCCGGTGGTAGGGTTTCCTCTTTTGCATGAGTTCCTTCCATTTCTATATCCGTTCCCTCCTTGATAATGGCTTCGTTTTCCTTCTGTACCACACAAAGAGTGACATGATACACACGTCAGGAAAAAGCTTTGCAGAAGAAGAGCGTTGAAGAAACTTCAATTAAAAGCTCTCCGTTATACGAATCCACTACTCAAGAAGAGTTAGCATACCCTTTGGAGAAGAATAAATCACAAAGACTTTCTTCTTCAAGTGGAGGAAGAGAAATAATTGAAAATTAGGAGCTGTTAGATCAATAAGTTAAGCAGTTACTTACTTGCATGGAGAGAAACTCCTTCAATCAGGTTTTGATGCTTTATACAAGTTATATCCTTCACTTGGAAACGAAACAATGACTTAAGGGATACTGCAAAATAGGACAAAGGAGATGAATAAGGGGAGAGAGCTTTCTAATAATTACTTATCACCATGCATGAAGAGTAGGGAATTTAAGTACAAAGGTAACGGAGAAAAACGTGAAGAGTGTGTTTCTGAAGCTTTCACCAAATGTGGGTCTTCACCTTCAAGTTGCACATAGTCTAGTAGCTGTAAATACCAAGAAGAATACCTATTTCGACTCGAATTAGAATGACGATCTTGACCTCAAACACTAACGAATACTTTTCTTGCTGACTGCTTTTACAAAGATAATTTTATTCTGAGCAATACCTAATGGAGATAAACAAAGATAATAAATATGTGAAGTTATTGAGTGGTGATAATTCACTTTTTGAAAAAAAAAATAATCTCACTTTATTATCCCCTTCACAATATAAATTTATTTCTTTAGTAGTTGCTACTCTTGATCCAACATTTTTGATAAGTTGAGTGTATATACAAGGTAAGAAATAATTAGTATTACCTATTAATTGTTATATTAGCTTAAAGAGCAGTGATACTTTAACACTGTAAACAGTAATTTACCTTCATTTCACACTGAAAAATAATATTATTTTATTAAAATATTATATTTTATTATAAAAGGCAGGAGTGAAATGGTGTAAGTTTTATACAGTAGTGTCAAAATATATTTATTCTATTAATTGTTATATTAGCTTAAAATATCATAATATCTATTAAAGGAGTTGTTGCTTTAAAATATTGCCAATTGAAAAATAAGGCACATGGGAAAGAAAATAATAATTGACGAGACTTGAAATTCGTAAGCATTAAATGGTTTTAGAAAAAAAAAAAAGACAAAAAAATCAATGTATTTTTGGAGCAAAGATGCTTGTACTTAATTATAAATTTAAAATAGTAGTGTTGTTAGTATATTTTCAATATCTAATTATTTACTTGACACACTTATCATAAATTAAAATATTTAACTAAAATTAATAGTTATAATGAAAAAGGAATTCTGAATTTGATATTGTTGGTTGATTTGAGAGGCAATGGGAGTGAATCATGCACACGTGACGTAGTGGCCCCTGCTTTCTGAGCCAACAGCGTTGAGCCACCTTGTATAAGATCGCACGTTGTATACAAGTGAGGACAATCGAAAAGTCAAAATGCACGAGGAATACCATAGACAAAGACAACATGAACCAACATGAAGGGCTTCCCTAACCTCTGCGTAATATTATAAATTAATTACGTATTACGTCTTACGTATTTCATGGAACACCGTTTCTTTTCTCCTTCACCATTTTCCAGAAATCCCTGTCCTTCCTCCTTCCATTATCCTTCATTTTCCACATTTCCCTTTCTCATTCTCATTAACTACAAACTCAATTACATTTCTATGCAATTGACCTCAAAACTCACTTAATCATCCCATCATAAAGCTTAATTAAGGTGATCACCCAGCTAATGAAGAAAATGTATCTGTGATAAAGATGAATTGACACACCACATTTAACTTTGACAAATTTAAACATTTAATAACTACTGAATTTTACTAGCAATATAACATGATATATATTATCATAATTATTAATCTAATTTCGATGAATCAATTGGTGTTAAATTTGCTTGTGCTAAAAGCATAATCGCTAGGATCCTGGGAAGCCTTTTGGCTTTATATTCCCTCACTCTCCTCAAATTGTAAAACACTCCTGCTATATTATATAATAATATCACTTTATTTTTATCTTTTAGGTATTTATTATCAGCAAACACTAGGCTACAACATAAAGCAAGATATGATTTTTCTCATATATTCTGGTGCATATGTAGCATTTGACCAGGGTCTTCCTCTCCTACATAATGCTGAAAGAAAAGGCGATTTTTATTCTTTAAAAGAAAATTATAATCTATCTTGCTCCTAAGTGAACTTTTCTTGATTGAACAAAGAAGAGTTATTTACCTATTTAACAGTGAAATGATCGAAATTAAAAACTATACTGTGTTGAAATTTCAACTAAAGGTTATTCAAATTTAGTTTGATACCGTAACTATCCATCTGTATCTTTTACTTAATTTAAAAATTTTCCGTATAATTTCGTTTGGGAAAAAATTCACAAAATTCAGAAGAACAACAGATATTATCACAAAATTATTGCACCAACCATTACTCTTAATTATCATTAAGGCTAAAGCTTGAATGAAACTGCTAGATGCTATAAAGATCCGTGCCTTGACCGTTTCTTAATGATTTTATTTTCCCAGTTTCTCTCTTGCGGTAGATTTAATTAATTTGTTTGACAAATTTGAGGAAGTTACAACCAATTGGAAATCGAAGTGTATATCTGGGACAGACTTGTACGTAAAATACATGTTACACAATGGTCTTGGTAGGTTATTTACAGTGGAATACTGAGGAGAGATCGAAGTAAAATTCTGAATGTTGTTTTTAAAAGTGATACAAATTAAAGGATATATATAGTCAACCCTCACCTTCAACTTCTTGATATGGGCAATGAATTTCTAAATATTTTAAAATAAATAAACCATAAAACATCTCGTAAACGATCACGAAATTATATTTGATTAAAAATCACTTGTTATATATATGATGCAAAACATGGTTTTGCACTACGTATTTGTGTACATTTCTTTTCCGATTAGCCCCAATCTCTTATACTAATTGGAATACTCCGTAAATTTCATATTAAATTCATTTATCTGTTTTTTTCAATTGGAAAAATACCTTAAGAAAATGTATTATATTTAAGATTAAACGTATAATTTAGTTCTTGAACGTATAACAGATTCTTAATTTAGTGTTTATATGTAAAATTGTATCAAATCAGTTGTCATGTATGCAAAACTTTATTGATTTAATCTTTGTTTGTAGCATCCAATGTTCTTAATTTAGTCTCTCCATATATAGAAAGTTTTTAATTTCATCCTTATACATCTTGTACAAGCTTAATTTATTTCTATATATAATATATTCTTAATTTGAATTTTTTACATAGATTATAGATATAAAGATTAACTTAAGAACGTGTTTCAAATATAAAAATTAAATTAAGTTTACCTAAAGAGGTATGACAAGAAAGACCTAATTAATAATGTACTGCACCTATATAAACACTGATATAATAAGTTTTACACGCAGAAGTTGAATTAAAAATATGTTATATGTATAAAGGGACCTATATATTTATTTGCAATCATGAGCATTCATAGAAACAAGGAAAGCCTATTGCAAAATTAATTTCGTATTGATTATCGAGGGACACTATTTTTGTCAGCACAACTATACATGTTGCAGATACGGAAACTGCTATGTGCATAAATGAATCGATATCCTCAAGGGCTAGACCCTAAAACTATGAGGAATGTGAAACAGACACCCAGTTTAGGGTTTAATTTGTACTTTATTATACGTCTGATACAAAGATAGATTTCATTAAACAGTAGGCTAATTATAACTAATCTTGTCTTCAAATGGGAAAGTTGCCTTGCTTGTTTCATACGTAGTTTCAATTGTCGGAAGGGCTGTGAATTATTTGTTGTCTTTTGATTGTTGATGTTTTTTCAAAGGTAGGTAGTTATGATATTGGAAAGATTCACGGTTTTAGCATTGAATTATCAATCAATAACTGTGTTTCAGAGTTCATAAAATGTTCCAATATATTCATCTATCACACCCAGTTGATTACTTATCATTCACTTCAAATAATTTAATTTTACTGTCTCCATCTTCTTTACCTGTTCTGAAAAGATCAACACTAATCTTTTCACCGAAGCTTCAAATTCAGAAAATAATTGGAATTCGTGGGTGACAGTAGTTGGTTTCTACGTGCGAAGAGTGATGTGGGTTTTAACTAATGAGTTATACTTAAATTCATAATGCCACGTATATTTATCTCACGTACTCTAACTTTTTCTGGTGGCATTAGTATAAAACATAAGATTTAGCCATAGTCTGAATTGAGGAAGAAATTTTACTTGGATATGAATGGGTGTGATTCGATATAATTATGATGTGTGACGATCAGAAGGTAATTGAAATTCTTAAAAGTGAAAGTTGAAAGGCATGGAATTGACATGAGGATAAGGATTTGCCTACATATGAATGCACACCTCTTTTCTGTGCTGCTCAATTACGAACATACGTGTCCATTTAAATATTGTGAAATTTATCACAAGAATTTAGTTGAGAAATTGAGGATTTTACAGTTTAGTGAAAGAAGCTATTTCAATTTTATGTGGAGATCAATATTTAGTCACAAAACATGATAAGGCTTGCTGGTGATATAAAATTTAGTCACTACATGTCATCCTGTTTAATTTTTTTTACAGCGTGATGAGATTCAAAATCTCATATAACTTCCTCAAACCCTTACCATTAAATTGATCATAATGAGTGAAGTCAATAGTGATCAAAGTTAGAAATTGGTTATGGTTGCAAAGTTAGATTTTTTAGACAAGAAATATGTATATATATTGTATCCTCTTTGGAAACAAAATCATATGTCATTATCCTTATTTTACTTTTCCTGCATCCTATAACTATTTCCAGCACTTCAATTATGTATCTGATTGATGTACTAAACTTAAGATAGCTTGATTAATATTATTTTAAGTATGAAATAACTTATTTGGTCGCAGTTTTTACATTTGGTTATTAATTTTTATTTTGAAGTGTTTGACAAGTAACAGGCATAACCTGTCACACAATGAGAGTTAGGGTTATTCTTTACTTCTTCCTCTTTTGTGACAAATGCACGTCAACCACACTTAACCATTAGCATTGACAAAGTCGTTGCAAGAGACATAAGCTTATTAAATTAAGTTGATCTTGATGGGAAAATGGTATGTAATGTGTTATTAGTGTATCCGATGCGTATAGATAAATATGGGATAGTTGGTATTTGATTGAGTACAGTGAAAATAAGATGGATTTTATTATGAATAAAGAACAATTACTGAACAAATCCAGTGATAGACTAATAGTTATCACTCAACACGAGTTTTGATGTATCGAGATGGTGGAGCAAATTTACATTTTAGTAGTTTAATTGTATGTTGAAATAAACACATATACACTAATACTAATGTCTATTTATTCTGATGAAGATGCTGACAGAAAAATAAAAATATTATATAACCTAGTTTTTTCTACTTGATTTGGTATTTGAACCAATGAATTGAGCCACGAGAGAAATTAATTAAGTGTTAAATACTGATATCAATGATCTTTTACCTTATTTTTTAGTTACACTAAAAGAAAGATTGTTAAACTTACACAGCAATATTGATTCATAATCCAATTCATGACAGAGGCAATAGTATGGCTGTCCACAACCTCTCAATGCTTTTTACTCCCATAATTAAGTGCATCTACTCAGCTCAGTTTACATGAGTCTGACATCTATTAATTGTGACTTCCACTTGCAAAGGAAGTAAAATAACCTACATGTGATTTTCTCTATACTTGTCAATGCTCTACAATCTAATACTTTGACAAAATAGTCAAAACAAATGAAGATTTTTCTTCTGTTAGAAAATATTACAATTTATAGCATATTAAAATGTCATTTTAACTAGTAGGTTTCGTTGAGTTTTTATATAATTTAAAATTATTAATCTAATTTGCTAATAAAAAATTTGAACATTTATTATTAATTTTGAGATTTTACATGATAAAGAGGTTTTTACTAAATTTCCAAAGTTCATTATAAAAATACACTGGATTAGCTCATCAAAACTAGTGTTTTTCTTAATAAAGGGAGGCAGCTACACTAATCCTAAAATGACAGTAAACTAATTAAATGGAAAAAGATAAGTTAAACCAACGCGAATCCAACACTAACATAAATTAAAATATAAAATAATGATAAATATTAATCCTGAAATGGACAATAATTTTTGTAATTAAAATTAAATAATATTAAATAATAAAATAAATTAAGAAAATGTATGTCCGGACTTAACCAACACTTAAAGTGTTGAGTTTGATTGAAACTATAAAAAAAAAAAAAAAAAAAAAAAAAAAAAAAAAAAAAAAAAAAAAAAAAAAAAATAAAAAAAAAAAAAAAAAAAAAAAAAAAAAAAAAAAAAAAAAAAAAAAAAAAAAAAAAAAAAAAAA
>Ga0099825_1000844_pt1 | contig 36157 bp, 15 predicted proteins | sample SiratroredBW_FD_76838 | JGI IMG/M metagenome (GOLD analysis project Ga0099825, IMG submission 76838) | Root nodule microbial communities of legume samples collected from California, USA - Siratro red BW | ecosystem: Host-associated > Plants > Roots > Nodule | place: USA: California | collected...
ATAATAACATAAAAAATATTTATTAGTTTAAGTTTTCTTGAAAAATAATGATAACAATAAAAAACAAAATAAAAATAATAAATTTGAATTTTTCCATTAATAAAAATAAAAAATGATTTTTTCTAAAAAAAATAATAAAATAAATAATTAATAATAAAAAAACGAAAATAACAAAAATATCTTAATTTAAAACAACAACATCTGAAAATTAATAAATAAATAATAAATAAAAAATAATAAAAACAAATATAACAATAAAAATAACTGTTTCTATACTTGATTTGCAAGTTTTAAAATAAATATATAAAAAAAAACTGTTTTGCTTAAATAAATAAAAAAAATATATAGTAGTTTAGATTTGTCTGTTAATGTTTTAAATAAATAATTAAAAAAATATATAACGAAAAAAACAGAAAAAACGAAAAAGAGAGAGACTTTAATAAAAGGAAAAGAAACGGATACAGAGGGAATTGGGGGGTTTTTTGAAAAAAAAAAAACACACGAATTCTGGAGAGGAAAAGGGAGAGCAAAGAGAAGGAAGAAGAAAAAAGAGAGAAAGAAAAAACGGGAAGACTTAAGAAAGAAAAAGAGAAGAGGAAGAGAAAGGGAGAACACGTTAAAAATAGAGAAAAAATAGAGAAAAAATAGAGAAGATTGATTCTCCTGTCTTACTATCCACACTCAGTCTAAAACTGAGAAGCGAGAAGCAAGAAACTTTTTTGGAAGAACGCATGTACGATTTGTAAGGTTTAAATTTTCATATGCATCTTGAAGTTTGAATTTTGTAAATCATGTGTTCTTAATAAAAAAAGGAGGTCCTTTTGCTCTTTTATAACATTTTGTTTTTTTTCCTTGTTTATTAAATAATAAAAAATTCATCATCTTTCATCTTTCATACATTCTTCATCCATGTATGTTATGCTCCAAAAACTATTCCAAAACTGCCCCCACAAATAAAAAAAGTTACCAGGCATCATATCTAATTTTGCATTATCAAGAATTCATTCATTCATGTTCCATTTTTAGATGCATGATCCCTTAAAATTAAAGTATCAATTATATGTTGCATATAACTGTTGCATGTTATTTTTCAACACCATAATTGATATATGCTCCTTTAATTCCTTTTTTATAAAAATGAAGAAAATAAAAAATGTTGACATATTGTGTTTTTCTTTTCTTTAAAAAAAAACATTTTATTTAACTTCCAACTATCCGAATTTTGATTTGAAAAGTTATGATGACTCGACCGCACGCGTCTACGGTATCCAAATTTAAAGTTTTAACTTTGACTGGAATACCAAAAGACCGCATGCGTGTACGGTATCCAAATTTAAAGTTTTAACTTTGACTGGAATACCAAAAGACCGCACGCGTCTACGGTATCCAAATTTGAAGTTTACTCTAAAAAGAAATATTCAAAATAAAAAATATATATAATTTTCAAAATTAAAAATTATCAAACATTCTAACAAACAAGTATTTTAACCCTGATTTTTTATCCCTGATGGAAATACGTAGGAGCAATGTCAAACCTTGTCGGGCTCCCTAAAATAAAAAAAAATATTTTGTTTGTTTTAGCTTAATCTCTTTCTTGGAAAAATAAATATTTTTAAAAAATCACACTCAGGTTACTTATTTAATTAAAGGTACCGTCTTAGGACGGGCGTTGTGAACTTGCGTTATCCTGTTTTTGGTTTTCCATATCCTGTTTTTGGTTTTCCATAGTCTTCCGTTAATAAATTATGGTGACGACTCCTCTGTTAAAAATTTTTTAAAAATTATTTTGTTCGCCATCCCCGTCGTAACCGCGGTTGCGACAAGTTTATTAAGATGTGCGGATGATATTCATCCAAATATAATTTGCATTTGGTGTCATTATATATTAAAAAAAATTTAATAAATATTATTATTTAATATATCTCAAATATTATGATTCAATTGTTATTTATCAATCGATGATTGACAATTTTATTTTTATTTGTTTTTTTTAATTTAAAACTCAGTATTCAATTTTTCTAAGGTGGTAGATTTTAAAAATAAAACCACATCAATTTTTTCAACATCTTAACAAACTCAATTCTTTTGGATATCAAATCACCTACCCCTGGCCCAAACTTAGAATGTATGTATCCTACCATCCACATCAGCATGCTATCTTAAATGTGGAAAAAAATGTTTTACCTTTTGACTCAAGAATTCAAAAATTGTTCATTAATTGGTTTTAAAGAGTTTTAATATAAGGATAAATAATATGTTTTGGAACATTCCAATCTTTAAGAGAAACACAAAATGAATAGACTAAGAAGGGAGCAATTCTCAGCTTCAACTAACTACAATTTTTAATATAAAATAACAACACACAACACAGCATCACATAGTTTCAACGAAAACATACATTAAAATATAAAATATACTAAAAACTAAAATATTAAATTCCCTCAAGTATCGAAGTCAATCTTTATCCTTCTCAAATTCTAAATCATCTTTAAAAACAAAATCAATAACTTACTTCAACTCACCTCAACAGGCACCACAACCCAATTCCCAAACATTTTACTACATTTCCAAAGCTCAGATCTATCGCATTTGTTAAAAGGGCAAATTAATTATAAAAAATAAACTTTAGCTTAAACAAAACGAAATCATGAATTTCAAGAAGAACTAAAATGAAGAAATTAGACTAAATTAGGAATATATATCCAACCAATATCGCACTATTGAGAGATTTATATAAATGCAACAAAGACTCTACCCCATCTTCTTTTGTCAATTATGTTAGAGGAAATCAAAGTTTGATATCAAAAGAATTAATAGGGTTTTGGAATCCACTCTACCTGAAAATCAAAACTTCATATATTCTCGTATCAAAGTTTATGGGTAACTTTTGTTGATGTGACATATACTATCTGTAGGCCAGATGATGGGTTTGTTTATACCCAAAAGAGGATAATTTTGCATATAATTATCTAAGAAACATGAACTTGTTTGATATTTGATTTTTCACATTATGACTAAATAACTTTAAAATTTTTATTTCAAAATATAAGAACTAAAACTGATCGACAAAAAACAGTATAGTGATTAAAACCATAAACAAATGCATTGCAATATCAAAATCATATTTATACCCAGATTAAAGAAATTATACCACACTGTTATCTAGTAAAAGTTTAGATGTATAATAAATTTATTAATGGTATGATAATTATTTCAAAATATATATCAACAATTATACCAAATTAGATCAGAGTCTAAAACTAATAAATATATAATAACTAAACTCATCAAATATATTGAAAGAGAATATGAGGAAACATGGTTGACAGCTATATATGAGCAAACTCATTGCTAACTTGACTATGAAAGATAACAGCTTTTGGGTTGGTAACTATCAGTGCTACTACATTGCACATTTCATTTATGTTAGACATAACAAATCGATAAACCTTATCATGTTGTTACCTTTATATTAAAATTTATATTATTTTTATGTTACATTATGTTTCAATAAAAGATAATTAGTATTTATTATAGTTAATTTTATAAATAATAAAACTAATGAAATAAACTAGATTGGTAAGTGTAAAATTAATAACAAATTATATATATTAAAAATTGTTACATAAATAAAGACGAATCTTCTTTACTAATAGTTATAAATAAATATTTTTTATCAAATGTCATAATTTTGTAATTATATAATACTGGAAGATAATTATTATTTATTGTAGTTAGGTATTATAAACAATAAAATTAATAGAATGGATTATATTAATAAAGATAAAATTGATAAAAAATATGTAATAAAACAGTTATAAAGAGAAATATATTTCTAATTAAAGATTAAAGTTCCTAATCACTATTAGCATGTACTTATAACAAATAAATTATTCTACTAATACCTTCGTTAAAAAGAAATTAGGAGTTGATTAAGTTGAGCCATCCAAAGCAACTCCTACCAAAAGGGGATGAATAGTTTGTAATATGTTGTTTAGGGTTATGAACGACGCTTTGAGTGTAAGAAAAGTCATTTTGATTTGTGAGGAACCAACAATTAATGAAAAGCCATTTACATGAGATCTGAGTCCCCACAAAACCATCTAAGTACCCACTGATTTTCTTTATAACAATTCTTACTATAAATTACTAGATAGTGTTGGTCAACGACCCCACATGTTCTACATTATATAATCATCACACAATTCATAATTATTTTGGAATTTATGTTCCCTTTTAGTATGACGAATTTCTTACTCCCTCTTGCTTCAAATACACGTAGAAACATGTGCTCTTCTTTCAAGTACTTTTTCTTTTTCTATTTTTTTTTTAACTTTATCCAAAAGAATAAACCAGTTTTTGTTGTTACATTTATTTTGTATAATGTTATAAAAATATGAAACCGATTCGCAGAGACCAAATATATATTATCTGGCCAGATGGGGTTGGAATATATCTTTTTTCTACATAAGTCTTGGTTGGTGGAGGAGAAAATTTAAAGTAATGATAAGTCGTCCAAAGTTGATAATTAATTTTTAAAAATTTTAATTATTTATTTATGAATACTTTGTTGTTAAGAAATTTTATTATGAAAAACTAGTAACATTTGTTTTACAGCTTTTAATCAGCATTTATTTGTATGTCAGTTTAAGTTTGCATTGTTTTATAATTATGTACGATATTATAATCAAAAGGGATATTGAATTTGAGTTTGTGGAAAAGAGTATATTACACTTTAAGCTCCCAGAATGTGTATATATACAATTTTGATCTTTATGAAAAAAAATATTCTTAAATAATTTTTATTTCAACAGCATATCAACACTTAATTGACTTTAAATAATATAGGATAAAGAGTAAGATAAGTTATCACTTCCTAATAACATATCAAGCAACTTACGGGTTCTGATTCTCCGTATAGCATATTTTCTTAAAAAGAATCTTAGAGCTTAATTAAAAATAAGTGAGAGAATTTAAATAATAAAAAGGATGGTATACAATTTTGATAGTGGAGATATTTGCATTTAAAAAAGCTAAGTGAAATTCTTACCTTTTCTTTTTGTTAAATTTGACTGAAAGGGGCAAAGGTGCATATATTTCAATGGTGTTGTGGGTATAATAAATTAGTTTAGTTGAACTTCATAATCTTTGATGGTACTAATTTATCCATAACAGTTTGCTAATGGTAGATTTCGTAAAGAGATGAAAAGAAAAAAAATTAAGTTCATGTCAAAGTGGGAAATAAAAAAGTGAATTTTACACCTTTTTATTTCTACTTTTCATCTTTAGAAACGCACTTCCTCGTCATTTTTTCTTCTCCTTGCTTCCATACTTCACAAAAGTACCACGCAATTTGTAAATTAACTATGTTTGTGAATGACATTTTAAAAAATCAATTAATTTGTTAATTATTTTTCTACATGTATTATCCTTATTATCCTTGAGTTTGTGATTGATCGTCGATAATAGACTCTCTTTTCATAATAGTATTTTTAGTTATCCGTCTGACTAATGTCTGAACATATTATGAACACGTCTCCACTTTTTTTTTTTTTTCCTTTTTTTGTCTTTTTATATATGAGTGTGTACCCATTATACTAATTTATATACAATTGAAGCTATTGCTGATTAAAAAACATGTCCCTACTTAATTGGCCAAATACTAATTCAATTGGACGGTCGATTTTTTTTTTTCAATTTATAATTTAGTTCACTGTTTATTAAGATAATAGAGGTTTCGTTTGAGTAAATCCTATTAAATATGTTCTTCATCTTCTTTTTTTATAATATTCTATTTTGGTGTTGTGATAGTTCATATACCACCCGAAAGACAAAAGTTAAAGCGAAAAACTCACTATAAATAAAAACCATTGTTTTTAAATTATTAACAAAAATGAAGTTAAATAAAATTAATCTTTCGTGTTATTTTGTTTACATGTAATCATGCATGTGGGGTTTACAAAAACGGTTTGGTTAACATTTTACCAAACTAGTAATCTCCCACTTCCTATAATTTAATAAAGTGTGTGTGTATGTGAGTTGAGAGCTTGGTTTGGTTATGCAAGTTTTACATATGATAATGGGAAAAGGTTCCAAACTTTGTTGGAAATAGAAGTAGGTGTGTTAATGAAAATATTTGTCTCATGAGTTAGGTTTTAATTAGGCAAACCAAACCACCTCTTAGATATTTTGCATGGCATGTCTTGTTACATATATGTTTGAAAAAAGTCAAAGCTTGAATTAAGTTAATGTCACTTTCAAAAAGAAAAATCATGACTAAGTTGTGTAGTTTGGTTAATAAAAGCAAAACATGATAAAAAGGGAGCTAGTTTTACATTTTATCTAATAGTTTAATTGAAATCCACTCGTCACTCACTACCGTTGATTCCACCTTGTTTGTTTCTAAGCTTGGAGTTGGGACAAGTTTACCCAAAACCTCTCTGTGGTCCGTACATTTCAAATTATAATTGTTTTTTTAATGTGGAAGTGGTGATAAAGTTTAAAATGACCTAAGTTATGTGAATATTTTAAAGGTGATTGAATTCCTTTTTGTGTATAAAATACATCTAGTCATGTCACGTTCTTAGTTAAGGATAACTTTTGTACCGGGAAAAATGTTTTGAATTACGAAGTTAGTTTAAGAAAGTTTTTGTATTTGGGTGAAAGTTTAGGTACATCAAAGATTTGAGAGTGTGTATAACCTGTTATGTGTATAATTTAGGTATCACTAAGTTTAAATATTTCATTCTAGACATTGCTTAACTCAAATACGTTATGCTATTTTTTTTTTAAATACAGTCGTATTAATATTAAATAATGATTTAGAATTATACTTAACTTTTAGAACATTTAAATTAATTTAGATAATAAAAAAGTATTCACTCTAAAAAATGAAAATATGTTTAAATGAAAATTTCTTACTAAAATAGTACCCATTAAATAAAAATATACATCATTTCCTTTTACCGTATATCTTCCAAACGAAATATCGTTTAAGACCATTGATTTAGCTTGAACAAAATTTCCAAAATTTACATAAATTATCTTGAATGGACCCTAGGTTAAGTTAGAATATCCCACTTAAATGAAAAACGCTTCATATTTAAAAGTTATTTATTTAATGTTATATCTTATTTAAGCCTATCCTTATATATATAACGTTCAACAATTCAAAAAATTCATAATTTAATAACTTAGAGATTTTTTGTAGACTTATTTTACAAATATATTTCAACTCAATTCAAGTTACTGCTTGTACCAATTGTCACCTACTTAAAAAAATCATAGATTTTTTACTTGGAAAACAAGAAACGGTATACTCAAATCTCTATCCTAAGGTAAATTGCCATCAACTGCGTGAGTGTTGACGTAAACTTATCATCAATAAATAAAGTACAATTGAAGCTTTGATGAGGAAAAAGATAAAAAAGAAAAGCCAAAAGGCTGACTCTTCTATATCTGACACTGCATGACTCACGTGTTCCATGTATGGACCCTGATGTACTGCTACAACAACATTAAAAAAACTAATAAAAATAATGTTAAACAAAAATAACCAGGGAACAATGTACTCCGTTGATATAAATGAAAGATTAAGAAGTTGAGGACACATAATAAATATAACAACTAGTAAAGACCATATGTATTTTTTATATTTCTCTTACCATTTTATTCTTGAAACTATAACAATTATTTCTAATCAGAACAATTACTATAACCATGTGGTTAAATATAATTACATGCAAAAACTACTTGAGTTTTTGTTTCTTCTCATTAGATGGAATAATTTTCTTTTGGTTTTATAGGTGAAGTCAAGAAATATGGAAAAGGATAAGCTATGTGACAGTGAAGGAAAAAATGAGAGTGCACTTGGTACGTCCATTCAGAAAGGGAACCTAACACAACATACAAGACAACCTGCGCAAACCAATTCACAAAACAAAAACCGCGGCGGACAGACAGTAACACCTTTCGCTCAAATGGTTTCAGACAAAAGAAAAAGGAAAAACAAATTATTAACTGTCATTTTTTTTTTTTATTTGATAGTTTCCTCACTTGTATTATTGAAGAGTGGCATGCAGGAAATCATTTTGTCTACTTCTTCCAAAGTCTCTTTCATTTATCTTTACGAGCCAGGAACTGTGGGGTGAAAGATATTTTCCCCACATGCTTTACCAGTTTTAATACTTCTAAAATTATTAAATCCATAGAATCAACCTATTAATAATAAAGGAAGATAAAATTTATTATAAATTTGATTTAGGAAACTTATTTATAACTTTAAAAGTAATTAATAGTAAATTAGAACAGAAGTAAATAAAAATATATATTTTTACTAAAATTCTAAAGATAATGTATAAACTATATAACTTCTTGATTCCTAGAAGATTCCTTGAACCACGTTTAAAAAAATTAACTTTTATCCCAAGAAAAAAATTGTACTCTAATTATAAGTTATTGGAGATTTTCAATTAAAAATTATACTCTCATGGAGGGTGACGGAAGTAGTTATGTTTTCGACTTTTATTATTGTTAGGAACTCTCTAGAAAGCCTATAATCGTAAAATTATCCGTAACTTAAGTGTTGAGTTGAGAATTAATGTTACCGTTTTGTTGTGCATTTAAGACACTGGTAAAGGACAGAGACAAAGACAAGGACAACTACAATGTCAGTGCAAACAGTTTGGTGTTTTCTTATGTGTGTTGATTTTTATCTTTGTATGAAACTCGTTTTGCTTTCAAGAAACGCACGCACGGTGGTGTTAACAGGAAGAGTTGAAAAGAAGATGAGTGTTGAAAGGAAGATGAGTGAAGTTTTAAATTCATGGTGTGTGATGGAGTCAATTAATTTGAACATATAGGGCAACACTGTGGCACCAAATATAAAAATCATAATTGGTAGTCGTAAAATATCAGTTTGTACTCCATCCGTAGATTTTCTTTTTTTAACTCATTTTAACCCTTCAAGATAGTAAGATTAGCTGCGATAATGATATTAGTTAGGATTTTTTGTGATAATTTGATGTATTAGGTCAGAAAATTTTATATTAATTAAAAATAAAAATAATATATATACGACAAACCTTATTTTTTAAATTAATTATGAAAAGACAAGTTAGACTCAAAGTTACTTTTTCAGTAACCATTATAACGATGAATCTGACAAGTTTACATTCCAAAATTTACCATGTCTCCATTTGTCTTTGATAAGTATTGATACACTTCTTTAATGTAGTATGATAAATTGAATTTTATTTTACTGATCCATAATAGACAATATCTTAAATATTTATGTGTAGAGATATTAAAACACTCTGCTTATATTGAGAATATTATGTTTGAGGTTAAGTTAAAATTTAATGAAATTAAGTTAATATTACTTTAGACTAATTTAATTTAAAAGTATTTAAAATTAAGACAAAAAATATTTAGATAAGTGAAACCTATAATATAGACCAACTTAAAAGTTAGTTTGATAAAAAATGAATTAAATTAAAAATAATTTATGCCGAGACCAGATTAAAATATACTAGACTTAGATTAAGCTAAATAAATCTAAAAATGTGATGATTTTTTAAGGCTAAATTAAATATGTTTTATGAAAAATACTCCTAGATCTCAATAAAATAACTCAAACAAATTAAACAAAGCACTTTATTGACATCATATTATTATTGGTATAATTAAATAAAAAAATAGAGTATATTTATGATATATATTTTAAGATAAACGAAAGTTTAAACAAAATATAATATTACATCATATAAAACTATTATTCATTAAATTTTATACTTTATTAAAATATATTTAAAACAATGCAATTACAATTCCAATTTGTAATCAAAATACTAAATACACTCTTACGCATATATTTAAGAATTTAAAAATTATAAAAATTGAATATCATATATCATCACTTTATTTGAGTAAACTGTGTGAATTTTGAATAAATTAATCAATTAATGGAGAATAAAAAAGTTGTATAATAAAAAAAATGAAATTAAGGATGAGGTAGAACAAAATATATATATATATATATATATATATATATATATATTTAAATTACTTATTAAACATTTTTATTTTAAAATAAAAATAAGTATTGTATGAGTATGAGACCGGAAGACATGTATATCTATTTTCGTTCCCATATTAATTTAAAAATTCTAATATTACTTTGTATTTATAGCATGTGTATGTAAATTTTTTCCATCATCAAAATTAGGACAGAGAGATAGAGTTTCTAATAAAAATAAAAAAATTAAACTATTATAACCTAAATTTCTTTTATTTTTCTATCCGTTAAACAATTGAGGTTTATGAGTAAGTAAATTCAACTTTATTAGAGTAAAAACGTTAACAACAAATGGAGCACTAACTATAACAATATAATGTAAACAAAGAAACATGTATGTGTTTATTAAAACTCTTACAGTTATTCTTTTAAATAAAAACTGAGACAAGATTATAAAGAAGTTGAAAATACAATTAACTGGTACAAAACATTGATACTCTCAATCTAGTATGCAAAATGTTACTATGGTTGGAGACAAAGTGGACCCACCGCAGGTGGGTTAGATCCACCAAATCAAAATTATCCACACCACCCACTCCTTCCCCACATCTTTTCTCATCACCCTTCTCTGTCAATGCCGTATTTACAGTGCTTCTATTAAAATAAATACAAGAAAGAAACTTCTTAACTACTCCTTCCCTCTTTCAAAAATCTGTACTTGTAATCTTTAAAAACAACATTTTACTTCATTTTTTTTATTTTAAATCATATATTATTTGCGCTAATTTGTTTCAAACAAAGTTTATTTTTCTTCTATTTTGTTTATTTTGAAAAATTAATATTATTTAATATATATTAAATAAACTGGTAATGAAAGTCAGATAATAAAATTAAAATTAGAACATAAATTACGATCATCTGTATAAACATTTAAAATTTTAATCACGAAAAACTATTCTTGTCTTAAAACGATATACTGCTCACAAAAGCATAATATATTTTAAAAAGACATAAAACTAAATTACTTAATTCAAAATACTTTTTATGAAGTTAAATAATTGAAATTTGCATTTTTTATTAGATACGGAAATGATGAGTTTTGAATAAAAAAAGTAAAAAACGCAAATGAAGGCAAAAATGGTGTCGGTGGTTTGTGCCACGTCAGATACACAAACTAACGCACTGCATTAAGTTGGGACCCACCAAGAGACACGTGTCAAACGGGACCCATGCAGATAAAATCGTGTTAACAGGAAGACATGAACATATCCGATCCAACGAGAGAATGACACGTCATTGTATAGAGTATCTTGTAATTTTAATCATTTTTTATCATTAATTTAATCAATCTATTATCCCATCTTCCTCTCCACTGCACCCACCTTCTTCCAATTTCTTCCAAAATCTGGTGCAGCTGAAAATTTCAGTGGCTAATAATAATATTTTTGTTTGTTCACACTTTTATAAAGATTTTTATATGATAAATTAATAAATTATATGACAGGTAACCAATCAAAGATTATATGATAAATTTTTTATATTATTTGATAATATAGATTTTACATATTAAAATATACAGAACTAAACTTTAACTTTTTTGAAATATTCCTGCAAAGATTTAATAAAGCTTTTATACAATAAATGTATCATAATTAAGTTATATTTTTATCTACAATTGTAACTAGCAACCATGTAATAAGATATTTTTGGGATAATTTAAATTTAACTAAGATACATACATACAATGACCTATGTCTTTTATTTGGGTAATACAGAGAAGAACTTTCATTTTTAAAGGGTAAGTGCTACATCACTATAACAATTTTTGTTTATAACTTTTATTAGTTTTATTGATTTTTTAGTTAACTTTTAAATGACATTAGTTTGGGAGACCTCTTCTTAATACAATAACTTATTAAATGTTTAATTTAATTGCTAAACTTTTTTTTTGTGGTTTATTGTTTTGACTTTATAAGTAACAAACTGTGAGTTTTTTTGCCAGCAAAAACAAAATTGTCATAGAATTTGTTTAGATGTTCTATCCATTTCTTAATTTATTATAAATTTCATTGCTAGACTCAATTCTCAACTGTGTCACATCGGTCAAACTAAACAATGTAAAATATAATCCAAAAATAATGAAACTTGCTTGCCCATTTTTTTAAAATTACCATTCTTACGCATAAAGTCAATGATTAAATATAGAAAAATACAGGAGAAAATTAATAATTCAATCATTATAAAGTGAAGTATACGATTAACCTAATTTTATAAACAAAAATGAATTTTAATCGGAAGTGATTTATTTTTCTAGAAACACATTACTAAGACTTCTCTTTAAATACCAATCATGGATGACACTTGTTTATTATTGTAATATAAACAAAACCATCAGCAGTTTAGAGAATGAGACAAGAGCATTGAGTCAAATACTACAGGAACCACACAATCCTAAAGGTTATTAAACAAATGAATTGTTTACTAGGGCTGCAAAATTAGTACTTAGTATAATATAATATGAACAAAATAATGGGTACAAATGGAGTGGGGAAAATGGATAAGGATACGAGTTAAAAAACTGCAAGATGAGTCGGAGAGAGAGAGTGCAAGAAGGGTAGCTGTGACAGACAAAAGTGGTTTCTGAAAACAACAAATAAAGGTTGGCATGCCAGTAATTATGAATGGTTCTTTTCTAGGCAAACTATAAAATGTTATCAAACATTGCAGTTTCTTCAAATTTCAAATATCCCCAGCCCACCACAACAATATGGTAAATTTAGGTGAATTGGAACTCACTAGAAGGACAGTGATCAAGGCCAAAATTCAAATTATCATTTTCTTTTAACACATTTCTTGTTTTTTGGACACATTCTATTCAATTATGTGCTTCTTCTGCTGCCTCTGCACTCCTTCAATAATAATAATAAGAGCTTTGTTTCCTCCTCCGGCTTCTGGCATTTCAAATGCAAGTGGAGATTTATAAATGGAAACACGTATATTATTTACAACGTCAAAATTTGGTATTTTCGATATCTGCATGGGATAAATTGTCATATAGTAATCATCACTGGCTACTCATCTGACCCGTTTTTTAATTCAGAGCATATTCTCATAAGGTCCACCTCATCATTTATATAGCTATTTTTTTTTTTAGTTTTATATATTTTCCACATAAGATAGGTTGTGACGAGCATCACAATGCACCCACCAATCCACTTTTTTTTTTTTTTTCATAAACAGCAACTCACGTGATACTTCTTTCTTGCAATCTCACGTGATCCCGAGCGCAACGTACTTTTCAAATTTATCCATGAGTTTAATTAATATTTTTACAAAATATTTTAATGTCGTTACTTCATTTAATTAATTGCTTTTTAGTTTAATTTTATTACAATGTCGATACCAGTATATCTTCTATATTGATTGATAAAAAAAATTATATATAATTTTTTTAACTTTCACTGAATCCAGTAATACTTATACAACAATCTCATCTCATACACATGATTTATTAAGGGATCATACACATTCTCTCATGATTAACACAGTTTGCTTTCTTCATGTCTAAGTAGATATAATGATTAAATAGTTAATATTTGGTCCACAAGATAAAACTTATCAATCACTTCTTTTAATTAATTCCTTAAACATCAAGCACCAACATAAATACATTTCTTCATTATTACCTCTTTTGAGTTCACTTTAACTATTTTTGATTTATAACATTTACATTTATTTCATCTTAATGGACAGATGTACGGATCAGAGAGAAATGTAGTTATCAGGGTGTGCAATAGTACCCTGATTTGGCGCACACAGTTTTCTGAACCATTAATTTCTATATTCTAAATATTTATGATCCTAAGATAAACACAATACTTTAAGGTAGAATAACATTAATTTTGGCACAATAAATTACACGTTTTAACATTATTTTTTAAACAGTTACAGCTATGTTCATTTATTATACTAACTTTCAATTAAAGGATTAACTGTTCTCCATTAAAAAATGCCTTGTTGCATGAAAAAACAACATTCTTATGCAGTAAAAAGAGTATAATTATTGTACTGTAAAATCATTTTGATCCAGCCCTACAGATCAAGATAAATATTCATAGTAGTAAATATATATAAAAAAATTAAAAAACTGACGTGGCACAATGTTGTAAGAATGTAAGAATATACTTTCAATATACCCTGTGCATTTACTCAACTACCCTTGGTGGAGTAAGAAAGAAGATAGATAAAGTTTTTTTGACCTTTGGTGAATCTCTTACTTAATTAAAGCTTTTATTTAATTGATTTATGTTGCATATGTGAAATTCCCTTTCTGCTCAGTGCTCCTCTTGTCTATAAATTGAAGCAGCCACCACCTCAGTTTCCATTCATTCACTTCTTCTCTTCCTACCCCCTCTCTATTTTGCGTTCATTTTGTTTTCGTAAGTACTGTTTGTTTATTTTTCTCTTTCTCTTTTCTGTTCCTTTTCTTTTTTATTCTTTCTTTTTAGTTGTTCTGTCTTTCCCCTGTTTCGGTGCTCTGTTCACCACTTCCATGTTAGAGTGATTTTATCCTCTGCATGTTCATTCTCTTGTAACCGATGGATCATACTCCATCATCTCAGGCGGAGTATTTAATAATGCCATAAGATATCATGGGGTGGTGCGGTTACACCAACTTTGTTTCTTGGTCTACTCTGTTCAAATTTTTTCAGAAAAACTTGTTTTTAGATTATATTCGGTTTGTGGGAAAGCTGTCGATCTGTTTTTTGTTAATGCTTAACTGGTTACTGGGATTAAAGTCTTGAATGCATGTTCTGTGTTAAAAGACCAAATGAAGATGACACTTTGTACAGCCTGGTCTTGAACCAAAGACTTTTTTTGTTGGTTTCTTATTGCTAAAAATTCAAAAGGAAGTCTTCTTTTTTTCTTTGGGATGAACGGTTGAGACTTATCAGAGGTTTAAGCTAAGCCTTGAGTGGAATATTCAATTTATTTAGTTCAAGCACATGACTTTCTTTCAACCACTTTAATGGGTTGCTAGTTGCTATTCCTGTTTTAATTAATTAATGTAATTATGATTTAAAAGGACAAGTTGGTGACAGAGGAAAAAGAAAGTGCATCTTGCAATTATTCTTCTGCAGCACTGTTTAAGGTTGAAATCTCAGTAGAAAAAAGTAGAAGATCTGGTATTATATTTTTGTGGACAGTTGGTTGGTGGGGGTGGGTGGTATTGGTCTTGTAATCCAATTGAGTTTTTGTAGAATATTTGTTTGTTTTTATTTATTTTTTGCTTAATTGTTTGGGGTATTGACTTTGTGATAATTCGAGATTAAAGATTTTTCATGTTGACATGTTTAGAATATCCTTGATCCGTGTCTTACACTGCCTTTTGTTGTTGCAGAAGTCTTTCCCTGTGATCTTCCTAGCCCATGGCAACCGATCGTTTGACCCGTGTTCACAGCCTCCGAGAGAGGCTTGATGAAACCCTGTCTGCCAACAGGAACGAAATTCTGGCCCTTCTGTCAAGGTAACTCATCATTTCAGTTTTTGGTTGATGAGTTCTTTTATGGTTAAAGGGTTTTATGCAGAGTTTGTTCAAAGTTGCTTGATTTTTGCATTCCTGTGTTTTTTTTTTCTCTCTTTTAAGGTGGTGGAAGTTATACTAATTATGTTTAGACAATGAGTTTGTTTAAAATAGCTCAATTCTTGTTTGTGTGTTTTTTCTCTCTGTGGAGGTTCTACTAAGTGTGTTTTAGACAGTGAGTTAGTTCTCAATTTGTGTTTTTTGTTGTTCTCTAGTAAAAAGTTGGTGAAAGTTCTACCATGCATGCGTTTGAGAAGCATGTTGTGTAATACTAACATGTTTAGGAAATTTTGACAGGATAGAAGCCAAGGGCAAGGGGATCTTGCAACACCACCAGGTCATTCTTGAGTTTGAGGAAATCCCCGAGGAGAGCAGACAGAAGCTTACTGATGGTGCCTTTGGAGAAGTTTTGAGGTCTACTCAGGTAAAGAACTTCTTTTGAGCTTTCAAGTGGGGTTTGTTTTGTTGGTTTTCTCATTTAATTGATTCTTCTCTTTACATGTTGTAGGAAGCCATAGTTTTGCCACCATGGGTTGCTCTGGCTGTTCGTCCAAGGCCTGGTGTGTGGGAGTACCTGAGAGTAAATGTGCACGCTCTAGTTGTTGAGGAGCTGCAACCTGCTGAGTACCTGCGCTTCAAGGAGGAACTTGTTGATGGAAGGTGAAGAAAAGGCTGAGTTTGTGTTAAGTGGTGTACTTCTTATGTCACTTACACTATTTCTAAACGTCTCTCTCACTCTTATTGCAGTTCTAATGGAAACTTTGTGCTTGAGTTGGACTTTGAACCCTTTACGGCATCCTTCCCCCGCCCAACTCTTAACAAGTCAATTGGAAATGGTGTGCAGTTCCTCAACCGCCACCTTTCTGCCAAACTCTTCCATGACAAGGAGAGCTTGCACCCACTTTTGGAATTCCTCAGGCTCCACAGCGTCAAGGGAAAGGTAGGCATCTATTTTAAACTAAATTAAGGCAAGGCAAGTAGTGAGAAGTGTATGCATGCGTTAGAAACCTTCTGCAGTAGTTCAATCCATGTTTGTACCGTGTCTAGTAACCAGATCTGAAGTACAAATCTAATATGTATGTGGCAACAGTATCTGTGTGCTTTGATTTTACTGACTGATTTTCTTTGTTGTATGCAGACTTTGATGTTGAATGACCGAATTCAAAACCCGGATGCTCTTCAACATGTTCTGAGGAAAGCTGAGGAGTATCTGGGCACAGTGCCTCCTGAAACTCCCTACTCAGAATTTGAGCACAAGTTCCAGGAAATTGGTTTGGAGAGAGGGTGGGGTGACAACGCAGAACGTGTGCTTGAGTCAATTCAACTTCTCCTAGATCTTCTTGAGGCCCCTGATCCGTGCACCCTTGAGACTTTCCTTGGAAGAATCCCTATGGTCTTTAATGTTGTCATTCTTTCTCCCCATGGTTACTTTGCCCAAGATAATGTCCTGGGATACCCCGACACTGGTGGCCAGGTTGTTTACATCTTGGATCAAGTTCGTGCTTTGGAGAATGAGATGCTCCATCGCATTAAGCAACAAGGATTGGACATTGTTCCTCGTATTCTCATTGTACGTCTTATTAGCAAGCTTAGTTGTGTATGGTGTGTGGCATGTGGATGTGTTGTTCTAATTGGTGGTTGTGGATGTTGTTAAATGCAGATCACCCGTCTTCTCCCAGATGCAGTAGGTACTACTTGTGGCCAACGTCTTGAGAAGGTGTTTGGAACTGAACACTCCCACATTCTTCGAGTTCCCTTCAGAACTGAGAAGGGGATTGTTCGCAAGTGGATCTCAAGATTCGAAGTCTGGCCCTACTTGGAAACTTACACCGAGGTAAGCTTTTGACACCGTTTAAGTATTTTGGCGTGTTTTCACTTTTCTAATCAATCGTCTCTTGTCAACAGGATGTTGCTCACGAGCTTGCCAAAGAGTTGCAAGGCAAGCCAGATCTGATCGTTGGAAACTACAGTGATGGAAACATTGTTGCCTCTTTGTTAGCCCATAAATTAGGTGTCACTCAGGTTGGTCCTCAACTATCTAGTTAACGTTGTCATAACTATATGTATTTTGGAACTCAGAGGCCTAACATTTTATATTTATCTATGTAGTGTACCATTGCTCATGCACTTGAGAAGACCAAATACCCTGAATCTGACATTTACTGGAAAAAATTGGAAGAGAGATACCACTTCTCTTGCCAATTCACAGCTGATCTATTTGCCATGAACCACACAGATTTCATCATCACCAGCACATTCCAAGAAATTGCTGGAAGGTGAGTTGCCCCTTCTATATTTTTTTTTTTTTTTTTTCCTTTATCCAATTTTCTTATTGATTAGCTCACTAATCTCTTGAATCATTGTACAAATGCTACTTTTACAGCAAGGACACTGTGGGACAGTATGAGTCTCACACAGCCTTCACCCTTCCCGGACTCTACCGTGTTGTGCATGGTATTGATGTCTTCGATCCAAAATTCAACATTGTCTCTCCCGGAGCTGATCAAACCATTTACTTCCCCCACACCGAAACTAGCCGCAGGTTGACCTCCTTCCACCCCGAAATCGAAGAGCTTCTCTACAGCTCAGTCGAGAATGAAGAACACATGTTAGTTTCTCCTCTCACTTTCTCTATCTCATCTAATCATACCATGCAAGGTTCTAATTCAATTGTCATCACTTTCAACATTGTGATATTTGGTCTAATGCAATTTGATTTGAGACAGATGTGTGCTGAAGGACCGCTCGAAGCCAATTATCTTCACCATGGCAAGGTTGGACCGTGTGAAGAACATCACAGGACTTGTGGAGTGGTACGGTAAGAATGCGAAGCTGAGGGAGTTGGTGAACCTTGTGGTTGTTGCTGGAGACAGGAGGAAGGAGTCGAAGGACTTGGAAGAGAAGGCCGAGATGAAGAAGATGTACAGCCTCATCGAGACCTACAAGTTGAACGGCCAATTCAGATGGATTTCCTCTCAGATGAACCGTGTGAGGAACGGAGAGCTTTACCGTGTGATCTGTGACACCAAGGGAGCCTTCGTGCAGCCTGCAGTGTACGAGGCTTTTGGTTTGACAGTGGTTGAGGCCATGACTTGTGGCTTGCCAACCTTTGCCACATGCAATGGTGGTCCTGCTGAGATCATTGTCCATGGAAAATCTGGCTTCCACATTGATCCCTACCATGGTGATCGTGCTGCTGACCTCCTTGTTGACTTCTTTGAGAAGTGCAAGGTTGACCCATCTCACTGGGACAAGATCTCTCAAGCTGGTCTCCAACGTATTGAAGAGAAGTAAGCAAAAAATTGTGAAAGAATGGTACTTTTTTTTCATGGGGCCTCAAAAGGTTAACCTTTTTCTTTGTTCCACAGGTACACATGGCAAATTTACTCCCAGAGGCTTCTCACCCTCACTGGTGTCTATGGTTTCTGGAAGCATGTGTCCAACCTTGACCGCCTTGAGAGCCGCCGCTATCTTGAGATGTTTTATGCTCTCAAGTACCGCAAATTGGTAAGTTTTAGGATGTTACATATTTTTTCTCATCCTAGGAATATATACAATCTTATGTTAATCTTATGTTTTTACCTCAGGCTGAGTCTGTGCCCCTTGCTGTGGAGGAGTAAACTGAGGATGAAGAGATGGATAAAGATATGGAGGAACCGGCTTTTTCTTTCTCATTTGGAGTTTGTCGTACTTGAGTCTCATAAATAATGTCCATGATTTTAGTTCTGTGATTAAGCTTTTTCGATAAGGAGAGAGGGAGAGAAAAAAAAGGAGGAAAAAAAAAGTCCTTTCGTTTTTTCTTTTGCATGATTGGGATCTTGATTGGAATTGGGGTGTTTTGCCCATCAATTCAGTTTTAAGCCGTGCCTTCTTTCTTAACTCTGTTGTGTCATGTGATCCTTCCCCTACTTTACTTTCATGCACTGTTGCTCTTTTTTCTCTTTCTCTCTTTAATAAACTGAAAACAAAACCATGAAAAAGCAGCATCATAATAACTATAGTCCTTTGTAGGACAAAAAACGGACCCCCCGCAATTTCATCCGTTGTTGTCTATGAATAGGAAGAAAGTGAAAATTGACGTTGGAATTTTAAGATTTAATAGTCGTTGTCAAATCTCATTGTTCCATAATTATTTAATTCTGAACTAGCTAGCAACTGGTGAAGCAACTCCCTTTCAAACAGGCTTATTTTTTTGGTCACGAATATTTTGCGTCATGCGTTATCTACCAATTTATGAACACAATCTTAACGCTCTTGCTTGTTCCCACTTTCACTTTAGTCAAATAACGTACCTACCCATAAATTACTAACCTTTTTTGTGTGCTTCCTTCTCCTCAAACACATACAGTGGGGGAATTATTTTCTTTTTGAACTATTTTACGTCATCATCAAAGAACTTTACCAATTATCTAAGAGTAGAAGTAGTGATCAAAGATACCACCTCAGTTACAATATATGAGAAAGAACAAATCTGTGTAACAACTCCTTGAAGGTGTGAAATATCTATTTAGGATCTTATATTCTTTTTAAATCTTGGTTTATTTGAATCCCTGGGGCTTGCACTTATCCCTGAGCATTAGTTCTTTCACTTTTTCTCTTGTCATTTTCTGAATCCTGGAAGAAATATCCATCTATGGAAGATTACAAGAAAACATTTTAGTTTTATTGAATTTCTAGTCGTGCCAGTATCACAATTCACGAGTAAATGTTGTATTTTATTTTATTTTGGGAACAGGAAGTATTACTGGACCATCCATCGGCAAAAGGCCTAACATCTAAAGGAAAGAAAGAAAAAGTTAAAATAAATAGGTAATTCAGTACCGCTGTTCAGTTTAATTATTGTATATTTTTTAATATAATAAAAATAAAAATAAACTTTAGTTTTTAATCCCTTAATTTGTTAAGGTAAACTGAAAAATCTATAGTTTTAATATAAGGTAATTGAATACATATCTAGCCTAACTAGTATTTGTCATGTATTTTTACTAAAAAAAATTAATAATAATACACAATTATCCTTAAATGAACTATTAAATATTTTAAATTTATAAAAGCTTCTCTTAAATTAGTTTTTCTTTTAATAAACATACATAATAATTACTAAGGATCAAACATCTTTCACTTACCTTAACTATTACTAAAGTTTAAATAAATTTAATTTTTTTTACTAAGATTGTAATTTATTTTATTATAATAAAATTAAAATATGTTAATATTTATCATAACAAATTGACGATTTATCCAAAAATTAAATAATAATCTATATATCTGGATTTTAGCAGTAATTTCTCCAACAAAAACTAATTAATAATCTAAAAAATTACACAAAAAAGGCTGTTCAAATTTAATTAGGTTGCCATTTATGTTCCTCAATGAAAGAGTCACTATAGATAAGTGGGAGCAATTTGATAAATCTCATCATTAAACATGTGTTATAGTTTGTAGATTATCTATTTTCTTTCAACACTAATCAATGAAGTCGTTGTAGTATAGTGGTAAGTATTTCCGCCTGTCACGCGGACGACCCGGGTTCGATCCCCGGCAACGGCGTTAAATTTTTGGCAAACAGCATTGTTTTTGTTTTGCTGTATCACACACCTGAAACATCGAGGATGGTAATTTGGCCTGCTAATTTATTATTGGACGGCAAAATTGCTTATTAATTTCTTTTTTTACCCTTTAATTATTAACAAAACATTTTCATTGTTTGGAGTAAAGTTTATTCTACTTTTATTTGATTAAATTTTAGAAATTTGCCAACGTCTCTCTCAATTGGATTTGCCTTTCTATTTAAATCAAATTGAAATTTAAACTAATGTATCAATTATATACACCGCCAGTTTAAATATTTTAAATTAATATTTTATTTAAATAAATATAATAATAATATATTAAAAACTGAAAAATTATTAATATAAAATCAATCTGTGCTCAATATATTCAATTACTGATATGATATGTGCATTTTTAATAGTTATTTCGACAATATTATTCCTGTTATATTTCCTTTTTGAAAAAAATGTTATATAACAATTTAATTCAGTTTGTACCGTTATCAAATTATAAACTATGATGTTTGATATAGACTTTTACAATAATTTTGTACACTGTTATGTTTCTTTATCAGGTTTTACGCTGTGATTAATTCACAAACTATCACAGATGATAAATTTATTGATTTTATAATAATTTCCTTAAAAACCATACTAACGGTAACTTGCAATAGAAGGCAGTATAAAACTATTTTACACCACCAGTTAAATTTTATTTTTTAATACTTTATTTAAATTTTTCGATGACCTAAAAATCATAAAGAATAATACAATCAACTGAGTTTTCTATCTTTAGAAAAACATGTTTAAAATATATAAATAAACATGTTTTCTATTTCCTCATTTTAAACAGTTTTTAGTTCAAAAATTACCAAAGAAATTCTGTTTTAAATCTCTCCTTCAACAACTGTTTTCTAAAATTATTTCAGAGTAAATGGGAATTTTGAAACAAAAATCACAAGGACACTATTGACATTTGGAAAAGTGGATTGGGTGCAAGAAGTAATTGATGGGATACAGAAATCAATGACCTAGTTTCATTTACTTTACATGGATGTGGGACACACAAGTTCTTCCTACACCCTAATACTCTCTTTTTGCACCCTAATATAAAATTTTAATTTCACAATTGTTCCTGTAGCATACCCATTCGATTTACACTTGAAAAAAAAAGAAAATCGGATGACACCCTAATCCGATTCATATTGCGAAAAAATTGACAACCGGATGAACATGTCATTCAGTTGTCAATTTTTTCACAATGTGAATCGGATGAAGTCTCATCCGGTTCACATTTTCAAATCAAAACAAGAACCGGATCCGGTTCTCATACTCCAAATCGGAAAATTCCTCCATTCGTCGTTGACAGTGACCCTAATCAACTACTTTAACAAGCAATATTACTTACTAATTGCTAATAAACACAAAAAATTACACCAAAAATTACTTACCTATCGCTTGTTTGAAAGATTAATTGAAGATTTAAGAAAATAAAAACAAATTTGTAAGCGGATGCTGAAATAACAACTGGATGACATACTCATCTGACTGTCAATTTTTTCGTGTGAACTGGATGAGGGTGCCATCCGATTCTTATTTTTTTGCTAGTGTGAACCGAATAAGTAAAAAGGTGGAGGCTAATTTGGTTTTTATACTTTTAAAATTGAAGGCATAATTATCATTTTATACTTTGTATGAGGGTGCAGGAAGAGGGTATTAGGGTGAAGAAGAGGGTATTAGGGTGAAGGAAGAACTCGTCTTTGGGACAAACTTGTAAAACAAAAAATTCAAGGCTTCTCTTTTTGCACTCTCATTATTACTCACGACTCTCACATACTATAACAAAAAGGAAAAGGTATCCTCTCTTACTGGATCATGCCACGGGCTCCGCTATTGTCATCGCTACCGCCATTCTCCACTGCACTCTGAAAGGAAGAAGAAAAACAAAACTCATTCTTGAAACTATCAGACATGTTCTGTAAAGTTTATTTTAGAAATTTTGTTCTAAAAAACTTGATTTAAAACGTATTTTATGTGTTCTGAAAAAATTGTTATAAAAAAATCATTTTGAAAAACTTATTTTGTAAGGCTTCATAGTTATAACGTATCAGAAAACTTATTTTGGAAAACATCTTTCAGAAATTCTATTTCAAAAATCATGTTCTATTTTTTTAAATCTTATTTTATAAATCAAATTCTAAATTTCTATAAAATTTATTCCAAAATATTTTCAGAATAGATAATATAGAAATCACTTTCACAAAAGATAAAATGATTATTTTAAAAATGATGGGAATGCATATAGAAATCAGAGGTACTGAAAGAAAGAGCATAATTACCACTTGTACTCAGTGTAACAAAGACTTGGATTATTCTTTTTTAGCGTTCTTCTGTAAATCACCTATACAAACACATCAAATTTTCCCACAACCATACCTTCACTTCTTCACTAACTTATAATAACAAGTCCATATCTACAATTGAAATGATAAAAAATTTTCAGTTTTTTTTTTTTAAGTTTAAATAGTGAGTTATTATTAAGTATCTTTTTAACTGAACGGATTTAGATTGGATTTTCAATTCTTTAAAAGTTTTTTCTTTAACTCGATTTTACGTTTCATGCATAGAAATCACGATGCAGGAACAAAGTTAAATGTAATTTATGTTTTTCTCAATCCATCGCAAATTATAATAAAATAACTCGGAATATGATGTTATGACAAGGCAAGGATACATAGCTATTTTTTTGCAAAATCATTGGATACAACGAAATATTGGTACTTCAGTGTAGATGCATTCTGACAATAATACGACATATAAAATAAAAATAAAGACATCTCTTTTGTGGCCATTGTAGACACCTTTAGTATTACAATATAAATATGCTATTGAAAATGGCAGACTTAAGAGAAAGGAAAAGAAAACAGCACTTGTAACTATGCATCATATAGTGTTCTGATAAAACAGTGATACAACTGGCAAAACTTACGGTAAACCTGCTGTACACTTTGATTGGACGATGGACTACAAATATAAAACACAAAAGATATGTACAAACTTGTAGCTTTTCTACTCTTATCTTGTACATCAACCTATAATCTATGAATCTAATACCTATTATTATTATCATGATTGGTGCCTGCCTCTAGGTTCCACATGGGAATTTTACAAGATACTCATGAATTGAAGCCTTTAAGGTTCCTAAGGTCTATCTATCTTTCTCTGTTGCCCGTCTAATACTGTCTTCTCGTTCTTTACTCCCCAATTAACAGTACAAATATAGTAGAATAAGATTGGCCCACCGGCCACCTCCAATTTTGGCATATTAACACGATAGCATCGCCAAATTCAAAATTGTAATGATATTACTAATAAATTTCTTACTTATTCATGAGCTTCCTTTCTTTGTAAAGTTTGTCTGGGGTAGAGAAGTATTGCCAATGACAAAGAAAATACCAAACCAACTAAACCACTAAACGGTTGAAAAGGATGACTCCCTATTATCCAGAGAGGAAGGTTGCCCTTATTATGATATATTAAAAAACCACCCTTCTGCAGAATATAAGTGGATGCCATCATGCCTGTGCGTAGCCCGATAGGGATGAAGAGGCTACCTCCGTTTCTCTGTCGGGCACCTGACAAAGACAAAGCTAAAAGCCAAAGTCCTGGTATCGCTTGCAGAGACCTGAAAACTCCATAAAAGAGAAGATAAGATTTTGACTGAGGATGAGAGTTGGTTATAATATAGCCTGATAAATACAAACACAAATCTAGATTTAGAAAAGTAAGAAAACAAAATGTAGTTCTAAGGTCCAGTGTAGCGAATGAGTTGCTAACTATGGCTTAAGGGGTGTGTGAATTGTTATGATTGAAAATTATTTAAAATGATCTCAAAGTGAAATGTGAAGAACCTTTGACTTATTGTTATAACAAAACAACTATCACAATTCACAAATTGTTCTTATGCATACAAGTTTTCTGTAGTCGTCACGTTACTGCTATTTAGCACAAATCGGCCTTCATAAAGGTGCATGAGCCCTTTTTAACAAATTAGGCAAAGTGCGTATCCATAAATGAACCAGGCCATACCTATTTAAAAGGTGGAATTTATTGATACAGTACAGAAATTTTGTTTCCGGAAAATAAGACATACCTCTGCAAGAAAGAAAATGCCATCCCTGAAATGATAATTCCCTGATGATATCCAAGATCAACTGCAATTTCCTGGGGCAACCATGATCTAAAAAGCACTTCTTCCACCAGTGCAATAGCAGTTGCCATCACAGTTCCTTGAACAACTACCAGACCCATATGTCCATACACTTTTAGCCAAGTTATGGCATCTAAAGAAGTTGGAATATGAGGCCAAGAGAAACTTGTAAAACCAAGAAATGCATTCACAGCATGGATTGAAAAAATGAAGATGGCTCCACCAACCAAACCTTTCAAGAACTCAAATAGCTGCAGCAAAGATCCAAAAATGAGCTTCTTTTAAGAATAAAGGACACAAGTAATGCTAATGAATAATATATTCAATAAAACTTCATATTTACTGAAACTCTATTCCCAAAGGGGAACCAGAGCATTAATTCCAACTAGAGACAAGCCAGCAAGATTTGTAATCACTTGCATGATAAGTAAAGTCTGAAGTAAATAATAGGACAGATTCAGGAAAATAAGGAAGCCAAATTGAACTCATAGAAGGGAAGAATGTTGTTTACTGGTTTCTTATACATCATGTTCTTCTTTATTGTTATCTCTTATTCTTTTGCAATTTAAAGTAAAATTTAAATTGGACATTAACAATAAATCTCATCTAAATTAAAGCAAGTAAGAATCACGATAAATGTTTCAATGAGTATAATCTTAGTGTACCTATTAAACGCACACATCAGAACCATTTTCATATCACTTCCATTTGCTACATTCTAACATGTAGTTATTCGAAACGTAACAAGTGTTTCCTCCCCGAAAGCAAATTCTAGCATATTCTTCATTGCCATTTTCTACATCTTAGTAGATGTTATCTATGATAATGAATTAATACTACACGTAATTTCAATTTTAACATAGATATTTAAAACAAAAAAGGAAAGACAAAACCATGAGTGACAACTTAAAAGTAAAATCCTAGGACTTGTCTATTAGTTTTTATATATAACATTTACCTTTTTTGGTGATTTCAAGTCCAGCCCATACTGTTGAAACGCATTTTCATATCCACGAATTCTTTTTCCCCATAACATAACAAGTATCACTATAGCAGTGTAGAGGCCAACAATGCAAGCAAACTCAGCTATTCTGGAAGAAGTCTTTGTAGTCCAGCTCTGAACAATTGTTGGAAGTAACGGAATGGCAACAGGAGACCACAGAACAAGCGTCATGCCAACAAACCCAAAAATCCTAGAAGAGAAAAAAAACAGAGTTTGAGAGTTATATAAAAATAAAAGTTCACACTCTCTCAGCTATTAACCATAAAGATAGCAGAACCTAAGTGCATGCTAGAAAAAACTACATTGGATGTTTTTGAAAAAGCGATAGTGAATAAGAAGGCATTCTCCTTCGCTAAATTTTATCTTTTCTTTAAATCTGTCCCTCTAATTCAACAGGTTAAGATATATATTTCTAAAGCTTAGCAGCTCCCATTTTCAACCAGTCATTAAGGCTGGAGTTATTAGCACTACTTAGTAACATAGAATGAATTGAACATTTCCAGTTCAAGTTACCTCTGAAACAAAGGGCGTTCAGCAACACGTAAGAATGAGATAAGCCTGTCTGTCAAACTCATTGCTCCACGTATACCACCCCACAGCAAAGCAATCTTTCCAACAAGCCTCAACAACCCACCTCTCTGTCCTAAATCAGCTAGCATCGCAACCAGTCTGTCAATGGACGGAAGTCATGTTAAATCTTTATAGAAAAAGGAAACCAGTAAGGCACTTGGATGTTGTTAAAATGTGTTCGGACCTTTCTTGATCCACTTCACCATCTTTAGTAGGTACAACTGGACCAGCAACTGACATGGCTTTCTCAGCAAGGCTTGTGACTATGTTATTCTGGTTCTTCTCAAAGACTTCCTCCTGTAGCCGATCTGGCTCTTTTTGATTGGGATTTTCCATTTTCAAATATGTGGCTGAACTTTCAGCAGTTACATTTTCTTGTTGGAGATCCTGGAATAGAGCAATTTAAGTTTGAAACTCACAACTCTACTTAGATGCAACTGGCATTTTAATTTTAAACTAGTGAACTGTTATTCATCCCATTCCATGTGAAGCAATAGAAACTAATACCTTCTGTTGCACAAGTAAAGCAGAAGCCCCAAGAGCAGCTGTAACAGCACCAACCATGACAGTATTTTTGCTTGTATCTTTCAACCCACTTTCTATTGTCTCTGTTTGAATAGGATGGTCCAAACTAGTTTTCTCCTCAAGTACTTGATCTATCTCTATTGCACCTCCGATGCCATGATTATTTTTGCTAGGTTTTTCCACATCATCATGGATCAGAGATCTTTTCTGATCATCATGAAGTGTAGTTACATCAAAATATTTCCTCAAGGAAGCTAAGATGGACCCAACAATAACACCAAGAGGCACTACTTTTCTCAGACAGTTTGTTTGCTGAACAGAGGATGAAATTACACTAACAATATGCTCCCCTTCAAGAGTACCAACCTTTTTTATAGAACCCTCAACATTTAGACCTTGACTTTCAGTATGTAGTTGTTGAATCTTGCAATGCAGAGCAGCCTGTGAAATTGCACTTGCCACGTGTTCCAGATCTTCAGCAAGATCTGACTTCATCTCTATCATTTCTGCAGCATTCAGCTTGCGACCAACTTCCATCTTCAAAGAATGTAACACTCTCTTTTTCACAAATTGTATAAATTCATCTGACCTATCATCACTGGTATCTGTCATTCTGTTCTCAGTATCTGTTGTAATGAACTCTTTGGCAGGTTCTTGTTGCTTTTCAGAATCTAATATTACATATGGTGGTTCAATATATTGATCTGCATTAGAAGATTTTGAAGATGAGGGAGCCTTCATCTTGGGCCCAGCCTCCTCACCAGTTTCAGTATTAGAAGAAGCAATATCTACCTTTTGTGTTTGTTCAAAGAGTTTCCATTGACCTTCTTCTGGGAAATAATCCAGTAATAATGCAGTTGTCGTGTTTAAATCAAGTGGCTGGACAGGAGTCTTTGAAACTAGATATTTACGGAGGTTTTCACTGTAAGGAGAGCCCCCGTATGAACCTGCAGCTATGAACTCTGGCATCCTATCCACCTCTCTATCCCATTTATCAATAAGAAATCTTTTGTCAATCAGTTGAGTATTTGTGTTACTTTCCTTCTGGACTAGGTGACCATTAGAGTTACAACTGTGAGAATCCAATACACTGTTCCCACTAATTTCACTCAAACTTTGAGGTGGTTGTTCCTCTGTATGACAAGAACCATTATTCGAGTACATTTCATTATGGTGATCATCTACTGAAGGATCAGTATATGTGTTGGAATCCTTTCTTTGGCTATTAGTCTTTTGTTTTTCTTCAATCTTGTGTTCAACATCTTTTCCATCCTTGACTTCTTCATTCTCTGAACTCTGCTCAAGGTGAGATATCATATTTTCTATCACACCAAAAACACTATTAACAGCCACTTGAGTGGAATCATCCATCCCAGCCAACGCATCCAATGCCTGAGAAACACTGAAGGCGGGGGCACTAGAATCTAAATTATTAGAGTTGGTCTGAGGTGCAACATGCTGTGTATTCTTGTTATCTTTTTTGTCGTTGTCATTACCTTTTCTTTCCATTGTTGGGTGATAAGAGGAGATAGAAGGTGAAAAGGGTTCTTTTGCGTCAGTTGAAGTATTTTTACTGTGATTGGTAGAAAAATCCTGATTTTTCTGTTCATCCTTCAGGATATTATTTTCCTCCGACATAGAAGGTGAAAAGGGTTCTTCTTTTGCATCAGTTGAAGTATTTTTACTAAGATTGATAGAAAAATCCTGATTTTTCTCTTCATCCTTCAGGGTATTATTTTCCTCCTTTGGGTCTATTTGAGCGATTCCACTCTCTTGGCTCTTCTGCTCGCCAACAGATGCTGATTCAAAACCTGATCCATCAGGATGGCTAGGATTGTATGGTTTAGAACCTGTTTCGAATCCATTCTTGCTACAGTCAACATTAGGAACAGCTTTTCCGTTCAATTCCTCATTTGTGTCATTATTGTCACTAGACTCAGTTTCTTTCCTGGTAGAACTGGAAGAACCAACTTCATCATTTAATGATTGAGATTGGGCTAAATTTGTAAAATTTGGTGTCTCTATGGGTATAACTTCTGTTTCTGTTCCTTCAGCAAGCTCTCCAATGCTACCTGGAGCATTATCAGAACCATCTACAGGACTAGTCTTTTTCATCTGATTCACACAGGGCTGGTCTTCGACCATAACTTCTGCATCCAACACTCTGGACTTTTCTTGGTTCTTTTGCCCTGGTAATGGTTCAGGAGACCGAGAAATATTCAGAATTCTATCTACCTTCAAGTTAGAGCCCTTTGCATGCAAAATTCCAGTCACTGCATCTGTCAACTTTCCACGGACATCTTCTGGAACAGCATCATGTAAAGCTTTCATGAGTGTCTGTCCTTGACCCACAGCAGCTAATACCTGGAAGTTTGTAACAAGTGATGCTGTAATTACAAAATTCTAAAACTAGGAAAAAAATCTATATAAACTATTTCAGGTTACATAAAATAGAATACTGAAAACCATGTAGTCGCTCACCAAACATTTAAGGATAAATAAAGACCAAATAGTGAAAACTCTAGCAATTACTTTCACATATTCTTAACAACATGAAACACACTCACAGTTCACAGAAATTGAGAAGCTAACAACTTATGTAGAGAATGAGAGCTCTATTTAGTTGACTCTCAAAACAATTTAACAAGCTTTGAAATTTCATAAATAAAAAAGTGGAAAGAATTTGTTACATTGAGGGATAGTACCAAAGTTTTTGTTAAAATGACTGATAAACTGCAAGAAACAAACTCCCCTAGTTATTTAAAATGTATCTGTTAGTTTTTTTGACAATGTTTTCTTCTAAGCCTGAAAACTTTTATCTCTGAGGTTACATCTTAGACAAGCATTGCATATATCCTGGTTATTTCTCTATTCCATTTCTGTAAATATTTACAGGTTTTGAAACCCCATAGAAAAAAAGTCTCTTTAGCAACAGCAGCTATGTTGAGGGCATACCCGCATGTTCTCCCTCTGCCCTGTTCTTTTAGCAGAAAAGTCAACAAGACATTTAGAAATAACAGCAAACAAGATCTCCAAACCCAAAAAAGACACCTAGTAATAAAACTACACGTTCTACCTTTTTCTTCCTTTCTTCTGTTAGAGTACCAGGCATGGTAACATCGAGCATATTTATTACCACTTGTGCTGTCTGTAGAACTTCAACATTATCTACTGAGGAAACATTCTCCTCTTCAATCAAATCTGCATCACTGGTGCTAGTCTGCTCTGATGGACCATCTTTTACCTTTAAGCTCATATCCTGATCAAAGTTCCGTTGTAGACTTTGTTGGGACCTAAATTGGAGGCCAGTGTTATTCTTATTTTCCTCAAGGAAGTCATTACTGGGATCAATAGAGTATCCATTAAATGCATCTGAACGAGTAAGATTCAAAAGTTTGCCAACTTTAGCATCTTTGTTTGACCTTATTTCCTCCACAACAACTAGTCCTTTAGAAGGATTTATGGTAACATCTATATCTGTCAGAAGAGGATGACGGCCCTTCAAGAGTCCCAGCTCTACTGCTGTGAGCCACTGCAGATATAACTTGTCAGGTTATCACTTGCAAAAGTATACTTGAAAATCTCAAATTCACCAAGAGGGAAAAAAATAAATTAATCATGATAAAAGCATCTTTTACCTCACAAATTAAGGGAACTGATAAACATAGCAATATAGATTTTGCAAGGAAGCTATGTACCCATAGATCAAGATGAAAAAGATGTGAAGCAAATTCCCATCAACAAAAGATTATAGAATTTAACATCATGATACTCTTTAGGATTTTCTAATTTTTGAATGCTTAACTAATTTGGGTTCAAGTTAATTGAGAAGAAGCAGCAATTGTAAACATATATGAAATCAAAATTTCCAATGGAAGTCAACCATGGAATATAGGAAAAGGTTTATTTCTAAGGTTTCTAGGTTGAACTCGGATTGAATCTGTTTCTAGGGCAAAAATTCATGAATGAAGAAAACCTGTTTTCTTGTACCCTAGGCAGTGAGACTAGAGCAACATAATTACACCAAGGTATATTTGGGAGAACCTCACCTCACCCTCCTCAACTTTAGTCCTATTCCCCTGTCTCCTCTCTTAAAAAAATCTCTAATTGTACTACCTTTCTGTTAGGTAGGTACCACCCACCCTAGTACAATCAGTCATTCTGTTACTAAGCACACTCGTATCATTCCCCCTTTACCCTTTGCTTATCCCTCTTGACTCGCTTTTAGTAATAAATCTGTTATCAATAATCCCCCCCGCCCCCCTCCTCTCCCAAAAAAAAAAAAAAAACGTGCACCTTGTTTTGAAGGAGAAATTAAGGAGAAGTATGCCACACTACATTGGCTAATTACCGAGAATGTTAAAACGCTGGTAATTACTGCCAACTAACCAAAACCCACAAGTCTCCTACCCGGCTGTAATGATAGTCTCCTACACCTTCTGGTTGAGGCTACAACTTGTTCACACAGAATACTAGATGAATTTTGCAGTTGTAAAGCAATTGTACATTAGATTTTATCTTAAAACTAATTTGCATTGAGAGAGGTAGTTCAACTAATATATAAGCCATACTTTAGAATTGAGATGGATGATGCGGGACTTCCTTGTTAGACTTCGATGGTTTAATCTCAAACGATCTAAGCATATTAGATGACCCTTAAACTATTGATGATAACAAATACAATTAAATTTTGAAGTACAAATGGTTGATAATATATTCAGGTTATAAGAAATACAAAAGAATTAAGCAATTCAATAAAGCTCAAAACAAAACTTCATGTATAATTGATTTATGTTCAAGAACAATATACCATCTACCTTTCATGCATAAAGGATAAGTATAAACAACAATAAACGAAGCATTAGAGTAATGGGACGCGTTTAAAACTTTATTGATATAAACAAATATTTGATTGAGCCTTCTATAGATTCTGACTTTATTGCTTACAATGTTGATTCTGACAAAAAATGCCTTTATGCCTAATGCTAAAATTATAACTGTTTTTGTATTGTTTAACTTTCATAAAATTGTTTTTTGGGTATATGTACCTAGGGTAAGGGTTGAGTGTTATGGGATATAACTCTTCCTTGTATTGTAAGGAAAAAAGCACGAATTAACCAATTAAATACTCTTAAAACTCAAAGCCTTGCAACTAGTTTTGTTTTAATCCATTAAACAATCTTTTAATTGATTAAAATCACTTAAATATCAAGCCTTGTATCTAGCTCAAGTTTAATATATTTTAATTGATTAAGATCACTTAAAGTGTTGACTTTAATGATTCTAATAAATCAAAAACTCGTTTTAACATATTAAGACTCGGAAGCTTTGATTCCTAGCTTTGTTTTAATGGACTAAAATTGTTTTAATCTATTAAAATTGACAGATATAAATCAAGTTTACCTCTCTGCACGTTACAAAATTGAACGAAGTTGTTTTCATTGATTGAAAAAACACTTTTGCAATTGAGAGAGATGTTTGCTTGAGATCTAAAACACTTCTTGAAGCTTTCTTGACTGAATTGTTGACTCAAACTTTTGTTTAAAAGTTCACATAGAGGATCACTTTCTTTACTTCATTGTTGCACTTAATCTTTTCCAAGTAATCTTGTTCATTTTTCTATAATTCTTCCTGTAGGTATGTTTGATTAGGATGATCAAGTTGTTTTTGTGATAAAATTTCACAAGGTGTGGTGCTAAGATCTTGGTTTTTGGGTGTTTTTTTTTCTTGTTTCTCTAGGTGTGTTGTAAAAAATTGAAAGCTAGTGGATTGCCTTAGTTAGGGTAACTGAGCAACTGGATGCAACCTTATGAGAAAAGCGATAAAATAGGTTTGAGGGGTGGTACACTCTCATTCGATGTTAAAAGAAAGAAAAGAGAGGCCATAAAGTTGCTCAATCTGTGTGTCTAAACTACACAATAGATTCCACTTTATATAGGCTAATTGCAACCTATAGGAGATTTATTCCTCTGCACATGATATGATTTGCCAATAAATCTTATTCTAATACAAAGATCCTAATTAAGTAAACAAAATATAATAAAAGAAGAATAAATCTTAAAAGATCATCTAGGTTACTCTAGGGATACTTGGTAGTAAAAGTAGAAGGAGGGGAGGGATGGGTGGTGGATTCGAGTCTTTCCACTTACAAACATTAACATATTAACAACTAACATTTGTTGATTCCAAAAAAAAATCTAGGGTAGTCTAAAATATTTGATATAAAAATTGATATCATCATATATTTCTCATATTTTCTAACAAGTCTAACTGATCAATCCAGTCTAATTGTTAGAACCTGTAAATAAATAGAATAAATATGGCCCTGACAAAGCCTTCCACTTTTAAAATTAAAATTCCCAACTTGAACAGTTACATCCTTAAATAGATAGAGAAATAGTTACCTCAATTGTTACAAGCTGACACCATGATAAAGCAGACACGTCAGTATCAGTAACACTAGGTGGCAAACGAGAACACAGTAGCAGACTTGTGAATGGATTTTTAGCAATCAGGTTCCTTGGAACTGAGAATCCGGGAACCATCCCATTATCACTCTGATAAAAATTACCTCTGATAAGACTTTTTACACTTGCATGCATGCATAAAGGAATTAATACTTAGAAACAAAAAATAATATGAAAATGCCATTGTTAATGCAGAACATTTCTTCCTCTTAAACAGTTAAAACATGTAATGAACTGATATCTATAGATTATTAGTGATTAAGAATCCTACAGAAAAGGGAAAGAGAAACTAGAGAAGCAGAAGCCAGACTGTTACCATATTTGCGCAGACTACTTTTATTTAGTTTTGAATAGTCGCACATTCCTGTATATTATTTAGAAAACAAGTCTAATAAACATTTATATTAAATAATAATACAATCAGAGCCAATCAAACCATTCAATCAGAATTGTATCTTACCAAGAGCCTAATTTTCTCTCTGCTGCAAGTGCAAATGGAATCACTTCTCTTATTTCCTTGTTTGTGATCTCCTTTGTCTAGGTTTTGCCTACTTTCTATCTGTTTTTTGGGTATTATCTGATCTGAGCAATCTTTTGGATCTCTATTGCGGATAGAAAATACATGAATCTGGCACAACTTTTTCATTACTTTGAAATCGCTGGTAGCATCTAAATTGGGTCCCTAGGAATTGGAATTTCACTTTCAATTGTTTGCCACTGGAAAGGAATTATGAGGGCACACAGATGGCAATGTTCCAGCTCCAACAGATGATACAAAAATCTGTTCCATGGAAAGTCAAAGATGCTACTATGGGATTATTGGGTCATGTGATAATCAATATTTTAAATTTACACCTATGTAAAACTGCAAAAACAATGTGAGAATATTTGAAAAAGGTTTATTAATCAAATGAATTTGACTAGATGATTTCAATTGGGGTGTAAAATGGCACTCAGGGGAGCAAGTCTATTTCAGAATATTTCCGGTTTTCAAAATTTATGGGATGAATTTTCCACCATTGTTTGTGTTAACGATCTAGAAGTATTCTTGTCTTAAAGTTTTATCTGTTCATGAGGTCAGCAAATATGGTAAGTTTTTATGAAGGAAATAGGAGCAACTAATGTTTTCTTATTTATCCAAGTATTTAACTAGGTTCAGTGTATTCTAGGAAGTTGTGATAATTTAATTGTTCTCTTGCAAATAACTGAAGGTATTTATTACCTATGTAACCCTTTTGATTATTAATAGATCAATATGATGGGTGGAAACTCAGCTCAAGCATATTCAGAAAATACACTGAGTCTCTCTTCTCAAACTTTCTTTCTTTCTTTTAACATGGTATCGGAGCTCTCTATCTAAGCAGGCTATTCTGCAAACAATATTTTTCAAAAAAAAAAAAATCTACTGAGCTCTGGAGATTATCAGTTTTTCCAGCTGCTGTCATAAATCCGGTGACTTTCTGACAAGGAAGGGGAGGTTGTGCATCCACCTCAGAATTATCAATATGGAGATTTGCAGGGAATTGAACCTGTTTATAGTTTGAATGGAGAAAATTATTTGAAGTGGTCACAACTTGTTTGCACAATGCTAAAAGGAAAAGGGAAATCAGCTATTTGGAACTGGGCTGGACCAAAGGAGGGAGACCCAAATATTACAGCATGGGATGAGGAAGATTCATTAATTATTGCTTGCCTATGGAATTCCATAAATATTAGTGATACTATTATGTTTCTCAATGTTAGAGATACGGTTTGATTACACTAACTTGCATTGTTCTCTTTTACAATGATTGAGTGTATTGAGGACAAGGGATTGTGGGGATTATTAAACATGTTAGAGAAGGAAATGGTCTTTATCTTCTTCAGTAACCACGTTTATCCAATTAAGAGAAATACCAATGTAATTCATTTATGTCAGAGTCCTTACCGAAAAGGGAAAAGATTTTACTTTTTCATTTTCAACTACATATATCTCTTTTGAATTTGTAAAAGATATGATCTTAGTAATTAGGGAAACATCTAGAAGTGATAATTAGGAATATTCTCCAGTATTAGATTTCCTATACAATACTTTGAATGATTATAAATAAAGGATTTACATGTGTGACTAAATACACAATTCACAACAGAAAAACTCTAGATGTTCTCAAAGTTATGTTTCCATCTTTTTTTTTTTTTTTTTGAAAGAAAAATTAATTCCTTCCATTTGTTTTTTTTTAAATTTCAAAAAA
>Ga0099825_1000850_pt1 | contig 36027 bp, 21 predicted proteins | sample SiratroredBW_FD_76838 | JGI IMG/M metagenome (GOLD analysis project Ga0099825, IMG submission 76838) | Root nodule microbial communities of legume samples collected from California, USA - Siratro red BW | ecosystem: Host-associated > Plants > Roots > Nodule | place: USA: California | collected...
AAAAAAAAAAAAAAAATTAAAAAAAAAAAAAAAAAAGAAAAAAGAAAAAAGTATAAGTCTACAAAATTGGAATATCCAAAATATGATACCACCATGTCCAGCATAATAACTTGGAAGAAAATGATACTAACTAAGCTCTGACACTCTTTTCAACACTATCGGCTAAAACCTCATGTTGGTCATACCTAAATAGAGATTCGGTTCAAATTATTTAGTGTTGCCAGCACGAGATTTCACCTAATAATAATAAAGTGTTAAAAGGAGTGTCTAAGAGTGAGTTACTAACATTTCCCTGTGGTGGAATGGCTTTCACATGTGTGGATACAAATTTGTTGTGTAGGCTAACATCAATTACATGAAAAATGGATTGAATAAACTATCTGCATGCTGAGGCCTTGTGATAAATAAAGCAAAACTGGCATCTAATTTTGCATCAGCAATTATGTTGATCCTACCAAACCATACATTCAATCAGTTCCTAAATCTTTAGTTAATCAAGGTCAATACCCCTTTCTTTTGCCGCATCAACAGCATCTTTTGCTTCTCCACTGGTCATATATAGCTTATAGAAGTATTTCCACAACATGATAGAAAATGGATACACTGACAGAGCCCTTCTATAAAACCTGTCAAATATTCCCTCAATGCCCATAGCATTGTGCAAAAGTTCAGCAGCTTCCACCCAGACGTATTCTGGTGGTATTGGCATGGAATCCAAAATTGCATTTACCAGGGTTGAACAAGCCCAAAACAATTGAGTTCTGGCTGGTCTTGAGTCAGAAGAATTGTATTGCTTGATGAATAGTTTGCACACATTAATAGCTAATTGGAAGTTGTGAGGAACAGCCTCCATAACGGCTTCTACAAAATCCACCAAATGTTTGGGGTCACTAATAGTTTGGGGTAAAAGAGATGAACCAAACCATGATTGAAGTATCAAATTTAGCAGAGAACAGTCTAATAGAACTGGACTAACTATGTTACTAATGAGATGCTGTAGTCTTGGCTTCTTGATGTTGTCAACAAATTTTCTTGTCAACACCTTGGGGACTAGCAATGCCTGAGAGGAAGCATCTGCATATAACTCCAAAATCTTCTTAATGGCACCATCAGGACCATCCTCCTTCAAGCTCAACGCATCATAAACCAGAAACATCACATAGTTTCTCATACATTGCTCTAAACCTCCAAAACAAGTAGTACTCTTTGCCTTGTCAAAAGCTATGCATGCTGCTGTTGTATCATTCTGGAAAAAATTATAGAGAGATAGATTAAGAAATCCAAACATTGTATCTATTTGTTTATGATCAGTGCCGCATCTGTCCGGATCAGCGATCTTCACCCCCCCAATAGGGAGATCTTGTCCTTGCCAAACAGTCTGGAACCATCGAACTGTAATTTCTTTTGCAAGATCAGTTCTTTGATTGTGGAGGGTATTTTCAATATACTGATTCCAGATGCATTGTATACCAGGAACTTCTTTTGGCCATCTGTTAACGGCTTCCTCAAATCCCATGAAACTATCAACATGAATATTCTGTTTTTGTATTCGAGCTGATACCAGGACCAGTTCTAAGCACGATGGATACAGCTTAATGTATTTATCCAGCAAATCTCTCAAGCATTCTTGGCTATCAAGGGCAGCCAGGCATCTCAGATGATTGAGAGCAAAAAGTTGAGCAGACCTGAGATTAACTTCACTTTTTCCAGATTCGTTATAGACAAAAGAATCAATAGATTCAACAGCCGTTTCCACAAGTTTAATAGCCATCTCCTTGTCATCTTCAGATAAATTGACAAAGGGCCATTCAATATCAAGGAGATCTTTCTCAGATTCAAACTTCTGAACTACAGCATCAGGCAATCTCCTGTAAATAACTAAGTAAACACAACAAATCCAGAATACACATTTGTCAGACACTGTTAAGCAATTGAGTATATCTGAGAGTGACAGATGATGAGGTTCATTGGATTTTGTTGTTGTAGGGAATATTCCATAAGTTCTTTCAATGGCCTTCTCAACATTCCCTGAAATGTATAGGCAATGTATCATCTGCAGAAACAGGTCCAATATGCATGCACTATCGTGTATTTTGTCCTTGGGATTGGCAGATGCATGCTGACAGAGAACTGAAAGGGCGGTATCATAGGCAACCAATCGGTCATCAAGCTTTCCCTGACTATTGATATACATGAGCCACAGTACATAAGATTCTTCACAAAGCTTAACCTGGGAAACAACAGTTAAGTGTTTTCACAGCCCACATTCAGTTCTCAAAAGGAAGAATAAACAAGGTAACAAAAAGTTAAAAGAGAATTCAAATAGAGACCAAGAAATTCTCTCTTATCTACATGCACACCGAAACTAAAAAAAAGGAACACACAATAGCCCACCTTCCGAACAAGACTGTCTTAAAATGTTTTTTAAATCAACCATTCACTCGTCATTCCTTGAATATACTTGCCAATAACTAGCCTTTTATAAATGATAGACAGGTTATAACGATATTTTAAAAATGATAGGCCAATATATTCGGCTGTATAACTAAAGTTCTTCTTATATTATGTAAAATGGAGACAATGTATGTTGGATTTGTATTTTACTTCTACGTGGAAATAGAAGCAAATCAGAAAGACACCATTAGTTATCAACAAACCAAACCACGACCTGTCCTGAATCTGGATAATAAATAAAGTCTATCAGTAGATTTACTCAGTTTACCATCTATAGTAAATATATTTTCAAAAATTCCCCATTCTCCTTTCAGATGAAGGAAATATTCTCCAGGGCACAGACTACACAAAATTAGGAAGCAAAGAAAAACATACCGCACACAAGAACATGTCATCCTTATCATTTGGCTTCAAATTTCCATAATAAATGAGTAGATAAACAATCCAGAGAACCACAGATGTTGGATCATTTTCCAGTGCTTTTGACAATACAGATAGGGCCTGAAAAATCCAAAATTTGAGATGGAAATACGTGGAAAAATTGAACACTAATCATCAACACAGTCCAAATACAAATGTTACCTTCCTTACACCCTGCACTTTATTAATTTCATGATTGAGAATAAGAAGAGCCATCTCAACAGCTTGTTCACTATCAGCCATAGCCTGCTTAATTTGGTTTTAAGTATGCAATAAATAAATGGAAATTTAGTATGGAAAAAGGAATACAAGGAATCCATAAATTTGAACTAAGGTATCAAAACCAGATTAATCAACGTGTTGAGCAGGGAAAACGTTAAATACACATTATAGCAAATAAGTGAAAAAGGGAGTTCTCAATAAAACTGGACGGTGAACTTTCCTATTTCAAAATAAATACTTTTCCACTCCAAGTTCCCAAATTAAGTCATTTAAAGTTCCAAGAACTATAACCATGACTAGAAAGAAACTCTTTGGATAGTTCATCAAGCTACATAAAGAACCAGCCAACATATAATATATGTACATACACTGACAAGCACAATTACACAAAATATAAGAATGGAAATGTGTCACTGCACAGAAGCACTAAAGAGACACACAAGGACTGGATATTTTCACCATGTAACCTAGAATCCACAGGGTAGATATTTTGAATTTACCAGAACAAAACGAAGTGTTCTTGGAATAAAATAGAAAATTAAAATTTTTTCTTATTTTTCAATTAGGTCCCTCGATAGGCAAAATAAAACTTATTGGCAAGTATGCATTTTTCCAAGTGTTCTCAATAATCCATCACACGTATAACCAAATAAAATCCTAAAAATAATTCTATCAAACCAAAATAAAATCATAAAAAATCAAAATATATTTACAGTTGACCCATTTTGCTCACTTCTGCATCTGAGTGATAACCTTGGAGTCTTAGACTGAAACATAATTAAAGAGATAATAATAGAAAACCAATAGAAGTGTAATAAACACAAAATAAATAAAAAATTAGTTAAAAGCAACAAACCCCAGATCCACTTCTCCAATGAAAAGAAGACAACTGATTGTTCCAAGCACCATGGACCTCTATGCGTTCATTACCACCATTCAGTAACGGACCATCCACAGGTATACCATTTCCAAGCAGACTTGAAGTAGCTAAAGTAAGGGTGAAATGTTTCTGCCAGCATTGAGCATTTCTACGTGCCACAACAGGTTTATATGCAAATCGATCTGCTTTCAGAGTATCTAAACCAACAAGGTAAGTTGGTAGAATAGTAGCTTTGTGACACTTGGGACCTTTTGCCACATCGTTCCAATTTTGTTGATGCAATGATAATCTCCCTTGACAATCAACCAAAATTGGCTATAAGTCTTCAGAAAAGCAATCTAAAAATAATATACTTCCGATTCTGTAATCAAATTCCATTTATTTATATTCACAACTGGTTCTGGTTAATAGTCGATGATGGAGTTCCAGCATTACTTAATAGTCAAGTTAATACACTATATATTTCTAGATTTTCCAATATTGTGGTTCGCCTTTGAGGAAGAATTAAGAAACCAATTTCATGCATCAATAAGAAATTTTAGTAGTTTAATCTGAAATCTGAATTACAAGGATTCGTTCATTAAATATAGCTCAAGGGAAGTATTAAATGCCTATAAAACAGTGCCATTAGAGTGTAAGTTAGCAAATCATAGGATATTAAAATGTGTTATTCATAGAACAATTTATATACATTTTATCACTTTATCTCTCTATCACATCACATTTCATGTTTCTTGTGTCTCTCATTGATGTAATTCTGTTGTACATATAACATGTTTTAGATATTTTAGAGACTCAAAAGTCTTTTTCCTTTTTTGTCATTTCTCTCATTTCATTGCATTTTTTCTTTCTTAAGTCACTTTTTAAAGAAAAAAAATACCTTTGTCATTTTAAATCCAAGCTGACATTAATTACCATTTTCTCAATTGCACCTTATAAAAAAAGATAAAGATAATGGTTTACGAAATGTCAAAGTAAACAATACAAGGAAACAATTTTAATAAAAATGAGGAGTTTAATTAATTTTCCTAACTGTTCTGGTTTAAAGTAGTGACATAAGTTCAAGTGTTCTCTCTTATCTAGGATGTGTTCTATTTATAGGAACCTCTCCTTTTTAGCATTCCTAGGAAGTGTTAAATACTAGAAAACTAACTAGAAAGATACGAGATACCAGAAAAACGGATTCCGAAATCCTAAGATTCAATTGTTGTTCAAACACTGAAAGTTTCGGACACAGTTTGTTGTTTCCGTCAATCTCGCTAAACTTGTGAATATGATTCTTTATGATCATCACTGTCATTACCTAATAGGTGACCCCTCGCCGATAATCACATCGCCCAAGAGGTGATGTTTCTTTACTCAATACTTACACTCTAATTCCTCAGTAGTATTGATATCACTAGATTTAATGAAAGCAGCATCTCATGATTGTCACGTTAATCGCCTAATAGGTGATCCTTATCACATCACCCGAAGGGCGATGTCCCTTTAATTAATACTTAATATTACGAGATGTTCTTCATCATGTGTTTGTCCAGGACAGTACACTAACTCACACTACATCCAATGTAAAATTGGCTTAACCCAAAACCCAACATGGTTCACGCAATTTACAAGCTTTATTGCACATGCACTTTTTTTACATAGTATTGTTGTTCATTGACCCACTTATATCATATGAACAAAAAGTTCAGCTTTGGAAAGTACCCAAAGAATACTAAAAGAATACCACATGGAAATTCTCAAAGTTTGACATCAACGAAGACAAGATAGAATAGGTTTCAAAACGTTAACTAATTCTATACCTGCATTATTAGAATCAGTGTGCTGAATGTTTTCATCACCATAGTCCTTCGCATGTTGCCAGGGACACTCATCATTGTTGCACTTTCCTCGCAGCTCATACATGCAAAGTGGCCAAAATGGATCAACTGCAGCACTGTGGCCATAGGAGCTATCATCTGAGAGTAAATTTCCAATATTGACAGGCATTGATATTGCTAAAACATTGCTACACTTTCTTTCATTAGAACTGAGGGAAGTAGAATTTCCATTTGGAGCATCATTAGCATTAATAAACATATTTTTACTCTGTAATTGATTTGTATTGAATGGAAACATTCCTCTCAGCTTACTGAATGAACTCCTAAAAATCAAAGGTGGGATGCCAAATGTATTTTTAGACAGGTGACCTTCACAAGGCATATCTCCTTGAACTCTTGAACCAATGCTGTGGTTGACAATCACAGAATTTCTGCCAATGTTTTGCTGACTTTGATTCTCGTTCATGTCCACAAAGACACTCCTTTCATGACTCTCAATGCCTAGAGTTATTGAACAAAATATTCAATACAAGTGATAAACATGCAAGTCCATAAGAAAACATGATAAAGTAGAACTAAAACGGCCAGTCAATTGGAGAAAATTCAGCCACTAAATCATAGCCTATGCTTTTGGAGTACCATCATAAAAACTGAGCAACCAGCCAGGTACCATATAGTTGCCTCCAACAAGCACCTTATAAACAATTTCTATGCACCGAAAGAATGGCATGGATTCGATAAACGAAACTAATTGTACTCAAAAACCAACATTGAATGATAGGAAAACCTTATCATTAAATACATAATAGATACTGTAAGCACATTCATTTGAAATAGCTGACAAAAGACATAAATTATAGTAAAATATATGCATTAAAAACAACATTCATATGAACTGATTTAAAGAAAGTACGACATACCTCAACTATAAAAGCATACAAATCAAGATTTGTTTCTCTTTGGCATTAACAGTTGATACAATCACAGTAATCCAAAATATTTGGTGGCAAATATTCATGTTAGAAAATTTAAATATATATTTTAGTAAAGATATATAAATGTGATGGCAAGGGAGAGGAGGATAGAGCATATTAATTATACAGTTTACATATGCAACATTTATAGCTAAGGATTCATGATCAGTAACACAGGACTTAACAGTTGTATCTATATAAGAAAACACCACACCAGAACACACTTTTTGAAGGAAAAGAAATACCATTAAGATCATCTTCTGCCCTAGAGTGTGGAACAGCAACCTTATGAAGCACCTGGGTTTTCTCATTTCCAACCTCATTTTCACCTCCTCGTTCAGCAGCAGGTTCTACATCATTACACGAATTGCTTCTCTCCTTAGCTCTTGTCCCAAATCGTGCAAATAATTCAGATCTTAATTTTGCTTCAAGAAGCAAAGAATCCTGAGGATTATCACTAGAAAAAATTGCATTTGATGTTGTATCTCTGTCCACTAATTTGGAAACAGAGTCTTGTTTCCTAAAATAGTCAGCATCACGGTTATGATTAGAAACATATCCTGATAGAGAGCTCTCTTCATTTTCATTAGCTGATGTACCTAATTCATCCGAAGGAGAGTAAACTTCATCTACAGCATAATTATTCCTTTGAGGCAATGGCTCTGATGTACTGGCATCTGGCTCACCAAAAGGTTCAGACCCTAAATTTGCTCGAGTGACGTGGTGATTGGATGTATTGGAATGCCTATTATTGATCCCTTGGTTATTAGAATCAAAACTGGGATTATTAATATCATTATACTCAGCCAACCTCTGACAGCTTGATGTGGGCACTTCATATCCAAGTCTAGGTAAGTAATCCAACTCTATATCATGATGTTGGTGCTGCCCTGAAGGCCAAGATAAGCCAGAACTGCTTAAAATTAAAGACCGTAATTTAGCTGAATACAATTCGCTCTTGTGATAAAGATTGGTGCATCGTGCATTAGCCTCAAGCAAAGACCTCTGAGCTTTAAGATAAGCCTTAAGAGCATTTCTTTCTTCAATTTTACATTTGTGCCTGTGCTCTTGAGCTTCTTCCAGTTCCTTGTCTATCAATTCTTCCATACCAAAAAATGACTGTAAATCTACGTTGGTATGCTCTGAGGCATTGCTTAATGCTTCCTACAAGAGAGGATAGGAGGGGAGAGAGAGTCAAACAAGATGAAAAACACATAAGTATACAACGTCATACATTTTATAAGCCTCTTCAGGACGGAACTTGATGCATAAACAAACCCTACACTTTTCGACATTGTTAAACCATATTTCACTAATAAATCATAAAAGAAAGCAGTCTATTACAAAGATCAAATGATGGAGTTTTCTATGAAATCACAAAGTAGAAAGGGAAAATGTCAAGTAAAATAAACTATAACTCACAAAACTTTTTGACACGGTATCGGAAGTTCTATTTGCTGGCACTGCATTTTGGTTCAAAGCAACACCAGGGGTCACCAGCTTACTACTCTTCTCAGTTTGATTGCAACCATAATTGACATCACCTAAACAGTATAATTAGATCATGAGAGATTATAAACAGAAAATAACTTAAACATGCTTGACTCTCTAGTGTTTGGGCTAGGTTGCTATCAAGTGATTGGATTTGTAATACTTACTCAATATTTAAATCAATAGCCAAGTAGGATTAGATAATAATACTTTACACATTCATATAACACGGCAATATGATTTTATATTTTGACTAAAAATACGTGATATAAAATTTGCAACGGCACATGGAAGCTCCTTTGCTTAAACTTGTGGCCAAAATCTGGAGATATGATAATGAAAACACTGCATCATAAAAGCTAAGGGGTTGTTGAAAAGATAAAAGCAAAATCGGGAAACATTTGTTCAATTTTAGGGATTTGGGAATCTGATGTAGAGTACAAGTAGCTTGATTAAAAGCTTTCTTCAATTTCTAAAATCCAGAATAGTACAACAAAGTTCATTAGCCAGTTTGCAGACCAAAGTTACTAAGGTACAGGTGGCATATGAAGAAAAAGTATTTACCATCACTTGATCTACGAGGCATATTTTCCAATGGATTATCAAGATTACTGTCAGGTTGTCTTCGTGATACGCCAGGTTTTGGCTCTACTCTATATAATTGAGTCTGTTTTTGGCCCCGATCAACCTTGTTTCTTTCCTGAGGGTTTCCTAATGTAGAGTCTTTTGGAGGCAACATAGATTTAACAGCTGTAACTTCTTGCTGACTATCAACAGCTTGAGAGATACCATTAGATGTGCTATGTTTCAAGCGCTTCTTAGATGGCTCTGTAGGCTCAAATTGTGCAGGTCCAGAGGAAACAGGAGTACTTTTACTGGGCGTTAACACCGGCTTCTTTGGGTTCATGGCACTGTGGTCCTTACTCAAAACTGATACACTCTCCTTATTTTGCTGGGCTGCCTTCAGCTTGAGCTCGTTTTCGCGAAGTGCAATCTGATGCCGTAAATCCTGAAGTTTATTGTCATTTGACACTAATCCTTGATCCCGTCCACGCACCAAATTTTTGTTCACTAGATTGAAATTTCTAGCTTTTGATCCTTGTACTGGTGGCATGGATCCAACACCCTTAGAATTAGAACCAGATATTTTGGTCATTGATGAGACAAAGGTGCGACTTAAGGATGGTCCCTTGGGCACTTCCTTGGGTAAACATGTTTGCTTTAGCTTATTAGATTTTCCCAAGGATGAGTTAGTCCTCTTTATACTGCTGTCTAACCTGGATGCATTACCTTTAGTTTCATGGTCACTACCACTGTCATCATCAGAAAAACTTATCACAAGATTTTTATCAGTACTGACATGACCCGTCCATGGAGAAGATTTAGGAGGTAATTGGTTCTTTTTTAAGTCTTTCTGCGAAGTTTGTTGTATGGTAGTTTGCAACTGTACATTAGTTGAACCTGTAAAATATTGCCATAAAAATTTACCATTTAGATTCTGTACGAGTCGGTAAATGATTTTTAGAAGATGATGTGCACAGTAAACCAGTAAGGTTTCAAAGAAAAATACATTAAAAAGCTCTTACCCCACCTGTAAAACTAAAAATCATATAAGCAATCATAGATAGACATATCATCATATATACCCATTTCCATCTCAACAGCTCAGATGAAGTTTTCAAATCCATAAACCAGACCAGTAAGCCCGGACAAGTGATATATACCGTTCAAGATTACGCCAAAAGAGAAAAGTGATGCTCCAACTAGAAAAGACTCTATAAATTATTCAGATAATCCACGACACAAGGCTGATAACACACTCAATTTTTCCTTTAATAGAAAGTTAGCAAATCTCACCATCCTGAACGCCTGTTGTACTCTTTCGCACCAATGGGACAGAACTACTCCCAACAGCAGGAGTGGATTGCACATTCGAGCTTTCAAGGTTATCCTGGTGCACACAAAGTACTCATTAACAAAAAAGAAAGTAAACAAATAATCGATAAATTTAAATCCAGCAAGAAAACAAGAACAACACATGCAGTCAAATTTCGACACTCTTCCATTCCCCATATCCACTACTTTATCCAAATAAAAACAAAATCAAATAAATAAACACAAAAACCCAACTCTGCATAGCTCTCAAATGCCAGAGAAACAGAACCGAGTAGTGTTCTCCAGAAACTCTTCAGATCTACAGCAACCTAGATAAATTCACTAGCTAACAAACACAAATTACCGAGTTCGCAATTCGTAATAAAAAATAAATAAATAGAGACAATCAGAACAAACAGCGGGACTGACTAATAATAATAATAATAATATTAAGAAGAAGAAGAAGGTCAACAATTGTATCACACTAAAAAGAGAGAATTGGAGAAAAATAAATAAATAAATAAGAAAAAGTGAGGGTTTGGTGAAGAATACATCGACATCGTCCTCCGCGTCAGAAGAGAGTTCGCCTTCCTCTTTAGTTTTGGGAGGAAGCATGGGAACGTCAATATTCACCGGCGGCGCCACCGTGGTGGTGGAAGGTGGGAGGTTAATCGTGTGGTGGTCCATGTAACGTGTGTGATTGTGTCTGTTGGTTTCTCGAGAGGAAGAGTGGCGACGCAGACAAAGGAGAGAAGAGAGAAAGGAAACGAAACGACTGGGACGGGGATTTGCAGAATCTGAAATGACTTTTATGTCCTCACTTTCGTTAAGTTTTTGCAGTTTAGGATCACAGTGATTTTATTTTCTTTTATTTTTTTTTTCTTATGCAAATGTCTATCCGTGTGTAAAAGTTTTTTTTTTTTTTTTTTAAATAAGCCCAAAATAAAGTCTATTCTGGAACAGTTAGTTCCTGAATAACAAAATCAATTTCAGAACAGTCTTTTTTAAGAATTACACTACACACAGTCTTCCTCGGAAACGGTGTCATTGGAGCGATAATATCTTGGCGAATTATAATCGTTGGATGAAAGATCGACGGACGATATAGTTATTACGTTGATTTACATAGACAAAATAGTGACCGTTTGATCTTTATCAACGATTCTAGAATGCCAAACAAACGAATGCATGCAATGGCGAATACACCAAATCCTTCTTTCTTCTTCGTCTCACTCACACTGCACACGGTATTCAAATATTCAGAGCAGCACAAACACACTTCACAAAGACACTACACTCTTCGCAAAACCCTAAGCCCTCACTTTATTTTCCGACGAGAATGGTCGCCGGCCTAGACATGTCACTCGACGACATTATGAGGTGCTCCGCCGAGGCGGCGGCGTCTCGTCGGCGGTTCACGTTTGCTCGCCGCGCGGCCAGAACGACGCCGTATCCCGTCCCGCGGGTGAGTTAGGGTTTCATCCACTCATTGCTCATTTCTGTTTTCCTTATTATTACTGTGACGAAGAAAAGAGTGTTAGTGCTGACGCACCGTTTTGATTGTTAGGCAAGGCAACACGGAATAATTCCAGAAATGGATTTTGAAGATGACGGTGACGCTGTGATCGAAAGTGGCACCAAACTCTTGATATCTAACTTGGATCACGGAGTTTCAAACGGGGATATCAAGGTTTTGTCACCATCTACATAAGAAACTCTTTCTTTGCTTTCTTTTCTCCCTCCTTGGTTAATGTTTTCTTTTTAATGTGTTGTGATCCATTTTTTCCTCGCATCTTTCGTATGCTAGTAATTGTTTTTTTTTATAATGATATTACAAATTTATTTTTGGGTAAAACTTAGTTTAGGCTATTCAAATTTGGGTCAAAATTGGTCGTGTCGTGCTCCATGTACTTGTATTTTGTAGTTCTTATAATTCATTAATTTCGTCTCTCTCTGGTATCTTATGTTTTGTGAAAAGAGATGAAATTCCCAAATTGACATGTAAGAATCAAGGTCATTGTCTTTAAAGCATTGGAACCAAGGTATTGCTGCATGATACCCTAATGGCCTGTATCAAACATCTATAATTTTTCTGTCGTTGTAGAACTCTTCCAATAATTGTGATGAGAGATACCCTATGTTTTTTGGTCTACAAATAATGTTAAGAATTGAAAAATCATGCATGACTTCTCAGCGGCTTTTCTCGGAAGAGGGTGAACTGAAAAGATACTCCATTCATTATGATGAGAATGGGAGATCAAAGGGAACGGCAGAAGTTGTGTTCGTGAGACACTCTGATGCTTTATCAGCCATCAAGAAATACAACAATATGAGGCTTGATGGAAAACCATTGCAGATTGAGCTCGTTGGAACTAGTTCTCCTGTTGTTGCTCCTTTTCGTCAAAATAACTTACTGGGAAGACCAAATGATTCGCTTCTAAGGTATGAAATTCTGATCCTTGATCGTTTTAGCTTTTCAGTTCTATATATATCTCTATTACCTAGTCTCAACATTGCAGCTGCTCTCTTGTTACATGAAATCACCTTATGTTTATCCTAGATCTTGAGTAAAATTAGAAATTTAAGTAGTTATTTTGTCTGAGTGAATGAATATTTGTAATAAATAAGGGTCAAACGTATATAGAGTTTGGAGCCACATTCCCTAATATGTTACCATGGCCATGCCATGGAATTGTGAGTATATACATTGTCAGGTTTATTCTTGCATGTCCCTTTTCTTAAGTAAGTTCTATTGATTGTAAGTTCTGTACTACGTTGTTTGCAGCAAAGGAGGAAGAGTTGGTGGTAGGAGGTTCCACGATGACTTTGTACAGGGCCACCTTCCAAGGGGCCGAGAAGAGGAGAGATATATTCGAAAGTTAAATTTTAGAGATCTTGATCATGCCTTGGAGAGGTCTCACCGCGTTCAAAGAGGCCACGCAAAAGTAAAGAGCACTAATAGAAAAGTGACTGCTAAAGAACTTGATGATGAATTGGAGAGGTATCACCTAGAGGCTAAGCAGATTAAAACACAAAATGGAAAGTGAGATAATCATTGATAGCTATATGAATGGTATTATGAGTAAATGGGTCAGAAAAGCATTGGATATAACACAATAGTAATTTTGTTGCAAAATCTCACCTCTTCTCTTCTGTCTATGACGTTTGGACATATATTTTTCGAAACACTACGAACAAAGAGTTGGTTACTTTGGATGGACGAAAAGAATTCAAACAAAATACTATCATCTTTCTTTGGTTCAGTTCTGATTTTTTTCAAACTTTTTTTCATCACTCAAACCACAAATTCATCAAGAATGTGTTGCTAAGCAGCACAATATTTATTTTGACATGATTGAAACAAACTTAGAGAGATGAAAGTAGGCATAACTACCAGAATGTCTTGTAGTGTGCATAGGAATTTGGATTACTTAACTGCTTACTATTAGGCTTACTCTTAAGTGAATATTTTATGTTTTTATTTTCGAATAACAATAACTAAAGTTGAAAGTTACACGTGGTTGTTTTATTACAATCAATTATTAGAGTTTCACATCACTTACGACAATGTATTTCTCCAATTTGGTATGAACAATTTGTTTTCTTATTTTACTCTTCATAAGATTTGAAAGTTACAATACAAAATTTACAATAAAGGGCTCTAATATAAAATGAAAAAAAAGTATATTGGAGAAAAAATTAGAAAATAAATAATTAGGAAGAGACTCTTAGAATTTATAATTCTATACAATCAAACGGTTTTATCACAACATGATTTTAATACAATGTACAATAGATAATAATATTTAATTATCTTATTTTATAATAGCAAAAATATATGTACTTCCTGCGTTTACATTTTTATTACATTAATATATATATATATATATAATTGTGTAAAAATATATTAAAAAATGATGTTACTGCTGTTTATGAAAAGAAAAAATATTTAATTATTTTAAAATAAAAGGAAGTTATTCAACTATTTATTTTATTTTAAATAAAAATTTATTTAATTAAAAGTTGAAAAAAAAATTGTCAAATAATGTATCTTTTATATAATGGTATAGATAATAAATAAAATTACATAAAATAAAAAGCAATACATATATTTATTTATATAAGGTGATATAATAAGAAAGAGCGGACACATAAGCATATGTTTTCCCGCTAATTGATATAAAGGATTTTTATTCAACAATAATATCCATTACATTTGTTGACTATAGCCAACTTCAAAGCTACAATGGTAAGTTAAATAAGAAATTAAAATTAACTAAAGAAAAGAAATTTAAAAGGTATATAAGAAATAAATAAAAAAAATTGAAATCTTAATATATTGAAAATGAAAGGAGACATTTTTCCAACAAAATACTTCTAAATAGGAGAGACTGGATGAGTGACTTAGTGGCTAGGTATCTTACACTTAATCTTTCATCATAAAAATCAAGGTCTTCAATCTTCACATTCTAAGTTCAAAGAGCTGAGCTAGTGTTTCAAACAATGGTCACTCTATCACTTAATAGTGCAAATAATTGCTTGGCCTTCTCCACTGTTGAAGCTGCCCCTGTTCTATTTTTATTCAGCTTCTCGTTCCCCTTCTCCGTCACATATTGCTTCCCATTTCCATTTTCTTCCATCGTGTACCTTCATGCATTTCTCCCTTTACCTTATTGTTGCACATGTGACCCACCTTCTAACTCACCCCTAATCATCTTTTCTTGTAATAGTCTACTCCCCATCCCCACAATATTGTCACTTCCCCTCCATAGCTCAAAACTGTTTCCTTTGTCTCTGAAGCAGTTGATGGTGACAGAAGTCAGTTACAGCAGATGTGGAGATTTTGTATAGATTCATTGATTAATGAATCTTTAGTTTTCTCATGACGACATCAGTGGGGTGGTATGACTGCCTCGCACCATCCAAACAATCACATACTCAATTAAGTTAAAACAAACAAAATTAAGAGCATGAATATTTGATATTAATAATACTTTTTCTTATTATAGTAACAACAATATATATTAATACTAATTATCTTTTTCCAAATCATTTTGTTCCTATTAATTATTATTATACTTATCAAGATTATAGACACATAGGTTTACACTGTAGCCAACACTTTCGGTTTTATTGCAAATATATTAAAAATATGAAATCATCCCAGTTATATATACAGACGATGATAACTCTATATAATCAACAATTTTTATGCCATTTTTATACCATGTACTATACTTACCAAGATATTATATGCATTCACAAACTGTCCTACACAACCATTTCCATCACAAAGCCCTGTATTCTATATAAATCATCTACAGTAGTACATATTAATTTCTCAATTCATGTTACAGTTTTCGCAATGAAGGTTGGACCAAAACGGGGAAAAATCATAACATATTTACAGAAAATAAGAGCAACTTGGATGCCTCTAAAAGTAGACATCCCATGATGCCCCTATCAAAGGATTTTGTTGGACCTGTGATTCTATTGACAACGCACAAAATTGAGTTCTTCCTTTTTTCCCATGAAAGGTCCTGTATGCCAAGTAAAAAAAGCAAGCATAGAGGCAGCCTTCATGGATGAAAAAAAAAAACTGAAGAAGGCTCGGCGGGAATCTAAGTCCTGTACAAGAGAAACAATCATATGTAGTTCTGCACACATTTTGGTTGGAAAAGTAATGTCCGCCCACCAGCAACTGCATGCACACAAAATGGTCATGTCAAAACACGTCGCAAGACTTTGAATATCAGAGGTCTATTGACATCTACTTAGGGCAGAGTACTAATCTCTGGACTCAAGACAAAGTAGGCGTGAATCTCAGAGCAAAGCAAAAGAGAGAGAGAGAGAGAGAGAGGAGCGAACCTGGTGGCAGATCAAGATTTTCAACACTTGAATCAAAATCAGGGACATTCAAATTTATCCCTCAACAGAACTCTGGCTTCCCCCAGTAGTTGAAATAATGGCAGATACAAGTATACATTGCTCTCCAAACTAGTGATATCAGTGAAGAGATCAACAGGAATTGATGGCCTGCAGTATGTTTCCTAGTTCTCTTAATTACTTCTTAAAGTAATTAATTAATATTAAGAGTGCACTCAATTCCACGGGCTCTCTTTCTCTGGATACAATTGTACTCTGCAATGTTGACAATCAATCGCAATTATGTTGCAGGAATGAAACATACGAACTTAAGTATGTCCTTGATATGTATTTCAATCTGAGTCAATCCAACGATGGAAGTTTTTTCTCAGAATCATAGCAACAATTCCTCAAACCAATGCTGATGTCCTACCCCATATAATATAGCCTCCCAGAAAGTCATGCCTTGAATATCACAGGTCAATCCCAAGATCATTTGCCAGTTGAAGTATGCCACACATTTGAAGATATGGATTCTCTAACAGCTTTTCATTGTTACTCTACATTGCAAAGACAACATGTAATAATTTAAGCAACAAAAAATATTAAATTCACCAAAAAATATTATATTATAAAGAAAACCACAAAAAGTTCAAAAAATATATTGAACATCTAGAAATTTTAAAGAAAGGGACTTTTATTTGGAGAATATAATAAATTCCCTGGAGTGTTTTTCTGTAAAGAACAACTCCATAGAGATATGGACATGACGTCTCAAGTCAGAAGAAATAAAATGCAACAACTCAACAAATACTTGTTGCACTATCTCTAAAGGGGGCATAACTGACATATGGAAACTTATCAAGCACTATTACTCTACTGCTGCATACTTTTCCATAAATTCTGATGGTCTTAACCGTAAACTCATAAGAATTCACTTAATATAAAAAATAATATTAAGGAATCTATTCATCAGCACATAACTAGTAATTCTTCTGCTCACATTGTTGGACTGCTTCTTTACTTTCTTCCATGTCATCTCTCAAATTTCCTCACCTTATTACTTTAGCAGATGGGTCCAACATTGTTTCCAGAGGAATTAGTCAAGGTATTTTTTTCTCCCTCGCTGAATCTGAGCTGTTTTATTTCTCCCTGATTGTCGTATCAACCTTATCTATCTAGGATAGTAAACTCCCAAGAGTTTAAGAGTTATCCTGTGAGTTTGACGACCTTCATAGTCAATGGCAAATTGATTGTGCACTTTTTGCCAGGACGTCATTATATTTCCCATTGAAATTATAGGATTGGATCAAAAATGAAAAATGGGGAAAAGCAATGAATGATAATAAACACTAAAACCTAATGCTCCGATCTTATCTTGACATACTAAAAGTAGGCAAGTTTATGGTTTTTTCTGTTTACCCTGACAACTTCTTTCCTGCCTACAAGAGTGGTCTTCTTTACCGTTTGTTCATGGCACATGGTTTCGGCACCGGAATAAACCAAGAAAAGGGGAGAAAAAGGAACTAATCAAGAGACCTAGAGTCAACTAATAGGACAAGTAGACCAGCAGGAGGGAAAGAAATGTGTTATTTGCTTCAAAACTTTTTGTGCCCATAACATAGGTTCGTATCTATTTTAATAATTTTTTTCTATCTTGCTGAGTTTTCTTTTATATATAATATCTAATATTATTTTTATGTAATCTATTATTTTCTTGATAATGTAAATTAAACAAAAGAAACAAGCATATAAAATACTGAATGATTAAATTAATGAGTCTTCTTTTTTTAATTTCAATTTTCATTAATTATTTTTTCAGCCTTTATTTCTAATGTATGCAAAAAAATGAATAAATGATGACAAAAACTTCACTCGTGATATCCAAAGTTAGCCAATAATCATATTAACATCTCAAAATAAATTATAATGTGTTATAATTTTTAAGATTTTATATTTATTTTATAATAATTTTAATATAATGTAATTTTCAAATATTTAGTATCTTATGACTTAACAAAGTTCTATAATGTTATTTTATCTAATAAAAATTGAAATCACTTTAAAATAATTATCTCAAAAAAGGTAGGACAATCATTATTCTTTAATTTTCTTAATAGAGTAATGCTTACATCTAAACTTATTAATATAAAAAACATGGATAAAACACCGACACAAAAAAGTGAAAATTTTGCATCAATTACACTCCAAACTATAATTTTTATTTTAATTTTTGTATCTTTCTATAATTCAATGTTTTAATAGGTTCAATTGAATTTTTTTTATCCAAATAAATTCAATTTTTAGCCAATCATTTTATACATAGTTACATCACGAAATATAAGTAGTTCCATGTAACTATCTTTTCCAAGCAAAATTAATTTCTAATTCAATTTTTAAGTAAATCTTTATTCATTTATAATTGATTAACTTCCACTAATTGAATAGTTAAAAAATTTCTTTTACAAGAACAGGGTTTTTATATTTTATTGACATGTACATGTAAGCTTATTAGTATAGAAAATATATATATTAAATAACCAATGTGGATGATATTATTTTTAGCCAAAAGAAGTAGGAGAATTAATATTTAATTCATGAGGATACACAAAGTACTTGAGATAACATTTAAGATTTAGATTATTACCATAATATTTTTTGAACTCATTATGACAATAATTTTAATAATTTCAAAAGTATTTTCAAACAATATAAATTATAATTTAAATAACTAGCTTATACTAACAAGTCTAAGCCAAATAATAGTACAAACCCATCCCAATATGACTACTAGCATAGCAGGACTCATAATAAACGAATAACCCTAATATTCTGATATAATGACTTCTGCAAGCATGTTCTCAAAATCTCGTCTTTTAGCCTAATTTTCACTGTAACTGGAAGTTCGAAAGCCAGATTGTTACCATTTTGTTGTGTTTCATTAATATAATCATGAGAATTATAAAAACGACAGAGTTACGATATGAAGCTCATCAAATGTAAGATTAATATTGAATCTCAGTTTTACTAATAGTATGGACTTGAAGCAAGTCATTATAAAAAATAGAGGTACCTGTTGAGCCTTAACAACAAGATTCTGAAGCATGTGTTGATATTTCTCTGGCTTCTCGGTCATCATTCGCTGCAGCAATGAGAAATTATTACAAAACAATTATATATATGGATCTAACACATTTCCAACACCAAAAATCAATTAAAATCCATGCCTTCAGAAGAAAAGCAGAAGAATAATATGCCACTCTTGAATCTGTGTCATCCAAAAGTACCCTGCAAGATGCAAAAAAATTTCACAATTTATATATCAATGTATAAAGGTGATGCAGTAAGAAATCCAACAAATTCACAAAGTGCAAAGTTAGGAATCACCTAAAGAATTGTTCCTGACCAACCTCCTGGAAAGCAACAGGATCTGCTGTGCATTTACCAATAAGTAGTAGAAGAAGTGTGGCCCGAATGTCTGATGTAGCACCGGGCAGGTTTCCTCTTCCTTTACTTCCAACAGCAACACCCAATGCAATATCATCTGTTGCTGCTCCAGCCAATTGAATTAGTGGCCAATATAGTATGGCAGCAGGAACACGTGCAATTAATTGCATTGGGACAATGGCTCGTCCTTGGGAAAGTGCTGCCATTGATGCAGTCTCATGATCCTGGTGGTAGTTATTGTGGTAGCCGGATCTCCTATTAGCTTCTTCCTTGTGTTCATCCCAGTGGAAAGTATCTTGCTTGATAACATGATTGTCACTATCAAACCTTTTGCTTACATTAGTGTGATTTAAATTTCTGCCATGGTGTACATCATCTCCAAAGGGCAGAGCTGCAGCTGGAGGAACTCTTAGGCACAATTGGGAGAATAATATGTCACACATCTGTTTAGAAACAGAGAAAAGCGTTGAGTGCATAGGGTGAAGAATGATAGATCAAGCAATACCTAAATAGAAGCCCCAAACATATAACCAAATACAAATTCTCCAAACATTTGTTTAAAGGAATCATATAAACAATTTTTTTATAAAAAATATTATTCTTAAATATAAATCTGCAACAATATCAACAATTTTTTCGGCTATAAAAATAAAGTATGTCGAGTTCAGCAATAGTTACTTTCAGAATATTAATGCGATCTGTCTCATTTTTCTGAAACACCAAAGACAAAGCTCCACTCATTATGTCAATCACTGCATTGGCTTTCTCAAGATGCCAATCCCTCTTCCCATGACCCAGATCTCTGCTGCTTGATTGTTGCATTTCATGCTCATCCAACAAAAATTTGCATCTCATGAGAAGCCTTTCAAGGACAAACAAAAATCCCCATCTAATATAGTTGTATTTAGACTTTAGAAGGCCACACAAAAGTAAAATGGGCAAAGGAACATCTGAGGCATTGAAAGAATCTTGAGTGCCAGCTTGAGCAATTTTCTGCTGGAAGTATGTGATACTTGACCATATATTTCCATCTCTTTCTCCATTAATTTCAGAAATAAGCAGATCACCTAACCAAATATACCCATTTTGACGGTAAGAAATTCTTTCAGAATGAAGAAGAGAATGTAAAGTGGACCATGAGTGCTTTGCCTGCAAACCAATGCCATTTCTCAGAACAACACCTTCCATGTTTTCCAGAAACTTGAGAGATTTGGTTATCTGATTCATATGAGAGAACTCTTTGTCCAAATGAGTGAATGTACTTATTACAGCATCAAATTTTTCTGCTACAACTTCGAGTAGCTGCAAATATTTAAAAGAAACCAACAATATACAAAATGAATATCTGGAAATTAAATAAGACTTACTTTAAGCCAAATCTATGAGAAAAGCATATTAAAACTAAAATTGACAACTTTTCATAATCTTTAATAAAAGGTATAATGAATGTAAAAACAAACTATAATTGAACTAAGCCACTGAATCCTGATATTATGTAATGAATTAGAGCAAACTGTAAAGTAAATGCATATGCATGCAGCTCAGTGAAAGCAATAAATCAGCCATTTACACTTGCAATCATGCAAAGAGAATAACAGAATAGCACAGGGTATCTTTAATGCATAAAACAAATACAACTTTAATGTTGGCTACCAAAAAATCCTCCCTCAAATTATAAAATTTAATTGAGATAAGCCATCAACTGAACAAGAATTCAATTTATGAATGATTATAATGTGTGAATAAAGCAACCTCCAGGATATTGATGATGCCATCTGAAGTATAAACAAATTTAATGTCTAAGACAAAATGGAAGATAAAATTATATTAACTGGAAATTTACTTTTTACACTTCATAATCTTGTGTTTTTAGTAGCAGATCTTTTTCTGTTTGATGAAGTTATTGCAAATGCTTGTATACAAATCCATGAGAAGCACTAGACAAACAGATACACATGCTTTCTCCATAGCCCAAATGGTTAAATGTTTACCTGCCTTTACAAACTAATCCAAGTTGAAACCTTTTTCCTCCACGTTAACAAAGAAACCAATGTTGCAGGTTGTTACATTTAATGAAGTATTCAGTGTAATTATGTCCACCAAAGGAGGGAGAAAAGGGACGCTCACTAAAATCATGAAAAGGAATAGCCCTTAAACAGATAAGAAAGATGAATATAGAAGTACCATATTTAGTCGTTCACTATTGGGATATCTGGACAGTGCTGATGCAATCGATCTTCTCAGAATCTCTCCAATACCTTCTACCCCAAGTTTAACGGAAATATAAAATGCCTCAGGTGCATTTGTTTGAGCAAGTAGAGCAGCAACAGGTTGGATCTCATCATCACTATATTCATTGACTCCAGAAGCAAAGCATGTTTCATTTATTTGATGAAGAATGTAATCAAAAAGCACTGAATACAAATTTTTCCTCTCTTCTCTTGAGCTTGCTAGGGAATACTGCACCCAACATACCAAAAAGCAAGGGGAAATCATATAATTTGAAACTAACATTGTAAGTAGGACCTTAGTTTAGGGCTTTATCAACATTTTATTCTACAATGTAAAACCAAAAAACAGGAATCTTATTATTAATATTAAAAAGTGAACTTTAAAGCTAATTCAACCTTACAAAACCGAATGTGGGATCAACCAATTACAACCCTAATGACAAATTGATGATTAGCATTAAAATCCCCAAATCAAGCAACAGGACAAGGACTAAGTGTATCAAGTCCATTGCAATCATTGGCTGCAGTGCACAACCAACAAAGGATGTGTAAACATCAGCTCCAGATCCTAGAAAAATCATTTATCATTAACTTTTTGTGCAGGACAGACCAATTTTCACAGAAAATAATTTCCTTTCTGCATAAAGGTCTCGTCCTGAAAGTTGTCTTGGTCCATTATGATTTATAAGGTGTACCAAAAATCAGACTTCTTAAGCAATAATTTTTATAGTGGTGATTACCTTGCATCTGCTTTTTCACAATCACATATCTTTCTGTGCCATTAAGCCATCATGTCAACCAACCTCAGTCCCTTAACGTTAAATTTAGAGATCCAACAGCCCAATGTGTCACAATCTTTATCTCTAGTTTTTTCACAATCATTTAACTTATAATCCCCAATACTCTTTTACACTCCAAAAACTAATTACAAAATCTGGAGCAGGCAACTATACTATTTCCAATACTAGATTTGTTATTTCAACATCATAGACATGTTGAGTACTGCAAAATAATGAACATCATAGATCACCAACAATATATATTTTTTTCTACAGATTAAAAATTCCACAATTGGCCATATTCATGCAGATGGATACAATAATTATACAAAGTAGTACTGTTGGTAAAAAGGGGAAAAAGTATCAGTGATAATAAACTCAATTGGAAAAAAGGTATGCACACCTCAATAAAAATAAATTGAACTCCTCCGATCAGATCAAGTTGATCCACAAGAAACTTTGGTTTGCAGGGTACAGACGCTGCAACTTCAGGAACTTCATAAAACATATTGGTTAACATGGAAATAAGCTTACAGTGAACTAATTCTGCCCAAGAGTTCTCCCTACTGATTCTTACAAGTGCCTTCAGAACCTATCGGCAGATTGGAAGTAACTAAATTAGACAGTTATATCATAATGACATACAGAGCATTACCAATCAATAACAAAGCAGTAAGCAAATAGCTATGCATTAAAAACTCAAGATAAAACACCTAGGGTTTACAAATTCTTGTATTAAGAATTATTTCATGGCTGAGATGCTTAAAACCACATAACTTACACACAGACTTAAGTGCCCAAATGGGAAACAAACTGTATTAATATAAAACGAAAATACAGTACTGAATACCCAAATAACATCCAGAGTACAGAAACGAAAGTACTACAACCTTATAGTTTGTAAGTTTTAGTTCCTCGTAGAAATTCTAAAACATAATCCAATAACAACGTTAAAGAAAATAGCCAAAAACAATACATGGATAATTTTTTAGAAACAAGATTTATATATAACAAGTAAAGAAACAGTTTAGTAGGATAAGAAAAAAAAACTCCCCCTTTATTAATCTTTCTTCATAAGTTGCAAGCTACACAACAATTCCAGTCAAACAGAGCTAATGTCAGTTAGGTATCTAAAAACTGAGTTTTTTGAGTGTTCAACCTTTCTGGAATCATTCAGGGGTTAAAAAACAAACATATGCAGCAACTGTTCAATCAAATGAGATGATCGTGTGAGTAATACCAAGACACCAAAAATTGGTTTTGCTGATGAAAAATATTGAGAGAATTACCAGATGTACTGGAACAGCAGATGGCAAAACAAGTTTCCTCTTTAAAAAAGATTGGTTCTGATGATGACAAAAATGGAGAGAAATACCAGATGTGCTGGAACAGCAAATGGAAAAACAAGTTTCCTCTATAAAAGGGGGATTGATAGAGAGGAAGCTAGAAATAGAAAAGTGAATCATAGGGAAAATCAAAGTGAGACAATGAAGACGCACATTCTGGAATAGCAACTATGAGAAAACTAGCACCAATCACTTGTTCCCAATAGATGGCTATCTCTCATAACAGAAAACAAAGGGAATGAAAGAAATAAGGTGGCATTAGAATATGAAAGTAAAAGGAAAAGGTGACAAATAAGAGGCTTAGGGAAGAAAGTTGTCATTTCTAAGAATAGCGTTAGTGAAATGTTCTCCTTGCAATACAACCGCTGAAAACATTGCTTACAAAACCTCTTACACTTGTTCTAGTTCTCAGTTCTAAGAGCAGTGGCACGACCTCTTGGTTTAAAAAGATGTTTGAAAGAGGCTCTATTTCTCCTTCTGTGACGCTTTTTATTTTTTCTACTTTACTCTGAAAAATATTAATTATTAATGTTTTACTTGTTTTTTTGCTTAATAAAATATAATTTCCATGAAATACAGGTAGAATCAAATAGGAGAGGAGGATATTTCTCACCCTTATGTCAAGCCCTACTAAACGGTTTCTCCAGATCTTTCCTCTATCACAGACAAAATACAGCAAACAGCTGAGAGCAGATGCCCAAACAGATTCATCCTTTTCTTCAGACTGTATAAAGCAAGTGATCAGCATAAATGATAATTTATGACAACAGCATGATTAAACCATTATGTTTGAAAAACGGAAAAAAGCAGATAGACAGATGACTAGGATCTAAATGTAAGCATGCAAATCCAAAATTATATTATAAGAGACTAGAGTACAAGATCATATAAGCTTTGACATATAACTCTATGCAATATTGAACAAAACAGTTTCCTTGATGTGTATGTGTGTACACGTGGTTACCTTTGAATGTACTATAATGCTATCATTGAATTCATAAGTAGAACTTAATTGCCCAGATGGAAAAATCATCTAGAAGCATTTGACAAATTAAAAGAAAAAAGTTTTATTTCTTATCATAGCAAATATTTTATGACACAGAAACAGACAGACCAACCGTTGCTCTACGTACTTCCAAGCACATACTAATATCACAACAAATCCATATAGAATTGCTATCCAACTCCTAAAACATAAAATAAAGAAACATTCCCAATCTCAATAATGGCAAGAAAACGATGTAAACTTGCCTTTGATTCTTATATTTTCAATCCATTTAAAAAATGTCACATCCTCGCTATACTTTCCAATGGAAACTCATCAACACCATATCATTTACGCAGAAATTAACATATCATGACTAATGTCGAAGATAAAATATTAACACCATTCAATCAGATGATCCCAGCCAAGAAAAAAAAATAGAAATAAGTAATGATTATGTTCAAAAATTTCATTCTGTCCAATGATACCTGAACAAGAAGAAGTAGTATCTCATACAGAATATTTAAAATCCAAGACTCAAAATTATCAATTGCAGAGCCTGCATCTGACTTATTCTGAGAACTTGCTTTTCCGCCTCCTGGCACCATAACTTGAGTTTCACTGTCATAATAGGATTCTTGAGAATATTCTTCTTCTATAGTGGAAGTATCATTAGCAATTATCGGTTCTAGGAGATGTGCATGAACCCCAAGGTTTAGAATTAAATCAAAAGCACGAACCCTGCATGCTGTTTTAGAAGAACTAAGCATCTCCTGAAAGATGCATTTCAAATAAATTAATACGCAAAAATATTACAGATAGCATAGCATAACAGAGAAAAAGTGCTTTATTTATGCATCACCTCAAGCATAGAAAGAATGAGCGGAGCAGCCGTCTGAGAATTTAAAACATACCTGGAAAACAATATCTCTATGATCATTACACATAATTGGCTTGCAGAGCAGTGTAAAACCACAGAAATATGAAACAACATATTAGTTCAATCAACGAGTTGTCCAGAAAATTAATCTGTGGCTAAGCATTTGGCACTCAACATTATAATTTTACCCAACACGAAAAGCATTATAAATTTTGAAATACTACATAGCCATATCTCGACAATGGTTTTACGTTAGCATAAATTGGCAATTGGTTATCCAAAAACCTAAACTACGATAAAATAGACAATTGCAAAAAATACCAGTCAACAAGTTATATATTCGTACACCTCTGTAAAACCCTCCCTCCTTTCTATAAAACCTTCAATAAAACATAGTTCCTTCAACTGTGAATGGCACACACCAGTCTCCCCATGGATAATAAACAAATTTTCAATGAGATTTGGGGAGAATATCCAATGTTAGGGCACGAATGTTGAATGGCTATTCATATTCTTTGTACATCACACATTTCTATCTGTTTCAGGGCTGAACCTACAATTCGCTGTTGGTCAAACAATGTTGAACTGTGCCTGTTTTCGTCTCTGTATGATTGCTCACCTAGTTAAAACAGATTCTAAGCAAGGCATTCCTTAAATTAGTGCCAAATTGCAAGAATTTCTGGCTGCTTTTTGGAATATATTTTTACTTGCAGGGGACCACCTTCAATGAAAAATATTTCGCATTTGCAATATCAAACCGTCTTCTTCTCTACTTTAAAAATTAATTCAACTCATACTAGTTTAGATTTTGGGAGAAAATGAAACTCAATTAATATTTTGATCATAGAAATTGGGAATATACAGTAAAACAAAGAGAAAATGTATTCAGGGCTAAACAGATGGTAACCAGAAAGGAATAAAGCATGAAAGAAAGAAGACAACAATTAATTGAAACATACATGTCAATAACTAGTTTAATAAGGACGCTCACAGCCACATCCGTTGATGGTTTGCCACTGTTATTATTTAGTGTAGTTGAGGCTCTGACAACATTGGCATTTGGGACAGAAACCTCTGCACAAACTGCAGCAATAACATCATGTACCTCAGTAGGGTTCAATCGCAGAGGTTGTTGCTCGCTGGTCAGCATAAGAGAACATTTTGTGAGATGTAGAAACACATAAATAAACAATATGATAAAAAAATTGTAATTGTTTATTGAATACATATGCAAAATGTTAGAAACCAAGGAATGAAAAGAGAGAAATTTCAAGAAAAACAATTTCATTGAGAAATTGAGATAATAAAAGGAAATCCCCTTGTCCCCCCACCCATAATTTATCTAACTAATCTCTTACTAAATCCTCCGAAAGTCCCTGACAGTTTTTACTGTCCAGTTTTTCCTAATAACAACCTTGCCCACTAGATGTAACTGAGAGATAGATATTTTAGAATCCTATAGATATAGTAACAGATGATATTAGGATCAATTAGATTGAATAGTTGCTACACAGAATTCATCATACGCCTTCTTGCTTTCCCTCTTCTCAACATGGTATCGAGAGCCTAACAAGACGGGAACTTTAATTCGTGCTTTCCCAATAGACCGAAAGTATAATCTTTTTAGAAACCCTATATGTTTGCCAATTTCTTTTCTTTTTCTTCCGTTTTTAACTATTCACTGCCAACGACTTTTTGGCAAGCTTTTTCCAACTAGTGATCACCACCACTGGCATTGCTTTGTCATGTGATGACCAACTTCGGCATCCACCACAACCTTCAAGCATGTTTGCTCTTCGGCAATTGCCACGTCCTTCAAACAGTTTTTGCTATCCAACAATTATCGTGCCCTTGACACTTTTTACACCACTCTAAGCATTTTTGCTCTCTAGTAGTCACCACGCTCTCTGAGCGTTTTCTTTTTTTATCTCTAACAACAATCGCTCCCTTTAGGAATTCTTCCTCCCTCCCTGTTAGTCATTGCTTCCTCTGAGCATTATGCCCTTCAATAATCGTTGTCTCCTTTCACCATTATTGCTCTCCAATAGCCATTGTGTTTTCAAGCAATTGTTCCAACAAAGGATCGTGCCCTGAAAGCATTTTTCTTGCTCTCTAATGGTTATCTTGTCCTCTAAGCATTTTCGCTCTCTCTAACAACCATTGTGCCCTTCGATAATTCTTTTTTTGCTCGCTGACAATCGTTTTGTCCTCTCACCTGTAACGCGACCATCTGATTGGAGCTATCCTTTTTTGGTAACCCCTTTATTTAAGTCACAACCAACCACTAACATGTGTCACCAGCTCCTCGGCACATCATCACACATTTGCACCAAATAGATGAGCGAAGCTTTATCATAATTTATTTTGTCAACTCCAACAACCAACTAGATGACATTTTCAATTAGTCTATCAAATCATACATATGCTCCAACGTGAGGGGAGTATAAGAGATATGACTTCAAAGGATGGAGTATATTGAAATTGATTGTCACTTTGTCAAAGAGAAAGGTTTTTCTAATCTACTAGCTTTGTCAATTCACATGACCAACTAGCAAAGTAGTCACTAAGGGGTCATCAGATTAACTACGTATGTAACAAGCTTGGTGTATATCACCTATATGCTCCAACTTAAAGGGGAGTGCTCGAACGTAGATATGTTTGAATCCTATAGATATAGTTATTGTTGATATTAGATTAGATTGATTCTATATTTATATTATTAGCCTAAAATAGGGTAACTGAATATTCTATAATTATGTTTTCTACCCTATAAATTGAATAGCTTCGTTGTGGTCTAAATAAATGGAATTCGCCATATGCCTTCCCAGTTTTTCTCTTCTCAACAAAGAGATTGAACTTGCATGAGAATTCCTGCTGATCATCTCCCCACAATTCTAAACCAGTGTAGTGCATTACCCTCCATTCTAACGAATGCCATCAGAACCCTTTGAGTAATTTGCTGCACTTTAAAAAGCATGTCAATTTAGCAGTCAATTTAGCAATCTACCCAGAAGGATCACAACCATCAAATGGGTTAATCCCATTTTTCTATGCCAAGATAGAATCTCCGGACCACCACACTCTAACACACTCCCATACAAGTTTTCCTCCAGCTGATTAGACAAATGGGAGCTGAGCCTCCTCTTAAACAAGTTCCTCATTTGCGGTGTTCTCCTCTCCTCCCATTCTGTGCCTTATTTCTGCATCCACATCTGCAGAAGTTGTTCTATAAAGGGTTATAAATAGCATGCTATAGCGATGGGGCGGCCCTTTGCCACTAAAGTCAATGCCGTAGCAGAACAGTTAAGTGCAGCAGCTGTTGCAGAAGGAATAGCTAAACTATGTGTGATTCAGAGATAGCCCTCTAAAATGGACATTCAGGCCTTTTGGGGGTTATTTTAGGGATTTAATTTACCAAATAAATTGTTGGCTTACAATATGTCACCTAAACCTTGTTTCTCTCTAGTCTCTTCTACAGTGATTTCCACTGTTTATAATTCTCTGACTGCCTACTTCGATCTTTATCCCCCCCTATATTTTTAACAGCTCTAACGATTCCTGACAGTTTTATAGACAATAAGAGTGTGTAAAATTTATAGACAATAAGAAATTGAAAGTGTAAATCATCAATAAGGGCAGCAAAACTAACAGAGCTCAATAAGCAAGTACAAATCGAATATACTAAGGTAAATATTGGAAATCACTTAAGGAAACTTAAGAAGCTTTAGGATGAAGTAATAATTACTTTGAAAGAGGTTCCAGATATTAAATAATTGCATTTTTCCAAATCTAAATTGGAAAGCAACGACAGCAAATTCTCTTACAATGAAAGACCAAGTTAAAATTTAATTTATGGCATGCATATTCAGATTTGATAAAATCAGGTTCAAACAATTGTTATCCAATTCCTCTGAAGATTCTCTAGAGTCAAAATGATCTAAACCTGTAATGACGATACTGGAAAAGCTGTCGAGTTCTGGGACGGAATGTAATCACAGGAAAATCCTCCCTGTAGAAATGGAAGTGTTCAGAACAGCAAATCAAATCATGAAAAGCATTGTTGCGTGCCAAAGTAGTGAAAAAAAGAAAAAACATATCTTTTACACATCTTGTGGATAAAAAGAGTATCAAACAGTATAGGAGTAATTCAAATACTTATCACATAATTTTGCCCATACAAACAATAGAACATCACAGTCCTTGTTGAAATGAGCAATAATGAACCAAAGAGAACCACCTAAAGTGTTGCATAAAGATATTATGAATGCAGAAAAAAGGTGTATATTGAAAAAACGATACAATGAAGAGGGAAAGAACAAGAGCCCAAAAAACAGAATGAATACAGAAAAAAGTACAAAGAGAAAACCTGAATTTACAAAACTAATTCAACATGTTTCCCCCTTCCAGCCCAAACCAATTAATTAATCAACAGGACATGACAATATAATGCATTTGTCTTTAGAAAGCTAATCTAAAATTCTAGAACCATTGCTTTAAAATTGGAAGTACTTCAATTGCACAACAACTAAAATATTATGAAGGTAATAGTTCAAATTTTTTAATATAATATTTGGCTCAAACACAACAAATCATGAAAGATTTGACATGGCATGAACTTAGATAAAAAAATAGAAAAAGAAAAATATAAGTGCAAGTTCATATAAGAACATGCCAAATCTGACGAGAGCCAGGTTTTATGCGCTTAGATGCTGTTATGGCTCTCAGATGGGGGCGAGCAGAATCAGAGTCAGTAATTGGCGTTACAGGGGAAGACTGCAATAGCTGATCCAGGTAAGGCATATCATCAGTTCCAAAATATTTCCATGGCTGCCCCTTCATCTTAGATTCAATGTCTCCTACAAGTAGAGCTGCTGCACCTATTTCTAAGAAACTATGTGATGTCATGTCTTGAGAATTCACAGCACGATCACTGCATTAAAACATGTAAATCAACAAAGTTAATTCTGAAACGCTAAAAAATAATTGAAAACTAAAAGATAAAGTGGAGACATAAGCTAGAGTGGCCACTAACAAGCCACCTAAACCAATATAAAGCACAGATTATTACTTTTCAGTTCCTATAGATGATGACAGTGGTTCCTCGAGCCAGCGCCATTTCAGAACATCATGTGCAATGAACCCTAGTTCATCCATTTCATCAGCTTTTTCGATTTTTGATAACCTTGAAACAGGTAGAGAACTTGACTCCTTCTCTAGTTGTTCTTGAACACTTGTGGAACTTTGTGTTTCTGGAATACTTGCAGGAGTTAATTGGGAATTGAAGGATTTACTCAGCAAAGATGACAATGTTGGTAGTGACTGTCCAGATGAAGGTGGTCCAGCAAATGAAGCTGGTTGAAAAAGCCGTTTAGGAATGTGTTGAGACACTAAGGAACGAACATAACTTAGTGACTTTACAAGTGCCTCAGAAGCAAAGGTAGATACAGGTAAAGGAGATGTATTTGTTGATGTTATTGAAGCACCAGATTGACGATTCAAAACTCTTGACCACGGCTGAGTTGGGTTAATATCACATTCTGCAATTATGGTTGAACAAAAACGATCTATCTGAAGTAATGTCTCCTCACTTGGTTTGTATCTGTAGTAATAAGTTGTGAATACTTAATGCACAAATAGAAACTATAACAAGATTGTATATTGTCCAAGAAGCAGTCAAATAAGGAAAGATACAAATTGCATGTTTTAGTTATTCTACGAATCTAAGTAAACAGCATTCAGATAATGAATATCAGGTCATTTAAACGAGAAAGAAATCAGCAGAATCGTAAAAAGATTCACTAACCGCTTCCCCAGGCCTGAGAAAGATAAATTTTGTTACTAAAACAATTATTAATATAGGGAACAATGAATTCCAGGACCAGAAAGCCAACTTATCCCCCTCCAACAAAAAATGTGCATGCTTTTTCTTTCTTCCTAGACTTGCATATTTGGTTTCTTTTGAGAGGATACTTTATCCTCATTTCTGTATTTCTTTCTATTCAATTAGACAAGGAAGCTATTTGCCTAAAAACATTTGTGTTTTTATCCTACAAAAATGGAAAAGGAATCTAACTGCCTCATTTTCAATAGATTTTAAGTGCAACTCGTTTGGGGAAGTGAGAGACCATTTGACCCTTGCCGCACAGATATGGCAAAACAGGTGTGAAAATGTTTCCCATACATGACAGAGATCTCTATCTTGTTTGTTAATTTTGTTACTATTATTTTATTTGCCAAAGCAGGTTGAACTGGCAAAATCCATTTCAAAACTCCAAAAACATTTAAACAATTTCCAAAATGAGTGATATGCAACATCTGTCATATCATAACTCTATAACCATCCGAGTTATTTCAACTATAGAGCTTAGATGAGTTTTAGTTACTAGAGCATCTTTGGATTAGCTTATTCTTCTTTCATAAGTATGAGAAAAGCTGATAATCAAATTGTTCAAGAATCAAACTGAACAGCTAGTTTTTGAGTTTGAAATAATCAAAATCCAGCAAACACTAATTTAACAAATAATGATAGGCATTGACATGCCTTAAAAAACAGATAGCTAGAACATATTAATCCTTACACATAAGGATCTATCATATTATTCTATTAGTTGATTATTATGAGTTCTTTAATGTCCATTAGCCATATATATGTAAATACATCAGAAACTTTAATACACATCAGAACAGTAAATTTTGAAAGAATCCCTTTCCCCAATATTCAAGACATCTTACTGTAGAATGTAATGAAGAAACATAATGCTCTAGCACTTTTGGTGGTACCTTTAATTATCAACTAATCATCATCATTGTTGTTTAAATAAATGGACTTTATTGACTTTACATCACTTTTCTGCATGTAAGATGGTAAAACAAAACACAATTCTTCCAACAAAGTACTCAAGGAGTAGAAGTTCAAGTTCAGCATAAAGCATGCAAAACATACAATATACGAATCACTCTTTGCCATTGATTAAAACACCTACCAATACTCAACTGTTTTTGGCATTTTATCTAACATAAAGATTGACATAAAATTGTTTAAGTAAATTCATATATTGAAATAAGCAACATTGTAGTAAAATGAAGTGCAAGTCTATGAAATGAGGATGGAAGACTAGAGTAATAGATAATGTCCCAAAAATAGAAATCCGGTATACTGTTGATTTTTGACTTAATTAAGTAACTGGAAACATACCTTAGGAGATACCGCTTCAAAAGAGCCACACACCTTGTGACTACCGCAGGACTGACAGAAAGTATCAAAGTTAGAAGCTGCTGGAATTTGAAATGGTCTAACAGGAAAGGGCAATAAAGAAATAGAAACAATATTTGAGGTACCTAACTGACAGTAATACACATTAAGCAACAATCTAATCAGCTTGGCTGAAGAACATTCTAGTACAAAAGTCAATTACAATAGTTCAACTGAGGAAAAACATTAACAAATTCATTACGAAAAGCAACTAGATTTTGGATGAATTGTATCAGGTCCAGTAGCATAACAAAACGACAAGTAGATAAGAGAAGGGAAATCCTTTATATATATAAATATTATAATAACTATTTTGAACGAAAGCTCTTTTAAGATTTATTCTTCAACGAGAATATTTTTAGGATATTTCCTTCAATAGAATTTCCTTTTCCCTTGTCTCTCTCGATCTATCATTTTCATTTTTTATTTTTAAATTGAATTTCATTCTTTTAAAAGAAATTATCAATGGTTAAAGTATTAATAAAAACTGTTTATCATAAATCTATAAAATATCATATAAGTTAGTAAATAATCATTTAATTATGTAAAACAGGCTGTTAATCAAGTTTGTGACTTTTGTTTATCAGAAGATTTAAATATTTTGATCACTAGCAAAAAGAGCCCATGAAAAATCTCAGTCCCTGGTTTAACAATGACCATCCATGAAATGAAGTAGACCTGGGAAAGGTGGCATACGAGCTAAAGCTTCCTTACTACAGTCAGATTTTACACATCCAATTCTATCCTCAGTTTCTGCTTATACTCTTATTCATCCTTACCTAGCTTGCTTCTAAGAATTAGAACTCCAGGTTCAAGCAGCTGAGATCCTAAAAGTCAGGACTAGCCCTGCACGGACTGTAAGGATTTGATGGCAGGACGTCGTAGATTTTGAGGATTATGGAAACCGTCATAACCATTCAATACCAAATTTATGACTCTCCCATTGAGGACGAGGTTAAATGGCTTGGGGGGGCAAGTAATGTTAGCAAACCAAGAACTAAACAGATATATTTGAGGAAGAAAACCAAAGAAAGCACATAATTAGAATCACACTTGAGCAATGCATGTGCATTGAAGAAAAGGAGAAGGGTTATAGCCTGCACATGTGGCAGGATGCATCAATGCACATAGGAAGACTCAGATAGTCAGAGAAGTGGATAAAAGAGAGAATTGAAATAAAAGGACCAGCCATGACTGGTTCAGAGTAAATAGAAAGGATGGACAAAGGTGTCTCAAAAACCTAGGGTTATCTATTTAATTTTCAATTTTTCAGTTTATTTTCTATGTACTTTTCTGTTGCTGATACTTATGACGATATCAATAACAATGATGATAATAATACGCACTGCATATGTCATATCTTGTTACCTTCCATAGTTTCCATCAATGTCTTAAAACAACAATTGGACAACTAGCCTCACAAATACATCACCATCCACATGAAAAGAGGTGCATTACCTTCTTAACCAAGAAAAAAAAAAATATTCAGCTACTACTGAATAGAAATTATAAGGGCGCACTCCACACCTTTCATCCAACAAAATTAGTTCACTTCGTGCATGACATTGTCTTAAGTACATAGCAGAATATTCATAGAGCTATGGTTTTAACAATCTGGAAAGCATCACCAACTACCTCATGGAAATAAATAAATGTAACAATTACCTGCGTTCCCTCTCAGCAATAGTATGTTCCAGAATTGCATTATATGCCAAGTCTGTGGCTGCAGGGGCTTTCAGATAGTCCTGCAATCATATATTTAAGCTATAAAATAAAAGTAAAATTGGTAAAGTTTAGAATTTGGCTACTGCATATCAGATACAATGGTACAATAATTTGCAGTCAAATGGGATTTGGTCATAGATCAACAGGAATGACAGTATGCATAGCATTAAAATCTGGTTATATTTTAAGCTACAAAATTATGTTGCAGTTGGTAAGGAACTTCAATAATAGGAAACTAGTGCTTGTGTGATCAGCCTACACGTACAAATACTTGACTCACTGCCGATAAGAATCATATTTGTTGCATAAAAATATGATAGTAATCTTGGTACAATAAATGCAAAAAGAAAATATTGAATGTGACATATGCATTACAACAGTTGCAGTAAATGTTAACATTTTCCCTGCTGATACACAGCCTGCTTCATGAGTTCAAAACAAATACAAGAATACTCATCTATTTCAGACAGTACTTTTAAAACTTGTTGCACCTGATCACAGCATTACTCAACTGCTTAAAATCATTAACTTACACAGAACAAAATTAAGAAAAAAACTTTTAGCATCATACGCACATGTATGTATGTATGCACATGTATGTATGTATGCACATGTATGTATGTATGCACATGTATGTATGTATGCATATGATATGTACATGTATATGAGAATAAAAAAATCAATCATTACATTAAATAAGAACTCCACGAAGAGCACTTTTAAAACTTCCCGCATACATGCACAGCATTGCTCAGCCATCTAGAATCATTACCATACAACCAAAAGATTTACGGGAACACTTCCAATATCACATTGATAAAGACAGAATCATCACACTAATTAAGAAAAACATATTCCCCATCCCTCATAGCCTACACTGGAAAAATTAAGGACGAGAGTAGCAGTTAACTAACTCCCAAGACTTCGCACAGGGAGTTTGCTATGGTGCCTATCAAGATGGGTATGGCAATCTGGGAAGACTTCTCAAGCAATTACTGAATACTAATTCTATAACTAATATAAAAAAAAAATTAAATTAAATTCTTAAAAAGAATATACAATGAATTAACAAAGATGATAATTATAGCTTATCCAAAAGAACATCAATATAACTAGAAACCTTGTATGCTACACACTCGGTAAGAAATAGTATGAACAGGAGTAATGCCCCTTCCCACAAGTTAACCTAAAACCAACACACAACATTGACCAAACTACCCCTCCCGCAGCTCAGTAACAAGATTCTTATTCAGCTAAGTTCGTAAAAGAAGCTAAGACTACTCGATCCCACTTTCTTCCCTGACCGTGAAGATAAATAACTTCCTATTTTTACATAATAACATAAGTGAAAAAAAAAAAAAGGTAACTACCGTCCATT
>Ga0099825_1000854_pt1 | contig 36007 bp, 22 predicted proteins | sample SiratroredBW_FD_76838 | JGI IMG/M metagenome (GOLD analysis project Ga0099825, IMG submission 76838) | Root nodule microbial communities of legume samples collected from California, USA - Siratro red BW | ecosystem: Host-associated > Plants > Roots > Nodule | place: USA: California | collected...
TATATATATATATATATATATATATTTTAATTTTAACCCTTCGAATGCGATTTAACTGTGAAGATTTATAATACTCATTTTCCATTTAAAATATGTGTTTTAGTTTTATTAAATATTAAAATTAAACTTATATGTTTAATTTTTGAATTATTAAAAATAACAAAACATTAAGTAAAAATATTATTATTGAAACATTCAAGAAATATTTTAATAGAAACCATAAAAGTCCACGGTAGAGAGGATGGAAAATTCTATGATAAAGATAAATTCAATTGTATAATTTTGACGTTTATGAAAAATATTTTACAATAAAACTTATCCAAACTTATAAAATTAAAAAAGTAACTTACAAGAAGTTAGCATGATAAATTATCTATAAACAGTTTAAATAAGTTATACTAAAATTTAAACAGTACACGAGAAAATATTAAATTTAATTTACACAAGAAATAAAATAAAATACCAAAAGATATAATTATTCTTAAATTTAATTCTTACAAAATAACTTAATCGTTATCACATTAGTGTTAAATATTTTATCAACATTTTAGAATTTATTTATTATTACATAAAAACCCGTATTTTGGGAAACCTTAAATCATTGAAGAACTTGCACATTCTGACTTCTATGAAGTTTTAGAAAATTAATTTGCTAATAATGGCAATTTTGAATTCACTTTCTCTTTCATTCATATACCTTAGGTTACCTGAATTTCCTATAGCCTGAAAGATTTAAAATATGTTGTAAGAAAGAAACTGTATTAAAAAACCTTTCTGCTATAATAATGGTTTTATTAATATAGTCAAAAGTTGCTATCAAAGTGGTCAACATCCTGCACTAAATTGTTCATGTCCTGAAAACATAGAACTATTTTTTTTCTAGAATAGAACCAGCTGTAAAATTGTAAACAGAGAACTATTTCTTACCACGCCCAAACACGGCAGCAGACTAGCGTTGCAAATTACACCTCCAACTCGCAATGATCAGGCCGATCAAGCCACATCGTAATCACAGAAGAACCATCTCCACAGCAACAAACGTTTCATATCTTTATTGACCCATGATGCCCCCTTCACATTTAATAGGTTTAATATAAATGTTTCACACGCCTAATTTATCAGAAATCTTACAAACATTGCTACGTAGGATAACAGATCACAATAAAATGGAATCATATCACCACAAAAGATAGGTTTGTGTGCGTGTTACAAGAGCTTGTGCTAGCAAAAACATATACATAGTGTTAACAGAATGTTATACATGAACGTTATACACACCCCTATGAAAAACAAAGAGACCAAGTCAAACGTCATGTGTTATCCACGCAAAAACAATCACAAATAACTTACTATATCAAGAATACAAATTGACAAAAAAGTAATTACTGCAGAGCTTTACAGAGGTTTGAACATACATTTCTTTTCCCACTGTAGTGGTACGTCTCACTATACGGTTTCCCTTATATGGTAAGAAACCCTAATGACTAGCAGGATGTCAGAACATTGTGAAATTTTCTATTTACCAATCATCGTCAAGGTTGGCTTGGTGGAAACATAAAACAGTACATATAAATATGAAGAACGATACAAGCTCAATGAGCATTGCGCCTGTCTCAATCATATGTGCGTGTTTGAGGATTATAGGAATGGCTATGCTCCCAACTGCTGATGCTCCAGTCAAAAATTTTGCAGCATCTATCCAACTGCAACATAATAGCAGGTGTTACATTTACCTTTGAAACAGATAATATTTAAATATAACTCTCCAAGCATTCAAATTGAATTCAAAAAAGCTTATATAAACAATAACAGCGCTGATTGCATTGTATACAGGTATACAACAGAATAGCAGTAATCCAAAAGCCAATGGCATGGAAATTATTTCTACATAAAATCAGACAGTTTTTCTGAGCTCTAAATCGCAACAGATACTTACCCCCCACCATCACGGCTCATTAGAAATTGAGTAGATCCACCTCCAAAAAATAAGCAAGGCATAGGTACCAGCACATACATCAGAGCTGCAGGTGAAATGTTCTGACCATTAAATTTTTTTAATATACAAGACATTTCCATTTTAAAAGACTCTAACTTACCTGATAACATGGGCCACCAATTGTTATATATTGCACATGCCTGCCACAGCAAACAGAAAGTAAATGGAAATACATTTAAGACTTGCTCTCACAACAGATCGGATTACTCATATTTCAATTAGATCGTGTATCAATCGCATAAAAAAAATATCTTTTTAATCATCATTTTTTTTTTCATGTTTAACCCAAGATTATGGACTTGACCAGTATGTATTTCATTACATCCCACTGCATCCTCTCGCACTACAATCTTTTTTACTTTCAGAATGTAGTTATAAATAGCAATGTGTACCAATCAAAACCAAACATAGAATAATCATAAAACAAATTAAAGACCTCAAAATTGATCAAACCAAAGTTGGAGGAAACATAACTGTGAACGGAAAAAATAAGCAGAGATTATTCATTTCATAATAAGCATAGGGCATAGACAATCAGCCTCATCATGAAAAACATACCAGAATCTGAAGCAAAATGCTAGCTGAAAACATAAAAGCTAACCCAGCAAGGCTGCAAGTGTAGGAAGAGAAATTTAAAAGTTGATTTAGCTTAGTTTGCAATATAATCAATCATCATGGTACAAAACTCAAGAGAGTTTAGTTCACACTTACACTGTGAAGACGAGACCAGTCCCAGAACACCAGTTTGTAGCATCAGATGCAGGACAGAGTCAGTAACATAATTTAATGTATAAATTGAGAAATAAAAAAAAATAAAAAATAAAAGAAAAAGGAACAGAAAAAGGCAAGAAAACAGAAATCCTTAGTTGGAAAAGTGTTGCATGAATTTGGCCACATCCCACTGCAGTGTATAATCCCCAAAAGAATAAATGAAATGAAAATAAATATACTGTGAGTGGGATTTAGCTTTTCTAAACTGTTACCTAAAAAAATTGAGATTTTAACAACTTTTATATATTTTGTTATATGCGTATGAGTATACCTATCAGAGTCTCCTAACTCCTGATAAACAGTTATATCCTCTAAAATGGCACTCCTCTAACTTTGGAGGAGCCAATTCCATTGAGTGTGATGGCGACACACACACACACACGCAGGTTACTAATTTAGACCTCTAATCTTACCATCAAGCTACCCTGCAGCATGTGTTTTGCATTCTATCTTCTTTGGACTTAAACTCAATATTCCAAAGGAAAATTCATCAATGACTTCTGTAAGCAAACACGCAAGCATGAATTCCCAATTTTATTACAGCCTTGACCCTTCACTGCTAAAATTTTATGTTGAATTGTATGCTCTTTGAAAATTTTCATTAACCATCGTTTCTATGTGAAGAGACTGTCTTGGTATGCCCTAACCCCCATTCCCACCAGGATCATACGAAAACCCAATAAACGAATTGCTACCGAAATTTACTATTCATAACCCTAAGCAAATTGCGAACGAATTAAGTTTTATCCGTTTGTTGTGGAAAAAGCTGTTGCAACGATCGGTAATGAAAGCGAAAGTAATTGCGACCTAATTAGAGTAATAAAGAGAATTCCAGAGAGGAGAATCGGTAGTGTGAGGAGAAAGTTGAAATAGAGATCAGTTACCGTGTATTGTCATTGCCATGCTCAAGAAGGGACCTTATCTCTCTCTCCGATTGCAATCCACAGAACAGAGATTTTCTCTGACGGAAAAAACTGCAGAGCTGAGATGGGACTTGCTCCGAATTTTGACCTACACTCTTTCTCGCCTTAATTTTAATCAACGTTTTTGGACTTTCCAGTGATTCCGATAACAGGTACTGTGTCACAAAACAATTACTAGTAGCTAAAAAGATAATATCTTTTCACCATCTCGTGATTTATTATTTATTATTTATAGTACTAGGATTAGGATATAGTATGTTTATTTTACCTAATAAATGCTTATTTAAAACTAAAAAATATAATATTTGTAAATATAAAGATTATATTTTTAATTAAATTTTATACCAACTAGATAATTGAGTATAAAAGTTGTATTTAGAATTTCTAACTATAATTGAATAGTTATATGTTGATAATGTAAAAAATTATATTGTTAACTTATCTAAAGTATCTTTCTATAATTTTAAGATAATTATTATAATAGTATACAATAGGTGCTTATGATTGAATGTATAATTGAAAAAGTGAAACTTTTATTTTCAATAATATAAAAATTTAAGCACAACATTACATTTTAATTTTTCATCTTATGTCAAGAAAAGTCTTTATTTTAAGTAAATTAATATCACAGGCAATTAATTATATCGCGATAAATTGATGATAGCTATTAGAAATATGTTTCTCAGTACCAAAGCAATGATAAATTTATTTGACATCTTTCCTTTTTTTCTATCTATTCTCTTATTTTACGATATGTGTTGTTACATCTAAACTTTTTTTTTTCTATGGGTGCTCATAAACTATTATTGTCGATATATATCTAAGACCAAATTCGATAAATTGTTTTGTCTAATGTACGAATTTTATGGTGTTATTTGGCAAATGAATTGTATTTTAGAAAAGGGCTGAAATGCAATATTTAAAAATTGACATTGAAACCGCAGAAGTTTGCTTTTGTAGCGTTATTATTAAGTTTCACTCAGGACTTAGATATGAAAGAAAGGAAAACTAGACTTTGAGTAGTTGCAAGTTGTTCAAGAAAGCAAGGGCAATCCAATCCAGCTGCAAAGGAGACCAACGCACGTGGTTGATTTCAGCTGAGGAACCGTACCACATCACCGGCTCCACGTCACAACCATTCCTCGACGGAAACCTTGAGTCCATAACGTCCCAGATGAAGGCCCTTGCATCATCGCCGACAGAGCACAAATGTCGTCCAAAATCTGGGGACCACGACATCGCATTAACACATGTTCTATGTTTGCTCAACTCCATAAACGGTGTGGTCGGAAGCCTGATATCCAATATCACCACCTTGTTGCTGTCCAATCCCACTGTGGCCATGAATCTTGGATCACTCTTATTCCATTCCAATCGAAGCAAGGGACAATCCTGCACAGGGTTTTCATATATTATGGTAGATTTCTCCTTGTCTCGTAAGTCAAACACCCTCACAGAACCATCACCTGACACGGAAGCAAACACATTGAAGCCACCCCATGAAATGTCGTACACTTCTTTGTCATGTGCCACTAGCTGTGCCTTCATGACTTCCCTTTCAATGTCCCAGATGGTGCATGTGGTGTCTACACTAGAAGTGGCTATAAGACGAGTGTCAAACACAGCCCAATCAAACGAGGTTATAGCCGAGTGTTCACTAACTTTGTTGCCTATTAGGGGGGACTTTAGTTGGATATGGTCTTCGTGGATTTCCCATAATCTAAGGTTGTCGCCTGAGGTGGCAATGAGGTCTGGATTGGTGTCATCCTCGGAGGGAAAGAACATGATGTTGGTTGGGGCATAAGGGTGGTCAAAGGCCAAACGAGGGTCGGTGGTGAAATTGAAGGTGTCGTGGTTGAAGTGGACGAGTTCAACCTTGTTGGTGTAATCTTCCAAGTAACTGCCAATGGCAAGGCGAGGGCTTCTGTCACGACGCATTGACCATGCTAGAGAGGAAATAGGCCACTGAGCAACATAGGTGTGGACGCCTTGTTTTGCCTCTGTGTGGCTTTGCATGGTGAAGTTGACTTCAATGGAATCCATAACAAAGCCAAGAAGCTAGAATTCTGCAGGTTAGATTCACATGTGCAAGTCAGAAACTGTTCCATTTTTCGCTTGAACTGGTGCTTATTGTGTTAGACATATGATACGTACTAGAATCAAATAACCTATAGCATTGATTGAGCTGTTCTATTTTATAATTTTAGGAACAAATAAATTTTATATAACTTTAATGTTTAATACTATAATAATAATGTTAAATATATCATGTTAATAATTACTTTTAACAGTTTAAAACTTCAACAGTGCCATATTTTCTTATTCATCTTCAACCATATCACATAATTAAAATTAATATCTTCAAAAAAATTTGAAATAAGATAAAAATATGTTTTTAATCATTCTAAAAACTATTTAAATTCACTGTTACTCCCTCACTTTTTACTGTTTCCATTTTTTATTTGATTGAAGAGATAAAACAAAAGAAAGGCCAAAAAATCCTATTCTCTCAAAGTTTAGCACCCACATATTAACAAAAAAATTACACTAAAATAGCTATTATATAACCCTCCATTTCATTCCCTTTCTCTTAGAGGCCATGGATCATTATCTATTCACCACCCAGTTTTTTCCACTTGCCACCTCCCTCTATTAATACACACTAACAGAATTAAAATATAAAATTCACAGACACTTTTTCAAGGCCTCTTAGAACAATGTCAGCAAGAAAAGTATAAATAATGAACCGATTGTATATTCAGAGTTAGCCCAAGATGACAAACAAAATGGCTTGTAAAATAATATAACCTTTGCCACTAGATGATAGGCAAATGAACTTACATTGAAACTGGTGTTAGCTGGTAGACACTTGGTGAGGCTGCACACACATCCAAAGCACCAATAAAGTTAATTGGGATAAAAAAAAATTAGGATCAGAAACACTACTGCATAAGATGGTTGGCGGCTTGGATAGTAAAAGAGACTCTAACATGATTTTCTACAGTTAAATGTGATCCAATATCCTTATATTAAATATTATACGTATCTACTGATAAATTAAGAATATTAAAAAATTTGTGATGATAGAAAACATATGCAGGATAAGATAACTAAGTATTATTTAACAAAAGAGAGACTATGTATATACATATCTGTATATTAGATCTTTTATCAACAACTGTTTTTTTCTTTATATATTAAAGTACCTATTATACACACATTTTTTTTATCTCTTTTTCCCAGGTACTGAATAAACTTTAGTGTCTGCAAAACTTTTACCCCTTGTGAAAAAGTATATAACTTTCAGGCAAAAATAAGTCAATGATGTCCAAAAAGGAATCTGTGTTTTGTAAGAGTAGAAACAGTAAATGGTTTTGAGAAGCTAAGAATGTTAGAATATTCAATAACTTTGATGATAATTATTTTGAGAAAATAATGAGAAGAAATCAAGGGAAAAACTTGAGGAGCATAGGTATATAGAAGATGAAAGGAGGTAGACCATAAGGACAGAGAGTAAAACAAAGTATGGTTGTAAACATTTTTCTCTTAAAAGAGAAGTTAGAAAAGGGGCCTTACATTGCTCAGATCCCAAAGCCTCCGGTGTTAACTTGGTGCAGTGTGGAGTACAATTGCAATCTGTGGCATGCCTATAAAAGGGTCCAAAGCAAATAAATAAATAAGGATCAAAGCACCAGCAGCAGTTTGAAAAGGGAAGGGAAGGTGAAACTAATGGTCAATATTGTTTGGTCAGCTTTTGTAAGTAAGTTGTTCAAGAACTTAAGACTTTTGTTAAATCAATTTGTCCCTGTCCTTGAGACAACTGTGAGATGGCTTCTAATTGATTGAGAGTTAAGAATATCTAACAATCCAAGGAATTTGTTCATGAATGGAATTCAAATACAATAAAGATGGGTGGAAACTTCTCTAGAGAGAAAATTATAAGCATAATAGATGATATAATAATGAGATGCAAAGAAAATTCACTCAAATATCTCTTATATGGGAGAGGAGTTGAGAGCTTCATCCCATTAAATTAGTTTTATGAAAACTCAATTTACTTACATTGAAGTGTTGATGACTGTATAATGTTTTATTGTGTTAGTAAACTTATACAAATTATAATGTTTTATTTGAGTAAATGGTTATTTTTATTTTTTATTTTTTAGGAAAATGTGTTAATATCTGAATTAAAGGAAATTAAAAAATTCTAAGAAAATTATTTGACAATTATATTAGTTTAAAATTTTTAAAAAATGATGACTGAAATGATAACGTTGGTTTAGATTTAGAGACTAAAATAATAATACCAAAAGGTTAAAACTTTTAACTTAGTTGATATTTTTAAGTTTTAAAATTAAATAATACGACTAATATGATAATATTAGTGTATATTTTGAAATCAAAATGGTAATAAATAATTAAACTTATAAATTTATTTAACATCTTAGATACTTGTTTAATAGTTTTTAAAATTTTAAAGATTGATGTCACAGTGTTTGTCATTTTCAAGAATTAAAAAGTTTATTCAGCCACTTTACTGTTATTTTCTTTTGTGGCTTTCTTTAAAAAATTCTCATGTATAGCTTTGTGTAAACTTCTTCCAACACTTTTATTAAGCAAAAAAATTAGCAACTAAAGCATTTCATTGATTACTTTGATCAAATTTAATTTCGGGTGTCATAGATTTTAACTAAAAAATTAACATTAAAATACTTCTAATACCGTGCTTAAATTTTACATCGACTTTAACAAAACGTATTTCTGTCAAAGTATAAAAAGTAAACAAAAATAAGAATATGTTTATCTTTGATTTTTTTTTTTTTTTCAATGCAAAGTCACTCCATTAACTAAAAGAGTGAAGAATGGCTTTTATACTTTCCATGTGTTAAAATAATTGTTTATTGTTTATAAAATATACATCAAACTTTTTTAAAATCAAAGCTAAAATCTCTTCTAACTTTCAACGTCACAGGGTGTTACTTGTATTAGTTGAACCTGCACTTCTATTTAAATGCGCGAAAGTTTCAATCTTTATGGAAGCCCCAATAATTGAAACCTTTTTTTACCAAACTTTTAAATTTATAGTTAAGCGTAAAAAAATTATCAAAATAAAATCAAGTTGTTTCTTTCAATAAACTTATTCTTATGACTCTGTTTTAAATTAATGATAAAATTAGTTTTATAATAATTAATATTGACTATATAGTATTTTAAAATTTTATTTCAAATAAAAAGTTGTACTTAAAAAATGAATTATAATTACTTTTAACTTCCAAATGTAAATTTAATTTTTTAAAGTTTAATAATAAGCTGTATAATAAATTTTGCAATATAACGGAAAGAAGATTGGTAACAAAATATTATTAATTATCTGATGAAACTAGTACAAGACCCATTAAATAAATATACCCATATAAATTTCATTAAATAATACAAAAATATATATACTAATATTATTTATGAAAAATACTAAAAAAAACACCTTCATAATTTTGATTTCTCTTATAAAGGGAACTAGTAACCAAATTGCCTATGCAATTGGATTTATTTAGTCTAAAACATTATTTTGCCAAAGTCCAATCTTTTTAAAGAATTTAAAATTCTACTTTTTTTTGTTAGAAACTTACAACAACTGTCATAAATATTAATTTTATATTATGTTCAGATTTTCCTGTCATGCATGGTTTCTCACTTTAAAATAGGCAAATTGGATTTTGGCAAAATCACCATTTAGACAAAGTTTAGGCATAATGTAAATTAATATTTATGGCAGTTGTGGTGAATTTAGAAAAATACTCATTAATGCTCTAAAAAAGATCAATGCTCATTCAATACAATTTATCAGAATAATACAAATATGGACCTTTTAAGAAAAAATGTGAATAATATTAATTTTCTCTGTGAAGAACTTTACCTCCTAGGCTTAATAACTCAAATAATTAATACTATGATAAGCAAATTTCATATTAATATCTTTATACAAAGTTAACTGATTCATAAAACTAAAATTGATTTGACTTGTACTTTGAAATTATATGATAGCAAAATTAAAGGATTGTAATTTATTCTTTTTAGTTAATTGAATGTTTCATCGAATTTAATAATATATATTATGAATAAAAGGAACATTGCATATGATAATACATATGATAATATGTAAACTCTAATATATTGCATATGATAATAGGCACAATAATAATAAATTAATAATAAATTAATAATAAATTATGATCAATTATAATTTCAGTCATACTATTCTTTTGAATATCAATTTTTTTGTGTTAATTTTTTTATTACCACATGTGATATCATAGTTTAATATAACATTTTTTGTTATATTAGATCTATAATGACATATTTGGTATGCAAATCAAAACATTTTCATTTTTGGAAGTTATGTCTTCTCAGACGTTATAATTACTTTCTTACAGAGCATGAGTAGGAAGGTAAATGGAATTGTATAATTAAGTAGAATTCAATCAAGTTTTTTAGTTAAATGATTTAGAATCATATATTGAATTGAAATGAATTTTGAGTTGAAAATATATTACTAAGTTACTTGAATATTAGAATTTTGTGTTGATTTTTTAATTAAAATTTGTTGGTAATTAAATGAAAATTTGTGTTGGTTATACTTTAATATTTGTAAAATTGGCAGTGGATATGGAAATAATATCAAATGTTAATTTTAATTTTACTATTATTTTATTACTTTTACGGACAATCACTTTTATGTATAAATATTATTTTTTAGATGAATTTTTTAACATTACTTTGATGAGTGAAATAAGTAAAGATTACTCCACTTTTCACTCGGATTTATCAATATTTATCCACTTTTTACTCAGATTTATCATTATTTATTCTAACTTAGTTATAAATATAACATATTCAAGAAAAAACACAACAACTCTCATAAAAAGAATTATTCTATTATTTTTTAAAAATATTGGTGTTTATAAAATTTCAAAGATCATTTCTTCCACTCTATCAGTTTGACGAGTTGTTGCATTTTGAGAGAGGAGTGCATATGTTATTTTGTCTTCTTGCCTTGTGCACTAGAGGCATTTTCTTTTTAAGCATATGTAGATAACTCTTTATAATACTTATTTTATAAATAATTTTTGTTGTGTATTCTTGTTGTATTATAAAAATTGTTTGACTTAATTAATTTTAATTTATTTATGTCACTATCCTTTTGTTAATATTTTTAAAGAGAATAATTCTTCTGAATTATTTTAATTGTAAAAGTCAAAAATAATATTTTATCATATGTATATCATGAATAAGTTTAAGTGATTTACAAATAAGTATGAAAAATTTACATGTGAATTTTTTTTTCTGCTAACAACAACAAATGGAATTTTAGCTTACTAAAATAGGTTATTTTTTTGTGATATGTAAAACAATTGATTCTTCTATTATATTAAGTCATTATATTAAGTGATGATTTAACCTTTTCAACTTCTCAAAGTGATATTTTAAATGTTTTTTCATATAACATTCATGAGATATTCTGTCATATTAAAATTGTTGTAGAGTTATGAGAAGCACTTTAACTAAAATATGGATATGAAGGGTTTACATAGATATTATTATGAAAAAACATTTGAGTTTCAAATGACTGATAACAAATCACTTTTTTTTATCATATTCATGGATTTGAAAATATTATTTATGACGTAAAATATTAAAATGAATTGTTTTATCTTATACTGTGCTTGTGTTTGTGACTTTTATGATTTCAAAGTTGTATTCTTCATGGTACGATTGTGCTCAAAATAATAAAACACGAGCTTGAAAATTTATATTTTGATGATTTTCTTGTTTGCCTTCGCATTGAGAAAAAATATTACTTTTTCCAAAAGTATATAAGCCTGATAAAAAATCCTTCAGAAAGCAAAGTTTTAATAAAAATAAATTTGTGAGGAGACTTTCATTTTATAAAACTATAGCCATGGTAATCATGAGAAGAAAAAAACAAACAGATGAATCATTACCGTAATTTATTAAAGAAAAATAGAGGAAAAACCTTTAAGAAAAGAATTGATCTTTTGATATAGGAGTTTATTTGTAAAAAAGTATTAACATTTTAAAGCATTCCTCTTAAGAGTTAACAAGTGTAAAATTAATATATTTTTTACAATATTTATTTTCTCAACAGAATTATAAATAAAAGCTATTTAACTTATTTACTTTTTTATAACAAAAAGAAATCTTTATGAAATCATTTATTTGAGTTCAATAATGATCATTTTACTCTACTTAATTCTATTTATAATAAAAAATTAAAATTAAGTAATTCTCGGTATCTATAATAAAGATTAAGATTAAGTAATTCTCAGTAAAAAAATTATGCGTGTGTTAATATTTTTTTATATTTTTTTATTTTTGATAAGATTTTATGTTTTTTACTGTTCATGTTGATTAAAATATAAGATAGTACTGTACTCATTACAAATTATACAACATACGAAAATAATGTAAATTATATAAAATATTGTAAACTGTTGTATGAGTTTATTTAAAAAAAAGTATTTATTTAAAATAGATTAATATATAAGAATAAAATATTAAATATAATACATACTATCATTTATATAATCAAATGATTATTGTCTATGCACATCTTAGGTCATTAATGAAAAAAAATAAAAAACACATGAAAGGGATACCAAATAGCAAAATAATCATAAAACTTAAACTTCAAGAATGAGACAAATTATTTGCAATTGGCATGCAAGGATTTCCAATATTCACCCACAACTAACATTATATTATATGCAATCAATTGCCCCCAATATATGCCAAATAGAAATGCAGGTACTACAGGAAAAAAAACAAAAAAACAAAAAAACTCTATGTGATAGCCATGCATGAAAGCTGATGGCGTGGCAGCGAGGGGGTTTGAGGAGGAGTGGTGATTGAGTTGAACATGTTTGAGCAGGGGTGATGGTGAACGATGGCATAATATTTTTTTTAGTTTAATCCTATGTTTTTAAATTTTATATAGTTTTTTAAATTAATTTTATTTTATTTTATTTAATATCTTTAATTTTAGAGACGAAATTGAATATTGATAAAAATATAGAACAACTTTTCTTATAAAAACTCAAGATAAATGTATGGGCAATGACATGTTTTGTTTTTGTTTTTTTTTCAAAATATATCATGCCACTACTCTTGAGTTAAATTATCTTTCTAACTCAAATGATTGGTTTACATATTTTGGGGTTAATATTCATGGGTGTGCTGATAAAAAAAATATTTTCTTTATATCAAGAAATAAATACACCTATCCTTTAAAAAATATCAGTTGTGATACAAAATACAAAAAATATCTGTTAAAAGATTAGTTTAACTGATGTAGAAATATCTGCTGGTATAAAATTAAGTAATTTTTGTATGATTTTGATTGTTTTGGAAGATATTTAACATAAATTATGATAAATAACTTTTTAACATTAGATATGTAATCAATGTAAGATGTGAGAAAAGATCTATATTAAAAATCTTTTTTACAGTTTGATAAGAGAAAGTTATTATCTATATTAAGTAATATTTTATAGCTGTGGCTATAAAACATTATCATATTTAAAAAGAAATCTTCAACAAAATTGCTCAAAAAATATATACTAAAAAAATCTTTTACATTTAACAAGTAAACATCTTTTTTTCATTCATTGACCTTGAAGAAATAGGGAGGTGGTAGGTAAGATATTTGATATTTTTCTAGTGACATTCAGGTACTAAAGTTTATTGAACTCATTGATATTTTTACTGGAGTCTATTACTGATTATGTTACTTAAATGAGGAACTATGTATCATATTTATCTTTCCTAATTAATGTTCATCTTTCTCTTATTCACATGGAACCATGGTCTTTCTGTAATTTATTATTCTCTGTTTTTTAATTATTTTTGTTTTAATTTTTCCCATGATAACAATGATTGGATGTATGCAAGGTGATTTTTATGCAATTTTCTGAAAAAGCATAATTTTTCAAATTGAATTTTATAAAACTAGGGATAACCAAAAAAAATAAAAATTCAAAGACCTATCAAGCACCTCTTATGTACTATTCCTTCTAATGGAGGGATCAACCGTTATGTTTTCCTTTTATAAAACACTACATGGTGGTTGAGATAAAAAGGGAAATAAGCTTGAAGTCTGGCACCCATCCAACGTGGCTTGTTGGAGGCACAGAGAATTGCTTTCTATGCTTAGTTGCCAACTTTGACTACCTCTTTCTCTCTCCCTATTTAGTTTTTCATCACACTAAGTTCTTCATCACATTTTACCCTTAGTTAGTTTTACTCTTCATCACACTCCCTGTGCTTTGCTAAGCTGTTTCTATTAACTCTTCTCCCTCACAAGAACTCCCAAAACCCTAACCGTTTCCTCGAAACCTTCGCTTCTTCAATCTTCCCGGTTCTGGCTCCCTCCTCTGCCGTCTCCGGCCAGTTCCACCGCTTCTTTCTTCGCTAGGGTACGTCCTCTCACCTTCCACTGCGATCAATTTTGTGTTCATGAATTCTGACTATTTTCCTATAGACTCACACTGGTGATTGTTCAATCTGTTGACATAGTCGCCGCAATTGCGGATTCAGTTACCTGCTTTGTTAGTGCAGATGGCAGGGGCGGAGAATAGTGACGGGAGCGGGAGTGAACGGGAATTAGCGGGAAATGACGATAACGGTTTTTTGGAGTCTAGTGGTTCTGCTGGCTGTGAAGGGAACGACAGCATTTCTTATGCGAACGTCTTGCGTTCGAGGAACAAGTTTGCTGATGCTCTTGCTATCTACGAGCGTGTCTTGGAGAGCGATGGTGCAAATGTAGAGGCGCTTATCGGGAAAGGGATATGCCTCCAGATGCAGAATAGGGGAAGACTTGCTTTTGAGAGTTTTCTTGAGGCTATCAAGCTGGATCCTCAAAATGCTCATGCTCTCACACATTGCGGCATTTTGCACAAGGACGAGGGTCGCCTAATGGAGGCTGCTGAGGTATGTCTATCTCTGTTTAATAACTTTGGTTGCTGGAATTGTTGGTTCGCATTTTTCTTTTCTTTTGTATTGTTTCTTCAGAATGATTAACAGTTCGCGACATGGATGATATGTTTTTATCACAATAAAATTTTCCTATTCTTTTTAGAGCTTGTATATTTACTAGTCGGAATTTGAGGTTTTAAAGGGTTTATTTGTTGATTTCAAGCCGTCTCTCTTCATATGCAGGGTTATTTATTATAGTAGATTCACTGTGGCTTATAATTTAGATTTGTTTATGACCAGTCTTATTGTTTTCTGGATATGCCCTTGTTTCTCAAAGTCGTAGATGCCGCATATAAGTCTTATACTGAATGAAGTTCTCAATGAAGTTCTACTGAATGTGTAAGTGTTATATATATTGATGGAGATGCCCCCATAGACTAGAAATATAACCAAATTGTACTATATAAGTGGGTGTAAACCTCATTTTATAAGTTGGTTTTGTAAGTTTGAATTAGGTTTAAAAGTTTACTTTTTAAAATGGTACTAAAGAAGATCTTAGTAAGGTTTGTTGGACTTATCATGTCCCTGCAATCAGGTTATGGAAGGTCTCTAAATTCCACATTAATCTCATTATATAACCTTTAATGCCCAACAGGAATTAACTTCCACTAGTGTGTTCTTTAATTCCCTCCTTCTTCAAAGGCATTCATCCTTGATTGTCATGAGTACCCTTGTTCCAGGAGAAACATAATACCACCATCAATGAGACTTCTCATCCAAAAACTCAAAACAACAAAATCTGCAAAATCGTAAAAGACATCTTTATAACTATTTTTTCTTTCATTCTTTGTTGATTACTTATTTTTTTTCTTTAATTTCTTTTTCTTTCAACTCATTTTCTTTAATTTCTTTTTCTTTGAGTTCATTTTCTTTAATTTCTTTTTTCTTTTTCAACACCAAAAGATGAGAAGGTGAGTGATAAGTCATATATATAATTTTATACGTCAAATTATGTAAATTCTCTAAAATCCACATTAATCCTTCTTGATAACCTTTAATGGCCACTAGTGATTAACTCCCACTAGTGTTGTCTTTAAATCCACTATATGCATAATTATTTTCCACCATGAGAACATGAATGATTCACATATTTTTTTATCTTTTCATGTGACCATTCAACTACTTAATTAAAAACATAATAAAAATTATGTTTTTATTAATTTCTTTTATTAAAAAGAAATCAAAGATCATCCTTTTATTAATTTTCCATTCTAAAATTAGAATCCCTACAAACACTACTGATTGATACCAAATGATGTGTCATTGATACCTCATGAAATACTATTTCTCACATTGTTTAACGTACAGAACAACAACAAAATCATGAAAGAAATCTTTATAATTATTTTGTACTTCCTCTTTGTTGATCACTTATTTTTCAATTATTTCTCCTTTTCTCTTTTCTTCTATATTTTTTTTCTTTAATTTCTTTTCTCTCTAAGTCCTTTTCTTTAATTTCCTATTTTCCCAACTCCTTTTAATTTCTTTTTTACTCAACTCCTTTTAATTTATTTTCTCTATATCTTTTCTCTTTCTTTGCTTTCCTTCTTCTTTCCTTGAAGTTCTGCTTTAACTTCCTCTCCCTTTATCAAACAAAATCATCAATAAACAATTTGTGATATGCATTGAGTTGGGGAGTAACTTTAGTATCAGTACCTGCATAAGTCCAAACAAATGAAAATAAACAATCAGATTTGGGTTTTTATAACTTAGAAGTTGAAGTTCTCACAAAAGAGAAGACTTAATTTTCTTTCAAAATTTATATATATCTGATTACATTTCAAGTACATCCTTTTATAGGCCAAATTATGTAAGACCCTCTAAATTTCACATTAATCCTCACTATGTAACCTCTTTAATGCCCACTAATAATTAACTCCCATTAGTGTTGTCTTTAGTTCCCCTATATGCATCCTTATTTTCCACGGTGAGAACATGAATGATTTGTTATTGATTTTTTATCTTCTCATGTGACCATTCAACTACTTAATTAAAAACATAATAAAAATTACAAAGAAAATCCAAATATATATTAACCACCTGAAAGATCATATCATTATTAGAAAACCTATAAATATCTATTTTCATGAGACAAGATGTCCAATTATTGCAAATGAGTGTAAACTGCATCTGTAGACTGGTTTTGTGAGATTGAATTAGTCTTAAAAGTTCATTTTTTAAGACATACATACATTCCTATTAGAGGGAAGAAAATGTTGTGTTCTATTAACTAGATATTTTTGGCAGTTATGCTAACATAACATAACTGAAATCATTGTTTGCTACTAGGCTGGGCTGTTATACCTCAATTGCAAATGATTATTTTTTGAAATGTTAACTGTGGCAAATTGTAATTTTCAATGACATGATGAAAACTAGTTTGAACTATATCATATATGCATGACAATATATTGTTCAATGTAATCATTTCAAATTATTTAACATATTGCATAGCATAAGTGAGTAATGGAGTGAAATGAAACCCTTGTTGCAGAAGAATAAAAAAGAGCAGTGGAATATCAAATAGGGTGCATATAGTTGTACTCTTCCAGTTCCTTTTCATTTAATAATTTGTTTGTTGGGAATCCAAGGGTGAGGGGGTAAAATACTGGGAATATCTCCATTAACAAGCCCCTAGGGAACTACATTAGTACACTTGATACTACACTCAATCCAAAATCTTAAGACATAGGTTTGCAAGTTTTTCTCACTTTCACGTTGCCCAATTTGCCTACATTTACCCAATTTTGTTCATATTCTCACTTGAACTATGACAATGTACTCATCTGCTTTCAATTATTTCAATGAGAATTAGAATTGATGAAAAAAAAAAAAAAACTAATGAATTGCTGAATCATGTGATTCTCATGAAGGACACTAAACTACATTTATTCATCCATCTATCTCATCATTCAAAGTCAAAGCTTCATCACAATATACAAATTGATCTTTACCATGCTAGTGTTTCTACAAGTGGAAGTTTGTGTGGAATTTATTACTGTTAATGAAATTATTTACTTCGAACAGTCATATCAGAGGGCTTTACGTGTGGATCCTTCATACAAAGCAGCTGCTGAATGCCTTGCCATTGTGTTAACAGATATTGGTACCAACACAAAGCTAGCTGGATTCACTCAGGATGGAATTAAAAAATATTTTGAAGCCCTCAAAGTAGATCCGCACTATGCTGTAATTTTCTTGTATTCCGAATACTTTGCTTTTATCACTAAAGCTATCAATTTTGTATAGATTTCAATTTGCATGGTATATATTTTTATTCCATATGGACTTTGCAGCCTGCATACTACAATCTTGGTGTGGTGTATTCGGAAATGATGCAATATGACATGGCCCTCACTTTCTATGAAAAAGCTGCAGCAGAGAGGCCAGTTTATGCCGAAGCATATTGCAATATGGGTGTTATTTTTAAAAATCGTGGTGATTTGGATTCAGCTATTTCTTGTTATGATAGGTAGGTACTTTATATATCTTAAGTTGGGTGTTCTATTCTGAGCCAAGAACCTGTAATAATTTTAATTTTGTGTTATTTTAATGACTTGACTTCTACTGTTGGGTCTTATAATCAGGTGATGTTTTGTGACAGGTGTTTAACTGTTTCACCAAACTTTGAGATTGCCAAGAATAATATGGCTATAGCTTTGACAGATTTAGGAACGAAGGTGACACATCTGAAATTCTATGCAATGATAATTATGCAATAGCTATTTTTTTACATCCTCTTTATTTTTCAACTAAAAGCTAAAATACTTTAATCATTATCTTGCTTTTATAGAATTTGTATATAGTCTTTTTATTGCTGATATCTTAGTGCAATATTGGTAAATTTATATGAAGATTGTCATATAAAAAAATGATTCCCATGCAATGTAAAGTTGTGTTCGGTAGGTTTGGAATGGAAACGTTGGGTTTGTTGCTTAAGGACTAGCACTTTTAACTTATTTTATCTTAATTTTAAAGGCGCTTTGAGGAAATACAAATAGTTGTTTTGTTTGTTGTGAATTGAGAAAAAATTTTTGGTAAAATCCAAAGTTATGGCTTGAGACCAGTAATTACTGCTTGCCAATTAATGTTCTTACTTCCTATATTCCCTTGGTACAGCAGTAAGTTGCTGCCTTGTGACTTGGTCTCTTAACAACCTTTTAACTTGCTTTTTTGTTTTTTTATTTTTTTGGGGTGGGAGGCTGTATATATTCTCCTTGTTTCCCATCTTTAACGAGATACATCAAAGGATCATTTCTAATCTTACTAAGATTATTATTTTGGTTTATAGGTTAAATTGGAGGGCGACATCAACCAAGGTGTGGCTTTGTATAAGAAAGCTTTGTATTACAACTGGCATTATGCTGATGCCATGTATAATCTTGGGGTTGCTTATGGTGAGATGCTTAAGTTTGATATGGTACGTTGAGTACAGACATGCCTATATTCTATCACACCTCTGCACATGTTTTATTATGATATGACAGAGGTGCATATTAGTCTAAACTAATTATATTGTTGGAAATTCAATCTACAATTTAGGCCATTGTATTCTATGAACTCGCCTTTCACTTCAATCCGCGTTGTGCGGAAGCATGTAACAATCTCGGTGTTATATATAAAGATCGGGAAAACCTTGATAAAGCTGTAGAATGCTATCAGGTAGCAGTGATGACCCTCTCATTTTGTTTCGGCATTGCTGGATTGTATACGTTTTTAATAATTCATTATTCTTGTTATGCAGCTTGCTTTGTCAATCAAACCTAATTTTTCACAGTCGTTAAATAATCTTGGTGTTGTATACACTGTCCAGGTTAAGTATTTCACAATCCTGAATTTTGGGAGTTGTCAAATATCTACAGTAAGTGATAATCTTTTCTTTCTTCTCCAGGGTAAAGTGGATGCCGCTGCAAGTATGATTGAAAAAGCTATCATTGCAAATCCGACATATGCAGAAGCATACAATAACCTAGGTCTTATTATCTTTTCTGTAGTTATTATTTGTTTGGTTTTTGTGGTTCCACTGCATTTAGTAGTGATTGTCTTGGTCAAGGTTGTGCAAATTTATGAATGACAACATACCAACATAATTTAGACTAGGTTATTCTTTGATCAGATGTTAATTGCATTATTTGATTCGTATTTTTTTATGTTTCCTGGTTGCTATGAGTGAGTTTAATGGTCATGTATCACTGAACTTCTTTATCTATTACATTAAAAGTTTTCACCATGGCTCCCACACATCTTTCATTATATGCTCATCTTCTCTATTTTTGTGCAGGAGTTCTTTATAGGGATGCTGGCGATATAACTAGAGCAATCAATGCTTATGAGCAATGTCTTAAGATTGACCCTGATTCTCGGAATGCTGGTCAGGTATGGTGCATAAGGGGTGATTATGTTGTCCTTTGTGTTCTGTAAATTGTTTAGACGTGCAATCATGCATTAAATGCATAGCACCAAATCTTCTGTTCGGAGTTGGTTTATATATGAACTGGGATTCAACTTAAACTAGATATATTGTGGTGGTGCCTATTATGTATGCATATTATAGTTACCATGATGTAGGGTGTTGAGGTTAAGTTTTATTGTGAGAGAGTGAGCTTCTAGTTTGGGACATTGGTTGTAAATTGATAGAATAAAATTGATTTTAAAAGGTGAACAAGTTTCTGGAATAGATGTGTAAAGTTGCTAAAATTTTGGGCCAGCAACAAAGATAATGCTTTGTTTGGATGGTGTGATGGATAGTGAGAGAGTGGGAAAGGAAAGAAACGGAAGAAAATTACAATGGAAAGTGAAATTGTTCCAATTAGTTGAAAGAGAAAGACATGAGTTGAAAGTAAGATGATTTTATTTGTTATTAATAATTTTATTTATTACTTTTAATATTATTTTATAATAATATTAATAATTATTATATTATTATAATAAAAAGAACCCATAATCAATTGTGTGACCCACCCATAATCGATTACGGGTCATTCATAATTATGTTCTTCATTTTCGAACAAATCCTTTTTAAATATTTGCTAACATGATTGATTATGCTGCAAACATATTTGATGATGTAATCACTTTTCATTTTTGCTTGAAAAGTTTCAGCACTTATTTCTTCCTTGTTTTCCGTGCTTTCCATGGATAAGCTTTATTGAGACAAAGGAAAGATAGTATTGAATTGTGGAAGGGCAAGGGAACAAGATTGAGTACTTGTAAATCTTGTTACTTTGTGAGCTGAGAAAGTATGGAATTCTATTTGTCTGTGAGAAGTATAGTTTGAATCTTGATTAATGTACAAAATATTTGCTTATATTTCATGACGTATGCGACCAACATGCAATTATAAATATTGTTCTGTAATTGTCTTTGATTTATGCATTGGTAATGGTGGGAGCCTAGATACTTATAGAGTAGGTGTAATAGCATGATTATTCTTGAGCAATATTTTAATGGGTACTTCAGCAGCATCGGCTGGTTGCTATTCGTATCGAGAGTAACCTTTTTATTTGTTCAGTTTCAAATATTTTGCCCATAATCTGAATTTCTTTTTACACATTTAAATCAGTTCTAATACAATAGATGGATGAATGTATTTTGTCCTTTGCTAAAGTTATCTCTTGATTGTTGGAGCTTTTATCCTCTGTATCAATGTCTCATTTTAATGTACCATATTATGCAGAACCGCTTACTTGCAATGAATTACATAGATGAAGGAATTGATGACACACTTTTTGAGGTTCACAGGTTACCGCTTTCTCGAATGAACTTCTTTTATACTTGAGTTTTTATCATGGGCAGTATTTAATCAAGTTTATTGATTTCGCATAAATTTTCAATGACATGTAACTTCCTTAGGTGTTGGAAAAAATACTTGTTATAGTCTGGTATCTACTATCTAAGCTCAAAATTCTTTGTTCGCAAATATTTGAGGGAAGTGTTTTTTTATCCTTTCTAAAGGTGAATGCATTGTTTAAGACATGCGTTTGTGATCAGTTACCTTGTCATTGTGATATAAACTGTTTCTGTGGCTTCTCAAATCTATTTGCACCGAAGGAATGTGCTAGTTTGATACCTAAAGAGTAGCAAGATAGGATAATACTTGTGAGTTCAGAATAGTAATTTTCCATTTTAAGGTGAACATAAACCTTTGGGAAATATTTAATATTATGTTACTTTATGTTGAATTTGGACGTAATGCTTCCTATGTTATCTATTTGCTCCAGGGTTTTCTTTAATGAAGGATAATTTCAGTTACCAATTCATCTTTTGTAATATTTACAGTTGTTGTGTAGCAATATACTTTATGTGCCAAAATTGGATATTTAACTTGTAAGCTATAACGAGTCAAATGTTTATATGCAGGAACTGGGGTAGGCAATTCATGAGACTATATCCACGTTACACATCGTGGGGTAACTCAAAAGATCCTGACCGGCCCCTTGTGATAGGCTATGTTTCACCTGATTATTTTACTCATTCTGTGTCGTATTTCATAGAAGCACCTCTTGTCTATCATGACTACTCCAATTTCAAAGTGATTGTTTATTCTGCAGTCGTCAAGGTATCAATTGTGAACCCACACGCACAAATTGCAATATAAACTATATTAATGCGTTTTCAAAGCTTTTGACATGACATATATTCTGATGTTCTCTTGAAATTCACCATGAACAAAAATCATAGTTTGCTTACAGAGATGCATATTTGTCTATGTTTCACCTCCTTTAATATTGGAAATGTAAAACTAATATTGGTCAGAGGTTACTTTTTCTTCTCCTTATCCAACAATATTTTATTGTTCTTTTTTTAGTTTGGTTTAGTTTGACCAACTTGCTTTGTTGATATTGATTATCTTTTCTTTTTCTAAGGTAGAGTTCGGTCCAACTTGTTTTGAACTTTTTTCACCTTAAAATAAAAAGTTGGGCCAAGCGTTTTTTTTTTTTTTTTTTGCTTTTTTCCTTTTTCTATGAAAACAGCTTAAAAAGATAAATAGTTCTTTTGTTTTAAGAAAAAATCATCAAAATAAGTAGCTTATTAAAAAACTACCAAGAGGAGCTCTTACAAAGCTTAAGTAGAACTTTTATTTACGATCTCTATTCGATTCTTGTAGCAAGTCATTTTTTTAGCTATGTTTTGCATTCTCACTTCACCTTACCAGTTCAGTTTCTTCAAACTTCTAAAGCTTGAAAGCTACCTAACCTACCAGACTTTTGCCTCTCCTTCCAGGTTTCCATCAGTCAGGTCTCATTTTTTTTAATTGTATGCCTTTTCCCAAATTCACTCTTTTGACAACTTTTTTTATTTGTCTCCAGTTCCTATTCTGCTCCTCCCCTCCTTGCTATTAATTTTTTTTTTTTTTTCTTGTGTGGGGGCGCACAAGGAACGGAAGAGTAATGCTTATGCATCTAGTTGTTATTATATATATGAATTATTGACCATGATAGTTATGTTTTTTCCATATAGCACATGCTGGGCATCACTGAGACTTCACAATCCTAATTAGGTTGACACCATTACATGAGATTTCATAATGAAAAAAAAAAAGGGAATATAAAAAACTTCGGAGAGACCGCACCAAAACACATGCAAAAGAAAATTCACCCGAAGACAAAACCAAGCTACCTCAACAAGAACTAACCCATAAAAACAAGGTAACACATAACACTCAACACTTAGCCAAACCTAAACTCAGGAAGGCCATATCCATTCCTAAAAAATCAAGACTCAAGACAAGAGGTAAAACATCAAATCAAGAAAACTCAATAATGTTTTCCATTCCATCCCAAGGTAGCCAACCAATCAAGAAACCTGTTGCCTTCTTAGAAGATATGAGAAATCCTGAAATCAAGAGATTTACGTAAATCTAAACACCTAAACCATTGTCTTCTAACAAATCATAGAAGAATCACACTCTAACCTAATTTTTCGAAAGCCATGAGAAACAAAATTCTCCACCACCAACATGGTTGCAGTCATCTTGACATACCAATTTAGTTATGTTATTTTTATATTAGATCATACATTTTCTCAATTAAAGAAATTTTTAATGCTTACAGAAAGGTATTTATTATTTTTAAAACTTAAAAAGTTTTATCTCTATTTAATTATTTTTATAATGAAAATATTTTTGTGCAAATTAATTCAACTTTCCATAATACTATACTTATTTTGTAAATATATTATTTCATTCGACCAAATAATTAATTTTGAATAAAACTAAAAATTTTACAGCTTTTAATTTTAAAGGAGCTTTAATTTAACAAACAACTTTTACTTATTTTTAAGCTCTTATTTTATCTTTAAGGCAAACATAAGTATGACCTAGCAGTTCCTTTTGGGAGAATTAAGAATAGGATTTCATGGAATCAGCTTTTACAATTTACCAAACAACCAATTATCAAGATGGCTCAGCACTAACGGCTAGCAGGGTTAATATTCGAACTTTGGTTACATTAACATAATTTGCACGTCTATTGAATTTGTAATAGCATATCATTGTTTCCTTCACTGTTCTTGGCTTTCATATAATTTGAATTTGATTTTCATGTTGTAGTCAGATGCAAAAACCATTAGATTTAGAGAGAAAGTTACAAAGAAGGGTGGTATCTGGAAAGATATTTATGGAATTGATGAAAAGAAGGTTGCCGACATGGTTAGAGAAGATCAAGTTGATATTTTGGTAGAACTTACAGGTCATACTGCAAACAATAAATTAGGAATGATGGCATGTCGGCCTGCACCAGTTCAGGTGTGTTTAGGCTTTAGCATATTTATATCTAACTTGATCTCTTTGTTTTTCAGCTTGTGACTTCTTATCCTTGGTTCTATATTCTTTTATCTATGTTTTCCTGGATGTTTGTTCTTGTGAAGCTGAAAATTTGGATGCTGCAGCTGGATTGTTGACTATAAACTTGTTATTTCTCATTTCTCCCATGTTGTGCATTAATATGATTTTAATTTTTTCAAATTGAATGGTTAAGAGATGTGTTTATGTTAGAGATCAAAAATGTAGAAGAATAAACAGGGAAATTGAGAATATATGTATAGTTCCTGAAAAGGAAATAGAAAATACAGCAGGATGATGATTCCTACTGCCGCGAGCAAGCTCCTCTAGAGAGCTTCATCTCTATCTATCAACTACCTTTTCGCAGCTTCCACTCTTACCTCTCCAGGCAGAAATTGAATTATCGGAAGAGGTTTTCTGTCATAGACAACCTCAAAACACCTTTCATAAGCATGACAATTGGTGTTATACCAATATTCAGACCATGAAAGCCAATGCACCCACTGCTGTGGTTGGTCTGCCATGAAAAGTGAAAAATGATCTCCAAATAGCAATTAACCACTTTTGTTTGACCATTAGTTTGTTTGTGGTAAGCTGTGCTCATTTTGAGGGCTGTCCCTTGAAGCTCGAACAAGTCTTTCCACAACCAGTCAATTTACTTCACTTAAAATTTGTTAATATTTGATGAGCTGCAAGGCCAAAATCCTTAAGATGTCCTTGCATACATTCGTACATGCTTACACACACTCACATTTCAAGTAAATTAATTTTGAACATACAACAATGTCAATGTATGTATGCAGCACTGATGTTTTAGTTATCAAAGTTTGTTATATAATGTGGTATGTATCATTCATAGCAACATTCATTATGCCATTTGCTATCATTTTATGCTGTGTATTTATTTGATCTCATGCAAAATGGTGACTTGTGTTGCTTGCTTTGCAAGCAGGTGACTTGGATTGGTTATCCCAATACAACAGGATTGCCTACAATTGATTATAGAATCACCGATTCTCTGGCAGACCCTCCTGAAACAAAGCAGAAGTAGATCTCTTCAAGAACTTCAGTACTTTCTTGTCATTGACCTATACTATAACACTTTTATACAAGTCCTGTTATTGGTTATTTTCTTATAGTACTTTTCTTTAATTATAGACACGTTGAGGAGTTGGTTAGATTGCCAGAATGTTTCCTTTGTTACACCCCTTCCCCTGAGGCTGGTCCTGTTTCTGCAACTCCGGCACTTTCCAATGGCTTCATCACATTTGGTAGTTTCAACAATCTTGCCAAGGTATCAATTATGTTGAAACACTTTATGTATTTGTTCTTTGTCTACCAAAAACAAATTGTTAAAGATAATAAGTCACGTGTTCTCTGATGTATGTACTTCTATTTCTTCAGATTACACCAAAGGTATTGCAGGTTTGGGCAAGGATATTGTGTGCAATTCCGAATTCCCGCCTTGTGGTAAAATGCAAACCATTTTGTTGTGATAGTGTGCGACAAAGATTCCTTTCAACACTGGAGCAGTTAGGCTTAGAACCGCTGCGTGTTGATCTTTTGCCCCTTATTCTTCTTAACCATGATCATATGCATGCCTATTCTCTAATGGACATCAGGTAATATCTCTATGTTGTATTCCTTGAGTGCTTTTACGATCTTGCTTAGACTCAGATTTTCTTAGGTTTGCATGTGTTGATAGCATGCATTGTTTTTGGTAGATGTATTTTACTATATGGGCCTAGGCCCATTGCTGAATAATTCTATGCACACACACATATACATAATGTTCCTCTGCTGTGGTCTAGACACACAAGGATTCCATCATATGACTCCAAATCTTTTATCTCTAGATGGTATGTAGAGCGTAATCCAATTCCATGTTTTCTCATTGAACCCTATGTCCATTGATGTCTAGTTTTTTGCAGAAATTGTGTCTCTTTCCAATTTCTGGCATCCTCTCTTCAGTGTGCATTTTTTCCAGCCGTTTTCCACCATTTTCACTGTGCATTGTCATTTGCTGTCATAGTTGCTAGCTTTTCGATTACTCCCCATCGTAGTCGCTTTGCCCAAGTGATCACTGCTGTTATTCTTGTCTCTCGCTTTGACGTAATCCATCACGTGTGGCGGCGCATTTGACCATTGTTTCGACTGTTCGTATTGGTGTTAGACTCGCCTTAGTCTCCCGCTTGCGATCTGGTCCTGACTTTGTGATTATCTCTCTTTTGGGGACATTTTTCTCTCATGCTTTTGTTTTTCTCTCTTTCATGCATGACTTCTTGTGCTGGTGTTTGGTTTGAATACTCTATCTTTACTACTTTAGTCAATGTCCCACTCATTCATTGATAAGTTAGATGACAGTAATTATGACAAATGGGCCTATGACATAAAGCTTTGACTTAAGGGACATGATTATGTTGATCATCTTACATAGACAATGACTTCCATTGATGAAAAAGATTGTCCTCTTTGGTCCAAGTGATACATGTTTTGGGGTTTAGGAACTGGCGTGGTTGTTATATAACAATGATACTCAATGTCTTTGCAACGTTTGCCAAAATCTTTAACTATCATCATCCTAGATTTCTTGATGGTCAAGTACTTGGGCAAAGTTCGTGGTCTTTTACATGACTTCAATAAAATATTGCCTCCTTCTGTCACTCCTACCCAAGAACTAAAGCAACGACAAACCTTCTTTGTGTTGATCACCTTGTACTGGTTTCCTAGCAAAGATTCATCAATTTGTGACCAGGTTATGGGGTCTATGACTGTGTCCACATTGAACTTTGTTTGGTGCTTGTTGTGTCATGCAAGTTGTCCCTTTACATGTATTTTTCTGTTTGGTCTCATTCACTCCATCTCTCTTGGCTCTTGGATCCTCAGACTACGGTCGTGTCACCTATCTTATTTATGGTAATAAGTCTCTTTTCTCATCCTTTTCCACTTCTAGTTATTTACCTTATGGCTAAAGGCTATTGAGGCCCATCTCATGATGTTGATAGTGTCCATCTTCCGCCTTCTCTCTTCATTGACAAAAGACCTTTATGTTCCTGGATCTTTGTTAGATTTATTATCCCTTACTCATCTTACCTACTCTCTTGATTGTGTTATTTCTTTTATTGAAGTCCTTGTTTTCTTGTAGGACCGAAGTTTGAGAAGGATGTTTGACACTGAATGTGAGTGTCAAGGCCTTTATAAAAATTGGACCTTTGCTCATGATAGCTCGATGGTGAATTCTCCTTCTCTCATCCATGCTCAAATGGGTCATCATAGCCTTGCCAAACTTAAACACCTTATACCACGTCTGTCTAAGCTGTCTTATTTTTCATGTTTTCCATCCCAATTAGGAAAACATAGTTGTAATCTTTTTCTTAAGTGTCTCGTCTCCAACAAATCGTTGTCTCCTTTTGCTTAAAGTCACTTAATTACTGATTATCCTCGATGAACTTGGTTGTTCTAAATGAAAAATCGTTTTGTTTTTTTTTCCATTATTTCAATCCTTTTATAATGAAGTTAAATATCAGTTTGGTTTTTCTATTTGTATTTTCTGTAGTGATAATGCTCGTGAATACCTTTTCCATTCTTTTCAGACTTTCATGGATTCCCATGGTATTCTTTGTCAAACCTCCTGTGCATAACCCCATAACAAAATGAGGTGGTGAAGTGAAAAAAATAGACACCTTATTGAATGCTATCTCGTCAATCGCATGCCATCTTCTGTCCTCAACAACCAAATGGCTTAATCTATTTTGTTCTCTCGTAAACCTTTCCATCCCTTGAATCCCCAAGTCTTCGGATCTTCCTATTTTGTTCTCAATTTTAGTAATTGCCCTGACAAATTGTCATTTAAGATTGTGCTTATGATTTTTTTTATAGGTTTTCTACATGCAGTGGGTTTAATCTTAGTGACTCATGATTAATTCTATTTTTTTGTTGTTGATTGTTTGTATTTCTAGAAAAATGGATAACTATGAAACATATATCTCTGATTCTGGTAAAAGGATGTCTGGCACTTTGTTTGATCTTATAATACCTTCTATAAACTCTTATGCCTTGTTTCATGTAGTTTGGACACATTTCCATATGCTGGAACAACAACAACTTGTGAATCTTTATATATGGGAGTTCCATGTGTCACTATGGCTGGTTCAGTACACGCACACAATGTTGGTGTCAGTCTTCTTAGTAAAGTTGGTAAGAAGCTCTTCATAATTTTTGTTTATTGTCACTATGCATATTCTTCTACAATTTTAGAGTTTTGTACCATAACCACCATTCTAATTCATGTGTGCATTCATTGTAGTCAATAACAGATAGTGTTGAGGCTGCCCCCTAAACTTCTATAGTGGGTTAGCAGTGGTGGGAACTGCTATTTTTGATCTTTAAGTTTTATGCTTAAAAATGAAGAGAACACCTATAATTTGAAACATTCTGTTAAGTTTCATGACCAACCAAGAGGTTTGAGTAAAAGCTGCAAAACGACGTATCACAAGGTCAAAAACAGCCAATCATCATGTTCAAAACAGAAAAACAGTCAAACATGATGTCCAAAACAGCAAAGGAAAATGTGACTCTTGTTAATAACTTTTTTACAATAAACTGAGCACATGTTTATATTAGAAAGTTTGCTAAACAATCAATGGTGACAGGGACTTGTAGTTCTAATACAAACCCTTCTATTATGTTTTTTATTTATTTACTAATAATAACTACGTAATTCAAGGAAAAAACATAACACTAAATAAAAAACTTATAGTTATGAAATCAAAATCCATCAATAATATCTAATATATAACAGACCAATCTACATCAGATATTCTATGTTGTTGAACTTTAGAGTTCAAACTTTTCCTTTATTACCTGATATGGACTCGTGTTTGCTTCTCTTGTTTTTTATGCTTAGATTATAATTTTGGTCCTCCTTTTGATCCGTTATTTTGGTATTTTTGTGATCTTAGTTTCCATATTTTAGAAAATTCGTGATTTTATTTTAATCCTCAATTTTACATGCCTTTTATTTCCTTTATTGTTGTCTAATTCAACCCCAGGTATCATGGAAAATAATTTAATGAATTAAAATGTAAGATTAAAAGAAATAAATGTATGCAAAATTGAGGATTGGACCAACATGGTGGGCTTCCAAAATCTAGGTTTTAAAACTGTGGAAAAGGTAGGACCAAAATTGTAGATTAGAAATGAAAGGGAAATCAAAATTGTAATTTAGCTTTGTTATTTCTTAACGATTATTATAGCTTTTACTTTGCCAAGCATTATTTTATTTTTCATTTTGGGCTCTAGCAGCAAAACTGTTAAATATTTTACTTATTACAACCAGGGATGGAGCATTTGATTGCCAGAAATGAAGATGAGTACGTTGAATTGGCTCAGAAGTTGGCTTCTGACATTTCCGCACTACATAATTTGAGAATGAGTCTGCGAGATCTCATGTCTAAGTCCCCTCTCTGTGATGGTGCAAAATTTACCTTAGGTCTAGAGTCAACTTACAGAAATATGTGGCACAGGTATTGTAGAGGAGATGTTCCTTCTTTGAAACGCATGGAATTGATAGAAGAAGGTTCTATGGGTGACTTGTCAAACAAGAATTCTGAGCCAACAAGGATTGCAAACTCAAGGGAGGACAGTCCTGGATCTGTCAAGGCCAATGGATTTGATACAATGCCCGTGTCAAAGCTTAACATGGACAGCTGAGAACAAAACGGTGGGCCATCAAATCGCAGTAGTAAACAAGGAAATAGACAGGTTAATGTTGAATTTCATCACAATAGTTGTACCGTTATGATGTATAGTTGCTGTTGGAAGAAGCTGAAAGCAATCATTGCGTCGCATAAAAAGTTAACTTGCGTATAGGGGATGGGGCTACAGAAAGTAAGTCATAAAAGCCCCTTCGATGCGGTGGATGTGCGAAAAGGTGAAGCGACCTTGAGCTGCAATCTGTAACACGTTTTTTCGGTAGCCGTTGCCTGCTTGATTTTCCACCCTTTCATTTTACTTGATATAGCGTGGCAATTTGTTCTTAGTGCTTTTGAAAATGCCATTTTTTAGGGGCCTCAATGTGCAATACCTTACGGGGTGAATAGAAGACAAACGATCCTAAATAATTAAAAACCTAATTCTAATTCGTCTTCTCTACATTTTCTGGTTGTCTCTGCCACCAAGTGGCGTCCTTCATTATGTTGTTATTACTATTGTTGTCGTCATTCCTTCATTGGTATTGTTACTATTGTAGTCGTTATCATCTTAATTGTTGTCGCTACCATTGTTCTTGCTGATACCAACAATGAAGGTGTGAAGTTTATGTAATTTGATTTTATTTATCTTTGTTATGCGTATACTCTCGATTGCTTGATCGGGGAATTTTTCATTTGTAGAATATTCTGTGAAGTCATTATGAATCTTGTAATCCACTAGTTTAGATTGTATAATCTAAAGTATCTTTTTATGTAAAAGTTTATTTTATATTGTATAGTTTAGATAAATATTTTTATGCAAAAAGTGTTTTTCGGACTGGAATTTGGATTAGACTATCCAATTTGAAAGACGAATTTTGCTTAATTTTTTTTAATTATGTAATTTAGAATAAGTTCCTAGAGTGAGTATTCGAAAGTGTACTATCTATAAGGTGTTTTGAATTACACCATAATTTAGAGAACTTCCAATCCAAACAAACTTTAAACTATAAATCCATAACTATTCAAAACAGAAAATGAAAAATGTAAAACTCAAATTGGTCTTAAAATCTCAAACTATAATAATCCTCACTTCAACTTAAAGTTATGTCAAAAATGTAGTTCTATACACTTCCTCCTTGAAGTTTCAAGCAAGAACACAAAGAACAAATGCGTATGGCTACATGAACCTCCATTGCCATTTAATAGAAGGGTAAAATGGATTTTTTCAATTTTGTGGTTGCAACAGAAAATTATGGAGGTGGAAAACGCAATCCAAAGGAATTGATAAACTTGCCAGTTTTACTATACGAAGAAAACCAGTTTCGGGAGTTTGGATAAACAAACCCTTGATAAAGTTCCTTTTGCCACCAGGAGGAATATGTATACCATTTAAATTTATATAGTTTTAATATTAATTAAAACAAGTTCTAATTATGAAACCACTAGTATGATTATTGTTATATTCAACTACAACAGCCCTTATTAATCTTAATATTTTCAAGAATTGAAATTCTAAAAGGTTAATTCATTTTGAGACTGAAAAAAAAGTATTCAATATCATCTAATTCAATAAAAGGACCAACGAGAATATTTTTAAAATAACTTGGAAATACCTTTGATATAATTATACCATAACTAATAATACATGAATTTGTGAGTCATAGCCAGCAGCGTATAAAAAGATTGTGTTTGGATTACTCTTTAAAATTAGAAGTTTATGAGTCAGCCACAAGAGTAGATAAGATCTACAAGTTATTTATGTTTTGATACTTTTATCACAATTGTTTGGATAATACTAATGAAAAACAATTTCATATGAGTAATTACTACTGTGTATGGATTTCATAATATGATAATATTATATATTTTGTTTTTTCTAGTAAGACTGTATTGTGATATTTATAACACCTTTTTTGTTTGCGCGTGTTGCGAAAGTTTCAAATAACTTTTATCCTGAAGATTAAAAAATTAATGAATTGGAAATTTCACGTCAATAAATGAAAAGGACCACAACAATAAGAAATCCAACAAATCTCTGATAGAAAAGGGACAAAAACAACTATTGACCTGCAAAGATACCAAGTGCAAAAGAAGTTGGTGAAACAGAGGAAAAATTGTGTATTGTACAAGACAAATTTTTAACACGGTCCCCAACCACATCCCAACAATTTCATCACTATAATCATAACATCTAATTAACAGTTACATTTCATCACTATAATTATAACATCTCATTAACAGTTGCACTACGACTAATGAATATAAGATAAATAAACATTCGCATAATATTTACATTATCCTATAAATTTCTTTAAAAATAAACTTTCCACAACTTCAAGCAAAGGAAAAAAAAAAACATAAACATATATAATCCTTCTCTATTTAACCGGTCTATCTATGCTGAAATTGTCTTCCTACAAAATCATCTATTTATACGTAGCACACAATCAAGTCATTCATTTAACATCTTAAGGAAATTAAGTGTCTTTCTCAAGCCAAAACACTACATCTTATGTCATGCACTACTAACATCATACACTAGAAACATTTAACTCTACTTCTAAGATGCATAGACTCCTGCGTTGAATCTTGAAGAGACGAAGAGTCTACATTAAAGCCTAAAATCGCATCTAGCTCAATTGGGCATCAGCCAGAAATAAGCAGATACAAACATGCTTGTACTCACATGCCAGAACCACTTTTCTATGTTTCAAGCCTATTTAATTCAAGACTTAATTGAAAATTATCAAATTTCTTTTCTAAACATAAACAGTGCACACTACTCAAAAAATAGTCATGAAAAAATAAGTATGGGTGATTAGAGCAAAAAAATACAATTGACAGTTCTGAAGACTCGTCAGACTCTCAGCCTCTGTATCTCAATGGCATTTTTGTCTAGTTTGGTCCATTACTAATCCTTGACTGAGGTACGCAGTATCTTGACGTCATGGATGGGCCTGAAGAAATAGAAAATGAGAAAGTGCTTCAATTCTTTTCTATGCAAGTTCATAAAGTAAGATCATATAAAGTCCTCATTTTAACTTCAACGTGTTGATCAAATCATTTCTTTATAAAGTTATGTTTTTCATGGACGCCCCATTATTATGAATATACTCTAGTTATCAAAATACACACTATAGCCTCTTCCTCATGATTCATAGACCTATTAGGCGCTCATTGGCCATTATCTTCCCTGTAATAAAGTATTTCAGAAATACCAATAGAAGTTGTAAAAGGCATCACTCTACAAGAAATTCAGCAAAACGCTTAACCCAGCAGCAGGTTTATGATCCCCCTATGTCCCAGCTAGTTTAGAAATATTTTAAATGGTTATCTTGAAAGATATTTGACATACCTATCGTTGTTATCTGTTTGGACGCTGCCAAGTCGTTTGATAATTTCCATCCCCCTACACACTCTTCCGAATATTGTGTGTTTTCCTGGCGGGAACAGAAACAGGAATTGAGTATCATTAGACATTCCATACATTTCATGATATGAATTAGAATAATCAATCATAAACTAAACAATATGATTGGAACTGTTCATCATTCTGATGCCACCAAGGCTATGCCTAATTATTTACTAGAGTCAACTCTAGTAATTAATAAAAATATTAATCAACAGGACTGTAGGGGTATTTACTGTAAATGCAGAAATTATATTAGAGAATTCACACACATCTTAAAGGAGAGTTTCGTTTTAGCCCTCTTATGGATCTAGTCATGGGAACTAAGGTAAGATAAAGAAGTGAAAAAATACAGTTGAGTGAAGAAATGAGCAGCAAACTATAATGCCTAAAACTGTATCTTCTCAAAAAAAAAGACACTTCTTGCATTCTCCGCATAAGAGTTCTTTAAATAAGTGAGTTACAAACTACACACAACCAGAGGACTAACCTGACAACGGATGACATGATAAACTCATTAAACTTAGTTAGGATAAGGTCTCTAATCCAATCTTAAGAAGTAAACTTTAAACCTAACTCAACTTTAGTCAAGTTTGCACCAGCTAATATACTAAGAATTTACCTTATCTTTATGAAATGACTTTATTTTTAGTCTATGTTGGACCTTTAACATAATATGTTACATTGTATAGTTGTCATTATCGGGACTGAGTGTGTAATTTAGCATTTTCTTTTTCATCTCTCGAATGAGAAAGAGATGATATTTCATCATTCTTAGTTTCCAAGTGTGTAACAGTTTATGCACAATGTGAATAGAGCTGCATTCACAAAGCTACTTATTGCAACGCATGTTTAATTTTCAATTTACTAGGACTGAAAAAAAAATCCTTTGAAGCTGAAAATTCTCCACATTCCAGTCGGTTACACAAAACAGAGATCCACAACCACAAGTAATGATAAATTTTAATAATAGAGGCTTATTGTCTCTAAATTCTAAACGGTAAAAAAACAGAGGAATTACCATCGAGAGAGGGGCAAGGTGCCAGAGTAATAAAGAACTGACTACCATTGGTATTTGGGCCAGCATTTGCCATTGATAAGATACCAGCTCCAGTGTGTTTCAACTCTCGTTTTATCTCATCTTCAAACTTTGCACTGTCGTAAGCATAATACCATGAGTATGAGCAAGTGCAAAGCCACAAACCATCACCATCATCATCATTCATCAACTACAACACTGATAAAGTTAATCTGTTCATCGATCCCTAAAATTGTCTCCATATTAAAATTCTATGTTCTAGGCATAAAAATTAAGCTTTTGTCACATACATCAGCAGTATAAAGCTGCTACAAAAAAATATCTAATATGGGACTAAATGATTAGTTTAACCTAATAATAATCAAAATTCAGAAGCTTAAGCAAGGTACCCGTATATGGATTCCCCTCCTCTTCCAGTTCCAGTGGGATCCCCACCTTGTACTATGAAGTCCTACTCAACAAACCACACAAGTCTAAGTAAGAATATTTCACTCAAACATAGGGTTGGCACTCATATACATGAAATCGAACCACACCAATGTAAGAATATTTTATCCAAACAAGGACAAGAAAGAACCGAACATAATCACCTTAATGATCCTGTGGAATTTAACGTTGTCGTAGTAACCTCTGCGAGACAGTTCAATGAAGTTCCTGCAAGTTCTGGGCGCATGCTTGTAGTACAGCTAAACACAAAATTACAATAGTAATAACACCCTTTAATTTAATTTAAAAGAAAAAGAAAAATTAGAACCCTAGACTAAGAGTGTAGATAGAGGGAGAAAATTGGAAAAAGAAAAAGTGGAAGTACCTCCACTGTGAAGGACCCCATAGAAGTTTCCAGAGTAACCTCTGGAGCACCACCTTCTGCGCTTGCCCACATTTTCCTCACACGCCAAACACTCCTCTCTCATTCTCTCGCATATATAATGAACAAAATTTAAACCCGTTTATATTGATTCGGGTCGGGTCGGGTCCGGTTACGTCGGGTCGGGTATTATACGCAAATGAATTGAACATGGAAAATAGAAAATCCCCTTTTCCCTCTCATTTGAATTGATGTAAAAACAATGCCGGAGATTTTGGACGGTGCAATTCGGCGAGCTGTTGTGATCGGAAACGGCTTCGCTGGCGCTGAGAACCAGTGCATTGGTTTGGTTCGTGCTCTTGGTTTGTCCAACCGCCACACCATATACGTAAGCGTTTTTTTTTTTTTTTTTCGTTTTCTTTTTTCGTGTTTTATTATTTTGATTTTTAATTGGTTTGGTTTTTTGGTTCCAGGGTTTCACAAGGTCTCGAAGGGGAATAAATTTGTTGCTTCAATGGCTTCCGGTTTGGGTTCAAAA